>JADMIO011814563.1_pt1 | contig 103353 bp, 82 predicted proteins | sample 8958161 | NCBI WGS metagenome assembly JADMIO01 (sample SAMN16585339, study PRJNA669376) | soil metagenome | isolation source: Crop rotation soil | place: USA: Cullars Rotation, Alabama | collected 2011
CTTTCCCCCGATCCGGATATAAAATGGCAAAGTGGTAAAGACCGGTCGTCCCCGACGGCGGCGGGGCACCGCCTGCGCTTTCCCATGTATTGAGCCCGATGTGATGGTGATAACCACCGGCAGAAACAAACGCGACTTCATCGCCGTGTCGCTGCTGCAATTCAAACCCAAGCACGCCGCAATAAAAATCTAGCGCCCTATCCAGGTTTGAAACTTTCAGGTGCACGTGTCCGATTCGAACCTGTGAATTGATCGGCTCTGGACTCATGGATGGAAGTTGCGCACCGAATTACTTATAGGTCGCCGAGAAAGTCGCGCACCGAGCAAACCGGAAGGAACGCCGAATACTCCCGCGCAAATGGCGATAACAACCATCTGGATACTGATCACAATCCACATCCCTGGATTCGTTAGGTTCCGCCCCGACTCAGCGATCCAACTTAATAGTCGATCGAAGTTTTCAACCTTCCAAAGCCGATAACCACATAGATGCCAGATCACATCGTAGATCGTGCCAGCGGCTAACAGACCAAAAAATGCGCACCGAAAGCCGATATCGGCTCCCTCCTGCAGATTCACCCCTTGGCCACTTCTTCTTGCCGCCAGCCAGACGCCAAACAATGGACCGGCGATCATCCCGAAGATCGTTACCGCGCCCGATCCCGGGCTCAGCGCCAGCGCGGCGGTAACGAAGGTCCCGCCATAGATCGCCGGAGCGATATCGCGTTTACGCCAACGTGAATTCACCATCCGGTCCATTACACTGACTGCACCGCTGTCAAGGCAAGTGGTTTTCCTACCGCAAGCCTAACTAAAAAGGAATCTTCATCCCAAGATTCCTCACTAGGAACGCCCAGTTATCAGTGACATCTTCGATGATTTTCGCGGTCGGTTTGCCCGCCCCGTGCCCGGCCCGCGTTTCGATTCGAATCAGAATCGGCGCATCACCGGCCTGCCCTTTTTGCAACGCGGCGGCAAACTTAAAACTGTGCGCCGGAAAAACGCGATCGTCGTGATCCGCGGTTACGATCAGAGTAGGCGGATATTTTCCGCCCTGCTTGATATTGTGCAGCGGTGAGTATTTGCGAATCGCTTTGAACTCCTCGGGATTGTCGCTGGAGCCATAATCAGCCGCCCACGCCCAGCCGATGGTAAATTTTTGAAAGCGGAGCATGTCCATCACACCCACGCCCGGCAACGTCGCTCCCCAAAGATCCGGACGCTGATTCAGCACCGCGCCCACCAGCAACCCGCCGTTGCTGCGGCCGCTGATCGCCAGTTTGGGGGTGGAGGTGTATTTGTTCGCGATCAGCCATTCCCCGGCGGCAATGAAATCGTCGAACACATTCTGCTTCCGCAATTTGGTGCCGGACAAGTGCCATTCCTGTCCGTATTCGCCGCCGCCACGCAGGTTTGCGACGGCGTATATTCCGCCCATCTCCAGCCAGGTTGCGTTCGCCGCAGAGAAATTCGGGACGTTGGAGATGTTGAATCCGCCGTAACCGGTCAACAGGGTGGGATTGTTGCCATTCTTCTCCATGCCCTTGCGATAGGTGAGGAACATCGGTACCCGCGTGCCGTCCTTGCTCTTGTAACAGATCTGCTCGGTCATGTAATCGTCTGACTTGAAATCGATTTTCGGACGGAACAACACACTGCTCTCCCGGGTTCGGAAGTCGTAGCGATAAATCGTCGGTGGTGCAGTGAAACTAACGAATGAGTAGAACGTCTCGACATCGTGACGCTTACCCGTAAAACCACCGACGGTGCCGATTCCGGCTAACGGAATCACGCCCGCAGGTTTGCCGTTCAATTCAAACAGCCTAACGAGTGATTGGGCGTCCTTCAAATATCCGGCGATAAATCGTTCGCCGACCACCGACACATTTTCGAGCTTGTCCTCCGATTGGGGCACCAGCTCTTTGATCTCGTCCGGTTTTCGCACATCAATCGCCACGATCCGCGCCCGCGGCGCGTTCAGATCGGTCCTAAACCAAAACACCGAACCATCGTTGTCGATGAAGTTGTAGGCGGCGTCCTGCTTGTTGAGCAGCTCCACGACTTTGCTGTCGGGTTGCTGCAAGTCTTTGTAGAACACCCGATTCTTCGGATCGGTGCCCTGCGAAACATTAATAATTAAATAATTTCCGTCATCGGTAACGGCGGCATTGAACAACCAGTCTTTGTGATCTTTGCGCTCATAAATCAGCGGGTCCTCCTCCTGAGGAGTTCCGACTTTGTGATAATAGACCTTGTGAAAATAGTTAGTCTGCTTCAGCTCTTCCGCATTCGGCGCGTCATAGCGACTATAAAAAAAACCGGCGCCGTCGTGGTCCCATGACGCGGAAGAAAATTTGATCCACTTGAGATGATCTTCGCGGTCTTTGCCTGATTCAATCTCGCGAACTTTCCATTCCTGCCAGTCCGAGCCCGCGGTCGCCAGTCCGTAGGCGAGAAGCTTTCCATTTTGTGGAACCGCCGTTCCGCTCAGCGCGACGGTGCCATCGGTGGACAAGGTGTTTGGATCAATGAGGGCTCGCGGCTCCCCCGGCAGCGCCGAAGCGACATAAAATACGCTCTGATTTTGGAGACCGCTGTTCCTGGAGAAGAAATAAGTGTCGCCTTCCTTGTATGGGACGCCGAACTTTTCGTAATCCCACAGAGCGGTTAGGCGTTTGTTGATTCGCTCACGCTCCGGAATTTTTTCAAGGTAATCAAAAGTGATTTTGTTTTCGGCTTCAATCCATTGCCGGGTAGCCGGCGCATCCAAATCTTCCAGAGGCCGATAAGGATCGGCCACTTTCGTTCCGTGATAGTCATCCGTCTGGTCGCTGGTTGGCGGTTTGGGATAATTAAACTTCTCGGCGACGAAACCGCAGACGGCGAAGGCGGAAAGGATCAGGAAAACGCGTAGCGATGCTTTCATAAATAAGGGGGCTAACATGTCACGAGTGGGGACCACCGACAACGAGCGGTTGTCCACACCACACCTGATCTACATACTACTGCGCAATCCAAAGCGGCGGAGCATCGCCGCACTGCAAACGTGGCCGACAAAACCAGCGCTGTGTGCGCTTGCTTTTTGGAGTGCGGTGCTGCTGCACCGCTTTGGATGATCAGGCTCTTCCATCGCGGACAACCGCTGGCGCTCAGGACAAGCTCGCCCAATGCCGCTGGCGTTGCCTTCTCGTCTGCGGGAAGATTCACGGCCTAACTATATGCCGTTAGGCTAATTCCGTCCCGCTTTGAGATCGGCGAGCCTGCGCTCGGCTTTCGCCACATCCGACGCACGCGCGCTGCCCAGTTCCGCCAGTTTGCGTTGACGCTTGAGATTCGTTTCCGCGGCGGCGATCTCAGCCCGGTCACGGGCCAAGCCCGCCGCCTCCGCCGCCCGCTCCGCGGTTTCCATATTTTGTTGCACCGCGTCCAGCGCTTCTTTGGAAATCTCTTTCATTTCGAATTGCGTCTGAGCAATCGCTAAATCAGCTTTCGCTCGTTCCAACCGCGCTTTTTCCAAATCAGATTTCAACCGGATGATCCGGAGCTGCCGCGATTCTACTTCCACCCGGGATAAAACGCCGCGTTTGTAAAGCTTCTCCGCTTCGATCGCGACACGCTTGGCGCGTTCCACCAATTTTTCTAACTCCGCCGGATCACGATTCGAAGGAGTGACTGGTCCGGTACTGGACTTTTCCGAGCCGGTGTCCCGATTTGGCACCAACAACGGGGGTTCAACTTCGAATGAATCATCGTCCCCATCGCTCTCCGGCAGATCAGTCTGGCCGAATCCAATGAAAGGAATCGCCAGCAGCACCACGAGACCTGCCCAGCACTTCACGGCGGGAAATTACCACGAAGATTCGGATCGGCGCTAGTCTTGTAGCTTTACCGGCCGCGCCCAAGCCCTCGTCCGCCCATTCCCATTCCGCCGCCGCCTCCGAAGCCGCGGCCACCGCCCATTGAGCCAAGCGAACGAAATCCGCCGTCGGAACCGGAGAGGTTGGAGGGTCCGAACGATCGAATCGCCGAACCGCCACCTCGGGACAATCCTGCGGCTCCCATTGTTCCGTTTGAGCCTGACATCACAGCGGAACGAGCGGCGATTCGCGAAGGCGGCGGCAGGTTCCGGGAACCAGCGGATTTGTTCGAATGTTTTGCGGTCTGCGATCGCGCGCCACTCGCGGTGCGATTGGCCATTTTCGATGATCGCTGGGCAAGTGCACGATGGATATTTTTCGCGTGGCCTCGATCCGCTTGAGCGACGCGCCCGTTATTCTGTCCGCGGCGCGTCGCCTTCTGTGCTTTCGTCGTTCCAAGAGTCCTGGCGATTGTAGCCATGGCTCTGCGGAATGGCGACATGTGGGCGGCACGAACGTTAGCCGCGCGCGTCGCACTTCGAGTGGCTGCGGTTCGCGCAATACCGTTTGCCCGGTTGGCCGATCGGGCGGCGCGGGCGGTCATAGAGTTCGCGGCGGCGGTTGCACTTTGTCTGGCGGAGCTCGATGCAGATTGCGCCGCGGTCGACAGATTATTTGAGCCGACCGCATTCGGTGGTAATGCAGCGGCGCCGTCCCTAACCGGATTCGACGTTAATGCCGAGTCGGTCGCCAGCCCGCCTGAATTGGTAGCAGGAAATGCAGAATCGCCGGATGGATTGGAGGGCCATTCGTTAGGCCGAGCCATGCTTGCCGGAGGCGATTCCAGCCCTAACAATTTGCTACTGGAAGAAAATGGACCGCCCGATGTGTTCGTGGTATTGGCGACCAGCGTTGCCGGATCAGGAATGGCTGCGATGACATCAGCGATATCGTTGTTGTCCTGACGCTGAGCGATGACTGCGGGGCGACCGGAAAATAACTCCCGCGGCCAGGCGGCCACTTCGTGAAACAATTCATCGCCTTTGAATAGGTAGGCCGCGCTGAAGATCGCACCGAGGCACGCGGCAACGACGAAGCCGAGGTTCGCCAGTTGCGGACCGGTGAACCGGAGTTTTGTGAAAACGCTGAGTGGCGCGGGCGAAGGAGGATTCTCAGTGACTACCGGAGAAGTGGGAGAACGCTGAGGATCATCATCCGGTGGGGTAAACAGCGGGCGAAGATCGACCGAAGGCATGGAATGTGGGGTAATTGTGACAAAGCAGTAAATTTATTGAAAGCATAAAATGTTCCGATGGCATTTTTGTTCCGGAACCGCCTTTGCCGGTGCGACTTGTAATTTTTTGCTTTTCAAACGCCTATCCTATGGCATACCACACGCTCCCAACGCTTTCTGTGAATCCGGCCCTCCCAAAATTTCTGTCGGTCGCGCTTGTCGCCGCTGCTTTTGTCACTCCCGTATTTGCGACTCCTTTCCCGGAATACGGCCCCACCATTCCCGGAAATACTGCTCGTTTGCGAGGTAAAGTAGCTTTAGCTCCGCAGGACGCGCCGCTCACGGTCAAGCGCGCGATTTGGGCCGCGAATCAACTTCACAGCAAACCGTACCGTTTCGGCGGTGGACACCGATCGTTCCAAGATTCCGCATACGATTGTTCCGGTACGGTGTCGTATGCGCTCGGCGCTGCCGGCGTGCTTAAGTCTCCGATCAGCTCGAAAGAGTTTCGGAAGTACGGCCAAAAAGGACGCGGAAAATGGATCACGGTTTACGCGCGCAACGGTCACACGTTCGCGATCATTGCGGGTCTGAGGCTCGACACCACGCCGTACGTCACTGGACGCGAACGCTGGGCACCCGGTTGGCAGTCGACATTTCGCGCCCCTTCCGGCTTCGACGCTCGTCATCCGGTCGGCCTTTAACGAGGTCGAGAGCATCAAGTTCCAAACCCCAATCTCCAGGGAATAACCAATTCTAAATCACCAAAGATTGTGGAGTGCCTTTGGTGATTGGAGTTTGAGTCTTCTCTGGCGCTTGGCTCTTCGTGCTTGGTGCCTATGCTGGTGCCGCGTTTGAAAACGAAACCCAAATCCTCTTCAGCAGATCGGCGCGATTTCGGTTTCAGCGGCGCGGAACTGCGCAAATTGCGGTCGCTGAAAACGCCGGCCGGCATCCAGCGTTTCCTGGATGAGCTGCCCTACAATTTGCGGTTCGACGCTCGGTCGCCGCGGCGGGTGTTGCTCGATGGCACGGCATCCTGTCTCGATGGCGGCATCTTTGCCGCGGCCGCGCTGCGGGTGCTCGGATATCCACCGCTAATCTTCGATTTGGAAGCCGATCGCGACACCGACCACGTCGTTGCGATTTACAAAGTGCGCGGCCATTGGGGCGCGGTTGCCAAATCCAACTTCACCGGCTGTCGTTACCGCGAACCGGTATATCGAAACCTGCGGGAGCTCGCGCTCAGTTACTTCAACATCTACTTCAACCTGCGGTTCGAACGAACACTGCGCCGTTATTCACGTCCGGTAAATCTGGCCCGCTTCGACAACCGAAATTGGATGAGCACCGACGAACCGGTTTGGTTCATCGCCGAATATCTTTGCGAGATTCCACACATTCGGCTGTTGCCCAAAGGCGCCGAAGATCGCCTAACAAGAGTGGATCCTCGCACGGTCAAAGCGGAAATGACCGGGCACCGAACGAAAACAGGGCGGTGAAGTAGGAGTAGTCGGAGATTTTGGCGAGTCGGCCAAAAACCACACGCGAGTCGCGTGCGCCTCCTTAAGCGTATGCGAATCGGTGATCGATCGCGGTCTTGTCCGGCATGATGCCGACTTCGCCGGGCACGTGCGGGACATAAATAAATGCGTAGCGCCGATGCGGCGATTGCCATCCGGTGGCTTCGGCCACGACTTGTTTGCCGGTCTTCTCGTGGTAATCGAAAAAGTCCGACTTGGTGGTGACACTCCAGTCCGAATAATCACCGATCTGCATTAAGGCGGTGCGAAGATCTCCTTCACCCCATGGCGCACCGGAGCGCTTCTGAAACGCGATATAGCGCGCCTTGTTGTTGAAGAATCCGAAAGTCACTTCGAATCCCCGGCTCATGTCGCCGGTGAGAAAAGCGTAACTCTTCTCGCCCTGGCCGACCATGCCTAACATGTTCGGCGCCATCACTGCGCTTTTGCCGAAGTGCTGCTCGGCAGATTGCTTTGATTGCAAGAGCAGATTCACGGCTTAGAACCTAACGAGCTCTTCGGTCTTCAACACCCGCGCCGCGGTTTCGACCGCTTCAGTCTCGAGCGGCGATTTGTGGTATCCGACGGTGGCGCACTCCATCAGATATTGCCGCAAAAACGGTTGAATTCCGCCTAACCGTTCGAATTGCGCGGCGTGAACCAGTTCATGGACAATTAAAGCCCGATCGCGCCAGTAATCCGCGCGGACAAAAATGCCGTGGTGCAAAGTCAGACCCCGGGGAGCCGTCGGAACAAAGTTTGCCAATTGATAGGCAGCCTGCAGCACCGGATGAGTGGGCGATGGAATAATCTCCACCTGGAGCAGGCGGACGCGCTCGGCATCCTGGACTCCCACCTTCAGCGCGGCAGCGAGTTCGCGCATGGATAACGGAACACCTTCGCGCAGAATGCGATTTTGTTGTTCGCTTGCCCACTGCGTAGCCAGTGGAAGCAGGGTATCGAATTGGGAAGAAAGAGCATGCGCTCGCACGCCGTTTCCTCAAAGCAGGAATTCGGCCGGAATTGGCCGAAAAAGGCGGTTTAGGCCGTCCCAAACCGGCTGGCAATGGTGTCCGATGCCTCCCGCTCCAAAGGCGAATTGAGGTAGCCGACAGTTAGGCATTCCCCGAGGTATTGGCGAAGAAAGGGCTCGATTCCGCCGAGCCGCTCATACTGCGCGACGTGGACCAACTCATGCACGATAAGAGCGCGATGGCGCCAGCAATCTTCGCGAATAAAGATGCCGTAACCGAGCGTGAGCCCGCAGGTGGCACCGGTGTTAAACCCAAGGACCTTTGCCGCGGCACGCAACCCGGATGCACCCGGCCAAGGAACCAACTTCACTGGCAAAAGACGCACCCGCGCCGGCTCGAGAACGCCGACCGCTGTCGCATCAGCAATCTCGACCTTATTGAGCGGAACCCCATCGAGCAAAATGCGACGCTCCTGCCGGCGCACCCACGCAACTGCAACCGGGAGCAATACCGGAAACCGTTTCGCAACCCATTGGCGCCTCAAACTCATGATCTTGATCCTAATCCTGATCCAATACCCTGGGTAGCGGCGGTTCACTGAACGGCCATGGTAATCGCGGGTTCGAAGGTTGGTCAGTGGCTTAACACTCTGGACTTGAAAGGGATAGCGTTAAAACCCGAATAACCGACGATCGATATCGTCCAAGAGTGAAGGAGGGAATTACATGAAACGAACGATATCGATAATGGCGGCGTTGCTGCTAAGCGCGGCTGCGATCATGCCAACAACTGCAAGTGGAGCTGTGGGTGTCTCAATCGCCATAGGCGATCGCCCCTATTACCATGGGCCATATTATTATAGTGGTCCGGTTCGTTACGGCTGGGTTCCAGGACACTTTGCCTGGCGTCATCACCACCGCGTGTGGGTGCACGGTCATTATACCCGGGGTTACGTGCGACACTGGTAAGTAATTACGCCAGTTACTAATTCGAGCCGCGCCGGAAAGCTCTTTTCGGCGCGGCTTTTTTTGTTCCGCCTCTTTGTCCCCGGTTAGGGCGGGCATCCTGCCCGAGAAATTTCGCGGCAGCGAACCCGGCGGCACGTTAACGACTCGCCGGTTTAACGATTCAACGATTCAACGATTTAACGAATGACCAATCGAGTCCGGCCAAGCGCCGTTAGGCGCGCCCCATGTAAACGCCGGTCCGGGTATCGATCTTGATCGTCTCGCCCTCTTTGATGAAAAGCGGAACGTTGATGCTCTTTCCGGTTTCGAGCACCGCAGGCTTCGTCACGTTGCTGGCGGTGTCGCCCCGAAGTCCTTCGGGCGATTCAATGACTTTCAGACTAACCGATGCCGGCAGTTCCACTTCCACGGCCTTGCCTTCGGCATACAAAACCTGAACGTTCAGGTTCTCGGTTAAATAATCTTTGGCGTCGCCAATGAAATCCTCCTGCAACGTGATCGTCTCGTACGTCTCCGGATCCATGAAGTGGTATCCGTTGTTATCCTTATAACTAAACTCCAGTTGTTTCCGTTCAATGTCGACGAGCTCCACTTTATCGGTCGAACCGAATCGCACGTCGGCGCTTTTTCCGGTGTTGATGTAACGGATAATGGCCTGAACAAACGCGCGCAGGTTGCCCGGGGTGCGATGATGCACTTCCAGAACAATGGCGCTATTGCCGTTATACTTTATGGCCATTCCTTTTCGGAGATCGTTTGCTGCAGGCATGTGGGTGAGAAGGTTAAATCGTTAAAAGCGTTACATCGTTACAACGGCAGAGCGAGGGGCCGTTTAACGGGAGAGCGACGTTATCCACGGCGGGCAAAAACGCAAACCCAGGGATCAGCTCCAGACCGCGAGGGCCAAAGCTCAACCTCACACGTTCAACGCTCAACGCTCAACGCTCAACGTCCACTGGAGAGGGCGTCATCGAGCGTTGGGGCGCAGGCAAGTCCGGCTCGCAGGACGCTTTGAGATTTCGAAGGTTGGAGTTTCCGTGGAGCTTGGATGTTGGGATTTGGAGCTTACGAGGCTCAAGCTGTCACAACAGCTTGAGCCGAGTCAGATCCTGCGAATCCACCACGCCTACCGGCACGTTGCTGTCGTCGACCACAACTAAATCGTCGATGCGATGGCGCTCAAGCAAATTCAAAACTTCGACCGCCAGCTTGTCCTGGTGAACCGTTACCGGACTGAGCGTCATCAAATCGGCCACGATTCTTTCGCCGATCCGCGGATCGGACTGGAAGTGCCTAACGAAATCCCCCTGCGTGAAGATTCCGGTCAACTGCTGATTCGGATTTACCACCACGGCCGCGCCGGCCCGCACCGCGGTCATCGCCTTCAACACGTCGCGCACAGGCGTGTCCGTCGTTACCACCGCGATCGCTTCCCGCGGACGCATAACCTGGTGCACGCGCATCAACAAGCTGCGTCCGATCATTCCGGCCGGATGAAACCGGGCGAAATCTTCTTTGTTAAACCCGCGCGCTTCCAGCAGCACCATGGCCAGGGCGTCGCCTAACGCCAGCATCACTGTAGTGCTTGATGTTGGCGCCAGGTTTAACGGACACGCTTCCTGCGTGATCTGAAAATTCAAAACGACATGCGCGTTTTGCGCGAGCGTGGAATCGGCGTTGCCGCAAATGGCAATAACCCGCACATCGAAACGCGCGATGGCCGGCAGAATTCGCAGAAGCTCCTCGGTCTCGCCGCTGGCGCTCAACGCCAAAACCACGTCGCCATCCGATACCATCCCCAAGTCGCCATGCAGAGCGTTGACCGAATCCAGAACCACCGCGGGCGAACCGGTGCTGGTAAGCGTGGACGCAATTTTGGATCCGACCTGGCCTGACTTTCCCACGCCGATGACCACGACTTTTCCGCGGTTGTCCACCGCGTCTTTGATGAGCTGGACTGCTCGCGAAAAATCGTCGTTTAACCGTTCCCGAAGCCGGTTCAGCTCGAAAATCTCGATTTCGAGAACGCGTTTACCCTTCTCAAGGTAGTCCATCAGCGTGTAGATTGTCGGCTGAGGCGCTGCGACGGGCAAGAAATTGCGCGGCCCGGGGCCGGAAAGGGATCATGAAATATATTCTAGCAATTTTTATCGCGCTCGCCTTCGCCGCGACCGCCTCAGCGCAAAGCTCTCAGGGTTACCGCAGTCCGATCGGCCGACAACAACCGGTCCGGCCAACGGGGGTTAAGCCTCCACCGGTCGAGCAGACTCGCGAGTATCAAGGTTCGATTCCAGCGGCCGTTCGCGGTGGCAATCCGCTCCAAATGCTGAATCCGAAGGCGCCGGCAAAGTACGGCACCGCCTACGAGCACGTGATCTACGAGCCATACACCTGGAAGTGGAAAGGCATTAAACTCTTCGAGATCGTTTGGTAACTCTGCAGTTTCACAGGAGGCCACGGAGAGAACAGAGACTGATGCTTGCGTTTCCCTGTTGGCTTCCTGATCTGCGTCGTTTGCCACTCACGTAGTCGATTTTGCGCGCTGAGCGTTGATGTGGCATCGGCTGCCAGCCGATGGGACATCCGCCCGGCGGATGCCACCGATTCCAGACGATCTTCTTGCTCGTGCTCTAATATCCGTCCAGTCGGCGTCTTCCTAGAGCGGCGAAGGAATCGCCGCACTCCAAAATGCATGCGCGCATCTCAGCCCAGTAGACGGACACTCTTCTTTCATTCAGCGCCTGTCGGTTTACGGGACGGCCCTGAAAGCGTTCGGTGGTTGGGCGGTGGCAGTTGAGCGCTTGCCACGCCGGAGCTTTCAGCGTAGGCGGGTTGAGCGTTGAACTCCCCATCCTCCGAGCGGCCCATCATCGCTTCGTACTGTGTCACATTTCTGAAGCCGGAGATGCTCCACATTTATCGGCAGATCACGGGACTGCAACGAGTCCGCCCGATTGTGATCACTCAAAAAAGCGAAAACGAATCGCGGTTCCCGTTCGAGTCGGTTTACAAAGTCGGCAAACCGGCCACGCATTTTCTGAGAAGATTCTGGTCCCGCCAACTGCTCCAGCAGCCCTGGCAAATTTCCCGGCTGGAACTCGAATCGATCCGCGACATCCTGGATAAATCGGGCGCGCGACTGCTTCACATTTATTTTGGTCACATCGCGGTTCATCTGCTGCCGCTGATCAAAGCGTGGCCTCATCCGACGGTAGTCTCATTTCACGGCGCTGATGTGCTGGTCGAAATGGATAAACCTGCCTATCGACGCGCTACCGAGGAAATGCTGGAGACGGTTCGCGGTGTCTTCGTGCGCTCGGAATCGCTGCGACGGGCGTTGCTGCCACTTATTAACGACAACGGGAAGATTTCGCTGGTTCGCACCGGAATTCCGCTGCACGAATTTCCGTTTCGCTCACGTAGCTGGCCTAACGACGGCCGGTGGCAGTTGCTTCAGGCTGGCCGTTTAATCGAGAAGAAAGGAATCCCGACTTCGCTGCGCGCGTTTGCCGAATTCGTGAAGACGTTCCCCAACGCGCGACTAACGATCGCCGGCGAAGGATCGTTGTTGCTGGAGCTGGAACATCTCACTGAAGAGTTAAACATCACCGACAAAGTCGTGTTCACCGGTTTTTTGCCACAGGACAAGTTGCGCGATCTTTATTATGCGTCGCATATTTTCGTTCATCCGAGCCAGTTAGGCAGCGACGGCAACCAGGAAGGGGTTCCCAATGCGATGTTGGAAGCGATGGCCAGCGGTCTTCCGGTATTCGCCACGGACCACGGCGGCATTCCGGAAGCGGTGGAGAACGGGCGCACCGGCATTCTGGTCCGGGAACGCGATCACGCCGCGCTGGCGCGAGAGCTGATCAGCGCCGCGCAGAATCCCGAACGACTATCGCAACTCGCCCGGGCGGGATCGGAATCGGTCGCGCAAAAATTCGAACAACAAGGACAGATCAATAATCTGGAAGATCTGTATTTGAAGTTGATTCGCGGGATCAGCTGAAGGTGGCAGGCGGAGCGCCTGCCCTACAACGAATCGCAAACCGATCGACGCATTCGTCCGTCCGAATTGCAGGGCAAGCGCACCGCTTGCCTCACACTAGTTTCCCTAACGAAACTGCCCAAAGAATTCTTCCAACCGTTTCTTCACCGCCTCGAACGACAAATGTTCCATGGAACGCCATTGCGATTCCATGAACGCGGTGCCCAGCGCGTTATGGTTGGTGAGAAGCTCCTTCGCGATAACGCCGATCTCGGCAAAGCTTCGGCCCTCGCCGCTCACCTTCGAAAACGCGATCCGCTCGATGGCGCTGTCACCGCCTACGCACACCGTGCGACAGAGAAGTGCGTCGCCCGCGACCTGACCCGGAACCCGGCTTCGGTCCAATTGCAGCACGATTTTGTGCCGTGCCACTTCGCGTAAATAGTCGCTGTAGGTTTTCTCATCGTCATGAACGCGCAATTTACCCGCGGGAAAACCGAACTCGGCCAACAACCGTTTCCCTTTGCGACCATCCAGATTAAAAACGGTAACCGGTTCGCCGGTGACTTCGCTCAAATTTTTGGCTAACAACAGCGCCGCGAAATGATTGCGGGACGGCTTATCCCATTCCCTTGTTCCGATCAATATTCCGGAGCGCGCCTCCTTGGCCGAAAAATCCCAGTCTTTCTGCGTTAACGGATAAGGTGTCGGAATAAAGGCCGCGGTTTCCGCTTTGGCGGTGCGTCGACACATCCGATACAGCTCGGCCACTTCGGGAGTCGCGCCGAGACAGCCATCGGCTTCCTTAACGATCTCGAAGAATCGAGCTGCGATGCGGGGCCGCGAAAGTTGTTCGGCGATTTGATGTAATCCGGTTTCCTTTAGTGAAACCACCACCGGTATTTGCTCTTGTTTACATGCGGCCAGAGCCCGCTGGGCTTTCTTGAAATCACCGCGTAACAGCAGCAACACCGGCTGCTTTTGCGCGAGCGCTTGTTTCACGTCGCGATGAAAACTGCCGCCGGTGCAGGCGGCGTAACCATGGAAGTTCACCGGCGCGTGCGCTTTCGAATCCGGGCCGCCGATCGAATCGAAATACTGGTCCGGATCGCGGCCGCCCGGATTCAACACTGCCAGCTTAAGCGATCGGCTGTGTTGCTGGCTCACTCGTCGAGTTTTGCAGGCGGCGGGGTCGCCGCTCGATTGAGCAACGATTCATCCGGTTCTTCATCCAGCGGACCCACCGGCACGGCTTTCCTGATCTCGGCCGGGGTTTGACTGGCCGATGGCCTAACGGGTAATGCTTTCATCACCGGCGCGTCCGGCGCGGGTGTCGCGGCGATCACCGGCGTGGCATTGGCGTTGGCCGGCAGCGCTTTCATTACCGGAGCATCAGGGGGCGGCGTTCGGCCAGCCGTCGCGCTGGTAGCCGCAGTCGGTTGCGTTTCCGGCGTTGGCTCGGCCACCACTTCCGGAGCCGGCGTCGCCTTTACCACCGCGCGAACGGAATTGTAGGGATCCTTATCAGCCAACAAGGTGCCCGATTTGGGAATCACCACCGGGATTTCGCTAAGATCAATCGCCGATGCGGCCTTCGGAAATCCACTGTCCTCGGTGTCCTTCACCAAGCGCGCCCGCTGTTCGCCATGAACGTTGCACGGTTCGCTAGGCAATTGTTGGGCTGTCCCGATTTCCATGTAGGTCGTGCGTCGCTGGATGGTCTCGCCGTTAGGCCCTTTCACTGCGTCGTAACATTTGTCGGTGGCAAGCAATCCTGAACGCGAACAAATCTCCGTTTTTTTGATCGTTGGGGGAGGAAGAATCTCTTTCGGGGCGTAATGTTCCGCCGAGGCGTTCATGACATCGACCCAGACCGGCAACGCCAGTTCACGGCCAAAGGCGCCGCGATAAATCTTCTGTGGTTTATCGAACCCGGCCCAAACAATGCAGGTAATCGCGCTGTCGTAACCGGCGAACAATGCATCGGTGAAATCGTAAGCCGTACCGGTTTTGCCGGCTGCCGGGATTTTCTTCATCCCAAATTGGGTGAATGCAGCTTTGCCGGTTCCGGCTTCCAGCGCGTTGACCAGGCACGAATGAACTTCATACGCCGTCTCCGGCTTAATTACGGTCTGTCGGCGGGGTCGAGATTTCGAATGCCATACCGTTCCATCCTTTTCCTCGATCCGTTCGAGAATGTGCATGCTGGTGGGACGGGACCCGCCGTTAGGGAAAATCGTGTACGCCAGCGCCAGCTCGGCCATGGTTACTTCGCTACTGCCGAGAAACGTTGCCGAATAGGGTCGGAGCTGCGAATGAATTCCGGCGTCGCGACACAACCGCAACACCGGCTCGAGTCCGATATCCAGCCCGAGCCTGACCGTGGCTCCGTTCTTGGATTTGACCAGGGCCAGGCGCGCGGTTAGGGCGCCTTCGTAGCGATTGTCTTCCGATTCCGGTCCCCACTCCCCCAAAATTCCGGTGGTGCCGCCGATCATCACGACCCGGTTGTCGAGCGGTGAATCTTCCACCACCGTACCGGGGTATTTGCCGTTCTCGAATGCAGCGGCATAAACAAAGGGTTTCATCGCCGTCCCGGCCGGACGTTTCGCCTGAAGCGCGCGATCATACTGGTTATGCTCGAAATCGCGTCCGCCCACCAACGCCACAATTCCGCCGGTCTGGTTATCGATCGCGATCACCGCTCCCTGCAAATATTCGGGCACGGCCTGAACGGGTGCGGAGCTGTTAGGCTTCGCCTTTTTAAATGTCGCGGCGTACTGGGCGTAGGTTTGATGATCGTAACCGGGATGTTGCTCGGCTTTGAGCAGACTTTCCTTCAGCGAATCCTCGGCCGCCTTCTGCAGATCAGAGTCGATCGTGGTGTGAATCCGAAATCCTTCGTTCATCGCGCGATCCCAACCAACAGCGGCGATCACCTGCTGCCGGATGTAATCGACCGCATAGCTTTGCCCCTGCGCATTCTGCCGGTTACCGAAAACCAAATCGTCCCCCTGAGATTGCTTGAATTGCTGCTCGTTGATAAAACCCTGGTCGCGCATCCGAAGCAGCGCGTAATTTCGGGCTTCGCGCGATGCATTCTTATCGCTCCATGGAGATAATCGGTTAGGGCTCTTGATTAAGCCGGCCAGCGTCGCGCACTCGGTCAGGGTCATTTCGCGAGCCGGTTTTGAAAAATAGCCACGCGACGCGGCTTCCGCTCCATACAACCCGCCGCCGAAATAAATCCGGTTCAGATACAGCTCCAGGATCTTTTGCTTCCCGATGCTGTCTTCAATGCGGCGGGCCAAAAAAATCTCCAGCAGTTTGCGGCGAAAAGTTCGTTCTTTGAGCGCAAAACTGTTGCGCGCCAGTTGTTGGGTGATCGTGCTGGCCCCCTGGCGAACATGACCCGCCGTCACATTCTTGAGCGCCGCCCGAATGATGCCGAACAAATCGTAGCCGTGATGTTGATAAAACTTCGCGTCCTCAACCGCGATCACTGCGTTGATCAGATCGCGCGGCAACTGCTCGTACGGAACGGTCTCGCGATTCTCAACGTAGATCTGGCCGAAGATCTTTCCGTTCCGATCCAGGATGACGCTGGCCGATTCCATTTGCTCCAGCTTCGACAGGTCGAAAGTGCTGGCCGCAGCCCGCAAATCGGCGGCCAGAATCGACCAATAGACCAGGGCGGCCACAATCAGAACGACCAGAAGCGCCGCCGGAATGTAGATAATCGGTCGCATATACCACGGCCGATAAAAGCGATGATTCCCTCGCGGCGGCGGCGACAGATATGTAGCGGGCAATTTCACGGAGCGCGGAAGGCGGCGGGGGCCCAATTTAAGGGGCAAAAGCGGAAGGCTCAACCATGGTGCGGATCGGAAAGTGTCTTCAGCGCCCTCCGCGAGAAGGGATTAATGTTGTCGTCGAGTGAACCACGCGAATCAGGAGCTCGTCGAGCTTATCCGCTCAAAAATACAGGCGGCCGGCCCGGTCTCCTTTGCCTGGTTCATGGAGCAGGCGCTCTATCATCCCGAGCACGGCTACTACAGCTCCGGCCGGGCTCAACTCGGACGCCGTGGCGACTACTTCACCAATGTGAGTGTCGGTGCGATATTTGGCCGGCTCCTGGCGTTTCAATTCGCCGAAATGTGGGAACAACTGGGGCGCCCCGGCGGCTTTGCGATCGTCGAGCAGGGAGCACACGGAGGCGAATTCGCCGCGGATGTATTATGCGCCGCGTCAAAGTTGGCGCCGGAGTTCTTCGAGGCGATCCACTATATTATCATTGAGCCATCGCCGGTCCTCCGCGAAAGGCAGCTACGGTCCTTCTCGGAATTCAGGGAGCGAGTCGAATGGGTGGTTTCCCTGGAAACGATCGAGCCGTTCACCGGCGTGCATTTTTCCAACGAGTTGTTGGACGCAATGCCGGTGCACGTGGTGCGAAGAACCAACGAGGACACGCGGAGACAATGGCTTGAAAGACTGGTCGATTGGAATCGCGATCAATTCACCTTTGTCGAAGCGCCGATAACCGATCCGCGGATCAGTGAGCATTTGGACCAATGGAGCGATCTAAATGGTGAGTTCGAATTGGAGATCAATCTCGCCGCGCTCGATTGGATCAAGACGCTTTCGAAAAAGCTTGAGCGCGGATTTTGCCTAACAATCGACTACGGTTTCGTCACCGTCGATTTGTCGGCGTCACAACATCGCGCTGGTACGTTGCAGTATCGTGCGCAACATCAGCGGCTTGATTCGCCGTTCGATTTTCTCGGGAATTGCGACATCACTGCCCACGTTGACTGGACCGCCGTGGCTCGGCACGCTTCGATCAATGGTCTAACCGTCTCCGGGTTTACTGATCAGCATCATTTTCTAACCGGGATAATCGCGAAATGGCCCGACATCATTCCGTCCGGGGATGCCGCCGCCCGGCGGCAGCTGCAAACTCTGCTCCATCCGGAAATGATGGGGCGCTCGTTTCAGGCGTTGCTGCTGAGTCGCGGAACCGAAGATCACAGACTGGGCGGGTTCCAATTCGCGCGGGAGCCGCTGTCGCAGCTCGGACTGGGCGTGTCCGATTCGAATTGACCAGCGCGCGGGAAGTGTAATCGTTATAGTTACAATTTATGAGTTCTAATAAGATCGCTGTTGTTACCGGCGCCAATAAAGGCATCGGATTCGAAACCGCTCGTCAGCTCGGATTGAAAAACATCACGGTGCTGGTCGGCGCCCGCGATTCCCAAAAGACCGATGCCGCCGCGGCTAAACTTAAGGCCGAAAAGATCGATGCCCGGCCGCTCCTCATCGATGTGAACGATCAAAAAAGTATCGACCATGCGGCCGCGCGAGTGGAACGCGATTTCGGGCATCTCGATATTCTGGTGAACAATGCCGGGGTGATGCTGGAGGATCCGGATAAGAAGACGGACGTCTTCGGCATGGAACTCTGGCGACACACCTTCGAGACCAACGTGTTCGGGGTCATCGCAACCACCGAAGCATTTCTGCCGCTGCTCCGCAAAAGCGCGTCCGGCCGAATTGTGAATCTTTCCAGCATCCTCGGTTCCATTACCTATCAGGCAACGCCGGGATCGCCTACCTACGGATTTTCGCGGCCGGCATACAATGTTTCAAAGGCAGCGGTTAACGCCTACACGGTGCAGCTCGCGTATCTGTTGCGTGACACCAAGATAAAGGTGAACGCGGCCCATCCGGGCTGGGTGAAAACCGAAATGGGAGGCGAAGGAGCCACCATGGAAATTTCCGAGGGCGCGAAGACCAGCGTTGCCCTGGCCACATTGGGCGGGGACGGGCCTAACGGGGCCTACGTTCACATGGGCGAACCGATTCCCTGGTAAAATCCGAAAGTCATGACATCCGATCTTTTCGCAACCATCACTACCGATCGGTCCGTAGCCGATTCGCCGGTCGGGAATCTGCCGAGTCCTGACGGCCGGTCCGACGAACAGCTGCGGATGAGTACTCGCGCACCATCGCCGCGGTTGTGAGCCGCGTCGCTCCCAGCGTCGTTAACATTCGCGTAAGCAGTAACGAACGCCCCCAAGGCGGCGGTTCGGGATTCCTGATTACTGGCGATGGATTTATCCTAACGAACAGTCACGTCGTTTCCGGAGCGCGCGAACTGGAGGTTACGCTGCACGATGCCAGGACATACCCAGCGAAGATCGTCGGAACTGATCCGGAACCGGACCTGGCCGTAATTCGCATCGACGCGGCGGGCCTCCATCACGTTAGGCTGGCGGATTCCTCCACCATTCGAGTAGGCCAGATCGCAATCGCAGTGGGTTCTCCCTACGGATTTCAGCACACTGTGACCGCCGGAATCGTTAGTGCATTGGGACGCTCGATGCGCTCGGAGTCCGGCCGGTTGATGGACGAAATCATTCAGACCGACGCAGCATTGAACCCGGGAAACTCCGGCGGACCGCTGCTGAACAGTGCCGGTGAAGTTATCGGGGTGAACACGGCCGTCATTCTTCCGGCGCAAGGAATCTGCTTCGCTATTTCCAGCAATACCGCCCAATTTGTCGCGGCCTGGCTGATCAAAGAAGGGCGGGTTCGTCGCAGCGCGATCGGCGTGGCCGGACAAAACGTTCCGTTACATCCGCGAGTGACTCGGTTTCATAAGCTTCCGGCTGATCGTGGTGTGCTGGTCGTGGAAGTGGAGCCTAACAGTCCCGCGGCGATCGCTGGTCTGCAAAAGGGCGACACGATCGTGGGATTCAAGGGACGGCCCGTCGTCACGATCGATGATCTGCATAAGCAACTGGCGGCTTCCGAAATCGGGGTTCCATCGCCGATCATGTTGTTGCGCGGAACCGAAAAACTATTTCGGCTGATCGTTCCTAGGGAATCCAATCCAGGGAAGAAGAATTAGACCGCGAAACACGCTAAAAAACGCGACCGTAGAAGCGACGTCTCGTCGCTTGGTCATCAAATCTTACGCGGCCAGGGTCAGGCTCTCGCATTACTCGAGGATCACTCGATCTACGTGGGTGTAGATGTTGAACGAAGGCGGACGGAGAAATCCGATCAGCGTCTGATTGGATTGGCGGCAGAAACTTACGGCCAACGACGATGGCGCCGACACCGACGCGATAACTGGAATACCGGCAGCGAGCGCCTTTTGCACGATTTCAAAAGAAGCCCGGCCGCTGACCAGCAGGATGTGCCGGTGCAGGGGCAAAATTCCGTCCAGCACGGCGCGTCCTATTACCTTATCGACCGCATTGTGCCGGCCGATATCTTCGCGCACGATTTTGGCATCGCCATTTGCGTCGAAAAGTCCGGCAGCGTGAATGCCACCGGTCCGGGCGAACTCGCCCTGGCGATCGCGCATCCGAAGCGGTAAACCCAGCAGGACCTCACGTTTGATCCGAACGTCACTCTGCCGAATGCGCTCAAATCTTTCGCGCATGGCGTCGATGCTCTCCCTGCCGCAAATCCCGCAACTACTGGTGATCGTGCCTAACCGCTGGGCCGGCATGTCAGTAACCTTCGCGTTGTCTGACAACTCGACACGAACAACGTTGTGCTGGTTGCGGGCATGATCAGGTCGAGACATCTGTCTGATCTGCTCGCGCGATTTGATCACAGCTTCGGAAACCAGGAATCCGATCGCGAGTTCTTCATCGTGTCCGGGCGTTCGCATCGTTGTGGCGATGGTCTTGCTACCGATACGAATCTCGAGTGGTTCCTCTATCGTTAGGTCGTCGGGCTGATATTCAAGCTCCCCGTCTCCGCGATGCCGGATGATTTTTTGCGATTCGATTCCTGTTTGCTCCGATTCCATGGGCGCGGTTCGCAACCTTCTCCGCTGATGGTATCATTGTAACAGTGGAAATCTGTCATCTTTACATTTCCGCCGGCCACAATTTTTTTGGCCATCACGGCCGCGATCCGGACAACTTCCCGGCAATCGAAGTGCCGTCGGTGGAATGCGTGGCCGGTCATGGCATTCGGGGTGACCGATTTTTTGATTATCGGGATGATTACAAAGGACAGATCACTTTTTTCTCAAAAGAGGTGGTCGATGAACTCCGCGCCGCCCTGCGCGTAGGCAATTGGTCGCCCGCGCTTGTCCGTCGCAACGTGATCGTCCGTGGATTCGATCTCAATCAATTGATCGGTAAAGAATTTGAAGTGCAGGGCGTGTCATTTCAGGGAACTGCTGAGTGCAAACCTTGTTATTGGATGGACACCGCGATCGCGCCCGGCACCGAAAAATTTTTGCGAGGCCGCGGCGGACTGCGCGCCCGTATCCTAACGGACGGCGTTTTGACGTCCTCAGCGAAGGTCGAGATGCCGGCATTGAATGAAGCTTAGCGCCGTTCTTCTCGTCGGCGGTGAATCAATGCGGATGGGTCGCGATAAGGCGACGCTGGTCCTGAACGGTGAGCCGCTTTGGGAACGGCAGCTCTCGCTTTTGCGAAGTCTGGCTCCAGTCGAAATTCTGATCTCGGGTCGGGTCGATCCGATCTGGCGTCCACCGGACACGACATTCGTTAGCGACAGCGTGCCGTCACGCGGTCCACTTGGCGGCCTGGCGTCAGCGATCGCTGCTATCAACGGAACACACCTGTTGGCGCTGGCTGTCGATATGCCATTCCTAACGACGACAAATTTGCAAGGGATATCCGATCGCGCGAAACCCGGATGTGGCGTGTTGCCTTTTATCGGAAGCAGAGCCGAGCCGTTAGCGGCGATTTATCCGCGGGAGAGCACAGACGAGCTGCAGTCTGCGCTCAAGCAGGGCGAATTATCGCTTCAGCGGGTTACCAAAACACTGATCAGCGCGAAGCTATTGTGTCCCATAGCGGTTTCACAGCCGGATATGCATTGGTACCAAAGCGTCAACACTCCGGCGGATTTGGCGCGCGCAAAAAACTCTTCCCAGGCGTATGTTACGTGACAGCGAGCAACTTCTTCGACGGAAAGATGTTGAATAAGAAGAGCATAACGAATACGGAGGCGAATTTATGAAAAGAATTGATCAACAGATCATTGGCGCACTGACGGTGATGGCATCACTCATGTATCTGGGCGCTTGCGCCACTCAAACGTCCACGACCGTCGCCGGCAACAATATGAGCGACACCGAAATGGAACACGTGCTGATCACTTCCGGCTTCCGGGTGATGAACGCGCAGACCGACGGACAACGCAGCCATCTCACCCGATTACCGGACAGTCAGTTCCAACAGGTAATCCGCAATGGCACCACCTATTATCTCTACGCCGACAAGCGTGATCATCGCCTCTACGTGGGCGATCAGTATGCCTATCGCGCGTACCTCGGTTATCTACACAACAAGAAATTGCGTGATCAGGGAGTTTTCGTTTGGGAGGTTCGTCCGGCCGACCGCGCCAATAACAAAACTGTCGAAATCTGGAATGGCGGAGGTCCGTTCCCGCCGTGGTCTCGCAATCGGCCTAACGATCAATCGTTGACCGGTCAGTAACCGTTAGCGCAGCCCAACCAGCCGCAGCGAAGGATCGCGCCTTCGACGACGCTTAAGCGGGCGCGCTTTGCCGCGAGGAGTCCTCGCCACAGGACCCGCGCTCTTGCGTCGCCCTGGCGCTCTTCCCGTCGTTCGAGAAGTCGACGTGGCCGTATGCTTAGCCGGCTTGCCACGTTTCGTACCCTTCGGCGATGCCATATCCCTAACGGCGTTTACGTTTCGCGACTTTGGCGGCCTGCTTGCCCAGGGCGGTGCGGGTCTTCTTCGCCAAATGCGCGATCGTTCGCTTTTTACGCGCTGACGCCGCGGCTTTCCGAATGTTTTTCCGGGCGGCTTGACGCTGTTTAGCTGTACTCATGTTCCTAACGACGGCGTTTTCTGGTTTGCGCCGCCTTTTTCGCAGCGCGGGAACGGCTGGACTTGGTACGCTTACGAGCCGCGGCGTGCGCCTGACGCGATAACGCCCGGTGCGAAGCTGCGGCGCGCGGTTCACGTTTGAGCCGGCGTTTCGCGGCGCGAGAACGTTTTGACGAAGGCCGGCTGCCTCGCGAGCCTTTCGCGAGATCGCGCTGTGCCTGCCGCCGCACATTTCTTGAAGATCTCCCTTTTTTCGGCGGTGCCAACGGCACACCAGCCCGACGCGCTTTCGATAGACCTATTGCGATCGCCTGTTTAGCCGAACGCGCTCCATGCTTCCCTTCCCGAATGTGCTCCATTTCTTCCCGCACGAACTCTCCCGCCTGAGTAGAAGGGGCTTTGCCCTGGCGCGCATCGCGCCGCGCCCGTTCAATCGTTTCTCTTTCTGGCATAGGTAATAAAGGTTTCGCCGCTGAGAACCGGTGAGGATGGTGAAATCTGCGCTTAACGACCAAGATCTCTCAAGGCCGCGTTCGCCGCATGGAAACCGCACATTCCGTGAACCCCTCCGCCTGGCGGCGTGGATGATGAACACAGATATACACCGCGCACTGCTGTCCGGTATGGACAGAAGCTCAGGGTCGGTCGCGCCAGCAACTGCCACAGATCGGCCGCGCCGCCGTTGATGTCGCCTCCAACGAGATTCGGGTTACGACGTTCAATCTCAGCACAATTCATTGTATGTCGCGCCAGGATTTGCTGTCTGAACCCCGGCGCGAATCGCTCGATCTGACGTTCGATCCGTTCGGTCATGTCGGTTGAAGAACCGTTCGGCACGTGCGCGTATGCCCAGGCAATGTGTTTACCGGCCGGAGCGCGCGACGAATCAAAAAGCGTTGGCTGGGCCAGCAACACGAATGGATTTTCCGGATGGGCTCCATTCACAACCTGTTGTTCGGCATTTGCGATCTCGTCCAGGCTTCCGCCGATGTGAATGGTGCCGGCGCCCGCGCACTCTTTCGCCTGCCACGGGATCGGCGCGTTGAGCGCGTAATCGACCTTGAAGACTCCGGGCCCATAACGATAAGCCTCAAGTCGCCGAAGATACGCAGCGGGCAGCCGGTCGCCGGCGATCCGAATGAGCTGTCGCGGCGTTACGTCGAGCAGTTTGATCCGTGAATCCGGAAGATCCCGCAAACTCTGCACCAGATTCCCGACAACGATTTCTCCGCCCAAATCGCGAAAATGTTCCGCTAACGCGCTCGATAACATCCCGGCGCCGCCACGAGCCAATGGCCAACCGGCCGCGTGACCGAATAAGGCGAGCACCACACCGAACGCGGAGGACCCCAATTGGTCTAACGACAAGAACGAATGGGCCGCCATGCCGGCGAACAAGGCTTGGGCGGCTTCAGTCCGAAACCAACGACGCGCCACTGCTCTGGCGGATCCCAACCCTCGCCACGCGAATCGGGCCAGCGGAATCGGATGTCGCGGCAGGTGCAACATCGGGCCTAACAACTCCGAAGCGAGTTCGTGCGCGCGCTTCATCAGGGGCTGCATGAAACGATGGTAGCGGTGCCGATCATCGCCGAGACCGACGGCTGTTTCAGTCACAGATCGATACAGGACCGCTGCCGTTCCGTTATCGAGCGGATGCGCCAATGGAAATTCGGGCTGGATTAATTCGAGCCCGTACTTTTCCAAAGGTAGCGTTGCCAGAAACGGCGATCCGATGCCTAACGGATAGATCGCGGAACAAACATCATGAACGAAACCCGGCAGGGTGAGCTCAGCCGACCGCGCGCCGCCACCGATCGTATCGCTCCCTTCCAAAACGATGACGCGCAGTCCCGTTTGCGTCAGCCGAATCGCGGCGGCCAGGCCATTCGGGCCGCTGCCGACGACTGCCGCATCGTAGGAAGATGTTTTCATGCGGACCCGGCCGGAGCCGTCACTGACCGGCAACAATCCGTGGCCCGGATCACCGGTCCGCCGGCAACTTCGTCAGTGCCTGGCGATAATCGGCCAGAGCCTTCAGGAAAATCGGCCTATCGAAAGTGGCATTGGCATGGAGCGCCTCGATGACCTGAGCGCGTTCCGGTCGCGGCGATGTATCACTGTCCATTCCCGCCGCAGTCGCCAAACGAATCACCGCCGGCACCAGTCGTTCCGCCCGCCGAAAGATGGTCGCGTCCGCTTCGCTCGATTGCTGAAGCTCCTGGTGCAAGTTGAGCAGCGAATCCAATGTATTCCGCGCGAAAGTTTCGCCGAGTGACAGCGCGGCGGTGTTGCGCGCAAACGAATCCGTCCTGGCCTGCATATCGATGAAAGAAGCGCGGACAATAGGTCCGTTAGGCAAATCAATCAAGGTCATCCGGGTTTGCCCGGTCGTTACTTTGCCTAACAACCATACCAATGCGCTCCATCGCGCCACCGATTCGTTATCGGGGTTGTCGCTCCGGCTTAACCCCCAGCTCATTTCGCGCAGCGCGACCGCCTGGCCCACCAGCCAGGCTTTGGCGCCGCTGTTTGGATCATCTTTCCAGTGTTTAGGTTCCGCGACCGATTGACCGTCCAGCTCGAATCGAAGTTCCGGATGGCCGGCTGCCAAAAGGTCGGCGTCGAGATTCTGGTGGCACGCCACGCAGGTATTGGCCCGGACGTAAAGATTCTGCAGGTCGCGCATTCCGGCTGTGACTCGCGTGGCATAAGTCCAATCCGAACGGGTATGGCCGCGGAGCCAGGCCGACGCCGCGTTGTGACAGCTCTCGCAGGAAACATTCTGTTCCGTCTTCGCCGCGGTCGTTAGGCGAGAAGGTTCGACCGATTGAAGCGGAGAATGGCAAACCGTGCATCGAGGACTTGTTTGCGCCTGGCCGAGGTGAAGGGTGTCCGCGATTCGGGCCGAGCGCGCATTCACCAGAACCGCAAAGGCCCGGGCGTGAAAGTCCTGCTGGCTCCAGGTGATGAATTGGCTGCGTTTTTCGCCAGCCCCGCCGTGACAGCTGGAGGACTTGCAGCCCGCCGAACCAACGAACTGGCCCGATGGCCGCAATGTTACTTCGGGCTCGGCCGCAGCAGTTAGCTCACTGGCGCCCACGAATAGGAGCGCGCTAAAGATCGATAAATGCCGTCGCCGCAGGCCCCTATTCCGGCCTGGAGCGAACAAGGAAACGATCTTGCACCAACGGCGTGACATGGGACACCATCTCACCCGTTCACTCGGGAAAATTCTTCCATGCAGCAGCACCGATCGTTATCTTTGCACGGCTCGCGAAAAGAAGTCGATCATGCAAACGCGATCGAGCCGGCAAAGCCATGTGATCCCGCCGAAATGACCGCGCCTACCTGTCATCATGCGGATCTTTAATCGCGCCCACGTTCCGTGGTTTTTGTTCGTGGTCATCGCAACGGTGATCGCCACCTGGGTCTATGTCGGCAACTTTCTCCCGGATCGGTTGCCAGGCGGTTTTCGCCTGCCGGGTGCGCTGGTGCAATCGACCTCCGGACAACGGAACGCCGGCGGTACCCCGGTCGGTTTGGTCATGGGTTCGATCGCATTCGCGATTTTCATTTTTGCTGGCTTGCTCGGTGTGCGCAAAAAGCTGCTCCGTCTCAAAGTCGGCTCCGTGCAATCGTGGATGCGCGCCCACATCTGGCTGACGTTGCTGACGATTCCACTCGTTCTGTTGCATAGCGGTTTCCGGGTGGGCGGGCCGATGACCCTTCTGTTGCTGGTTCTGTACGTCATCGTGATGGTGAGCGGGATATACGGCTTGATTCTTCAGCATCGGATGCCGCGACTGATGCAGGAACGGGTGCCGGTGGAAACCATTTACCAACAGATTCCGCACGTCCGTCGCAAACTTCAGGAGGCCGCAGAACAGTTGCGCGCCACCTTCGATGCTTCCGGGACGAACAAAGTGCTCGGAGCCGCCGCCGCTCGCACATCAGAAGCGTTAGGCCTAGCCAGCGGCAGTGAGTACGGTACCGCAAATCCGGTCAGGGACGCCGTCACTTCGGCGGTCTCGGTCGAACAGGTCGCGCCCGTGTCCGACCCCGAATCGGAAAATGCCATGGTAGAATTTCTCGATCGCCTGGTCCTGCCCTACCTTCGTTCGACTCGAGTAAGCCGAACGGGTCTGGCCAAGGTTCGATTCGCCGATGATGCGTTTCGATTCGTAAAACTCCAGGTCGCCGTTCCCTATCGCGGCCTGGTCGAAGAGATTCAAGCCTGGTGTGACGAGCGCCGAATGTTAGACCTGCAAAGCAAGCTACATCATTGGCTGCATGCCTGGTTGTTTATTCATGTGCCGCTTTCTTTCGTGCTGATTATCCTAACGGCATGGCATGCGTTTGTGACGCTCTTCTATTACTGATGTTGTGAAACAACACTGATCCGCATGGCCACGCCACGCAAGTCTAACAAGCAGCTCTCGGAGAAGTACAAAGATAATCTGGCCGATTACAAACGGCTGTACACCGGACGGCGCGCGATTCTCGCAGTTACTCTGCTCGCCATCATAGGGGGGGTCGTCGGTACCTTGTACTACGCGCGGCGCGTCCCGGAAAAGTTTTTCAATCCGGGCCCCGTTTCAAGTCACCATCAAAACATCACGCGCGCCATGATTGGCGATCTTCCGCCGGCTGCGTTCGCCAGCGGCGACCTGAACGAGAGTTGCGACGCCTGCCATGACAAATCGTTGATCAGCAGCGGTCAAATGAACGGGCGCACCTTCGCTCAGGTCCTGCGGGATAGTTTCGGCAAAGGCGCTGTGCCCGATCGGATCACACGGATCGAGGAACGGTGCGAAACGTGCCACGCCAAGCTGAGCCAGCGCACCCATACCTTTCACGAGCCCAATGCGATTCAGCATCACTGCTCCACCTGTCATCAGGAACATCGTGGACCGGGACCGATGAAAATCGTTGCCAGTTCTGAATGCGCGGCTTGCCACGGTGACTCCGAGAAGATGCGCGTGGCAGCGCAAACCAAAGTGCCTCCAGATTGGAACGCCGAGCGTCGACATCCCCAGCAGCCGCAGCGCGTGATCTTCAATCAGTTAGGCCGTCCCGCGGAAGGTTATACGAAAACTTTTCGCTCGTTCTGGGAGGACCATCCTGATTTCCGCATTATTCTCGCAAAAGCGGCTGATCCGAAGCAGGTGCGAGATCCGGACTCGTTCGTGGCCGGCGACGGCGTGCACGACATTTTGCGATTCAATCATAGCCGTCATTTCCGGCCGGATATTCCCGCAGTCGACCAAACCGGCCGGAAACTGGATTGCAACTATTGTCACCAAATGGAGATCGAGGGGCGGTTTATGAAACGCATTTCGTTTCAGACTAACTGTCAGGCATGCCATCAATTGCAGTTCGATCTTAACAATCCCGACCTAACGTTGCCCCACGGCGATCCGACCGCGGTTCTCGGATTTCTTCGCTCGGTAACGAGTCACTACGAGGATCTGGCCCGAAGAAAAGGCATCACCGATCCGAAAAGGCTTCGCACATTTGTCGAAGACCAGCGGCGCGGATTACGCGGTCAGTACAATTCGGACGAACAGTTGATCAACAGCGTTTTCTTCGAGGCCGATCCATTCAAGATTCGTCCCAACATCGGGCGTCCTCGCGCCGCAAATTTCGCCGGGTGCGCATATTGCCATCAGGTGACTCCGTCCGCCGTCGGAGCACCTGCCATCACCAAGCCAATCCTGGTTGATCGATGGATGTTGTTGTCCGATTTCGATCACGCCCGGCACGTTGCGGTGAAAGGTGCCAGTTGCGATACCTGTCATTCCGTTGCGCGTGGAAGCAGTAAAAGCTCCGACATTCTTCTGCCAGGGAAAGACAGTTGCGTGACGTGTCACAGCCCGAAAGCCGAGCCCGGAATGCGCACGGCGGCCGAATGTATTACCTGCCACGGTTACCACGCCAAAAGTATCCCGGCATTCGCTGCCACTCGCTAAACTGCAGCCGCCTCGCTGCGTCGAGGCGTTCCCTTCGGACACGGCTACCCGGCAACGAACTCCCGACCCTGATTCCCAGGACACCGAGTCCTATGACATGGCTACAAGGGCGATCTAGCCATTCATCCTTTTGGCTGACTCGCGCATAAACCGAAGTGACGGTTCAAGGAGCGGCGGTCTCCAGTCCGCCGAACTAACCAACCGACGAGCCGTAGCTCGTCGCATTTAAATCTCGCAGCGACTTCCCGTCGCCGAATTTACCTGGCCGGCGGACTGGAGACCGCCGCTCCTTGAACACTGTTCGTCATAACATCTTCCTTTAACCTAACGAGTCGAAATGCCATTCGCCGGCCGCGCCGGAGCCTTGGCGTAGGCGGGTCATTTGGGGGTCGCGGTCGGCGACGCCGATGGTGTAGGAGTTGCCAGCGGCGTCAGGACGGCTCCGCTTTTCGTGGTAAGAACCCCACCCGTTAGGGTAACGTCTTCCACCCGATACAGCTCGCCATCGCGCGCTGAATCCTTGCCATCCACACTTCGCCGGTAAAATCGTGCCGCCTCGTCGAGATGGAACGGCCGCGAACCGCGGCGGCCAAACACCACAGTTTGCTGTCCGGTTTCATCCATCACCCGATCGCGATCCAAGCCGCGGGACACGCAAATCGCTTCTCCCTTGGTGTGGTATGTCGCGATCAATTTCGGATTCGGCCGCGGACTGAAACCTTGTGCGCCGGGAACGGTATCCGGCGAGATCAACTGAATCACTCGCATGCCATTGCGCCCGTCGGCGACAAGCGCGAACTGCGAAGCGCTCACGCTCCCAATTTGAACGGCATGCGTATCGTTCATCGCTCCGCCGGCATTAAACATTTGATCCAGACGGGGCCGTTCCGGATTTTCAATGTCGATGATTGCCAGACCTTCGCCGCCATTCGCTACGTAGGCGTAAGTGCGAGCGACATAAAGCCGTTTGGCCTCACGGAGCGCAACCGTTGCGCCCTTCAACGGAACCGGACGGTCGGGATCGGTAATGTCGATTACTTTCATGCCGTCGTCGTCGGTCACGAAGGCATAACGAAATTGCACCGCCACGCACCGCGGATTGCGGAGGAACCCGTTAGTCAGTTCGCCGGTTATTCGCAAAGTGGTGCCATCCTTACCGGCATCGACCACGTATAATCCCCGCGGCGTAGTCATGTACAGCCGGTGACCAGCGGACGCGACGAAGGTGGCTCCGGTCAGCACTCCGCCAGGGTTAAAACTCGCGGCTTTCTTGACGAAATTATTGTCGGGATTGCCATCGACCAGGGTTGCGACGTTAACCACTACCAGTCCCTCCTGAAGATCGGACACATACACATAGGCGTAGAACAGATCGATAGGTTGTTCTTCGTTCTCCGGCAGACGCGTCCGAGCCGGATCCAGGGCCAAAGTACTCGGCAGGGCCACGGATGTGGCAAACGGCGTGTGCACATGAGTCCGCTGACCTAACGGCGATACCGGCGTAGTCACAAACCGTTCCGAAAACGCCTTGTTATTCACGTTAGCAATATCAAACGCTTCAAAACCACCGGGGCCGTTAGCGGTATAGAGATACTCGCCGCGCACCACCACATCCTGAATGTCTTTCCCCGGATGCTCGTAGCCTTCGTGCAATTCCAGCCCCCCAGCTACATGCTTCTGGTAGTTCGCGGGATAAGCGATGGAATGAAGATGGCTGCCAATCGCCGCCTGGGGTTCATCCCCTTCGGTCCAAACCACCGCGTGCAAACCTTCCCGGCCTTCGCCCACATAGGCGTACTGTCCGAAAAAGTTCACAGTGCCGGTCCCAAAACCTAACAACTGCGTCATCCAGGCATTGTTAGTATTGTCCTTCGACAAATGACAATCGGTGCAATTCTTGGTTGTCCCCACGCTGCTGGTGGTGTGCGGGAAATGCGGATTGAACGCCTGGCCGCTATAGCCTTCCGAGGAAAAGGTTTGTTGCTGCGAATAGATCCATTCCCGATTCGAATTCTGGGAGCTGACGATTACCGCGCTGGATGATCGAAGTACTGCCATCCGGTTGTGTTTTACCGTGCCATCGATGCCTAGCATGAAGACGTCGTCCCTAACGACCTGCGGGTTATAGGTCGTGAAATTGCGATCGGTTACGCCTTCGAACTTATTCTGTGGCACCCGCTGGTTCGCCTTTTGAGGGAGGTGGCATCCAAAACAACTCGTAGCCCATGAGGTGTGACAGATCTGGCAATCCATCCGGGCGTTGTCATGGGCGAGAGTTCCCAGAGGCGTTCCGCTGTAAGGAACGTTCGCGCCTAACGGAACATCACGTGATGTATCGTGATATCTGGACGCAACCGGCCGACCGGCGGCGGCGACCGGGGAGGCAGGGGTCGGTGACGGACCGGCATCCGCTCCCCCGACTATTCCACCCCAGGTAGTTCCGTTGCGACGCAGTGTTTTGGCATAAGCTGACTTCGGATTGTAGTGAGCAGACGTGGGATCGATCGTGTCCATCGTCTGCGGCACTTCCCAGCGAATGTCCGGCGACATCGTCGATTGCTGCCACAACGTGTTGCCCTCCCAGGTGAACCGCGGCCCGAACGGCGTGTTGCTGTTTCGCAGCAGATCGATCTGGCCGGCATTACCGGAAGTTACTAACGACGGCCGGCGGTCGACGGTACCGTGGCAGTCGACACACAGAATCGTGGTTGCGTTGCGCGGCTCACCGTAAAGCATCCCGTTGCCGTGAACGTCCACGTCGAAATGGCAATCGGCGCACTGCATTCCTTTGGCCAGATGCGCGTCTTTGAGATGCACCGCTTTAGCGAACTTCCGCGGATCGTGATGGTTGATCTTGTTGTCCTCTAAATCCAACAGGTTGCCTTTTCGGTCCTGTTTAAAGATCGCGCGGAAAACCCACCCGTGACCGTGATAGTCCGCGAACTGAGTGTGTTTCATCTGCGGATTGAGTTCGGCAACGCGATCGAGAAAATCTTTGTCGCCCCACAACCCGCGAGCGGCGGCAGCTTCAGGATTGTGCATGGTCGACGCCACCAGCTCGCCGTCAGTCGGGTCGTGCTGTTCCTTGGGATACATCAATTCGCCGTCTGTTTCCTGATCCCACCAGATGTAACCGAGGTATGGATTCACAAACAGATTGCCCTGGTGCATGTGGCAGTTCATGCACTGGCTGGACGGAATCGAACGGGTAAACTGATGCGTCACGGGGTGGCCCCGTTCGGCCTTCGGAATAGTCTGGTCGGCCGAAAAGCTGAGTCCTTGATGGCCGTACTTGCTCCACCATCCGGAATTAGTTGGCGACCGGTCGTTAGCGTAAACGACATGACAGGCCGAGCAGCCGCTGGATCGGTAATCTCCAGGGTGATCATTGGAGCCCAGGAAGCCTAACAACGGATCGTGGAGGCGCGTCTTGGCCAGCCCAAGATACACCGGGTCGGTCCGGTTCAGCGTTCCCAGTCCGCGTTCCGATAATCGCCGTTCCGGTTTGCCCGGCGGATCCGAGGTGGTCGGGAGGCCGAGGGATAATTGCGGTCGACCGCCTTTCTCAAAAATCCGCAGAACGTTACTTGGCTGACTCAGATTGAATCGGGGCAGGGGATCGATGAAAGGGAGTATGCCGTGGAGCTTTGTGTCCTCGGGCGTAACCGGAGTGTAATTGGTCAGCCTTAGCGGAACGCCGTCGGCGCCGTAGGCCTGGCCGAAGCGGTAATTCTTCTCCGGATACGCTCCATTATTATATAGAGCAGCGCCCCATAGCATCGCTCCATGGGTCATCATGCTATGGTCGACGTTCCGCACGATCTCGCCGTGGCACAGCCCGCATGTGTCCTTGGCTACTCTGAGGTCGCCGGGATTCATGAATTTGACGAACTCCGCCGATTCGTGATTCAACCAGGCGTTGGAGTTCGGCGGGTTAGCAGAGGTCTTCCAGAACTCCTTGTTGCGAGGCAGGACGTGCGCCTGCTCTTTCTTCAATCCGCGTCCCGGGTTGCCCCCATGACAATCGGTGCATCCTAACACGACATTTTGTTCGGCTTTGTGCATCGGTTCCACGCCGCGATGGCACTGCAGGCAACCGACACTTTTTGCGTCCGCCTGCGCCTGGGTTTGATCGATGAGATTGCGTGCTGGAACCGCCACTCGCGGTGTAATCGATTCGTTAGGCGAAATTGATGTCGGCGGACCGTAGCCGGTGTCGATGGCGCCGGCACCCGAAGCACCAATCACCAAACCCCAAGCAGCAAGGAATATTGGAAGTAAACGCCGAACGTCGAACATCGAACATCGAACACCGAATGGCAGAGGTGACGGCACCACGCGTTGATTAATTGCTGGTACGGTTCAACGATTCAACGCTTTAACGATTCAACGCTTCAATAAGTGAGCGTCAGCGTCACAATCGCGCTGTAAAGAAAATCATCGGTCACGCCGGGCTCCGGGGCCGGAAAGCCAGGAACTGGTTTGGTGCTGGTGCGGTAAATTTGTTTGTAACCCCATCGCGGGATGAGGAAGCCCGCGCCCGCCGTGATAATGACGTTCTCAGTGAGCAACGGCCGGTATTCGAATCCCGCGCTGAAATCGAGCGCGAAATCGTTGCTGGAGTGATTGGTAAAGAGCACTCGCTCAGTGGGCTGTGTCGTCGCCGTCCGAATGTAGTTCGCGTTAACGAACATCTTCAATTTCGGCGTCACGTCGGCATCGATTCCGTAACCGAAAATTATCGTGCCTGGATTTACAAAGTTAGCCTGGCCTTCGGTCTTGCTGGTTCGGAAATCGATTACCAGGCTATCGCGCTGTTTAAAATTAACCGCCGTCCCGCCAAGATTGAATCCCTGGTGCGAGAAGAAGCTGAATGGGCCGCCGATAAAAAATGGCCGGTCGAGAACGGTGTCGAACCCGGTGGCATGCGAATCCGTCGGATCATCATCGCCGCTGGCGTAAAAGAAGGAGACCTTGTAACGAATCCAATTCTTATCCACGGACAATTCGAGCGCAGCTAACTGCGCATTAATGTCCACGCGCTGGCCGGCGATTCCGTTCAGACTGTCTTCACCGAAGACCTGATAAAACGCATGATTAATGTTCAGCCAGCCGATGTGACCATCGCCAGCCCATCCTAAATAATATGCCTGCAGGTAATGGTCGCCGACCGTGCCGATAGGCGCCGGGCGAGTGATAAAGCCGTTCTTGTCGTAATGGCGACTGCTGTTGTCGAAGTTACCCAGGAAACTCAGTTCGCCGGTGTAACCCTTCCAAATCAGATCCTGTCGGTACACATTCGCCACGTAGATCTGCTGGTCCCGACGGTCGAACTCGTTGAGATCGGAAAAGGTGTCCTTTTCCAGCTGATCGAAGAACGCCAGATTATATTGCCAACGGTTGTTGTCGTAATTACCGAAAATACGCGCCCCAAAATTGGTGTCGTTATAGATGAAACCCCGGAAGTCGCTAACGAACGGTTGAATGCCGAAGCGCGACGAAATGAAATCGTAGTTGTTCGACAGATCGCGAATGTGTATCTCGGCGAACGCTTCCTGAAGCGAAACGAAATTCTTATCGCGGGTGATGCCCTTTTGTGGGTTCGGATTCACCGCGTTCCGTTCCTCGACCTCGGTATAGTTGTGATTGTATACCGCCAGCAGACGCAACGCCCATTCCACCGGCTTGAAAACCGTTTCGCCCTTGAACAGGTCGATACCGAGCGAGAAATCGTTAGACCAGAAAAATTGCTCGCTCCGCCCAAAGAATTCGGAGCTGTTAGGCCGGGCCGCGCTCACGCCACTCGGAGTGGGGAGGCGCCGGCCTTCCGATTGGAAAAAGTTTTCCGCCGTCAGATTAAGGAAAACGTCTTCGGTTCCGAGTATCGGCGCATCGCCTTTAAGCTGGCTTTGTAAATAAGGATGCCAAAGTTTCACACCCGACTGATAGGGCGTTTCGGTCGACGGATCCGCATAGCGCTTCCAACGACCGAACCCGATGAACCACCGGTTAGGCACCGGTTCCGACGAAGGAAGGACGTTTTCGCCGATTTCCGTTTCGGAGTATTCCGGATATTCCAGTTTCACCCGCTTGGGCACGACTTCGCGCACACCTTTACGCGGCAGGCCTAACGAACGCGGCAAAGCTTCCTCGCCGTACTCGGGCAGCTGGGGCAGGATCGGCGGAAACAGTTCCGGTGGCGCTTCCTCCGCTTCCTGTTCCGGAACGGATGCTCCAGGGTCAGGATTGAATTCATTCGGCGCCAGCGGTGCCGTTTCCACCGTCGGGCCCGCGTCCGTAACCACGGTAACTTGAGCTACCGCTACTTTGCGCGCGTTCGCGGTTCCCTTTTTCGTGGAATCGGCCGCCCGCTCGCGAACTGGTTTCGCACCTCGCGAATGATGCTGCCTTTTGGTTTCAGTAACGATCGAAACTCGCGCTGTCCTCTGCTTAAGATGTTGTCGTGGTACGGATCGTCGGGTCGTCGGTATCGACACCTCCGGTTCAGCCATCGTTGTCTCAACCGTTTGGCCTAGCGGCGGGGCCTCGGCTGGAACGTCCACCGTTTGAGCAGCAGTCGACCCGATCGTAGCCAATACGCCACACGCCACCGCCACCCGGCGGCAGAACGGGCCCGCCCTGATAAGCGTTTCCCAGCGCATGGGAGGGCGAGAATGGAGGAAAAAGCCCCGGTTTTGCAAGCTTCCAGCGTAAGAGATCGCTGAACCCGAGGCCGGCCCTTACCCCGGCCATTCGATCGTTTTCACGCATATATATTATGAGCGCTCGTCGCCTGAGTGGCTGCGACCCAGCTTCTTACGGTCCTTAGGGTGACAAATCGCTGTTCCCGCCCCGGCCGCCAGCAGCCGCCGCCCTTGGAGGCGCATGGTCCCAGGGCGCTACTTCTCGTCCAACCGGACTACTCCGGTCCATTCGCGCAATTGATCCGCCTTTTCTAACGCCGCGATCTTCTTCAGATAAAACTGGGAAGGCCCATCGTCGCCGCCGCGTTGCCAGATCGTCTTTCGCAACATCCGCTTAGCGTCCTCGAAATCGCCATTATGAATTGCTTCGAGGGATTCACTGAAACAGCCTAACCACTCCGGTGGTGCCTCGCCGTTTGTGCGCATTCCGACCAGTTCGTAAACCGCAATGCCATGTGTTTTTCCTGCCACCGCAAAATGCCCAACAAGCCGGGTCACGAATTGCTCGTCTAATCGTTTGGCGGTGCTCTCCGCAATCAACACATCCGTCCCCACCATCTTGTTCATGCCTTCGAGTCGCGAGGCGAGATTGGTAGTGTCACCAATACATGTGTAATCGAATCGGTAGGGCGAGCCGAGATTGCCGGCCAATACCTGGCCGGTGCTCACGCCGACGCGCGTCGTTAGGACGCGACCACGCACGACTAACTTCGATGCCTGGTTTAATTCCCAGGCCGCTCGAACGGCTCGCTGCGGGTGTTCCGGATCCTCCAGCGGCGCGCCCCACGCCGCCATGACCGAGTCACCGATGTATTTGATGATGGTGCCGCCGTTATCCAAAACGCATTTGGACGTCTGAGTGAAGTATTCGATTAGCAGCTCCGAGAGCTTCTGCGGATCATTCAGTTCTTCGGAAACGGTAGTAAAGCCTTTGCAATCGGTGAACAGCATGCTGGCCTCGACCACTTTGCCGCCCGGTTTCAGATCGAAATTCAATGCCGCAATCCGATCCGCCATGTCGGGGGACAGATAGTAAGCAAACGCTTGTCGAAGCGCCTGCCGGCGCCGGGCCTCCTGGAAATACTGCGACCCACTGGACCAGGCGACGGCTAACGGCGTTTGAATCAGCACCGGCACCACCCAGTTCCACCACGCATGCCAATGAATGAATATCATCACGGTCAGAATCGACAACACCAGCGCGAGGCCGGCCATGATCAGGATGCCCGCTTTTGGACTGAGATAATTTGCAAGAACGCCTAACGTTAGTCCGAGCACCACCATCAAGGTTAGTTCCAATCCGGCCGGGAATCGTCGTAACCAATTGGCGTGGGTCAGATTCAAAAATTCAGTCGCATGAATTTCCAGGCCCGGGGAAAACAGGGACCCCCATCTGGAATAGGGATTCTTGAATTGATCTCGCTGAAAATTCGGGCCGCCAATCGAAAGGTTGCTGCCGATGAACACGATTTTGTCCCGAAAGAAATTCGGTGGCACTCCGTTTTCATAAAGCGCCTGGTGGAAACTCACCGAAGTCAGAGTTCCCGACGGTCCGAAATAGTTCAGCCATCGCCGCTCAAGTCGCTGTTCGGAATGTTTGGTGATTTCCGCGCCCACTTTCTCGGCCGCGATCCAGCTCGCGCTTGGACGGTCCGCGATGCCATTACGCAGCCGGCGAACGCCATAGTCCGGGTCGTAGTCCAGGAGCGCCAGGCCCCACGCTGCGCCGGCTTGTCGGTAGGCCGGCAGCGGCGGATATGTCCGGGAACTGTAAACATTTCCTTCCAGGCTCGCCTGATAATTCGCGATCAAGACCACCTTGCCGTTCCTCTTCATCGCCTCGGCGAAGGCGGTATCCTTTTGCGGATCCGGATCTTCGTCTCCAAAAAAGATATCGTAATAAACGAGCCGGGCGCCGTCTTTCGTTAGGCGATCCAGCAGCTGAGTATGCAGCGCACGATCCCACGGCTGCCGAAAGCTTTGGTGAAGTTGCCGGCCGGATTCCTCATCGATGTAAATCAGAACGATCTCCGGCGCGGAGATATTCGTCCGAAGCGGAAACGGAAGATCATAACTGAGCCGCTCCAGCGGTCCGCCGAATCGAAATAAACAAAAGCACACTCCGAGCACCGCGAGCGCCGCGGTGCTGCCAAGCTTGCCGGCCGAAGCCAGATTCTTCCAACCTGGTGGAATCTTCAAAACGACAGTTTAGCACGCAACGCAAACGTCCGGCTCCGCGGCAGCTCCAGATAGGGATTGAGCGGATTCAGCTGGTAATCGGCGTCGTTCAAATCGAGGACGCCGGCGCTGATCTCGCATTGATTGCGATAGAATCGGTAACCGGCGATCAAGTTGACCTGCCAAAAATCATCGCCCGGCTCGATGGCGGATCGTTCACCAAACAAGTCGTTCTCTTGCTTATACCAATTGGCTTCTGCCCGGGCAAAAAAACCGGAGGGATGATTGAACAGCGCGAACAGCCCGAGTTGATGCAGGCGGGACTGCCTGCTGGTTTCGGCCAGCGCAACGATCCGGTCCTTGGCCGCGCCTGGCCCAAGATTCGTCGCGGCTGCCAACAGTTCCGGAAATGTTTCGCTAAAGTGCGACACGGTGTATCGGTAACGCGCGCCTAACGACCACTCCTTGCCAATCAATTGATTGATCGTCGCGTTAACGATCTCCTCTTTGTATCTGTCATTCACCGCGAGAGACGAAGGAAGATCTTCTCTTGGAAATTCCCCGAGACTTTGGAGAAGATCGTAGGATCCGATCGTCTGATCTACATTTTGCCGCAGAACGTCGAACTCGACACCGAGGTAAGTCCGGGTAGGCAACTTTTGTTCAACGCTAACACCCCAGAATTGATAACGGCTTCCGGCGACTTCTCCGATCAGGGATTCGGAAACGAGCGATCGATAGGCTTGGGTGAAGCCAGCGACCTGAGTCGGTTCCAAGCGAATGCTCTCGTCGAAACTGGCACCGCTAATCGCCTCGGTGTAGGCCGCCCGAACCACGGTGCCCGTTGGCGGCTCCCAAATGGCGCCGAGTTTTGGCGACAGTTTGTTGAGCCGTCGTTTTTGATCGTTAATCGGCGGGGCTCGAAAGTTATCGGGATACTGGAGAAAATCGAAAGTTAGTCCGCCGGTCACGGAAAGGCTGCTGGTGATTCGCCAGATATCGTAGGCATAAAGATTGGTGCGCGCGAAATCGACACTTGAGTCCTGATAAGCCGGGGTGAGAACAAAACGACTTGGACTGGAAACGATTGAAATCAAGTCGTTAGTATCGAAAGTTCCGAACTGACAACGAGCGCCGACAATCACATTCATCGGGCCGGCGGTGAAAATGTTCTGGGCCTCGGCGGAATAGATCTCGAGGCCGGCGTGATAATCGATCTGGGCTTGTAAACCTCTCAGATCCGTGATGTGACCACGGCCAAGATATTGTTGGAGGATGTCGAAGACGATCGGGTTGGCGAATGGATTGCTGAAATCTCCGGGCATCAGGCCTAACCGATCTCCCAGGCCTTGAGTCAGATTCGAAATATCGCGAGAAACATAGTTCAGTCCGCCGCTGAAATGGATGTCCTGCTGATTTTCGAGCCGGCCTACCAGCACGATAAGGTCGTTTCCCGGAGACCATTGGTGATGCCAGCCGAGAAGCAATAAGGCCGGCACTTGGAATTCATGGAAGTCGAGCGTTGTACTCGCGCTGGTTTGATCATAAAACTGGCGGACGTCGCCGGTGTTGAGATCTTCGAATTTGGTCTGAAAGAATAACGTGTCCTGCGGGGCGAGCTGCAGTTTAAATTGTCCGTAAGTCTCAAATCGATCGATTCGATTGTTGGGCCGAAGCCCGTCATTGAACTGGTAGTCCGTATCCACCGCATAACTGAAATTGCCGAACGTTCCGTATTGGGATGCGGTCTCGCGCCATTCGCCGTAGGAGAAGTAATCGGTTACGGAACTGAAGCCCAATCCGTCGCGCTCAAACATTTTGGAATACTCCTGTTCGGAAACGAATTGGGACAGTGGACCGCCGCCGACCGGTGACAGCAGATTGGAGAGCAGCAACTCGTTAAACCACGCGGTCTCGTATCGCAGGAGCACCCGATCGGGATCACGCAGCGCATTGTAGCTGTTAGCCAAAAAAAGGTGGGCGGGCGCACTGGTGTAATCGTCATCCACCGCGCGCACCGCTTCGCGCAAACTCTGCTCGGTCATTCCATCATTCTGGTAAATGGCGGCGAGATTTGTTCCGCGAATGCTCCGATCCTGATCGAGAAGGAATCGAGATCGAAAGATGCTGCGGTTGTCGTTAAGCTCGATTGACTTCTCCAGGTCGTCGATTGCCTCGTTGTAACGGTTCTCCTGTTTCTTCTCGATCGCGGAGTAAAGCCAAGGCGTGGGATCGTTAGGGTCAATTTTGATGGCCCGATCTAATTCGCGATTGGCGTTGGCCACGTTGCCCACCTGGCTGAATGCCTTGCCCAGATAGCTGTGAAAGATCGCCCGGTTAGGCTCGAGCACGGCGGCGACCTCCAGATCCTGGCGACCGAGTTCATCTTTCCGTTGCCGGATAAAGGTCAAACCACGTCCCAGCCAGGCGTTGCCCAGCGCGCCATCGACCCGGATCGCCTGTTCGAATGATTCCCGCGCCGCCTCTATTCGATTTTCGGCACTCAGGAGAAATCCTTTCAACGCGTGGCCCTGGGCGTTACGCGGCGTAAGTTGCAGACCTTGTTCCAATGCCTTCAGCGCATCGGGTGTTCGGCCGAAGCTAAATTGGAGTTCAGCCAGTCGGACCCAGCCATAGCCAAAATCCGGTGCGACTTCCGTGGCCCGGCTAGCGGCCGCTCGCGCTTCTTCCAACCGCCCTTTCGACTGAAGGTAATACGATTGGGCGAGCCATTCACCGACAGTTGCCGGTTCTCGTGAACTCGACCAATCCTGGTACTTCACTGCAGCGATCATCTGCTCCAGTGCCAGTCGATCACGCCCTCGCGAGGAAATTTTGCCCAGTTCGCGTTGCGCTTTGTCGACCTGACCGACGGCTAACAAAACCGCAGCGTGATATAGCCTGCCGCCGGCTGATGCCGCGCGATGATCCTTTGGATACTTTTCCAGTGCCCCGAGAAGATCTCCCTGGTTGTAGGCGGCCAGGGATTCGCTGATCGCCGCGCGTTCCGATGAATCCATTCCGAGATCTCGCGGCCTAACGACTGCCGGATAATACAGGCACCATTGCATGATGTTGACCGCTTCGATCATCGCAGTCTTACGCGGCGCTTCGCCTCGTGCCGCCTCCCCTTGTTCGCCGCTGCGGATCAAAACCCGCCCGTGCGAGTTGCTGAGTTCTACCTCGCCATCGAACATCGAAACCCGGGTCCGACCATCCGCCTCGACCGCCACCTGGAACTCGGTCCCCCGCAAGGCGCCGGTCACGACCGGTGTTTCGATTCGAAGCTCTTTCGGGCGGTCGCGACTAAAGAAATAGATCGCGCCGTTTTTGATATCGACCCCTTCCGAGCCGGTGAGCTTTTCCCGTGGCAGAATTTCGATCGTGGTTAACTCGTTCATTCGCAGCACACTGAGGTCGGTTAGGCGAACGGCCGCCCGGCTCAGCTCGCCGGTGCGTACCGAATCACCAACGGTCAGGGGAACGACCGGCACACTCGGCTGCCAACTCTGACCGCTTCGTTTGGCGCTCACCTCGTTCTCGGCTTCGAGAAGTGCGGCGCTATTTGCCGGGGAAGAGGACTGCGCAACCACGGAAGGACCAGCGGCGCCGACCAAGAAAGCCGTTAGCAATAACAGCGTTACGCCGCGAGTGCGCATACCGACGAGTTGCTAGGAAAACTTCGAAGAAAGCAAGCTGTCTCTCACGATCTTCTCGTCGAAGTCTCATGATCGGTCTGGTTAGGTTCGCCGCCCAACTCGGTACGTATCTCAAACGCTACTAGCCCTGCCTCAACGACAAAATTGCAGGCAGGGATAAACAACTAATGCTGCCGAACATCCGCTCGGTTGGTTATAGAGGCTACAGCCGCGCGGACTAACCCGAGACGTCGGGTTCTGCCTATCAAGTAACCTTGCATTATAGGCTTGCTATTTTAGGCCCGAGCGTCAGCCTAACAGGCTAGTCACTCCCCAGCGTGAAAAATCCTGCTGTACTCCGGCCTTACTTCTCGGCCGTTTGTTTCCTGTTCTCCCTGGCCATTGCCGTCGACGTTCGGGCCCAATTCTACGAGAAACTTTATAGTTTCACCGAGGGACGCGCTGCTGATTTTGTAAACAAGGGGTCCAGGCCGGAGGCCGGCCTCGTCCTTGGTGCCGACGGTAATCTTTACGGCACCACCGTCGCGGAAGGCGCCATCAATGGCGGGACGATTTTTAAACTTACCCAGACCGGCGAGTTAACGACGTTAGTGGAGTTCACCATCAATGGTCCCACGAACAAAGGCAACGCTCCGGGGCCCCTCATTCGAGGTGGTGACGGTAACTTCTACGGGACCACCATAGGAGGCGGGGCCTCTGATTTCGGGACTGTTTTCAAAGTTACTTCGGCCGGGGTTTTGACCACGTTAATCCAGTTCACGGGGAACGGCGCCACGAATAAAGGAGATGGTCCGGCTGGCGGCCTGGTGCAGGGTGCCGACGGAAACTTCTATGGTACAACGCTGCGAGGAGGAGCGAGTAATCTGGGTACGATTTTCAAAATGACCCCGGGCGGCGTGCTAACAACACTGGTCGAGTTTACCGGAACCGCCGGAGCGAACCGTGGCAGCAATCCTTGGGGAGCGTTGGTCCAAGTATCCGACGGCACGTTCTATGGCACGACTCAAGCCGGCGGAACCAACGGCAGCGGCACACTGTTCAAAGTGAATACGAGCGGCGCGTTAGGCACAATCGTCGACTTCACCGGTAACGGAGCAACTAACAAAGGCAGCCAACCTATCGGAAGTCTGCGCCAAGGCAGCGACGGCGCACTGTATGGAACGACCCTCGCCGGAGGCGCTGAAGATCGGGGTACCGTTTTCAAGTACGCTCTCGGCGCGACCCAAATCGCAACCCTCGTGCAGTTTAGTAGCACCGGTCCGCTGCGGGGCCAGTGGCCATACGGCAGCCTCGTCCAAAAAGGAGATGGATATTTTTATGGGACGACTGCGGGTGGGGGCGCGAACAACCTAGGCACCGTTTTCAAAATGTCCTCAGCAGGGGCGCTGACAACGCTGCTTGATTTCACTGGCGATGGGGCATCAAACAAGGGGTCTAACTGTGAAGCTGCTTTGATGGAAGGCCCTGATGGCTACCTCTACGGGACAACCGTTGCCGGAGGAGCCTTCAATTACGGCACAGTCTTTAAAATGACTTCTGCCGGCACCCTAACAACCTTGGTACAATTTACCGGGAACGGCTCGACCCATAAGGGACGCAATCCCCAGGCCAGCGTGGTTCAGGCTAGCGACGGCAACTTCTATGGCACAACCCTGCAAGGCGGAAGTTCAGATTCGGGAACGGTTTTCGCGATTAGCCCCATCGGGGTGCTGACTACGAAGATCGATTTTACCGGAATGAGCGGGCAGAATCCCGGTGGATTTCCTTACTGTGATCTACTGAAGGGAACTGATGGCAATTTTTATGGGACGGCGTCGTCTGGCGGCACGAATAACAAGGGGACTATTTTCAAAATAGACCCGGCGGCAACCCTAACGACATTGACAAATTTTAGTGGAAGTTCGCTGCCGAATAAAGGTCAGGTTCCGCGCGCGGGCCTGATTCAAGGCAACGATGGTAATTTTTACGGAACCACCGATGTCACCGGGGGCGGATCGTTAGGCGGCACCATCTTCAAGGTGACTCCAGCCGGGCAGCTAACTACGTTGTATGAATTCGTATTTAACGGGCCGACCGGATTCACGCCGCGGGCACCCCTCGTCCTCGGTAACGACGGTAATTTCTACGGCAGCACTCGCGATGGCGGCGCTAATAGCGCCGGCACGATATATCAAATTACGCCGGCCGGTAGCCTAACGACATTGGTCCATTTCACCGGTACCAGTGGAGCTCGACTTGGCTCGGCCCCGCAGGGGGCGCTTATTCAGGGAACGGACGGCGACTTTTATGGCACGACCAGCGCCGGAGGCGCTAACAACTTGGGAACGGTGTTCAAAATGACACCGGCTGGAGCCCTAACGACACTCGTCGAGTTCACCGGTACCGGTGGGACTCGACCTGGCTCCGCCCCCCAGGGAGCACTGGTGCTGGGGAGCGATGGAGCACTATACGGAACAACCAGCAACGGGGGTATCGCTGATGTGGGCACGATATTTAAAGTGACTACGACCCCAACCTTCACGTCCGTTTTCGATTTCGCGGGCGACCCAAACGATGCTCATCCTCGCGGCGCCTTGTATCGCGATTCACAAGGCGACCTGTATGGAACGACTTCAGGGTCACCGGGAGACGGAACAATCTTCCGTTTGGTTTTCGCCGGTAAGCCAAGCGTTTATTCGCTTGATCCCCAACCACAGATCGGCGGCTCGGCATTGTTGCCATGCAAAGCGAACGCTCGCGGGGCGATTACCACCGTCACCCTGGAATACGGCTTCGGCGGCGTTCCTTTCCCACATCAGATGACCGTTACTTCGTCATTGAGCGGTTATCAGACAACGTCCCTAACGGCAGCGCTGAGCGGCCTGGATCAAGGCGCGGTCTACAATTATCGTTTCCGCGCCTCCAGTCCACTTGGCACTACTTACACTCCAGTTTCCACGTTCACCACCATCGCGCCACCGGCTGCAACAGTGACCTCGGCCACCAACGTCACGCAAATCAGCGCCGTCTTAAATGGCATTGTCAACGCCCGAAATTACGACTCTTCGGTAATCTTCCAATACGGTGAACAAAACACGTTCGACCACGAAGTTATCGCTGTGCCCGCTGCCGTTGGTGGCAACTCCGACATTGCAGTGAGCGCTGCTATTGCCGGGCTTCTCAAAGGTAAGACTTACAAATACCGGATCGTCGCAGATAATGTCGGTGGCACGACAGTTAGCGGCGAGAATTCCTTCACCACCCTAACCGAGCCGACGGCTACCACCGGCGCGGCCACAGTGCTGTCCACCACCAGCGCACAAGTCGAAGGCACCGCAAATGCCCAAGGCTCAAACACGCAGGTCTTTTTCGATTACGGCCCTGACCAGGATTTCGACCCTGGTACATTCAATTCTGTACCTGCGATTCCGTCTAACATCCAGGGCACTGCTAATACCCCGGTTATGGCATCCCTCCAAAATCTCAACCAGGGCGTTACTTATTGGTATCGGGTGCGAGGCACCAGCGTTGGAGGCGAAGGGGCGAGTGTGCCGGCGTCCTTCTCACTACAGATTTTGTCCGGCCTCGATCAGGTGCTGCCCGCGAGTTTGTTTTCAGCCGGAGGGACACTCGATGTGTCATTTATTCCCTCAAACGTGCCGGGGGCCGATGAATTCGGATGGCGTTTCGTCGGTGAGCCGAAATGGCGGCTGCGTAGCTCGACCGATTTCTTCGCCACCGGCCTAACTACCGGAGACCGGGTAATCGAATTCCGGCCGGTGCCGGGCTTCAGCGAACCTCCGCCCCGCCACGTTGCGGTCCTGGCAGGCCATCCCGATCATGAGATCGCTGAATACTATCAGGTTTCAGGTTCTGGAAGTGGTGCGCTGCAAGTGACAATTACGCCTCAGGATTTGGCGACCGATCCAAACATCGCGAATCGAGCGCAATGGCGCCTGCTGGGCGAAGGCAATGCGGACGATCCGAATGACCTAACTACTTCGCCGACGTGGAAGAACAGCGATACGAGCAGGACAGGACTATTTGCGGGAACTTATTTGGTCGAGTTCAAACCGGTCACAGCCAATCCGCCTCGAACTGCGCCGGGCCCGCTTGCAGTCGTGGTTAGCAATAATTCAACGAAGACCGTTCACGCTTTTTATTCCTTGGCCAATCCATTACAGGGCGCGACCCCGAGCCCGAACATCAGTATTCCTTATCCGTACGTCGGCCAGCTGCGAAGCGACTCGGGCGTCGCTACGGGATTCGTTGTTAAGAATCGCGTGGTCGCGACGGTGGCTCATTTTCTTTTCGATGAGACTACGCTCTCCTACGCAACAAATTTGCAGTGGCTGTTCCAGCGCCAGGCCGGTAGCTACGAACCCGTGCCTTTGCCGCCCCGAGGCGCATACCTGTTTGAAAGCTATCATTCCCACCGGGTAGTTGATTCGGGGAACATGCAAAGCTTCGGCAGCGACCCGTCTAACGACTCCCACAACCTCGACGCGGCAGCCCTTTATTTCGCCGCCGACCAGGATTCAAATCGAGGCGGCTACGGCGGATATCTGGCCAGTGAGCAATCGCCTAACGAATTCGTCACCTCCGCTGCGTTGAAAGCGATAGTCGGCTATCCGGTTGATGGAATCGACCCGGTAAACCAGGGGAAGATTCACGTAAGTGGGCCTGCCACCAACGTGCTGACTCGGGTGACGGGCAGTTTTACGGCGCTACCACCGGCCCCTTCACCGTGTCCCGGTCCCAACCCCCAAGACCCGTACTGCACCGGCGCACTGTATCAGCTTTACACCACTACCGCCCTTAGCAGCTCCGGCGGCAATTCGGGTGGACCCCTGTGCGTGCAGCTCAACGGCGCCTATTATCCGGCGGGAATATATCTCGGCGGCAGCGGGCAAACACTGGTTCGGACAATCGATACGAAAGTAATCGACCTGTTCGATCGCGCCTACGGCAGCAGTCAAACCGGCGCTGATGCCGTGGGCGGAGGCGTGATTCGAATTACTCCGACGCCTCCGCCTACCGACACCTCCGAGGACGCTACCCTCCAGATAAATTTGAAACCGGATCCACAAGCTGTCGCTTCGGCCAAGTGGATGCTTTCCAATCCGACTAACACCGCCCGAGCGAGTGGCTATACCGTTGATGGACTAACGAAGAATCAACAGTTCACAATCTATTTCACCGATATTCCAGGCGGACAATTTTTCACGCCGTCGCCATTCACGGTTGCGCTGACAAGCGGGCCGAATCAGTTTGATGCCTACTATCGTGGCATAACGACTCAGCCGCAGAGTCAAACCATTTTGGCCGGTAAAAGTGTCACCTTCAGCGTCCAGACGTCTGCTCCCCCTAACCTGCTGCCCACCTATCAATGGAAATTCAATGGCAGCGGTCCGATCTCCACCAGTCAGAACTTAATGATTCCCAATGTTACCGCCGCTAACGCCGGAGCGTATACCGTTGACGTGACCTGGCCGGTTCCGGATGCACCCGGATTTGTTTCGAAGACCAGTAATGTGGCGACCTTAGCGGTGGCAGACAACTTAACGGCCGATCCAGACAGCGATGGAATGAACAATCAAGTGGAATTCGCCTTCAATTTGAATCCCAAGGTTAACGATCGGTCTACTATGACAGCCGGCACCGGAACCGCCGGGCTTCCGCTCGTGCGGCTGGAGACGATTAGTAATCAGAAGGTCTTAACCATTGAATTTGTCAGACGCCGCTCAGTCGCCAATCCCGGTATCACTTATCACGTCGAGTTTGGCAGCGATCTTACGAACTGGGGTGAAGTTCTAGCCGATACTGCGAACGCCAATACCACAATCGGTCAGATCGATGGAACCTGGGAACGGGTGAAAGTAACCGATACCCTCTTTAATCAAACGAAACGCTTCGGTCGGATCAGACTTACTGTCCCCTAACGAGCGTCGGTCGCGATCGACTAACGGTCGGGATCAGCGTGTTTCACGAAACTTTCCAGTCGCTCCCGCATTTTTGCCAGCACCGGCAATAGCGGTTCGAACCGCGGATCGTTTTCCCATTGACGGATCACTCGCAGCGACTGGCGGTCGCTCGCGGCTAGATCGCCGCCAGCCGGTCCTTTGGTTGTCGTCAGCATTGTATCGCCAACCATGTAATTCCCGTTAGGGAAAAGCGCCGCGAAAGTATTCAGTTCCTGATCGGTTCGGTCGGGATCGAGGAGATACTGTTCCACCAGCTCACGTTGCTCAGGCTGGCGGAGATCGGCGCGGGCCATGAAGTTCGCTCGGGTTTGTTCCCGGCCCATCATGAGTTCGGGTTTTTGGACGAGCTGGCTTAATATTGCCTGCGGATTTTCAATCGTTAGGCGATCAAGCGTAAGATAGGCGGCGTGCCCAACTGCGGTATTTTCTTTGTCGCGAACCATCGCGGTGAGATCAGCGGTTAAGTCGGTCGCATGGGCGTAAACGATGGTATCGAACGCTTCCAAAAAACCGACGGATGGATTTTTTCGCCATTCGGGATTTTCAAGGAGCTGGCGACTCTTCATTTGCAGATATCCATGCCCGCCGGCGTCCGGATTCGCCCAGGCGAAGTTACGCAGGCACACTGCCCATTCGTCCGGCGTGGTGTAGCTCGACAAAACGTTCATTGCGATCACGCCGGCGGCCGGGCGATCGATTTGACCGAGATAATCGAGCAGGAAAACTCGCAATGAAGAAGCGTCCCCAAGGTTGCCGCCGGGTTTGATGGTGATGTCCAGCTTTGTTCGGGCGTCGGCACCGGACTTGAGGAACGATTGAACCAGGCTGGAAGCGACCTCTTTCGGTAACGAATCAAGCAGTCTTCGCAGCTCCGCCAGAATCAATCGGCTATTTGCAGGATCTTTGCTCGCTTCGAGATTGGTTACCGCTTTTTCGAGACGATCGCGAACAACCTGCGGCTGAACTGTTTTCGCATGATCCTGTTGCGCTGAATCATTCGGGTCGCGCGCTCGGTCTCCGCTTGAAACCCACCAGCCCTCGTGCACGCCGATCCAGCACAGAAGAATTGTTGCGGCTACCACCATCCCAGCGGCAATCCACTTCCGGCCTACGCCCATGAGCGAATGGTATCGAGGTCGTTTAGCAACCTCAAGGCTCGCTTGAGCCACCGGCAACGGTTCGGAATTGCGTCCGGATGGATTTTGCCGATAGCATTTCAGAGGTTTTCAATCAGGGACGCCCGTGCTTGTACCTAACGATCCGGATTTTTGGGAGGACCTCCTTATCTTCATCGAGGAAGGACGGGTCATTCCTATAATCGGTGAAGGGGTAGTCAACTTCGCTCCCGAGAACAAGAATCTTTACTCCTGGCTGGCCCAGGGACTTGCCGAACGACTTCAGGTACCTTCGGACAGTTTGCCGGCAAACCCGACCCTGAACGATGTGGTGTGTCGGCACCTGCTCCGGGGCGGGGCGCGCAATATAATCTACACCCGTTTACACCGGCTCCTCCGCGATCAATGCCCGGAACCGGGAGCGGCATTGTGCGCGCTGGCCCGCATCTCTGCGTTCAATCTGTTCATTTCCACCACGTTCGATCCACTGCTGGAGAACGCGTTAAACGCTCAGCGTTACGGAGGCAGAGCCATGACCGAACGGTTAGCCTTCTTCCCGGAAGCAGCGCTAAAAGATTTGCCAGCTCGCAAAGCAGATTTAACTCGCGCCGCAGTGTTTCACCTTCTCGGCCATGCCTCTCCCAGCCCGGAATATGTCGTGTGGGAGGAAGACGCCCTTGAATTCGTGTGCGCGCTGCATCAGCACCTGCCGGTCATGGAAAAGCTGGCGCGCGACCTGAAAGAACATGGGCTGCTGGTACTGGGTCTGAACTTTTCCGACTGGCTGGTCCGGTTTTTCCTCCGAATCACCAAACAATCAAGGTTATCCGAAGCGCGGCCTAACAACGAAGTGCTGGCGGTCGGCCCGGCGGTTAACGCTTCTGAAGGGATGGTTCTATTTTTCGGCGGCGTTAGTCGAAACATTCACGTGATTGAATGTGATCCGTCTGAATTCGTCTTGGAACTGGAACGCCGTTGGAGCGAAAAACATCCCGCGCTCGAAGGAGGCAAAGGTGAATTTGTGGCGCCGCCCGAGCAGGAAATGCCTACGGGCGCGATCTTCATGAGTTACGCCCGCGAAGACGAAGAACTGGCGCGCAAAGTCAAAGGCGGTCTGGAACGTCACGGCTGTGTGGTTTGGTATGACCGGGAACGTCTCAAGCCGGGCGGCAATTGGCATAACAATCTCGCCGATGAAGTGAAAGGACGCTGCTCCCTGTTTCTGTCGCTGATTTCGCGCACAACCGAAGGCGCTCCCGCCGGATACTTTCACCAGGAACGCAATTGGGCGGCGGAATGGCAGGCGATGTTTTCCGAAGGTGAGGAATTCTACGTGCCCGTGGTTATCGACGATACGCCACTCCCCACCAAGCGTGAGCCGCGAGCGTTTCGAAACGTGCAGGTTACCATGTTGCCCGGCGGCGAGGTAACACCTGAGTTTGGCGAACACATGCGGCTGTTACAGGAGAAGCGTCGGGCAACGACGCCGGCCTAATGAGTTCCATCGACAGGCTCGTCGAGCGCGAGGCCGGCGCTGATCCGGAGGCTCCGTGGTTAGGCCTCCAGTCGTTTTCCGAACGGACGCAGCGCTACTTTTTCGGCCGAAGCGCGGAGCTGCAGGATTTGTTCGAGCGAGTCGTGCACAAACCGCTCACCGTACTGTTTGGGCAATCCGGATTGGGCAAGACTTCCCTGATTCAGGCCGCCCTAACGGCGCGGCTTCGTGAACAGGCTTTTTTGCCGGTAACGATTCGCATCCGTTATGATGAAAACGCGCCGGGGATCGGACGACAAATGATCGAAGCGCTGGGCGCTGCGCTCGCCGAGAGCGGCAGCGACGACCTGGCCGCGCTGTGTCTCGCCGCTCCGGATCTCTGGCTGTTACTGCACGATCCGCAACACGGTTTCGTTAGGCCCGACGGCACGGCAGCTTTTCGCCCGGTCTTTCTATTCGATCAGTTCGAGGAGATTTTCACGTTAGGCCAGGGACGCCGGGAGATTGCGACCGATTTTCGGGAAACGATCGCCGCCATCGTTGAAAATCGGATGCCTAACAGTGTCCGGGCCCGGGTCGAGACCGACGATCAACTGGCGGAACGTCTCAGCTACTATTCGCATCCGGCAAAAGTGCTTTTGTCGCTGCGGGAAGATTACCTTCACTTGTTGGAGCGATGGCGATGGCAGCTCCCGGCATTGATGGAAAACCGCATGGAACTTCGGCCCTTGAGCGGCACTCAGGCCGTTCAGGCAGTCGTGGAACCCGGAAGTTTGCGTCCGGGCAAACCGCCCATTGTTTCGCCCGAAGTTGCCGCGGCCATCGTTAGGTTTGTCGCTGGTGTTCAACCCGACGTGCCGCTGGACGAGCTCGATGCCGTTCCACCGTTGCTGAGCTTGTTATGCTCAGAACTGAATGCCGAGCGACAGGCAATTGGCGAAGAAACCATCAAAGCAGAACTGCTGCACGGTCGAAGCAGTCACATCCTGGAAAAATTCTATGCCAACACATTCGCCCATCATCCCCCGGTGGTTAGGCAGTTTGTGGAAGATCGTTTGCTTTCTGATGCGGGCTACCGCCAGACCGTAACGCTCGACACTGCTGAAGCAGAGTTGGCCCGGGCCGGGATCCCACTGGACAAAAGCGTGGAGGTCATCACCGATCTGGTCGGTCGCCGTCTTCTGGTCGTGGAAGAGCGCGGCGGCATTCGACGGATCGAACTGACCCACGATGTGCTGACGCCGGTGGCCCTGGCCAGCCGGACCGCGCGACGGGAACGCGAAGAAGCAGAGCGCATCGCCAGCGAGCAACGGCAACGCCTCCGCAAACAACGGCGAATTATTCTGTCCGTAGCTGCGCTGTTGCTGTGCGGATGTGCCGCGCTGCTCCTATATGGATATCAAGCCCGGCAGCAGATTCGATATCGTGACTTGTTAGACTCCGGTTATGTTTCTCTGGATACCGCCGATTATCCGGGCGCCCTCAAGCGCTTCCAGACGGCCGCGGGTATGAAACCGGCCGAAAGTTCGCCATGGTTCGGGATCGGCGACACGCTCGTGCGCGAGTTTTACGCTTCCGGTGATTCCCGGAATGCGCCGATCCTTTCTGAGGCGATCAACGCTTACAACCGCGCGCTTGAAATCGAGAAGCGAAACAATCGTCCTGCTCGTCCAGCTGGAGTTGGTCATAGCAAACTCGCGGAAGCTTATGTGGGTTTGGGAGATGTGTATGCGGTCGGTGTCGATCCGGATTTCGAAAAGGCCCGCGCTTTTTACAAGCAGGCTCAGCAGGTTGATCCGGACTCGGCAAAACCGCCGGTCGGTTTCGGGAATATCCTGTTAGGCTCCGGACGAATTCGCGAAGCGGTGGAACAATATAAAACGTCGCTGGCCGCGGCCTTCCGTCGAAATGAACCCGACTACGGCGCCCACGCCGGACTTGGCAGCGCTTACTTTAACCTCGGTCGTTACCGCCTCGCCATGGAGGAATTCAATCGCGCCATCGGCGCGCGGCCCAATGCGGTGGTCCCGTTGTTCCAACTCGCGAACGCGATCTATTTGAACGATCGAACCGATCGTCGCGCTAACGAGTTGCTCGAAGGACTGGTTGGTTCTGACATGAAGCGATTGGATTGCCTCGCTCGAACCAATCTGGCCTACATGCTGTTCGAGAGAACAAATACCCCCGAAGACAAGGCGGCTCTCGCCGAAGGCGTGCGATTTTTGGAAGAAGCGTATCAGCGAGACAAATACGCCTTTTCATCCTTCCGGCTCGGGATCGGTCGCGCTCTCCAGAATAACAAAACCGAAGCGGCCGAGCTCTGGACAGCGGCGGCAGGACTGTCTTGGGGCGCCGATCCATTGGGCAAACGGCTTTATCAACCATTGTTGGCAGTTTTGCTGGCTGATCCGAACGGGTATGCGCAGTTGGAACAGACGGTCAATGAACTGCAAGCCGAAGGGGCCGTTGGGCTTCTGGAGGCGGTGATGCGTGATGCCCGGTTGATTCAACGCTCAAATCTTTACCCGGCCGAGATTACCCGGGTGTGCGATTTGCTGGCACAGGCAATCGAAAAAGGCCGTTCCCGACAGCCGCAATGATTTGGAACCTAACGATGACCGCGCTAAGCGATCCGCCTTTTGGATTGACACTTATTCACAGCGATAGAAGATGCCGCTATGTCAGCGCGTAGGAGTCCCGTTGTTAGGATGATCGGTTTGGGGTTGGCGACGGGATTCCTCGGTATCTTGTCCGCAGTCGCGGGGCCGGACGTGATCCTGGCTCACCAGGACGCGAAGGAAGTTAGCTTGCAAAAAGAGGGGCCAGTCGTCGAGGTGCCCACTGCCCGAGAGTCGCGCGGGTTGATTACGTTGGAAGGTCCTTCCGGAATGTTTATTAATCCCACGTCAGCCACACTGCCGCGGGGGACGTTTATATTAAACTACTGCGTTTTCGTTCCCACACTTCCCGAGGGAGTTGGCTTGGTCGGACATGGCATCCTCCTCAGCTATGGCGTTTTAGACTGGTTGGAAGTTGGCTTCACCGGTGATCTGCTCAACCTGAGCGTGGGAGATACTGACAATAGTTATGTCGTTGGCGGACCCGAAGTCAGAGTGCGACTGCTGCGGGATCGTGTCGACAAATGGTGGCCCGAAGTGAGCGTCGGCACTTATTGGCATCTGGGCACCCCGAGCGGTCCGCTCGCTACCCTGAACGGCTACAACGCGTTTGTGGCTGCTTCGAAAACCGTTCCGGTGTCCGAACGCGGATTTATCAAGAGCATCACGTTCCAAGGCGGATTTAGAACCCAGTTCCTTTCCGATGACGCTTCCGATCAGGTGGGAGAGTCGACCAGCGAACGTGGCTACGGCGGTGTCGAAATAAAACTTCCGTGGAACTTTTACGCGATCGCGGAAGTCACCTCGCACGACACACATTTGGATCACGATTTTCATGGCAACGCCCACGTTCCCTGGGCGGCGGGCGTTCAGTGGCGGGGCCGTTATTTTGGATGCACTATCGCGGCTCTTCAGAATGGGATTGAAAATGGACCTGGTTTTTACTTCGGGGTTGGCGGCGGCCTGGGAGCCGAGCCCGTGCGCACCACCACGGCCGGCGGAGTGCCGGGCGCCGGTCGTTAGGCACGTCGTGAGGATTCACCAGCTCGCGGTCGGGTCAGGGGTGTCGCCTAACGATTCGATCGCCGGGACGGAGCTGCCTCGGGCCGAAATTGCGCTTGGTAATCCGTATTGGTAGAATTCCCCTCCGCTCATGTCCCGCCGTTTCCCCTCGTTCCTGGTATTTCTCCTCGCTGCTGCCATCCTGGCGTTGGCCCCTCATGCCGCTGGTGCCGAGGCTCTGACTCTCGCCGATGTCCAGCGCATCATTGCCCAGGCGATCAGCCGCGCCGAAGTCACCAGTCCTAACGCTTTGATCGCGGTCACCGACCGTGAAGGCTTCGTTGTCGGCGTGTGGTCGGTCGCCGGCGGCAATCCTACTGCTGATCGGGTCGGGGCCGCTATTAGTGAAGCCGGCACCGCGACATATCTGAGCACAAACGAAAACGCGTTCAGCAGTCGCACCGCGCAATTCGTCATTCAGCAGAATTTCCCGGAAGGCGTTAACAATCGGCCACCCGGCCCTCTCGTCGGCATCGAATTTTCCCAGCTCCCCTTTTCCGACGCGAATCGGTTTAAGCGTATCGCCCCCGGGCCTAACGGCGAAGTGCCGGGCGTCCCGGGCGGCGGCTTTGCACCCGGCGGTACTCCGGTTTCGCTCGGCACTGGCATTTTTAATACGCGCCTCAGTGGTCGTAGCAGCGGCTTTCCTCTATATAAACGCGGGGAACTGGTCGGCGGGGTCGGTGTGTTCAGTGGATTGCAGGACGATCTCGGCCGCGCCGTCCGCGTCGAGTTAAGCAACCGTCCCCCAAACCCTAACGAGGACGAGTTCATCGCGTTAACTGGCCAGGTCGGATTCGCACCCAACCCGACGATTCTAGCGAGCAACGTTTTTATCGATGGCATTCGGCTGCCGTACGCCGCGCCGCTGCCCAAAAAAAAGCCAAAGCGCCTCCAGGTTAAACCCATCGGTTCGGTAGGCAATGCTGTGCCGGGTTTTCCGCTTAGCGCAGCAGCGCCGGAATTCCCTTACCCGGTTGAAATCCTCGGTGGCCGTCCGGTTGTTATTCGCGCGCCAATAATCGACGACCCGAAACTCGGCATTCCAATTCGAGGCCAGCAAAGGCTCACGGCCGCGGAGGTGCGCAACATTATCGGCCGCGTCGCTGCTCGAGCATTTATCACTCGTTCGGCGATTAAGAACCCCATCGGCAAGCGCGCCGAGATTTTCGTGTCGATCGTAGGCAACCCCGATCAACCCGGTCAACCGGCGCCAATTCTCGGCACCGCGCGCACGATTGGATCCGCGCTGTTCGACGCGAACGATGTTTGTCCGCAGAAAGCGCGCACCGCGCTGTTTTTCTCCAGCGACACATTCGCTGCGAGTACTCGCACGGTCGGGTTTCTCGCGCAGAACTTTTATCCGCCCGGTATTAATGGCCAGCCACCGGGACCATACGGCCCTGACGTTCCACTGCTCGACGCTGACGGAACGGTGATGCGGAATCCGGACGGAACCCTGGTCGCCAACACCATCGGCTTCCAGGTCTTGACTTCGGTAAACATCGATCCGGTCACGGATAAGCCCTTTATTCCAGTGGCTCCCCCTCAGCCTCCTGAGGTGCCGCCGCCTCAAATGATTCCGCCGAATCCTGCGCTTCCCAACGGCGTTAACCTTTTCGGTGGAGGCTTTCCACTTTATCGCAACGGCGTTCTAATTGGCGCGCTCGGGGCGAGCGGCGACGGAATCGAAGTGGACGATCTGCTCGGCGCTTCCGGCATCGGTTTGGAGTTCGCCTCGCCTGAAGCCATCCGGGCTGATCAATTCTTTTTCCGCGGCACCCGACTGCCGTACGCAAAATTCCCGCGCGACCCCGAGCGTTGACGTCGCGCTGATTTCCGGTCCGGTTTACCCTCGGCATCGACCTCGCAGGGGTTTATGAATGATTCCTGCCGATTTTCGAAGCAGTTGATGTCTGCACATGAACGTTTACTTCACCGAAACGGAGCCGCAGTCGGAGCAGTTTTTCGAAACGCATTTATCTGAGACGCAGATTGGGTTTGCGGACGACCTGGCCGGTGTGCCGGAGGACGTCGACTGCTTGTCGATCTTCATCGGTTCACGAATCACTGACGACTTTCTCAAGGCGCATTCCAATTTGCGTTTCATCACGACCCGTTCGACCGGCGTCGATCACATTGAGATCCAAAGTTGTAAGAAGCACGGCGTAACGGTCAGCTTCGTTCCGAACTACGGCGAAAACACCGTAGCTGAACACACGTTCGCGTTGCTGCTGGCGATCTCCAGAAAAATTCGCCCGGCCCTAACGGTGCACGCTGCCAAGTTCTCTTTCGAATCATTCCGCGGATTCGATCTCAAAGACAAGACGATCGGCATCGTCGGCGCCGGACGCATCGGCTTGCACGTTGTTCGAATCGCTAAAGCATTTGGAATGAATGTGATCGCCCACGACATCCATCGAGCTGAACTCATCGCGGAGGTGCTTGGATTCGAATACGTTTCATTCGATGATTTGTTAGGCCGAAGCGATATAATTTCGCTGCACGCACCGCTCACCGCCGACACTTTTCACCTGTTAAATCGGGAAACACTGCAGAAATGCCGACCCGGTGCGATTATTCTCAACACCGCGCGCGGCGCGCTCATCGACACCCCGGCGTTAATTGATGCGCTAAACAGCGGACACGTCGGCGGTGCCGGCCTCGACGTCCTAGAAGACGAACGGCTCTTCCGTAGCAACGCTTCGAAATTGGTTGCCGATCAGATCATCGCGGATCTTCAGCGAATTTCGTCTCCGGAAGAAACGCACATGCGAAATCCGCAACGGTTAGCCGACATCCAGAGCTTGAAGGCTAACGAAGCCCTGCTTTCCCGATCGAATGTGGTTTTCACTCCGCACATCGCATTCAATAGCGCCGAAGCCGTTCGTCGCATTGATGAAGTCACTGTTCAGAACATTCAAGCGTTCATGGCCGGTAAGCCTATCAATATTGTCGCGGGCAGCATGTAGCCGCCGGTCGAGCGGTGGTTCATCGAGTTCGTGGAGCAGATCACACCTGAGAAACTAGCAGACGCTACCGATTCCGGCATTTCACCGGTGACTGCGCCGGCGGCGCGCGCCGATGAGATTTTTCTCGAAGGTCCGAAATCACGATCGGAAGAGTTCCTGACTCTTTTGCGGGTCGTGAAGGATTTCCTTCGCGGTTTGCGCGTGCTGCATTTCGTGGGGCCGTGCGTAACCGTGTTCGGCTCGGCCCGGGTGGCTTCTAACGATCGTTATTACGCCCTGGCACAACAGATGGGTGCCGCCATTGCGCGGTTAGGCTTCACCGTCATGACGGGCGGCGGCCCCGGGATTATGGAGGCTGCTAATCGAGGCGCGCGCGAGGCTGGCGGTCGATCGGTAGGTTGCGGGATCGAACTGCCGCATGAACAGAAACTGAATCTGTTTCTCGATCGTGCCGTGATTCTCCATTACTTCTTCGTTCGCAAGGCGCTGCTCATCAAATATTCGTACGCGTTCGTAGTTTTGCCCGGCGGTTCGGGCACACTGGACGAATTTTTCGAAGCGCTGACGCTGATTCAGACCGGGAAGATTCGTAATTTCCCGATCGTGATCATGGGAAAGGAATATTGGCGTGAGCTGCTCCTATTCATCAACAAGATGGCGGAGGCCGGTATGATTAGTCGGAGCGATCTGGATCTGATTTATGCGACTGATTCGGTGGATGAAGCCATCAAGCACATCCAAGCCAAAGCGATCGAACCATTCGGGCTGAAAGTTGTGCGGCGAGCACGACGATCTTTTCCCTGGCTGGGAGAGCGCGGAATCAACTAGCGACCGGCCGCGACCCGTTAATTCTCGTCGATAACGTCAACGCACGTGTGCCGACGCGCACAGCGAGTGAACGATGTTATCCGCGGTCGCGTTCGTGGATTAGATCGGCTACCGTTTCGGTTAGGCCGAACTAACGCGGCGCGACCCGCGTCCGGTTCGTGCCGGCCGTTGGCACATTGAAAATGCAGCTGATAGTCAGTGGGCAACACGCCAAAGCGGCGGCGAAACTCCTGGATGAAATACGCGGAATCCGCAAACCCTACCGCCTGCGCCACCTCGATTGCATTCTCGCCCAGCAACAATCGCCGGCGAGCCTCATTGAAGCGGAGATTTTTCACGAACAACCCCGGAGGGATTCCAAACGCTTCGATGAATTGCCTAACGAAGTCGGCCTTGGAAAGCATCGCCTGCTTGGCCAGGCGATCGAGCTTCAAGTCGTCGCCCAGATGCCGGTGAATCCACTGGACCAATTTGCCTAACCGGTTGGTGTTCAGCTCTCTTGTTTCCGGACCGAAATGAACGTCCGGCCGGGCTGGTTCGGAATACTGTTCCTGCCCGCCGGAGCGTTGAACATAAACCAGCAGACGCCGCGCTACCGTCACCGCAGTTTCGTTGCCGTAATCTTCCGCGATCAATAGCAGGGCCAGATCGATGCCGGCCGTGGCACCGGCGGCGGTATAAAATTTGTCGTCTTTCAACACCAGCGCGCTCTCTTCGACCGTAAGGTTGGGAAAATGCGTCATCACGTCGAGCGCGTGCTGCCAGTGCGTAGTCACCCGGCGCCCATCGAGTAAGCCGGTTGAAGCAAGCCCGTAAACTCCAGTGCAGACGGATGCGATGCGCCGAGTCTCTTTCGCATGGGCTTTGATCCAATTGGCGACCTCCAGGACGATCTCCGGACGACGCATGCCCTGTCCGCCGGGGACAATAATAGTATCGAAGCGATCACCGGCTTCGGAACACTCCGCCTGAAAGGTTACGCCGGAATCGGTAACAAATTGACTTGCCCGAGCGGCAACGAGGACGACTTCGTAGCCGCGTTCCCACTGTCCCGACGGATCGGCTCGGTAGGCGTTCGAGAACGCTTCGAGCGGGCCTGCGACGTTGATCGCCGCCACTCCATCGTAACCCAGTATTCCTATTCGGATCCTGCCCATTGAGATGTGCTCCCCTTCTTTCATAGCGTGAATGCCCGGATCTGGCGCGGACTTTGGGGCAACAGTTTGGGACATTTATTCAAATGTCCGGATTTGTACAAACAAAAGAGGCAGCGAGATCGTCGCTGCCTCCCCTGTTAACCTAACTGTTGACTAGAATTTTTTCTTCAGCGACATACCAAAAACGGCCGATGTTGTCGTATTGGAATCCGGGATAGTTGTTCGAGTTCGCAAAGAAGGCGCCGAATTGCTTCGGCGGATCCTGTCCGAACACGTGGTTGCAGCCTAACGTGATCGTGCTGTTGTTCAGGATCGTCTGCCAGCATGGCATTTCGTAGGCCGCAGTGGTCTCCACTGCTTTGCCGTCCTTACTGGTCACGACTTCCTTGCCACCCTTGGAGTAGCCGGCCACTGGCGCCGCTTCTACTGGCGGGGTGAAGATCAGGCTGTAGGAAGCCTGCACGTCGATGAAGTTCATCGGATGCACGAAGTGCTCGTGAACCGCGTTATCAAAGAACACATCGACCTGGTTTCCCGGTTGCGGGTTTTTGATGATTTCGCGGTAACCGCCGATATAACGCCAGGTCGCGTTTAGATCGAAGTTATGCCAGGCCCAGTCGACGACCGGTTCACCAATGATCGGTTAGGCAAAAGGCGGAATTACCCGAAATCGACAGTGGGCGTCCGTGTCGTTGTTCAATTTCGCTGGCGGCTGGGACCGGACGTTCAATCCGATCAAATCGCGCGAGACTGTCGGAGAATAGGACACGCGCGGACCGACGCCCGCGGTTTCTATCAGGAAATCGCGGGCGATACGGGGCTCGCGAATTCCGGGAACCCGGCGGGATGCAGGATTCCTGCGAGTATTTCCAGACTATCGACAATACGCGGCCCTGGACGCGCGAAATATGCATTGGCATTGACCATGTGAATCCGGTTATTCCGCGCGGCCTGGAGTGAATCGAAGCCCGGAAATGTTCGCAACAAGTCGTAATCGCGACGCGCCCTATCCGTGTCGCAGCCGCACAAGGCTAAAATAATGATTGCCGGGTCCACTTCGAGCACCTGCTCCCATTTTATTTGAGTCGAGGGTTGATGTTTCTTGCCTAACGGATCCTGACCGCCGGCGATCTCCATCAATTCCGGACCCCAGTGACCGGAACAAAACGGCGGGTCAACCCACTCCATTAGAAAACATCGAGGTCGATACTCTATCCGGGCCGCGCGCGCGCGAACCGTTTCCACACGGGCGGATAACTTCAGGATCAGGTCCTCTGCCCGTTCCGGAACGTCGCAGGCATCCGCAACCCGGCGAATATCGTCGAAAATATCTGCCAGACTGGTCGGTTCCAGGTTCACTACTCGGGGAGAGCCCCGGAGCGTCGCCGCCAGTTTCGCCACCGTTCCATATCCGATCGCACACACGTCACACAGTTTTTGGGTAATAATTACGTCCGGCTCAAGCCGGCGAAGCAGCGGCTCGTCCATGCGGTAGATTGTACCGTTCTCGTGCAAGGATCGGCGTACCCATTCATCGACTTCCCTGCTCGTTAGGCCGGCATTATGAATCTGGCAGTTCGTAGCCCTGGGCCGAGCTTTCGCCGCTTCCGGATAATCGCATTCATGCGAAACCGCTACCACATCGTCCATTAACCCCAGAGCCGCGACGATCTCGGTAGCGGCAGGCAGGAGTGTTACGATCCTTTTCATGAATGCTCCATGAGACCGTTCTATCCTGCATCTGTTTCGAAGGATTTGCTTTGTCGGTAATTTCGGTAACCTCCACGCCGGGAACATTTCCGCTGTCATTACTTTGTCATCGAATAATTCTTGGCCACGCGGCCCGAACCGGTTTGACTGAGTCCGATGCGCCGCCCGCACCACGTCTCCTCGCGCGAGATCGAGCGGAAATTTCTGATCAAGCGTTTGCCGGTAGAGATCCTACATTCACGGCATTTCCGAATCGCTCAAGGTTATCTCGCCAATGAGCGCGGTGGCAGACATGTGCGGCTTCGAAAAAATGCGAAGACACCGTTGCTGGCGTTTAAGGTCGGGCGCGGATCGGCGCGGAAGAGCGCGAGATTCGATTGAGCACGAAACAGTTTGCCACCCTGTGGCCGGCCACTGCCGGGCGCCGCCTGCATAAGATGCGCTACGAAGTCCCATGGAAGAAATTGATCATCGAAATCGATGTTTATCACGGTTGCAATCAGGGTCTAATTGTCGCGGAAGTTGAATTTCCTAATCACGCGAGCCGTCGAAAGTTTAAGCCCCCCGGCTGGTTTGGGCGCGAAGTCACAGGCGAGAAGCGCTACAGCAATGTGAGGCTTGCGCGCGAGTGAACCCCATGAGTTACGAATTGAAATGCGACGAAGCGCTGGCTGACGGCATCCGGCGGATTTGTCAGGAAGAAATTTGGAAAGCGATCGGTATCGCCGATGGCACCCGGGAAACCGACGACAGTCCGGTTCATCAAATCAGGAAGAATCTGAAGAAGGCCCGCGCAGCTCTGCGCCTGGTGCGAAAAGAAATTGGACGGAGCGCGTTTCGCCAACAGGACCATTGGTTACGCGATGCGGGTCGCCTGGTCTCCGAAGTGCGCGATGCCGAGGTCCGTTTGGAAACGGTTAGGCAGTTGCAATCAATAAAACCGCGCCGCGGCCGCGGTCCCTACGCGCGGCTGGAACAAATGCTCGCGCTGGAGCTTGAGAATTTCCTCGCTGCTTTCGCCGAATGGCAAAGCCAGACGCTTCCAGTTCTTCAACAGGCGCTGGCGGCGACCGATTCCTGGAGTGTTGCTCATTTTGATGCGCGGCAGCTGCGACGCGCGATTCAGACAAGTTATAAATGCGCGCGGTCCAGTTTGCACCGTGCGCGAAAGAATCCATCGCCCGATTGCTTCCACGAGTTCCGGACCGACGCAAAGACGTTATCTTACCAGATAAGAATTCTGCGACCGATTAACCCGGTTGTGTTAACGAATCTGGCCGATGAACTGAGGTCGGTAGGTGAATTGCTCGGACGCGCTCACGATCTCACATTTCTGAGCGAGCGGTTGCGGCGTGACGATGGTCATAGCGCCTGGCAACGCGAGAGCCACAAACTCCTCGCCGTTCTCGAAGTCAGTCAAAGCGATTTGCACCGTGCCGCCGCGGACCTGGCTGAAAGATTCTTTGCCGAGCGCCCCCGAGATTTCGGAACGCGAATCGACGCGTGGCTGCACGACTGGGCCGCGACCAAACTTGATTCCGTCACCGAAGCCCTGGTTCATTGTTAATAAAGCCGCGGATGATCCGACCGCTGAGGGTCACTGTTGACTATTCGCCGGGCCGTTAGTGTGATCCAGTGTCGAACGCTGCTTAGATCGACCGGGCCATTGGCCCCCGACGTAAACCATCAACACAAATAACCACGCCACAATCAGAGCGATATCCGAGAGAGAAACGCCGGCGACGGTGATCGAGCCCAGCCATTCCGTATTTTTAAAAAGGTTGTTCATAACTTCACCAACACGACGAACGACGTGGTGAATTTAGGACAACGATTGTTCGCTGTGATGCCGGGCGAGCAACCGGTTACAAACTTGAACGGCGAGCTATGCCGTTACGCCTACCGAGCGTTCGTCACAATCACGGAGCCGTTTTTTCAGAAAAGATTGCTCTGAGGTTACGTCTGTTAGCGACAGGGCCCTGCCGAAATGTTCAACGGCTGCCGGAAAATGATTCAGCTGCGATTCAAATTCGCCAAGGACAGCGTACAAAAGGTAATACGAATCGAGCTGGTGACCGTGCTTTATTGACCTAACGGCTTCGATCCCAGCTTGCGGACCGTGAACGTTGGCCAGGGCAACCGCCCGGTTCAGCGCAACAACCGGTGAATCGTTCAGTTCCAGAAGCTGATCGTAGAGCGACAGAATCTTTTCCCAATCGGTAGATTCATAATCGCCCGCCACACAATGACAGGCAGCAATGGCGGCCTGAAGATGGTAAGGGGTCAGCTCGTCACCGGCAGCGGACATACTCAGATGCTGCACACCGCGCGCGATCATTTCACGGTCCCAGGTGTTTCGATCCTGTTCTCTGAGCAGAAGAATATTTCCCTCCGAGTCCGTTCGCGCCCGGAAACGCGCGGCATTCAGCAGCATCAATGCGATTAATGCATGAGTGCGCGGCTGATTGCCGGCCGGATGCTCGGCTAATAACGACGCTTGCCGGATTGCTTCCCGGCAGAGTTCCTCCCTAACGAGATCATCTCCGCTGGAAGCTTTGTAACCCTCGTTGAAAAGCAGATAAAGCGTTTGTAGCACCGCATCCAACCGCCGCGAAAGCTCATTGCCGGCCGGAATTTCGAACTCGATGCGCTCATCGCGAATTTTTTGTTTCGCCCGGGTCAATCTTTTGGCGACGGCTGCCTCGGTGGTGAGAAATGCTTTCGCGATTTCCGCCGGACTGAATGCGCAAAGCGTCTTCAGGGCTAGCGCGCTCTGGTCTTCGCTCGATAAAACCGGATGACAACACGCGAACATCAGCCGGAGACGGCCGTCCCTAATTTCACTGTCCAACCGCGGCGAATCGCTGGCCGCGTCATCAGCCCATTCTTCCATAAACGAGACAATTTCGGGTTCCTTATCGTGAAACAGTTTTTCGCGACGGATCACATCGAGAGCGAGGTTCTTGGCCGTTTGAGTAAGCCACGCCGCCGGATTTTGGGGCACACCGGAATAGGGCCACGTCCTAAAGGCGCGGATCAGCGATTCCTGAACGACGTCCTCGGCGAGTTGCAGCCGGTTGATCCCGAAAATTCCGGTTAATACCGAGGTCAACCTGCCCGCTTCATGACGGAATAGATGATCGGTTAGGCGTGAAATATCGTTGCCGGTCGATGAAACATCGGTCTCACGCATCATGTTTGGTTGACCGGCACGATTCCGAGTTGACGTCTTCGCCGTTAACGATTTACGCCGTCACTTCCCATCGTACGCTTTCTGTAGCGTCGGAATGTCGATCTTATCCATCTGCAACATGGCGTGCATCACCCGTTTCGCCTTCGCCGTATCTTTGTCCGCGAGCATCTCAATCAAAACGACCGGCGTGATCTGCCATGACAAACCAAACTTGTCGGTTAGCCAACCGCATCGACTTTCCTCGCCTCCGGCGGAGAGCTTCGACCAGAAATAATCGACTTCCTCCTGAGTCTGGCAATTCACCACGAACGAGATCGCTTCCGTGAACTTGAATGTCGGACCGCCGTTCAACGCGACGAACGTCTGACCCTCAAGCTCGAACTCAACCGTCATGACTGAGCCGGGCGGCCGGCCGGTCGGTTTTGCCGCCGCCTCATCATAACGAGTGATCTTGTTAACCTTCGAGTTCTTAAAGATGCCCGCGTAGAAGCTCGCTGCTTCCTCGGCTTTGTCGTCAAACCAAAGGAACGGCGTGATTTTTTGCGTAATCTTCGCTGCCATATTGCCTACTGACTCATTACATTAGGCGGCGGCGCCGGCTAGTTGCTCGGCGCGATGTTTTATCGCGCAAACATCGCCAACCGGACGCACTTCCACCACCGAGCCGTATTCCAGCCCCGGGCATTGTTTGGCGATCTCTAGCGCCTCGTTCTCGTCAGTGACCGTTAGGTAGAAGTAGCCGCCGATTGCCTCCTTCGATTCGGCAAATGGACCGTCAGCCACTGTTCGTTGTTTTCCGGAAACAACTTTGCCCTCACTTTCCAACGGATGGCCACCACTGCATTTGCCCTCCGCTTTCAACCGCTCAAACCACGCCATCCAGTCGGACACAACCTTTTGAAGTTGAGCGGGCGAAAGTCCGCGATCCCAAACGTTGCCGCGAAAGAGCAGCAGGTAATCAGTTTTTGCGATTGCGTTCATAATGAGTTGTTTCCTTCGGTTAGGTTGCGTTGCAGCTGATTCTACTAGGCCGCGGCCGTGGCTAACTGTTCCTCACGTTGCTTGAGGCAACCTTGCATGGAATCAATCAGGTCGGGGTGCCGCGTCAGTATTGGACACTGCGCGAGAACCGGCCGGACTTCAACGGTAGTACCATATCGCAAGGTCGGCATCGATCGCGCAATTTCGACCGCCTCACTCAAGCTGTCAGCCTGGAGTATGAGATAGCCGCCCACTGCTTCCTTGGTTTCGGTGAAGGGCCCATCCACTACCAGCCGCCCGTTCGTTCCGGAGATCGCCCGACCTTCGGGGCTCAGTGGTTGCGCTCCCTTTACCTTGCCGCGTTCATGCAACCCGCCGAACCATGCCATGACATTGGTCATCGCCTGTTTCAACTCGTCCGCGGACAACCCGTTGTCCCATTGGTGTCCGCGAAATAGCAGCATGTATTCACCTGTCGTTGTTTCTGTTTTCATAATGTTTTTTACTGAAGTTTAAGTGTTGTTTTCAATGTCACGACGGCTGAGCCAGCGCCTTTAGGACAAATATTTAGCAAATTTCTTGGTTGGGCACGCCCGCACTGGCGTAACCCCTGCAATTACGTTTATTGACAGCGTTCGGTCCGGAATACCAGGGTGGCGAAATTGGCAGACGCGCCAGACTTAGGATCTGGTGGAGCAATCCATAGGGGTTCGAGTCCCCTCCCTGGTACTCTCCTCTTCGGAGGAAGAAAACGCCGAACGCTGAACGTCGAACGTCGAACACCGAATTCAGAGCGCCGCCCCATTCGGCGTTCGGTGTTCGGCGTTGGACGTTCGACGTTTTCTTCATCAATGTCTCCGAGTGCCCCAGCATCAAGAGATCGAGCGCAAATTCCTGCTCAAGCGGATCCCACCTGACCTAACCAGTTACCCGCACCGCCCGATCGAACAGGGCTACATTCTTGCCACACCGGATGGGCGGCAGGTCAGGATACGGCGAACGCCAAAAAGCTGCACCCTGACCTGTAAATCGGCCGAGGGCGCAATTCGCGAGGAGCGCGAAATCAATCTTTCCATGGAGCAGGCCGAAACCCTCTGGCCGGCGACAACCGGCCGACGCCTAACGAAAACTCGTTATGAAATCCCGTGGCAGAATTTCACCATCGAAATCGATGTTTACGGCGGCGTCAACGACGGAATTGTCGTCGCCGAAGTTGAATTCGCGGATGAAGAACAATGCTCAAATTTTCAGCCGCCAGACTGGTTCGGCGAAGAAGTGACTAACGATCCGCGATACAGCAACGTCGTGCTAGCCCGGGAATAACTGTAGCGGCGGTCTATGACCGCCGAGTTTGTCGGTTGAGAGATAGTGCTGCTCTAACTAGTGAAGGTCGGTCGACAGGAACACGGCGTCGCGCGCCACGCCGGAACGTGCAGCCGCTAAAGCACTTTCGCGATCTTCGGCGGAAACAACCAGAGCAGACGCCCGTTCATATCGTCGCCATCAACCTCGACCAGTGCGACTCCGCCCTTCGACATCTTGCAATGGCCGCCGGTAAGTTCGCAGATCACTTCACTAAACGTGGGCTCGTGGCCCACCAGCATAAGATTATCTACCGGAAATTTCCGTATCAGATCTTTCAGGCCGGTACGACCGAACCCCTGCGCTAACAATTCGTGCTCGCGGACTTGGAGATTGAAGCGATCGGCTACAGCGTCAGCGGTTTGGCGCGCGCGTGGCAATGGACTGCTAACGATTTCCTCCAGCGGAACGTCCAATTCCCGAAGGAATTTCGCCACTTTGCGCATTTCCTTTTTTCCGCGTTCGGTTAATGGACGCTCGTCGTCCGGCCGATCCCAGTTAGGCCAATCTGCTTCCCCGTGCCGCAAGAAATAGATTTTCATTTCTTCGGCCTAACAATCGGTTAGGAAATCACGTTCCACTTCTTCCGGTGCGTCCGGGGTTCCGTTTCCCACAGGCGAACTCCGCCGAGATAGGCATTTCGATTATGTCCCGGCTGGATTCCTTCAGGTAAAGTCTTGAATCTCTTGGCGTTTCCACCGCCTAACACCACGTAATCGGCCACAAAGCATTTCTTCAACTGGAGAACGGCATGGCGCACTTCGCTTTTCCACGCGCGCTCGCCCAATTTCGACAGACCCGGCTTACCCAGAAACTGTTCGATGATTTTGCCGTCGCGGTATGGCAGATCACCAAGTTCGAGCGGCAACAGAGTGCTTTTCCAAACCATGGCGGAGCCAAGACCGGTCCCCAAACCCAGGAACAACATCCGGCCGCCGTGATAGCTGCCTAACGCCTGCATCGCAGCATCATTCACAATCGCGGTCGGTTTTTTCAGAGCCTTGCGAAAATTGAATCGCGCCCAACCGTTCCCGAGGTGTTTCGGATCATGCATGATGCGCCCGTTTCGGACCGGCGCCGGAAATCCGATCGAAATAGCATCGAACTTCCATCCCTTGATGGATTGCTTCACGCGCCTCATGAATTGCGCTGGGGTCATTCGCGAGCCGGAATCGAACTTCCGTCGCTCGCGGGCTGAAATCATCAGCTTCACATGAGTGCCGCCGATATCGATAACCAGGATGTTCGGTTTCTTCTTCACTTTTGGTCGGGCGGAGCGTTGATCGGGGTAAGCTTGACTGATCGGGATTTTTTCGAGTCGGCTAAACGTTTAGCCTGATTGCGTGACGTTTGTCGAAAGAATAGCTGCGCCTGTGAAGCAGGCTGGCCGGGTTCCGGGTGCAGCCGGATATAAGTGCCGTCGGCCTGAAGCTTTCGCGCCTTCACCCGGTCGTTCAGGAAGGCAGGCAAAACGTCCTTGATCAATTCCTTGCGCAATTCCGGGTCTTCTATCGGAAACGCGACTTCAACGCGTCGCAGAAGGTTCCGCGGCATCCAGTCGGCACTCGAAAGGTAAATCACCGGATCGCCGGCATTATCAAAGTAGTAGATGCGGCTATGTTCGAGGAATCGACCGACAATACTGAGGACTTGGATATTTTCGCTGAGGTCAGGTATGCCGGGCCGCAAACAGCAGATGCCGCGAACGATCAAATCAATCTTCACCCCGGCGCAGGACGCTTCATAAAGCTTCTCGATGATCTCCTGATCTACCACCGCATTGAGCTTGGCGATGATGCGGGCTGGCTTCCCCGCAATCGCATTATCGCGTTCGCGTTCGATAAACCCGATGATCCGACGACTCATATCGAACGGAGCCACGATCAATTTTTCCAAACCGGGATAACCGGCCAAACCGGTCAGGGTGTTGAAAACGATCGCCAGCTCGTCGGTAATCTTTTTATTGGTCGTTAGGAAACTGAAATCGGTGTAAACGCGAGCCGTTCTTGGATGATAATTGCCCGTTCCCAGATGGACATAGTGCCGTAGCCGGTCGGAGTCGCGCCTAACGATCAATAGCGCTTTGCAATGCGTTTTCAAGCCTACCACGCCATACACAACGTGGGCGCCTGCTTCCTCCAGCTGTCGTGCCCACTGGATGTTGGCCGCTTCATCGAACCGGGCGCGCAGTTCAACCAATGCCGTCACCGGTTTTCCGGCGCGGGCGGCGTCTATCAATGCCTCAACGATGGGCGAATCACCGCTGGTGCGATAAAGCGTAATCTTTATTGCTAACACCTGGGGATCGACTGCCGCTTTTTCAATGAGCTCAACGATCGGATCGAAACTTTCGTAGGGATGATGCAGTAGGATGTCCTGTTTGCGCATCACATCGAAAATGTCAGCGTGCACCGGCAATACCGGATCGCGGACCGGCTGAAAAGCGCGGTCGCGCAGCTTCGCGAAGGCGTCGTTAGTCACCAACGGCATCAGGTGCGTCATTGATAAGGGACCATCGACCCGATAAAGGTCCGCCTCGCCCAAATCGAAAAACTCGAGCAACAATTCCCGGAAATCCTTGGGACAATCCTGCTCCACTTCCAGCCTAACCGCGTCGCCCCGACTCGACCGGCGAAGTTCATGCTCGATGCTGCGAAGCAGGTTTTCCGCTTCCTCATCATCGACATAGAGATCGCTGTTTCGCGTGACCCGAAAGGCGTGAACTCCATCGAGAATCAGGCCGGGAAACAAATCCGCGATGTGATGTTTGATCAGCGCCGACAGATAGATGTAATCCCACGGTTCGTCTTCGCCGCGACCGCGCGGCATCAAAATCAATCGTTGAAGCACCCGTGGCACCTGGACGATGGCGTGTAGCAACTCTCCGCCGCGCTGAGTCTTGGCCCGGACTAACAAGTTATGGCTCTTGTTTAGCAGTTGCGGGAACGGATGGCTGGCATCGACCGCCAGCGGCGTGAGCATCGGAAACACTTCTTCCTGGAAAAAGCGCCGCGCCCAGGCGGCCCGCTTGGTGTTCACTTGCGGGACATCGTGAATCCGAATGTTTTGTTTAGCTAACGCCGGCGCGATCTCGTTATTCCAAAGGGCATATTGAGTCGCGACCAGCTCGCGGGCGGTCCGCTGAATCGCATTAAAGATTTCTGTGGGACTTAATCCATCCGGCCCGACATCGCTGGTCTCGCTTTCGATCTGCTGCTTGATACCGGCTACGCGGATTTCAAAAAACTCATCAAGGTTCGAACTGAAGATGCTGAGAAATTTTACCCGCTCGATCAGCGGCTGAGTAGCGTCCTGTGCTTCTTCGAGGACGCGGCGGTTGAACTCGAGCCAGCTCAGCTCCCGGTTGAGGAAGTTTTCGGGTGCCGAAAATCGTTTACTCGCCGGCGGAGCAGGCCGCTCCGGCAGCGGAATGATGTTCTTCGTCTCATCAGGAGACGACGATTCAACATTCGGTTGCATGGGCAACGTTCGTTAGGCCGACTATTGCCCCAGACCGAGGCGCTGCAGCAAACCTCGACGCTCGGGTTTGGCGCCGGTCGTAGCCGGCCAGCATTCCACGATTTCCAATGCGAGGAAGCGGAACAAAGTCAGGCGGGCAAACTTCAGATCGAGTCGAAGATTTTTTGCTATCTGAGCGATCGACCTGGCGCCGTTAAACTGCGAGGCAAATTGCGCTTCAGCGACCGTTAGGCGCAGATCCTGGACTCGATCGAACCCATCCCGGGTGTAGGCCGGAATGGAATTGATGTCGTAGTTGGCCTTGTTGCCGAGATCTTGAAATTGAATAAGCCGCAGCGTGGTGAGCTCCCATTGGTCGATGTCCGGCTCCGGCGTAATTCCGGCAGCAAATGCCGGTAAGCTCGTACTTTGTTCGAACGTGAAACGCACCCGCTCTGCGGTCCACAATTGAGCGTAAAGTTTCTGGCCGTAATGCTGAACAAGCTGGACCGCCGGCTCCTGCAAGATGTGTTCGCCTTCAGCCAGCGTCATGAACAGCGGTTTGCCGTCTTCGCGTTGTCGGGCACGGGCTTCCGCAATTTTATCTGGGTCGACATTCACCAGCGTGATCGGCGCCTCGGAACAATACAGTTCCGGATCGCGAGTGGTGGCGAGGACTACCTGGCCAATCTGCGCCAGCAGATCGACGGGCTCTTTATCCCAGTAACAACGAAGGGTGCCGGTGAGTTTGCACTTTGCCACCGTTTGCAGCGCCCAATTCATCGAGAAGAACCGGGTGTCACCAGAGAAATACGAGCCGCTTACCGGCTCATCATCTGATCCTGATGCAGAGACGCCTGACGGTTCTTGAGGCGCAGCGACCACCCCTTCGCTCCAAATCGGTTGAGGCTGCGACGGCGTCTGAGTTTGTGGACTGCTCCACCATTCGTCTGAGTCCGCCGCGGCCGTCGTTGCCGGAGTGGATTCAGGGGCAAAGCTTTCAGCCACAGCGTTTTCGGGACGGGAATCTTCGGCGGTATCGAATTGTTCGGCCCGTCCGTCGCTCTCGCCTGAAGACTTCGGGATGTGGTTTTCCACCGTTTTGATAAGCAAATCTGAAGTGAACGGTTTGTTCAAGAACCCAATCACATTCGGGTTGGTGGTGGGGATGAATTTCAGGTCTACGCCGATAGCAGACATCACAACGACCGGCACATCAGCAGTCTCCGGATCATCTCGCAAAGCTTTGGTTATTTCTTCTCCTCGCATGTCGGGCAGGACGTAATCGAGCAGGATCAAATCGGGACGCGATTCTTTCGCCGACGCCAAACCTTCCGCAGCCGTGCCGGAGGCAGCAGCGTCGTAGTTCGCTTCGCTCAAAATGTCTTTCACGAAACTGAGCAGCATCAGACTGTCGTCGATGACGAGCACTCGCTTGCGCGAGCTCTTTTTCCCTGCTGTCTCAGCCGTTCGGGCTCGTTGTTCATCGAGGTTTCGTGCTGCTTCCATCACCAGCACCTGCCAATCGAGGTCAATCGTCTGCTTGGAGGTGTCGGCCGGAATTTCAGAGATACGGCCTCCCTTCCAGGTCATGATCTCGTTGAAAGCATCCAAACCTTCGCGTTCGCCGGCCGTCGCATGGCGAACCTGCCCGCGCTCAAAATATACCCGCCCTTTCTCGCCGTTAGGCCCGGTCAGTTCAATGCCGGTGGTGGCCCCGCTCATCGACTTAAGCTGAACAATGTCGGCAACGTGGAGATCGCTCAGCGTGCCCTGAAATTTCTCGGCATCGGGCGATTGGTCCGGTTGCAACAAAGCCTGAACCAGAGCCACAAAATCTCCGTGCGGGAATGGCTTCTCCAGGAGATGGATGGCGCCCAGACCGGCGGTGCGTTCACGGGCTGCGGCGAGATGAACGCCGGTAAGAACGATCGCGCGCGCGTCGGGATGACTGGTGCGCAGGTCATAAAGGAATTCCTGAGTGAGATCAGTAGCGGCATCAACATCCAGCACGAAGAGATCGGGCTTGATATCAACCACCGCCCGTTGCGCTTCCTCGAGCGTGTTGGTCCGATCAATTGTGATCCCCGGATCGGTCTCCTTCAGCGCGTCGGTGATGGCCGTCGCCAGTTGATCATCCGGTTCTAATACAAGAACACGTCTTCCGTTCGGATTAGCCGGATTCATTTCGTTACCGCTTCAAGGAAAAATTGGGTGCAGCCGCCGGAGCACGTCGCTGCGCTTCTGGTCCAAAGCATTACGAAGGCTAGGTTCGGCACAAATGCAAAGATTTTCTCAGGGGAAACAATATCCCTGAGCCGGTGCCGAAGGATTAATGACGCCGCTTCGCTGCCCTTAGCCAACAGAACGGAATAACAATAAATTCTGGAGCTCAGCTTATCCGAAGACCAGCCAGGCACTGGTGAAATAGAAGAGGAGAGCAAAAAAGTCTGCCAGGCCGAGCGTGATTGGACCGGCTGCGATCTTCGGATCGAGTTTATATCGGTGCAAAATTGACGGAACACTGAGCCCAAACAGGCAAGCCGTGACAATCGACAACGCAATGCTGCCGCCAATCACAAAAGCCGCGGTGATGTCGCTCCGCCATAACCAAACGATTACGCCCACGATCAAACCGAGGGCCAATCCCAGCAAACCCGCCGTGGCAAACTCGCGGCGTAACGCGCCGGCAAACCATCGCCACGTCACCCCGACTGAACGCAAGGCTTGAATGGTAACGCTCATCGACTGGGTGCTGACGCTTTCATTCAGGCCAAGCACCATTGTTAGGAAAAATGCGATCACGATGCTCTTGGCCAGAGTGACTTCGAAAAACCCGGCCAGCAGCGCGCAAAGTGTACCGCTCGCCACCGTCGCCAGTAACCAGGGAAACCGATAACGAAAGAATTTCCACGGGGATGCATCGCGCACTTCCGACAGATGAAAGCCTAACGCCTCAAAAAAATCATCGCTTCGTCCCACCGGCTGCTGGTCCTGCTCAGTTTCCATCATCTCCTCGGTGAACAGATTCACATCCACCATTCCGACCACCCGCCGCTCGGCGTCGATCACCGGAAAGGCGAAGAATTTGTAGAGCACAAAAAACTCACAGGCATCGAGGACCGTGGCGGTGGCCGGGATCGCCGCCACTTGCCTAACCATGATGGTTTCGAGTGTGGCGTCGAGAGGTGCGGTGAGCAGCCGGCGCGTCGGCAGGACACCAACTAACCGATCCCTCTCATCGATCGTGTAAAAGTAAATGATCCTTTCTCCGACGCCTTCCCGGCGAATGGTTTCAAGCGCGTCCGCCACCCGCATGCTCGCGCGAAGGAGTGGCAGATCTTTTCGCGCATGGACCAGCACCGAATCATTGAAATGCGCGGTGCCGAATTGGGTCATGCCGGGCTTGTCGCGATCTTGTGTACGATTCCCTTGGCTCGAAGAATGTCTTCGGCCTCACTGAAATAATCCCGCACGTCGCCCTGACCGCGGATCCAATCGAGATATCGTCCGATTCCCTCCGAAAGGTCCACCTGCGGCTGGTAACCGGCCGCGGCGATCCTGGCCGTGTCGCTCGTTAGGTGTCGCATCTCTCCGGGACGAAATTCTCCTTTGGCTTCCGGAGCTATCTCGATACCAAGCGCTTCGGAAATTTGTTCGGCAATTTCGCGGATCGGAACGCCGCGGCAGCTGCCAACGTTCACGGGAAAGCCATTGAGTTGTTCGGACTCGGCCGCGAGCAGATTAGCCCTGGCGATATCTTCCACGAACGAGAAGTCCCGGGTTTGTTCGCCGTCTTCGTAAAGCACTGGCGGCAACTTATTCAGGAGACGCGTGCAAAAAATCGCAATCACCCCGGTGTAGGGGTTGAAGATCGATTGACGCGGGCCGTAGGTGCACGAATAGCGCAGGGCCACAGTCGGAATGCCTACCTGTTTACCCCAAAGCAGGACCAGTTTTTCCTGATCAACTTTCGTTAGGCCGTAAACTGTTTCGCCGCCCACCGGCGCGTTTTCCGGCGTCGGCACACTGGTCGTCACGGCGTCGCAGAGGGGACAATGCACCTGCCAGTCGCCGCGCCGCAGCTGTTCCACCGGTCTAACCGGCGGGAATACGAGCCCGTGCGTCGGGCACATGCCCGCTCCCTCGCTGTAAACTGCCTGTGAACTCGCCACCACGATCTTTTTGATTGGCAGGTTCTGTTCCCGGATCACCTCCAGCATCAGCGCGGTGCCGTAAGAATTCACCTGCACATATTTCGCGATCTCGGGCATGTATCCGCCATAGGCTGCCTCGTGAAAGACCACATCAATGTTCTGCAGCGCCGATGTGACGGTTTCGCGATCACGCACATCGCCTTCAACGAGGTCCGCTTTCGGATTGACCCAGGCCGGTTTGCCTAACCGATGCGTGTTCGGTTCGATGTTATCGAGGATGCGAACCTTCCAGCCCTCGCCTATCAGGAGATCGACCACATGCGAGCCAATCAGGCCGGCTCCACCCGTTACCAGCGCGCGATGTTGATGAGATGACATGAACTTAAAACGATCATCTTCTGTTTAAGATAGATCGTCAGTCGGCACAACCGTCGCCGCCAAAGTGGCGCAAGTTTCTAACCTGCGATCTTTTTTTAGAATGTCACTGCGCTCTTGCTCCGATCAGCTCGGCCAGATTCGATCGCGGCCTTCGCGGTCAATAATCTGTTTCAGAAAACGCCTGGTGTTCGGCGCAACATTGACGTAGTCGCCCAGCAACTCATCGCATAACCGCCGCAGAGTAGCGCGATCGTCCACGTCGAAATCGCTCGGCAGTTGATGAACCGGTACACCTATTTCTTTCGCGCGCTCCAACGTTTGCTCGAGAACGCGTTCCGTACTCCAATCAATATCTTCGAACAGACGCCGGTGAAGTTGTTTCAACCCGATCAGGTAGTAGCCGCCGTCGTCCGAAGGTCCGATCACGATTCTGTCGCCTGGCCTCGCCAGCTCGTTCGCCGCTTCCGCAAAATTCGCGGCCGGAACAGTCGGACTATCGGAGTTAATCAGGCATGCCGAATCGAAGCCGGCCGACAGCAAATCGCTGACTGCGTTGGAAAGGCGCTCTCCAAAATCTTCGCCCCGTTGCGCGATCATTACGAATCCGTTCGGAAGGATCTCGTCGTACGCCATCTCTTTGCCGACCGGGGTGTAGATCGCGACTCCATTTGCCGGACTAACCCGCGTTGCTTGAGCAATCGACTCCGACAAATCACGGAGGAAACATATGTTCAACGCCGCGGCTTCAGCCGAGGAGAGCGGTGGCGTTAAACGCGTCTTCACCTTTCCGGCTTCGGGCGCTTTGGTCATGATTCCGAGCGCACACAAACCGTGGAACTTTTCCAACCCGGATGCGGGGTTGATGATCTCGAATCTGTTCATCGGACTGGCGATGAAGTGTAGACAGTTCGTTTCCGAGCGCGAACAAATGCAGCGCTGAAAGCTTTAGTGAAAAAGTTTTTGGTGCGCTTTATTAAATATAAATCATTTCCAGCACTTTCATTCTTCATCTTCTAGGCGCGAATAACTGCTGACTTGTTGGTATTCACCGAGGCAAATTCGTCACCCAAACGATGTGAATAAAATCCGATTCGCATTCGAGCTTTCACAAGAAAACCGGACCTCCATTAGTTGTTCGGACTTATTGGAAGTTGTTGGTCATTTGCTGAGGCGTTCATTAACAATCGGTCCATGAACGCACGTTTTCCTGTAACCCTCCTCTTGCTTGCGCTCGCGCTGCCCTGTCTTTACGGCGCCGACGAGGCCCCTTCGCTTTGGCCGCTGCAGAAAACTCTCTCGCAAAAAAAGTTCGTGGATCTGACGCATGAATTCTCACCAGGGATTCCGCATTGGCCCGGTTTTCCGGATGAAACCCGGCAAACTTTGTATTGGTACGAAAAGCGGCCCGACACAAAAGGCGCCGGATTTTTTTCCGAAGTTTTTTGTCACATCGGTCAATGGGGCACCCACGTGGATCCGCCGGCGCATTTCATCAAAGGAAAACGCACCGTTGATCAAATCGAACCGAAGGAAATGTTTTTACCATTGGTTGTAATCGATGTGCACGAGGTAGCCGCAAAAAATCCCGATTACACCCTAACGATGGAGCGCGTGCAAAAATGGGAACAGATGCACGGCCCCATTCCCGCCGGCGCGTTCGTAGCCATGCGCACCGATTGGTCGAAGCGATGGCCGAGCGCCGATAAAATGGCGAACAAGGATGATAAAGGGGTGGCCCATTATCCCGGTTGGAGCATGCCCGTGCTCAAGTTTTTGTATGAAGAGCGAAAGATCACCGCGTCGGGGCACGAGACCACCGACACGGATCCGGGAATTGCGACGACCAAGGACGACTACTCGCTCGAGGCTTACATTTTAAATTCCGATCATTACCAAATCGAGCTGCTCACGAACCTGGATCAAGTGCCGGAAGCCGGAGCCCTGGTAGTAGCAAGTTTTCCGAAACCGAAAGACGGGTCCGGATTCCCGGCGCGCGTCTTCGCCATTTTGCCTTAACGACCAAATAAAATGATTAATTGCGCGATCGCCAATGGCGCGGCCGGGCCATTCGTCATCCGTCATTCGTCATTTCGGCCGCGTCGAGTAGCTATGGTCGATAACTTGCTCGATGGTTTGACCGGAAGTTAGAATCCGAGCGAAAATAAGGCCGACCGTGCACATTAGCGACATTATTAAGAAGGAATCTCCGACGTTTTCGTTCGAGTTTTTCCCCCCGAAAACGGCCGACGCCGCCGAGACGCTTTACCAGACGATTCGCGATCTGGAATCGTACATGCCGCATTTTGTTAGCGTCACGTACGGCGCCGGCGGATCGACTCGCGATCTCACCCATGATCTGGTTGAGCGGATACAGCACACCACCAAGCTCGATCCCATTCCGCATCTGACGTGTGTTTGCCACAACGAAGGCGAAATCGAAAAAATTCTGACTCGTTATGCCAAGTCGCAGATTGGCAACATCCTGGCGTTGGGCGGCGATCCACCGCGCGGAATGGTTTACGACAAGACGCACGATTCCTTTCAGCACGCGGCGGATCTGGTGAAGTTCATCAAACGCTTCAATCAATCCGGGGTGCATCCCGACCCGCGCGGGTTCGGCGTGGGCGTGGCTGGTTTTCCCGAGGGCCATCCGGCGACCCCAAATCGGCTGATCGAAATGGATTATTTCAAAGCAAAGGTGGACGCGGGAGCGGACTACATCGTGACGCAATTATTTTTCGATAACCGCGACTTTTACGATTTCAGGGAGCGTTGTGCGTTGGCTGGGATTCATATTCCTATCATCGCGGGAATCATGCCGATTACTTCGATGAGCGGGTTCCGACGAATAGCCGAACTGGCAGCCGGCTCACGGTTTCCGGCAAAACTTCTGCGCGCACTACAACGATGCGGAAACGACTCCCAAATGGTTAGTCGGGTCGGTGTGCACTTCGCGTTGGAGCAGTGTCACGACCTGTTAGATAACAACGTCGCCGGAATTCACTTTTACACATTGAACCGGTCGGACGCGACCCGCATCATATTTGATAGCCTCGGGATTCCGCGCCGGCGAAAAGAACCGGAACAGGCTCCGGCGGCTTAGTCGTTAGGCCAGCGGCGGCGGTTTACGCCGGCAATCATGTGTTCGTAACGCAAACCGGTGAGGCCGGTGCGCAAATATCCACATTTGCGTCGTTAACGATTTCATCTTTAGGAGTTTGCGTGCGCGCTTTGATGCGCGACATATTCCGCGATGCCGCACAGCCGCCGCGCGGTTAACCTTCGCTTTTTGTTTGTGGTGATCGCTGTCGCGCTGATCATCGGCCTGTCGCGTTTTCTTCCCGTGGTATCAACGGTAGCGGCGGTGCAACAACGCGTCGCTCATTGGGGAGCGTGGAGCGCCGTTTGTTACCCTCTGCTATTCGCACTTTGTAATCTGCTTCTTTTGCCGGGCGGAATTCTTTGCGTTGGCAGCGGATTCTTTTTCGGATTGTGGTGGGGTTTTTTCCTCGTGCTGATTGGCAATGTGATCGCGGCGGCGATCGCGTTTTATATAGGCCGCTCGCTGGGCCGGGAATGGTTCCGGCGCAAGATTTCTCAACATCGCCGCCTGGCTGCGCTGGTGCCGGCCGTGGAGCGCGAGGGCTGGAAAATCGTGGCGCTAAGCCAGCTCCACCCGTTTTTTCCGACGAGCCTGATCACTTATCTCTACGGGTTAAGTCGGATCCCGTTTCGGACCTATCTGCTCTGGGTAACAATCGGCCGCATACCCGGTCTCTTTTTGTATGTATATTTGGGAACGTTAGGCCAATACGGGATGAATCTCGTTCAAGGGAAGACGCATCCGCGCATGGTAGAATATTGGATTTGGGGTGGCGCGTTTGCGGTAACTGCATTGATTCTGTTCGTGCTCGGTCGGATTGCGTTGAGAGCGCTGGATGGAGTTGACGGAGCCGAGCAGGTCCCTCGTTAAGAGACGCGATTGCATTTGTATAACACGTTCATTTAAAGGTATTTATGGATAAAGAAAGTTTGATTTCGGCTGCAAGAGAGGCTCGGGAACGCGCTCATGTCGTCTATTCAGAGTTCCCCGTAGGTGCGGCCCTTTTGACCCGGAGCGGTAAGGTTTTCAAAGGATGCAACGTCGAGAACATCTCGCTCCGTTTGACTTTGTGTGCCGAAGAAGTGGCGGTGGGAACCGCGGTCGTGAGCGGAGATACGGACATTGTAGCCGTTGCCGTGGTGGCGGACTCCGAGGAACCGGTCATGCCTTGTGGGGCCTGTCGACAGCTGCTGGCGGAGTTCAATCCAAACTTGGAAGTGATCAGCGCGACGCCGGACGGCCGGGTGGAAACTTATTCGTTAAGCGAGTTATTACCGCGACCGAGGCAGGGAATCATGGAGCATAAGCATGGTAGTTAGCGACTATGATGTAGTCGTGGTCGGCAGCGGGCACGCGGGCATCGAAGCGGCGCTGGCATCGGCGCGTATTGGTTGCCGTACGCTGATGTTGACCCAGAACCTGGACACAATCGGTCAGATGTCGTGCAACCCGGCGATTGGCGGGCTGGCCAAGGGTCACATTGTTCGGGAAATCGATGCCTTGGGGGGCGCCATGGGCGTGAACACGGACGCGACCGGAATCCAGTTCCGGATCTTGAACCGAACGAAGGGACCGTCGGTGTGGGCGCCGAGAGCGCAGTGCGACAAGAAGGCCTATCAATTTCGGATGAAAGCGGTGCTTGAGCGCACCCCGAACCTTCAAATTCAGCAAGCTACGGTCAATTCGGTCGTCATACGGGATGGGATTGTTGCAGGCGTAGAGACGGATTTTGGCTTGAGAATCAACGCTCGTGCGGTGGTGATTACTGCAGGCACGTTCCTGCGTGGCCTTCTGCATGTGGGCGAGCACCAGAAACCGGGTGGGCGGATGGCCGATACATCCTCGGGGTTAAGCCAGAATCTGCGCGAATTGGGCTTTGAGGTGGGCCGGTTTAAAACCGGGACGCCATGTCGGCTCAGTGGCCGTTCCATCGATTTCAGTAAATGCCAGATCCAGGAGGGCGAAACTCCTGCTCCGCGGTTTTCGTTCGATCGGGACATCGTGAAAGAAAAAAATGACGTCTTTACATTGAACTGGGACGAGGGCCCGACGTTCCACGTGGAACAAATCCCCTGTTGGATCACACACACCACACCGGAAACCCACGAAATCATTCGTCAAAACCTCCACCGATCCCCCCTTTACGCCGGGCGGATCGAAGGCGTTGGGCCCCGTTATTGCCCTTCCATCGAAGATAAGGTCGTCAAATTTGCGGAAAAGGCGAACCACCAGCTCTTCCTAGAGCCCGAGGGGCGGCACACCGACGAGTTTTACGTAAACGGCATCTCGACCAGTCTGCCCTACGAGGTGCAGGTCGCTTTTGTGCATTCTATTCCAGGCTTGGAGCAGGCGGAAATCATGCGCCCGGGTTACGCCGTCGAATACGACTTTTTTCCGCCTACTCAACTCTTTCCGACCCTCGAAACGAAGTTAATCGGAGGTCTATATTTTGCAGGGCAAGTAAACGGCACCTCCGGATATGAGGAAGCAGCGGGCCAGGGCTTGGTTGCCGGCGCAAACGCCGCCCTGAGGGCTCTCGACCGACCCCCGTTCATTCTTAACCGGTCCGACGCATACATCGGAGTACTCATCGATGACTTGGTCACCAAGGGAACGGAAGAGCCTTACCGGATGTTCACCAGTCGCGCCGAAGACCGGCTTTCGCTCCGCCAAGACAACGCCGATCAGCGTCTCACTGCCCGCGGATTTGAATCCGGCCTCGTGAGCCAAAGCAAGTGGCAGCGGTTTCAGGAGAAAATGGATCTGCTCCAGCGAACCCGGGTCTTGGTCGACAAAACGAGCCACTCGGGAGTTCGCATTGGTCGATTATTGAAACGCCCTGAGACGCACTGGAGTAGCTTGCCTCCCGAAATCGTAGCCACGGCACCCGAGGAAATCTGGGAATTGCTCACGATTGAATTGAAATACGAAGGCTACGTTGCCAAGCAGGCGGAGCAGAATCGGGTGTTGGCCAGGAAAGATCTGCAGCGGATCCCGGACGGATTCGACTTTTCGCAGGTCGCCGGCCTGCGGGCCGAGACGCGGCAAAAACTAACCCAGATCAGACCGGCGTCGTTGGGCCAGGCGTCCCGAATCAGCGGCATCACGCCAGCAGACGTCTCCATATTGTCTATATGGCTCAGCCGCAAGATGTTAAGTGGAAACGATGGGGCGCCTGCGAGCATGACCGCGAACGGTTCAGGACCTGGCGGCACCGCCGGTTAATATCGTGACCTGGTTCCTGTTAGTTGCACTGGTCAGTTACATCATTGGTTCGATCCCGTCGGGTTATATCGCCGGCCAAATCGCCGGAGTCGATATCCGCAGCGTCGGCAGCGGAAACATTGGCGCGACCAATGTAACGCGGTCGTTAGGCAAGAAGTTCGGCTATCCTGTTTTCCTGGCCGATTTTTTCAAAGGGCCCCTGGCCATCCTGATTGCGAACGTCATCGCGCGAAAGGCAGGTGCAACCGGGTCTGTGGAAATGTACGAGATCGTGGCCGCGGTTTGCTGCGTTCTCGGCAACGCGTTTCCGATATGGTTAGGCTTCCGCGGCGGCAAAGGCGTGGCAGTCTCCGCGGGATTGTTGTTCGCTCTGATGCCATGGGCAGCCCTCGCCGCCATCGCCATCTGGTTGATTATATTTTATGCGACCCGCTATGTGTCGCTCGCTTCGATTCTGGCCGCGCTGTCGATGCCGGTGGTAGTTTTTGGTCTGCTGCGTTTCCATAAAATGAGCGAGTGGTCGTTCTTGTATGTCGCCATTACCCTAACGGCATTTGTGGTCTTGCGGCATCGGCCTAACATCGCTCGACTATTAAACGGGACCGAAACCCGTTTTCGAAAACGCGGAGAGTAAAAGACATGGCTTCCAACACCAGCACAGTGATTCTCGGGGCCGGAGGATGGGGCACAGCGCTGGCGATCCTTTGGGCGAAAGACGGGCGCGATATCGTGCTCTGGGGTCATAACGCCCAGCGGGTCGAGGAACTTCGATCGTCGCGCGAGAACACCCATTATCTCCCCGGCTTCAAACTTTCGGAAAACGTGCGGATCACCAGCGACCTCAAGGACTGCGGTCAATCGTCGCTGGTTGTGTTCGTGGTCCCATCCACCGCGTTCCGCACCATCGCCGAACAAATGCGTGACCTGATCCCGTCGGACGCAATTTTGCTGAGCTGCACAAAGGGCATTGAGCATGGGACCGGGATGCGGATGAGTCAGATACTCTCCGAAAATTTTCCTGATCGCCGCGTTGCCGTTCTTTCGGGACCGAATCTCGCGATCGAAGTCGCTCGCGGTTTGCCTACCGCGACTGTGCTTGGCTGCGCCGAAACCGAAACCGCAGTGCAGTTGCAAGGGGTTCTCGGCAGCCCGCGGTTCCGAATTTATACCAGCGACGAAGTTGTCGGAATCGAGCTGGGTGGCGCTTTAAAAAACGTGTTCGCGCTTTCGGCCGGTGTGAGCGACGGGCTTGGCCTGGGCGATAATTCAAAATCGGCGCTCGTTACCCGATGTCTGGCCGAGTTGCTACGTCTGGGGACGGTGATGGGCGGAAACGCCCGCACCTTTTATGGATTAAGCGGCGTGGGCGACTTGATCGCCACTTGTTTCAGCCAGCACAGTCGGAACCGGAAAGTCGGCGAACGACTTGGGCGCGGAGAGTCGTTAGGCCAAATTACGTCCGGCATGCAGATGGTGGCGGAAGGCGTTCCCACTACAAAGAGTGCCTTTGAATGCGGTCGTCGATTCGGAGTTGAGACGCCGATCATCGATCAGATGCACGCGATTCTGTATGAAAACAAACCTCCCGCCCAGGCCCTGACCGATTTATTGCAGCGCGAGCAAAAACCGGAGCGAATCTAAAGAGGTGGAGTAATGGAGTGCTGGAGTACGGGAGTAATGGTCAACCGCGCTTGAACTTTATTCCACACTCCACAACTTCAACGTGCCGGCTGCTACGCTGCTCGCGCGCTCTCCACAAATCGGCCGATCACCTCGGGATACAGTTCACGTTCGGCGAGTTGAATTCTTTCGTGGAGCGATTCGGTTGTGTCGTTAGGCAGAATCGGGACCTGGCGCTGGGCGATAATGGTTCCGTGATCGATCTGGTCGTCGACAAAATGAACCGTACAGCCGGTCGTCTTCTCACCGGCTTTCAATGCCTGGCTCCAGGCGGACAGTCCCGGAAATTTGGGCAACAACGAGGGGTGAATGTTTAAAATCCGACGCGGGAACGCTTCGAGCATTGGCGCGTGCAGGACCCGCATAAAGCCCGCGAGCACCACCAGTTCCACCTCAGCTTCGCGCAACATCCTAACGAGTTCTGCTTCCACCTGAGGTTCCAGGCGCGTTTTGAAGTGGCCCGGCGGCAGAAAGGCGTTCGGAACTGCAAACTCCCGCGCGATATCAAGAATCGGCGCGTCGAACACATCCGACACGATGATCACCGCTTGCGCGAGAAGATCGCCATCGCGAATGCGCTCCAGAATTGCCCGGCAATTGGTGCCTTTTCCCGAACCGAGAATCCCCAAACGCAGCGGCTTCATTTCAATTTCTCCAATAACCCGGAGGTCGAGTATCCTTTTTCGAATGGAATGATTCGTATTTCGGAGCCGGTCTTTTCCAAAATGGCTCGCTCCGATTTGTCCAGAGTATCGACGGAATAATCGCCGCCCTTTACGTAAACGTCAGGCGCAGCTGCTTCCAGAAAACGAACGGCCCGAACATCTGGAAAAATCGTGACGACGTCCACGCACTCAAGCGCGGCAATAACTTCGGCTCTGTCACGCTCGCCGTTGATGGGTCGCCCGTCACCTTTCAGCTTTCGAGTCGATTCATCACCATTAATTCCAACAACCAATGCTCTGCCCATTACGCGAGCCGCCTGCAGGTAACGGACGTGGCCAACATGCAGCAAATCGAAACAGCCATTCGTGGCGACAATCTTTTTTCCGCCGGCGCGAATCTCGTCTAGTCGGGCGGGCAGCTGATCGAGCGGAACGATTTTCGACCTCTCCGTCATGGAACAACAAACTGCAGGACGCGCGGCATAATCTCAAAGGTCGCGGGCTCATTACCGACCAGTTCGCCATCAGCGTTGAACCACATACCGGGGGTCGATTTAACACTAAGTCTCGATGTGCGGCGAAAAAGAATGGATTCGGAGCGCAAATGATTTCCGAGCACAATCTGCGCAGCCAGCAATACCATTTCTGGTGTGGAACGTTTTGGGATAAGAATCACATCGAGTAACCCGTCGCTCGGGTCCGCTTCAGGCGCGACTGGAAGACCGCCGGCAACAAAGCTGCCGTTAGCGACAATGATATTGTAGAGATCGAGGCCGATCTTTTCGCCTTCAGCCAATTCCACGTCCGTTCGATAGGCGTGCAATTCCGGCAAGGCCGCGGCGGCGCTGCGCACATACGCCAGAGGACCCCAGGTCCGTTTCATTTCCGCGGTTAACTTTTCATCCACCAAGCCGCTGAACCCTCCGGCAGACACGTTCACAAAATGACGCACCTTATCGCTTCGTACCCTAACCAGATCCACTGCGCGGGTATTCGCCACGCTCAATATGGCGATATTTTCCCCGGTGGTTGCAGGAAGGTTCAATGAGCGCGCAAAATCGTTGCCCGTGCCTAACGGGAGCAATCCAACGCGAATGTTCGCAGCCTGTTCCGCGACGCCGTTTATCACCTCGTTAAGTGTGCCGTCCCCGCCAGCGGCAATGATGTAATCGTATCCGTTCTGAAGGGCCTGCCGGGCAAATATTTCCGCGTCACCGGGTCCATGAGTCACGAACACGACCCCTGGTGCCAGCATCGCGTCGATCTGTTTCCGAATGTCGTCAGCGGTGGTGGCTGATCCGGCAATCGGATTCATGATAACGCACGGTTTCATTTCGCGTAGGTGGCAGTCTCACACCGATGAAACGGAATCAAGGACTTCATCGCGCCTGTCGCTATCCCCGTTCGCAAATCCGTCGTCCAAATGTTACAAAGGCGTGCTACGTTCTTCCTTGCGTTTTGGCGCGTTTTGCCCACTTGTAGGCCCGTTTTTATGAAGGGTGACCAGTCTCACAGCGACAGCCGGAAAAACGGTGGAGCAGGCTTCCGAATTTCTGGTGGTCCGGTGGTTCGAGGCATGGGATCCGTGCCGGCTACAACGCCTGCCGATTTCGGCCAACTGCCCACCAATTATGGGGACCCGATCCTGTTTGCCATCCCTCGCGACCCGCAAACGATCTTCACCTATTGGAACATTGACTGGTCCGGCGCCTTCACCCGCAACGCTCCGATCGATCGTCAGGTGTATTTGCGATTAAAGCGTCCTGACGGGACCGACGAGATGGAGGAGCCGATTGAGCCGATGCTCGGCACGCACTTTATTTCCGTCGCCGAACCAAAGGGAACCTATCAGGTCGAGCTCGGGTTCTACGATCCGGCAAACGTTTGGAACTCACTGGCCAACTCGGATGAAGTGACCATGCCGGCTGATAGTTCGTCCGAAAATGCCGATATCGATGTCGCCACGGTGCCATTTCACCTTAGCTTTCAACGCATGATCGATCTATTCCGCACCAATAAAGGCGACACGATCACAGCGCTTCTCTCCCAATTACAGGACAAAGCCGCTGAGGGCGGCGATGGTGGTAGCCTAACGGATGAGGAACACGAAATCCTGCGGGCAATGGATCTTTCCTTGTCTGACTTGCAGGCGGGCCGGCGAAGTTTCGAGGGCCGATCCACCGACGATTTGTTGCGCAAGCGCGCTGAAGCCGTGCTGGGCTTTGGCGGCACCAGCCCGGCAGGTGGACCGGGCGGGCAGGGCCCCGGCGGCAGCAGTTGGAGCTCGGGCGTTTCCTAAGTGTTGCGCCGGTAAAACGACGCACATTTCCGCTTACCTTGGCGGAGTGGAGCGACTTCCTTGGGTGGCCAGCCGGCTATGTTTAAACCCGTACAGGAAATACACTACAACACCGATAGCGAACCACACGATGAGCCGGCGCCATGTTGGCCATGGTAGAGCAAGCATCAGGGCAAGGGCCGAAATCGCTCCAGCGGGCGCGACGAACCAAACCATCGGTGTCTTGAATCTGCGAGGCAGATTCGGTTCGCGAACGCGAAGGACTAGAATGCCTATCGACACAATCACAAACGCGAGCAGCGTGCCGATCGAACACAGGCTGCCGGCTTCGCGAACACTGAACAGCGCCGAAAAGATGGCCACGCCGATGCCGGTGACAATGGATGTGATCCACGGGGTTTGGAAACGGGGATGGACCCGGGTCACAAATGGGGGCAACAATCCGTCACGAGCCATGCTGTAAAACACCCGGGATTGGCCTAACAACAGCACGAGGATAACCGATGATAACCCGGCGATCGCGCCCAGTTTGATCAGGCGGCCCATCCAATTGAGGCCGGCGTGATCGGCAGCGACCGCGATCGGATCCGGCACATCCAGTTGACCGTACGGCACCACGCCGGTGGCGATGGCCGACACCAATATATAGAGGACGGTACAGACCAGCAGCGATCCGATAATGGCAAGAGGCATGTCACGTTGCGGATTCCGCGCTTCCTGCGCTGCCGTGCTTACTGCGTCAAATCCGATGTAGGCAAAGAACACAATGCCGGCCCCGGTCATCACTCCGCTCCAACCGAAGTGCCCGGAAGTGCCGGTGTTCGGCGGGATGAATGGGTGCCAGTTGGCGGTCGAGATGGCGTGGGCCGCAGCCACAATGAACAAAAGAACCACCGAGACTTTCACCATCACGATGAGGTTGTTGAAGTTGGCCGACTCTTTAATTCCCACCACCAGCAGCGTAGTGACGACAAAAATGATGAACACCGCCGGAAGATTAAACAAAGCGACAACGTGCTGAAGTGTGGCCGGGTCGGTTCCGGCAGCTTTGATTTGGTCTAACAACGGCGCGCTACTCGCAATCCATCCTGCCTTTAGTTTCAATGTGGCGGCAAGCGCGGGTGAAACTTCTATGAGTTCCGTACCGCGAGCGGCGGATAACGGAGCCGGAATGTTGATGCCAAAATCGTGCAGAAACGAAACGACGTAACCGGACCAGCCGATCGCCACCGTGATGGCGCCAACCGCGTATTCGAGGATCAGATCCCAACCGATAATCCAGGCGATAAATTCACCGAGCGTGGCGTAACCGTAGGTGTAGGCGCTGCCGGCCATCGGGACTAACGACGCGAACTCGCTGTAACATAAAGCCGCGAAAACCGAAGCGAGCCCGGCTAGCACGAAAGAAAGGATGACGGCCGGGCCGGCGTTCTGCGCGGCGACGGTGCCGGTCAGCACAAAGATGCCGGTGCCGATGATGGCGCCCACGCCTAACGCCGTCAGGTTCATCGCGCCTAACGCTCGCTTGAGACTGTGATCTGATTCGGCCTCGGCTTGGAGGTCCGTTACGCTCTTTCGTCGAAATAAGTTCATCGGCAGTGTGAGTTGAATTGTTGTTCGCGCAGGTTCGAACCGTCGTCCGGCCTGAACCTACATGGGCTTCCTTGATTCCCAGGTCAAAGAAAATGTCACGTGACGGAGGGTCGTAGCCACCTCCAGATGAAGTAAACCGGCACGCCGGTTAGAACGATGATCAGTCCGGGCCAGGTTGTGGCCCTCTGATAAATGAAAAGCACAATCAGAATTACACTGGCGCCGATGACGTACAACGCCGGCACAATCGGATAACCGAACGCTTTGTATGGTCGTTCGGCATTGGGTTGTTTTCGCCGCAAAACGAAGATCCCGATGATGGTCAGAATGTAGAAGATCAGCGCCGCCGAGATGACGTAATCGAGCAGATCGCCGTAGAGGTTGCCGTAGGTCACAGCGCCGGCCGCGTTAGTCTTTACCGTTCGCGGCAGAACCAGCACGCCCGCCCAGATTCCCTGAATCACCAGGCCCCACGCCGGCACATGGAATTTGTTGAGTTGGCCGGCTGCTCCGAAGAAAAGTCCGTCACGCGACATGGCATAATAAGCGCGGGCGCCGGCCAGAATCAGTCCGTTGCCACAACCAAAGGTCGAGATCATGATCGTCGCGGCCATAATCGTTGGGCCGGCGCCGGGAAAGATGACGTTCGCGGTCTCCGATGCGACGCGATCGCTAGGCGCGTTTTGAATCGCAGTGAATGGTAACGATGCCAGGTAAGCGACGTTGGCGAGCAAATAAAGTCCGATCACCAGGATGGTGCCGAGCGCCAGCGAAAGCGGAACGTTGCGTCGCGGGTTGATCACTTCGCCTGCGGTAAAGGTTACGTTGTTCCAGGCGTCGGCTGAAAACAACGATTGCGTCTGCGTCACACAAAGACCCACGAATAAACCGAGCGCGGCGACGGCGGTTAGGCCCCGGCCTACTTCCTGAAGATCGCCGCGCACTGTCCATAAATCGCTGAAGTTGGACGTGCCGGCGCCTGATCGGATCCCGACGATGATGCCGAGGACAATCAGCGCGATCAGCGCGCCAGTTTTCGCCGTGGTAAACACGTTCTGGACTAACTTCCCGAGTCTTAAACCGCGCGTGTTCATAAAGGTCAGAAGCGCGATCATGGCGAGCCCGACAAATTGCGCGTGTGAAAGTGAAAAGGCGTAGTCACCGAAACGGATCGGTTCGATCAGGTATTCCTTCTCGGAGACCCACGGAAGGAGCACTCCGGTATATTTAGCAAAACCAATGGCGACGGCCGCGATTGTGCCGGTCTGAATAACGAGAAACAAAGTCCAGCCGTACAGAAATCCCCAAAACGGTGAAAAAGCTTCGCGCAGGTAAACGTATTGGCCGCCGGCTTTCGGCATCATGGCGGCCAATTCACCGTAGGAAAGAGCGGCGGTTAGGGTGAGCAATCCGGTAATCACCCAGACCAGGAGCAGCCAGCCCGGAGCGCCGACCTGTCGGGCAATCGTCGCAGACACAATGAAAATGCCCGAGCCGATCATCGAGCCCGCCACGATCATGGTGGAATCAAGAAGACCCAGGCCGCGAACCAATTTGTTGTCGTCGTTAGTCTCGCTCGGTTGTGACATGCAATGCGTCGGACCGCGAACCCGCTTCGAAGCCGGCGAGATTTAGCACCGGTTCACGGCGCGGTGCAATGCCAAACCGCGCCAATCGTCCGAGCCGGCCCGCCGCCGAAGCGATTTCCGCAGAACCAAACAACCTCTTTTCGCCTCGCCGAACCGTGTTATCCTCCCGCGCGTGATTATGCCAGAGGGTGCGTCGCTGAAACGCATGGGTTTGCGAATTCTTTCGCTGGCGACTCTGTTGCTCTTGATCCCGACGCTTGCGCCGGCGCGGACGGTCGAGTCGGGACGGCCGCGCAAAGCGGCGGCCCGCAAAACCGCCGAATTCGAGGCGTTGCCGTTACTGAGGTCCCGTCAAAATCATCTGCTGGTTCAGGCATCGATAAATGGCAAAATAGCCTGGCTGGGGGTCGATAGTGGCGCGCCATTCACCGCGATCGCATCGCATCGCCGCGCTCACTTTCGCCTAACCGATGTACCGGAAGATTCGGATCTACCCAGCCGCCTTCAGGTCAATGGCTCATATAATAGTGTGGGAATCGTCCGGACTCTTCGGCTTGGTAGCCTGAATCTGCTCGACGAACCGGTGGTCGTTTTGAATCTCGGCGGGTCGCGCCGGGCGCGGATCGTCGACGAACAACAGATCGACGGAATCCTTGGCGCGGACGTTTTGTTCCCCACCCAGGCGGTGCTCGACTGCCGCCGCCGGTTGCTTGTGCTGAAGATGGATCCGGAATTGCCCGGTCACGCTCCCGGAATCGATTATCGCGGTTTCAAAGCGGTCCCGATGCAGGTCAGCGAAGGATCCAATCTTTACGTGGACGCGACCATTAACGATCGGCCTGCTCGCTTAATGGTGGATACCGGAGCGTTCGCCACCTTACTCCATCGTCCGTTTGTTAAAGAGTTGCGGGTTCCAATGCGGAAAACGCAGTTCAGCTCGGCCGCGGTGAATTTGAAGCAGCGCGGCGTAGACGTCGCACGAATTCGTAAGCTGTCGGTCGGCTCAATCAACATGCTGAATCGTCAGGTCGGCGTGATCGATCTCGACGGCCTCGTGCACGACCGGTTGCTGGACGCCAATCCGCCGGTAGCGGGTTTGTTAGGCGCGGAAATTCTCGATCGCCATCACGGCATCATCGATTTCGGCACCCGCACGCTGTATCTGCGTCGTTAGTCTCGTTAGGTCACGAGACGCAGGTGGATCGGCCGCTCCGTCGGGCGATGTTAAAGCTTGCAGCAGCTTCGCTGCTCAATGTGAGCGCACTAGGCGCTGTTGTTTAGCAACGCGTTAGGGACAACGCGTTCCACCTGGTGCTTACTAGGGGCGAGGGTGGATCGGCCGCTCCGCCGGGCGATGCCAAATCAAAACTCCGCAGGAGTTCTAAAGTGAGCGGCTACGCCGCTATTTATTTTAACATCGCCCGACCGGAGCGGACGATCCACCTTCGCGGCCCGGTTTTTCGTAGCGCAGGTTTCCCAACCTGCAATCGTCGAAAAGGAAACTGCAGGTTAGGAACCTGCGATACAGCAGACTTGGAAGTCTGCGTTACGAGCAGATCGCCTACGTGGTTCCCAGATCCTGGACATTATCGACATCCAGTTCGCGAACGCCTTTTTGCTGCCGAATGGCCTCCACCTGGTGGCGGATTTGATCGCTAAGACCGACGCTGCGCGGAATGGCATCGATCAGGATCGATGGACTTGAAGCGTCGGAGGTGGTCAGCTGAACGTTTTCCAGGCCAACCAGCCTGCTGAGAAACGGCTGATGCGTTTCGATATCTTTCACCCGGTAAAGCTCAAGCGTATTGGTGGTTTTGCTGAACACGCCTTCGCTAATTTTCAGCCGTTCGTTGGTGAGGTCGTAGACTTTGCTCCGGGTTGTGAGATAGCGGCTGACCATGATGGCCAGAGGTATAACCACCAACAGCGGCAGGAATTTGGCCAGCATCGATAACGAGCCGCTTGCGGCACCCCAAAGGATGAAGGAAAAGCAGAGGACAACAACGGCGGCGATGCCCCACAAAAAGAATGCGCCAAAATTTTTCCACTGCGACGATGCGCCGCGCCAGACGGTTTGTTCGGGCATGATGCCTGTTTTACCAAGTCGCTCGGACTACTACAAGCGTGTGACAATGAATCCTCGGAATGAAAAACACCCGACGCGTTGTCATCCTGAGCGAAGTCGAAGGATCACTCTTACTTTGGTGGCGCCGCCCGCATTTGCGAGATTCCGCGACTGCGCTCGAGATAACATAGCTGCGCCGGGGGCGATTCTGGTTCTTAGTTGCGAAAGCGTTTAGTTAGGCCTCCGTGTGACCACTAACCTCACCAAAGCGTTTGTTCTCGGCGCAGGCCTCGGCACCCGTCTCCGTCCCCTAACCGAAACAATCCCCAAACCGTTGATCCCGATCTTTGGCAAACCTTTGATCACATTTGCGCTCGATCATCTGCTCGCAACCGGGATTCGTTCGTTCGTGATTAACACCCACCGTTTGGTCGATCAGTTTGAGACGCTGTTCGCCACCAGTGAGTACCGCGAAGCACCCGTTAGGCTTACGCATGAACCCGAGTTGTTAGAAACCGGTGGCGGCATAAAAAACGCCGAGGAATTTTTAAATGGCGGGCCATTCATCACCTACAGCGGCGACATTCTGTGTGACGTCAGGCTCGAGCCGTTGATTGAGGAACATTTTCGCCGTGGCAACGATGTCACGCTCGCGCTGCGAAACACCGGTCTGGCGTCTGGAGTCGCTTTACGTGACGGCCGCATCGTCGACATCGCGAACAAGCTCGGCATTCCTGGCACGCATGATTACGCGAACATAGCGGTGTGGAATCCCACCGTTTTCAAATGGCTGGAGCCGCTCCGGAAGATTTCGTTCATTCCAATCTTGGTCGACTGGATTTCAGAAGGCGGCCGTATCGGCGGCGTGGTACTCGACGACGGCAAATGGTTCAACATCGGTTCAGCTCCCGATTACATCGGAGTGCATCGGACGATTCTGCAGGAGAATTGGCGCCCTCCATTTGTGACGGACCAGTCTTGGCCGCAACGAGTCCATCCGACTGCACAACTTGCCGAAACCGCCACAATGGCTGGCTGCACCGTAATCGGAGCAAATTGCCACATCGGTGCGGCCGCCGTGCTCGAAGATACGATTTTATGGGAGGATGCAGAAATTGCTTCCCGCAGCCAACTTTCTCGCTGTATTGTCCGGGCCCGCCAGACGGCCGACGGCGAACATCAAGATCACGTTTTTTAGTGTCGAGTAACCACTAATGAAAACCGAGACGCTGATTCATCAGACGCGAATCCATTTCCCGCGTATCGACATGGATTCGGTGACGATCACACCGATCATTAAAGGTGGATCAGGCCGTCGCTTCTATCGGGTTCATAATACGTCCGAGCAAAAGCTCATCCTGGTTAAGTACAACCTGGAGCGACAGGAGAACGGGCACTACGTTGAGATCGCGAAGTTTCTCGAAGGCCACGACATTCGCGCGCCGAAAATTTATTTCCACGATCCGGAGGAAGGTTTGATCTGGATTGAAGACCTGGGGGAAGAGGACCTTTTCAGTCATCGCGACGAAAGTTGGCTCGTTAGGCGCGCGTTGTATGAGTCGGCGCTCGATCAAGGGGCCAAGTTGCATCGCATTTCTAAAACTGAGTCACGAACCATTCGGACAAAACTGCCGGCCGAGTTCAACGAAGAGCTTTATCAATGGGAGCAGGCTTACTTCCTCAAGAATTGTCTCGGCCGATACTTTCGGGTAGATCAAGCGAGCCTGCGTCAGATCGCCGCGCTTCCAACATTGCACGCCATTTCCGAATGGCTCGCGGCCTTGCCACGTGTTTTGGTTCACCGTGACTTTCAATCGCAAAACATCATCATTCGCAACGGGCTGGCCTATTTAATCGATTTTCAGGGAATGCGGCCGGGCCTGGCCGAGTACGACATCGCTTCATTGCTTTACGATCCGTATGTGAAATTGACGGACGAAGAGCGTTCCGAACTCGTGCATTATTATATAGAGCGGCAGAAAGAAGCCGGCCGCGATGTCCGCGCCCAATTCGAGGAAGTGTATCCGTTATGCGCCATGCAGCGCCTTATGCAGGCACTGGGCGCTTACGGTTATCTGGGACTGGTAAAGAAACATGAATCGTTTTTGCAGCATATTCCCGGCGCGCTGAAATCGCTTCACGGTGTGGTGTCGCGTTTCCCTGAACTTGCGCCGATTACCGAAGTCGTGAGTGAAGCACTCAGCGCGGTACCCTCGACCGCGGTGGAGACAACGACCCGGCGAAGACGGGCCGGCGCCTGATTCCTCGTGGCATCGGCTTCCAGCCGATGATCTACCTGTAGCGGCGGTCTATGACCGCCGGATTCTTGTGTGGAACAGAATTCTCCGAGGCATCCAATCGATGCGACGGTCACAGGCCCGCTACAGAAGACCTCCACTTTCGCCCCTATCCGGCGAGGAGTTTGCTGTAGGCACCAAGCCATCAGGCCATGACCACGCCTATCGACGTTTATAAGTTCGGGGGAGTCGCTGTCGGATCAGTTGATGCGATCCGGACGGCGGCCCAGCATGTTAGCCGCGCCAAACGCGTGGTGGTGGTGGTCTCAGCCATGAACGGCGTCACCGATCTGTTGATCGACGCCGGTAAAGCGGCGTTGTCTGGTGACGCCGAAGCATCCCGGCGTGCGGCCAAAAAATTTCAGGACCGACACTCAAGCTTGCTGCCCGAGTTGTTTCGAAAACAGAAACAACGACAGGAACTGAGCGCGTTGATTGCCGAAACCGCCGATCAGATGCGCGCCATGACCGATTCGATCGGGGTGCTGCACGAGTTTACATCGCGCGCGCACGATTCGCTGGCGGCCCGCGGCGAACGTTTACTGGCGCGGATTTTCGCCGCCTTCGCCCAACAACAGGGGATCGACACCGTTTACGTCGACACCACCGAAGTCGTTTTCGCCGATCAAAAAAACGGAACTCTCTGGCCGGATTTTGCGAAGTGCGAACGAGCGGCGCGGAAAGTCGTTTTGCCCCTCACTGATGAAGGCAAAGTAGTCGTCATCCCGGGATACATCGGCAGCGGACCCGATGGCGAAGTGGTGACGTTAGGCCGCGGCGGTTCCGATTTTGTCGCCGCAATTATTGCCCGCTCGCTTGATGCCCGCGCACTAACCTTGTTCAAGGAAGTGGACGGTTTAATGACTGCCGATCCGAAATCGGTGCCTAACGCTCGGCTCCTCACCGAGCTACATTATCGAGAAGCAACAGAGCTCGCCTATTACGGGGCCAAGGTTTTGCATCCTCGCACGATCATTCCGTTACTCGACAAGCAAATACCATTGTTCGTCCGGAACTCTTTTCGCGATACGCCTGCGACCAGGATTGCCAGCGACGTGAAACCTGGCGCCTACCCGGTTCGCGCTTTGACCGCCGTTAGGCAGCAGGCGCTCATTGCGATTGAGGGCTCGGGCATGATCGGCGTTCCCGGAATTGCCGGTCGCGCGTTCAGCGCGTTGTCTGAGGCCGGTCACTCGGTATCGATGATCAGCCAGGCGTCGAGCGAAGCGAGTATCTGCTTCGTTGTACCGGAAGTGGAAGCGCAACATGCCTGCCAGGCATTGGAGAACGCGTTTGAACTGGAACGTAAACGAAAGCTGGTGGATCGCATCAAGGCCGAGAAGCACATTGCCCTGATCGCGGTGGTGGGCCTTGGAATGCGCGGGAAGCCGGGCGTCGCGGCGCGAACGTTTTCGGCGCTGAGCACCGAGAAAGTAAACATTGTCGCGATCGCGCAAGGTTCATCGGAGCTCAATATCACCATCGCTGTCTCCGAGCCCGACGCGACCCGCGCTTTACTGGCGTTGCATGCCGAGTTCCAGCTCGATAAAGCGCGACCACTCGCAGAAATAACCGGGCGTGAATCCAAGGTCACGTTGTTAGGTTTCGGCAAGATCGGGCAGGCCTTGATCAAACAACTCGTTAGTCAGGATCGCCAGCTGCGACAAAACCTAGGCTTGGATGTGAAGATTGTGGCGGTAGCCGATCGATCCGGAATCAAGGTCGACGAAAAAGGATTTAGTTCGACTGCGCTGCAACGGTTCACCAAGCAGAAAGCATCCGGAGCGCGCCTGTTTCGTAATGGATCAGCCCTGGGCATCGACAATTTGCAGGCGATGATGCGCGATGAGCTTTGGATTCTTCCATCGCATCGACCGATTTTGGTGGACGTCACCTCCGAAGAAACCGGACCGCTGATCCAGGAAGCGCTGGAGGAAGGCTTTCACATTGTTTTGGCTAACAAGAAGCCGCTGGCGGTGCCGCAGATTCAGTTCGATCTGTTCATGGCAACCGCACGAGAGCGGCGCGTTTCCTTTCGTTACGAAGCCACTGCCGGCGCTGGTCTGCCGGTGTTCGATACGCTCGCGAAACTAAAAGATGCAGGGGATCGCGTGGAAACGATCATGGGTTGTTTCTCCGGAACACTCGGGTTTCTTATGACGGCACTCGAAGACGGCAAAACGTTTGCCGTCGCGGTTCGCGAAGCGTGGCAAAAAGGTTACACCGAGCCGGATCCACGCGAAGATTTGTCCGGACGCGATGTTGCCCGTAAAGCGCTCATCCTGGCGCGAACACTCGGACAAAAACTCGAGTTCCAGGACATCGAGCTTGAATCGTTGTTCACCTCCGAGGTTGATGATTCTGATCCAGCGCGATTTGTCGCCAACCTAACGAAGCTCGATCGCACATTCGCCGAGCGGGTCGCGGCGGCTCGTAAACAGAAAAAAGTTTTGCGTTATGTGGCAAAGATCGGCCGCGGCAAAATTCGGGTGGGCATTGAGGCAGTCCCGCAGGGCTCTCCGATGGGAACCTTGCGCGGCACCGCCAACCAAGTTGCGATCTATTCGCGACGTTACCGGACGAACCCGTTAGTGGTAACCGGTCCGGGCGCAGGCGCTGAGGTAACAGCCGCCGGTGTGCTTAACGACATCGTCGCGGTGACGTTACAGGAACGGCGCGCGAAAAAATAATCGACGGATTCAGCGGATCGGGTAGCGCACGCGTCTCGCGTGTTGGCGATTGTGTCTCACAATCGCGCACTCTGAAGCTTAGTTTCGACAAGCTCTCAGAACACCCAAGAACCGTGCGTTGCGCGATGGCCGACCCACCTATCAGACGCTCCGGCGGAGAACGTACCGCTTGAACTCAAGCTCCCATAACCTAACGACCCCGGTAAACTCCATCCCGAGCTTTTCGAGAACGCGATTGGACGCATAGTTCTCCGGCTCGGCTAACCCGATAATCTGTTCGAGGTTTAACTTTTCAAATCCGTAATGCACCCAGGCCCGGGCCGATTCAGTGGCGAACCCTTTTCCCCAGTAGGCCTGCAAAAACCGAAACCCAAGATCCACTCCCTCAATGTCGGCGATGTACTTTAGTCCGCAGAATCCAATGTGCTGGCCGGTGTCTTTGAGAATACAGGCGCAACGTCCAAATCCGTGTTCGCGATAATCTTTCATCGCGCGGTTAACGATAACCTCACGTGCTTCCTCCACGCTTTGCATCAGTTTGTCCGGAACGTAACGCATTACCTCCGGATCCGAATTCAGCCGAAAGAAGTCTTCGGCATCGGTTTCGTTGTACTCGCGCAGGATTAAACGCGGTGTTTCGAGGACGATTCCCATGCCAACCGCAAAGGTAGCGGCGATTGACCGCGATCGCCATGGCGTCGAAGTACGGAGCGGCCTAATTCAGCTCACAAACGGATTCGTTAGGCGTTCCTGGCCGATGGTAGTCGGCGGCCCGTGCCCCGGCAACACCACCACGTCATCGGGTAATGCGAACAGCTTCTCGCGGATACCGCTAAATAGTAGGTCAGCGTCGCCGCCGGGCAGATCCCAGCGACCAACCCCGCCGGCAAACAGTACATCGCCGCCGATGAGCAGCTTCTCGTTCTCCAGGTAAAAACAAAGGCTCCCCGGACAATGCCCCGGGACGTCCAAAACCTGCATCGGCAACCCCAAAAAGTCGCGCGATGGAGTCGCTTCAATCAAGAAATCGGGTTCGACCGGCTCCAACTCGAGCTGGAACCCGTAACTCCGAAAGAATTCCGGGTCCGAAATCATCGGAACCGTCTCGGGATGACAGCCGATCTGACAACCAAACCGGCGTTTCACCTTTGCTACGTCGGGCACATGATCGAAATGACCGTGAGTCAAAAGCAGCATCTTAAGCTCAACACCCTGGCTTTCGAGCCACGCCGTCGCGCCGTCGGGCGCATCGAATAGAATGGCGCCCCCTGGCGCACGCAGGAGGTAACAGTTCGTTTCAAAAATGCCTCCACAGAAGCTCTCGTAATTCATAAGCGGCTCTGTCTTACTTTCGGCCGAAACCTCAGGCCAGCGCATCCAAACTGCCCTGGAAAGACGAATGTAGCCGGTATTTTTCCGGTTTTTTGAATTTTAATCCCCGGAACTTGTCTCACCCTCTTAACACGAATGTTACCATTCTGCCCCGGACCGCTTTCTTGCGTTCAAAGACGAACTCTGCGACACTCAAAAACCCTATCTTCATGAAATCTCGACTTGGTTTGTTCCTCGCGATCCCGGTGATGATCGCGGTTCTGGCGGTCCCTGCTACTACTCGCGCGAAGTCTGACAGCGAACAAATATGCGTCTCGGTGGGCCGGCTGCTTGAAGAAGGGCATTACTCTCATCAGCAACTGAATGATGAGATGTCGAAGAAGATTTTGCGGAGTTATCTGGAGCTTCTCGACTTCAGCCATCTGTTCTTTACTCAACAGGATATCGACGGTCTGAGCGCGAAGTACGGAACTGCGCTCGACGACGACATCTTGCTCGGGAACCTCCGACCAGCTTACGAGATTTACAGTCTTTATACGAAGCGCGTTGATGATCGTGTGGCCAAGGTCAAAGAGTTGCTGAAACAGCCGATCGATTACAAGTCCGAAGGCAACATCGAACTGAGCCGCCAAAAATCGCCCTGGCCGAAGAACGATCAGGAAGCCGATGAAGTTTGGAAGGGACGAATCGCTAACGAATTGCTGCAGGAACATCTGAGCGAACACCCGATCGAGCCCGGCCCACAGTTGGTCTCGCGTCGTTACGATCGTTTGGCCCGCAACGTCCATGAGGAAGATAAGGACGAGCAGGTCAAACTGTTCCTCGATGCCGTCGCGCAAACCTATGATCCGCACTCCGAGTATCTAAGCAAAGCAGATCTCAAGAATTTCAGCATCAACATGGGCCTGTCGTTAGTCGGCATCGGTGCCATGCTGCGGAGCGAAGACGGCTATGCGAAAATCGAAAGCCTCGTAGTCGGCGGACCGGCGCAATCTGATGGCCGGCTGAAGGTCGGCGATCGCATCACCGCGGTTGCGCAGGGCGCGGCGGAATATGTCGACGTGCGCGATATGCGGCTCGACAAAGTCGTGGAGATGATCCGCGGCAAGAAGGGCACCAAGGTGCGGCTGCTCGTTATACCTTCGGAAGCAGCTGACCCGTCCAAGCGCAAAGATGTCGAACTCGTGCGCGACGAGATCAAGCTTAAGGACCAGGAAGCGCGCGCCGATATCATCATCAAAAAGGACGAGAACGGCGAGCAGGTGAAGCTCGGGTGGATCACGTTGCCATCGTTCTATGCCGACATGGACAAACATCAGAAGAGCACGACGCGCGATGTGCTGGCTCTTCTCCGCCGGCTCAAGAAAGAAAACATCGGCGGCCTCGTCATCGATCTTCGTCGTAACGGCGGCGGTTCGCTGGAAGAAGCGATTTCCCTAACCGGTCTCTTTTTGAAGTCGGGCCCGGTCGTTCAGACCAAAGGTTCCAACGGCAACATCGTAGTTTCGAGTGATCCGGATCCAAATATCGCTTACGCAGGTCCGTTGGTAGTCCTAACGAGCCGGCAAAGCGCGTCGGCGAGCGAAATTTTTGCCGCAGCGCTGCAAGATTACGGTCGCGCCGTGATCGTCGGCGACAAGAACACTTTCGGAAAAGGAACGGTTCAGACCATTCTCGAGATCGGCCGTTTCACTTCGTTGCTCGGAAGCCGCTCGCAGGACGACGGCGCGCTGAAGTTAACGATTCAAAAGTTTTATCGCGTAGCCGGCGGTTCTACTCAGCTTCATGGCGTTGCATCCGATATTGTTTTGCCGAGTTTGAGCGATCTGCCTGAGTTTGGCGAAGGCGCGCTTAAGAATTGCCTCGCGTATGACGAAGTGCCGAAAGCGCGTTTCAGCAAATGGTCGGATGGGCATCCGCTATTCGTCGACGAGTTGAAGCGCCGTTCCGCCGAGCGGGTGAAACAGAACCAGGAATTCCATTACGTGATGGAAGACATCGACCGGTTGCGGAAAAAGCTGGACGAAAATCGCATTTCGCTGAACGAAGACGTTCGCAAGAAGGAGCTCGAGGAAGACAAGATGCGCAAGGAAGCGCGTTCCAAGGAGCGGCTGGCTCGCCAGGAAGAAGAGCCGCGAGTGTATCGCGTCACGCTCGACACGGTAGATAAGCCGAATCTGCAGCTCATTATGTTCCCGGGAAAACTGGCACAGGCCAAAGCCAAGGGAATTTCTCCTAAAGTCGCCCCGGAAGCGGCCGGCGACGCAGACGACGGGCTGGGGGATGACGATGATTTGACTGGCGGCAAGGAGCCGGCCATCGACCCGGAACGGGAGGAGAGTCTGAACATCCTGGCCGATCTGGTCGACCTGTCTCGCGGGCCGAAAACGGCCAGCGTCCGCCCGTAAGGCCTATTCGAAGGGACTGGGCGATGGACCACATGGGGTTGGTTCAGGTGACGCGACGCTTTTCAACTTAAGGCCGCATAGCTACAGTCCTGCCCATGCGGTTTTTTGGCCGATCCGTTCGGATTGCAGTGTTCTCTGCGATCTCGGCGGCATTGCTTTTGTCGGGCCTAACCGTACAAGCGCAGCAACCCGCTGGCTCCGATGCCGGCGGCGGTGAGCTCGCCCAGTTATACGCATCCGGAATGGCCGCCTTCCAGGCTGGCGATTACACCAAAGCCGCCGCCGATCTGAAGGCGCTCCTGAACAAGGCCGAATTCAGTCCGCAGTTGGAACCGGCTTTTTTCTCCCTCGGCTCGGCTTATTTCAACGCGGCCAATTATTCCGACGCGATCGCCGCGTTTAAGAATTACCAGACAAAATTCCCTAACGGGCCGCATCTTAACGACACAATATTTGGTCTCGCGCAATCGAACTTGTTAAGCAAGAATTACGCGGAAGCCTCCACGCAATTTACCGCGCTGGCCAAGGACGCGCGGTTCAAGGACCAGGCGTTGTTTTTCAGCGCGACCGCAAACAAAGAAGGCGGGAAAGTTGACGCCGCGATTGCCGATTTGGAAAAGCTGGCCGCCGGCGACCTGAAAAGTCCGGTGTCGGTGCGCGGTTTGATGCTGCTGGCGCAGTTGTATTCGCAAAAAGGAAAAGCCGATAAAGTCATCCCGCTGATCCACAAGTTGCATGAGCGGATCGGACTCGTAGACAACATCGTCGAGTTGAACGCGATGACGGTGGAGTTAGGCGATCAGCTTTACGGAAAGAATTTTTATTCCGACGCGCTCGAATGTTATCGCGCCGCTTATCCGCGCGAGCAGATCGTTCGATTGCAGACCGAGCGTCTCGCGGCCATGCAGCGGGCTATCGACGAGAATTTGAACACGATGAAGACGGACTCGTCGCAAGTCAGCCAGCTGGTCGTGGCGAATAATCAGCTCAAGGCCGAAACGGCCCGCGGCAAACAGTTGCTCGACGAATTCCAGAAGCTTCCATCGGTGACGCCGGCGATTTACATCCGGATGGCGCGCTGCTTCTACGAGGCCGACAAGAAATGGGAATCCATCGTCGTGAATCAGGAGCTGGTGGACAAGTTTCTCGATGCTCGCGAACGCGAGCCGGCCTTGTTTGGGCTGATCGCGTCGTTAGCCGAAGTCGGGCAGGCGAAACGGGCACAGGAACGTTGCGAACAATATCTGAAGGAATACAAGGCGGGGCCTAACGCCGACACCGTGGGCTACATGATGGGCGTCGTTTCGTTGCAGGCGAACGATTCCCAAGCCGCGGAAGGTTATTTCAAGCGAATGCTCGAGACGCAGCCGCAAAACAAATTTGCCGATCAAATGAACTTCCTGTTGGGCAACGCGAAGTTCCAGGCCGGTAAACATGATGAGGCGGTCGGGCAGTACAAAAAATATCTGAACGAATTTCCGAAGGGCGAAAACGTCGAGGAAGCGAATTATCGGATTGCGCTGAGCGCGCTGTTCTCCGGCAAATATCAGGAAGCCATGGATCAGCTTCACGCTTACCTGAAGAACTACCCGAAGGGCCAATTCGTTAGCGACGCGAAATATCGGTTGGCGGTTTGTAAGTACGCGGCGTCGCTTTACGACGAAGTTATCGCGGATTGCAAAGCGTGGGAGAAGGAGTTCGGGAAGAATCAGCAGTTAGGCGAAGTCCAGGCGCTGCTCGGCGATGCGTATGGCGCCAAAGATCAGGTTAACGAAGCGATTCCGGCTTACATCGATTCCTATAAGACCGCTACTACCGATGAAGTAGTCAATTATTCACTGTTTGCTGCCAGCAAGTTGCTCCAGAAACGCGGCGATTGGAATAAGGTGGCCGACCTGTTTCGTGAATTCATCGATCTTAAACCGGACAGCCCCACCGTTATTTCGGCGTTGTATTGGATCGGCAAAGCCAAGGCGCGTGAGGGGAAGACGGACGAAGCGAAACGTCTCACCGCCGATACTATTAAGAAGTACATCGGCGATCCGAACCGCGACGCAGTGGAGCTTTTGCTGACGCAATTGGCGCAGCTTTGCGTAAAGAAGAAGGCGCCGGCGCAACCGGAAGCGGCGGCCCCTGTAGCCGGAGACGTCAGTGGATCTCCTCCGCCAGTTGTAGCCGGGGCCGCCGACCCCGGTAAAGCCGCCGCGCCCGGGTCACCGACCCCGGCTACAACGCCGGAAGTTGCGACAGCGGCCACGCCTCCGGAAGCGGATCCGGGCGCGGAACTCGACTCACTCCTCGGGTCCACCGAACAAGATCAAAGTCCCACGGCGCGGGCCCGCGTCATTTATGCCAAGGCAGAACTGGCGCGCCTTCGACGTCAACCGGCCGAGGAGGAAAAGAACATTGGTCGGATCGCCGGCGAATTTAAACCCGAGGATCTCAGTCCGGTTCTGCTTGGCCGAGCCGGCGATTATCTGCTCAGCAAACAGAAGCCGGAGGACGCAGGCAAATTTTATCAGAAGCTGTTAGAGGAATTCCCGAAAAGCGATTACGCCGACTTCGGTTACGCCGGGTTGGGCGAGATCGCTTATCAGAAAAAAGATCTGACTGCGGCGCTGCGATACTTCAACGACGGCACCGAAAAAATCGCAGCATCCCAAAAACTGAAAGATCTGACAGTCGGCAAAGCCAAAACGTTGTTCGCTTTGGATAAACTGGATGAAGCGAAGAAAGGCTTCGAGCAGGTCGCTTCGGTTCGGGAGTGGCGCGGCGAGTCGACCGCATTCAGCGTGTTCTCGTTAGGCGAAATTGAGGCCAAAAAGGGCAAATGGGCCGAAGCGAACGCCTATTTTCAGCGGGTTTATGTCGCTTATCAGAAATTTCTGCCGTGGGTGGCCAAGGCCTACCTGCGCAGCGGCGAAAGCTTCGAGAAGTTAGGCAAAACCCAGGAGGCGGCGAACACTTATAAAGAACTTTTACGGAATGAAAAGCTTAGCAGCTTCGCCGAAGCCGCCGAAGCGCGCCAGCGTTTACAGGCGTTAGGGCAGGGAACATGAAGATGAATTTCGATTTTCGATTTTCGATTTTCGATGGGTGGTGCGCCACTCCCCCTTCAACATTGAACGTTGGGCGTTATCTGCCCGTCCGGCTCGGACCGTTCGGCGTTCGGCGTTTGCTTTTGTGTCTCGTCCTCACATTGCTTACATCTTCCGCCTTTTCGCAGGCGATCATCCTCACTTCCGGCCAACGAATCGAGCCCGAGGGACTTCGACGCGATGGTGATATGGTGATGGCGAAGGTTCAGGTCGGCACTGGCAGCGGCGAAGTCGGTTATCATTTGAATCAGATCGCCAAAGTGGAATTTCCGGAGCCGGGCGCGCTGAAAAAAGCGTCGGATTTATTGACCCAGGGACAACCGGACAAGGCGCTGGCTGAAATCAATCCCGTGGTTGCCTACTACACCACGTTTAAAGATGTCCCCGGTAACTGGTGGGCCCAGTCGGCCTTGATCAAAGTTTCGGCGCTGGCCGCGCAACAAAAGGAAAAGGAAGCCGAAGCGTTGGCCGCCGAAATTGAAAAGGGTGCGAAAGATCAGGACATGGCGCGCGCGGCCCAGTTGCGCCTGGTCAACGCGCTGGTTCGAGCGAACCAGTTGGATAAAGCGCTCGCCATTGTTGACGGAGCCATCAAATCCAGCACCGATCCCACCACTCTGGCTAACGCCTGGATTGCCAAGGGTGATACTCTGCTGGCCCAAAAAGATTTCGATGAAGCGCTTATGGCTTATCTCCATGTCCCCATTTTTTATAGCGACGAAAAATTATTCCAGCCGGCGGCGCTGCTTGGCACTGGTCGCGCCTATCGACGGCTTAACGACAAGGATCGCGCCAAAAAATCCTTCAACGACCTGATCGCAGCGTTTCCGCAATCGGCCGAAGCTGGCCTGGCTCAGGCCGAATTGAAAAGATTGTAAAAGAATTTCACAACCTAACCACATTATGAAAAGACGAATCGCTTCAATCACCGCGCTTGCGGTGTTTATCACATTGACGCTTGTAGTTCCGGTCATGGCGGCCGAACCCGCCGCCGCGCCGGGCGACCACAAGAAAACACTTTGGGAGACGATCGCCCAGGGCGGCTGGGTCATGATTCCTATCGCCATTTGCTCGATCGCTACTCTCTACTTGATCGGCGACGGCGTTATTCGGACCAGCCAGAAGCGAGTCGCCCCGCCGGAACACGAGCAGAACCTCAAAACCCTGTTCCGGAATGGCGATTACGTCGGCGCCTATAATTACACCAAGGAAAATCCTTCCAGCCTAACGAATGTGATCCGGGCCGGAATTGGACTCCTCGGTGAGGGCAAAGAGATAGCCGAAGAAGGAATGACCAGCGAATTAGCAAAAGAAAATTCGTCAATGCAAACTTACATCAGCTATTTGTCAGTCATCGGTGTTTGCACGCCGATGATCGGTCTGCTTGGCACCGTCACCGGCATGATCAAGGCATTTGCGAAACTGGGCGCAGCGGGAATAGGCGATCCGTCCGGGCTCTCGGCTGCCATCGGCGAAGTGCTGGTCGCCACCGCCGCGGGTCTCGTCATAGCCATTCCGGCATTCATCGGCTTTTACTTTCTGCGCAATCGGGCCACCGCGTCACTTCATCACGTCCAGGGGGTGATCAACCGGTTGTTCCGCAAAATGCCGTACGAATCGCTGCACGGAGTGCATCTCGGCGACGAAGAATTGTATGCCGCTATCCCGAACTGGTTGGTCCAACCGAGCGGTTCCGGCCAGACCGGCAAAATTATCACCGAACCGGCGACGTAATTCGCCGATCTCTCAACCCTCAACAATCAACTCTCAACTGAATTAGATGGCTTCAGGCGCAGGCGGGACAGAACAGGGCGAACCTGAATTTCAGGTGGCACCGATGATCGACGTGTTGCTCACCATCCTGGTGTTCTTCATGACTATCACTTCGGCCCAGGTCTTTCCAGCACATTGGGATCCTAAGCTTAGAATTCCACGTGGACAAGTTGTCGCG
>JADMIO010796470.1_pt1 | contig 103348 bp, 105 predicted proteins | sample 8958161 | NCBI WGS metagenome assembly JADMIO01 (sample SAMN16585339, study PRJNA669376) | soil metagenome | isolation source: Crop rotation soil | place: USA: Cullars Rotation, Alabama | collected 2011
CTTTCCTGTCGGCCAGAACCGGCGTTGGTCAGGCGCCGCCGTGCTGGTCAACGTCAATGACACGTCGTCGCGTTCCTCAGTGCCTCCGCACGGGAAGGCTGGGGCAATGCCGCATTTGCCTCGTGTCAGCGCACCGATTTTCGTCAAGACCTGGCAGCAGGTTGGACTTTCGAATTGGCAGGACTGGCAAGGCGGCCATTCGAAACCTTCGCGCCGGGCATCGCCGCCGACCGCCAGGCGCGCGCTTGGTGGGCCGCCCTGCTCAGGGCCGCCTCCAGCCCCGGCGCTGTGGCCGGCCTGCTGCAGGCGCTGCGCGACGCCGATGTGCGGCCGCTGCTGTCAAAAGTCTCGGCGAAGACGCTGGTGCTGCACCGCAGGGGTGACCGCGTCGTGTGTGTCGAGGCTGGGCGGTATTTGGCGACGCGGATTGCGGGGCACGGTTTGTCGAGGTGGAGGGGGGAGGATCACTGGTGGGGGAGCAGGGGGTGCTGCTGGAGGGGATTTGAGGGGATGGTTCGGGGTGGGTGCAAAACAGGGCATCAACCGACGCTTGCGTGACAGCGGGAGACAGGCTGCAGGCTCGGGCTCAGATAAGTCAGTTGCGGACCGACACATTGCGCTGACGCCAAACGTCCGATTTGCGCCTCTATTTTGCCGTTCAGACCACCGTTGCAGCTCCCCGAAAGCTGACGGACTGCTAAGCTGGCACTAAGGTCCTAACTGGGTAGGATGGCGGTTACTCCGCCGGTCAGCCCGCTGCCCAACGACAATAGTCGCGTTGATGTCAACGCGAGCATCCAAACATCAGGCAAGCACTCCTAGGCTATCCACCCGCGTGGTCGTTGCAACCGTGCGCGGCGATGAACATGGCGACGGCCGACCGGCAATAGGATTCGATTTCGTTGTCGTCCTCTGCTCTCGCCTCATCGAAGCGTGCGATAATCAGGAGGTCGGATCCTTTGAAAAGCGCGGCAAACAAGCGGGCGGACCGGAGAGGATCGGGCACGTTCATAACCGCCTTCGCATGCAACTGACGCAAGAGGGCCTCGATTTGGGCGATGATATGGGCGGGGCCTGCTTCGTAATGGAGCTTGCTCAACGACTTTTGACTCGTCATGTCGGCCATGACCATGGCTTCGACATTGCGGACCTCCGGGCGCAATAGCGTGCGAAGCAGGGATGTTCCCACCGCCATGAGCTGATCTTCGGCCGAACCCTCGACACCTTCAAAAAGGGCCTGTGGTATTAACTGATTGCAGCGGGCCGCAAACGCCGCGCCAAACAGCGCCTCTTTATTCTCGAAGTGCCGATAGATGCTGAGCTTGGATATCTTCGCTCTCTGGGCAACCTTGTCCAATGTCGTCGCTTGAAAACCCAGTTCCGCAAAGAGTTCGCCCGCGGTGTCGACGATCGTTTGTCCAAGCGCCTCGTTGGCGGGCCGGCCGCGCCGGGCCTGGCTGTTTTTTTCGGTCACGACAATTCAAGTCCTTGACAGTATCCTAATTCCTGCATTACGATACCATGTAGTATCGGAAATATGCAAGCCGGAGATTGGATTTTACCCTGTGCTCCAAATCAAGTTTCTCGAGGCCTCCCGGCGATAACAAATGCGGCATCGCCTGGCCGGTCAACACAGTGATGGGCGACTGTCTCGGCGATGCTGGAGACATGCTCGCTGCCAGCCTCAAGCGCGTATCGCTGGACGCAATTTCGCTCCAGGCCCAACCCCTCCATCCGCAACACGGAGCCCACCACCATGGATGACGTCATCATCATCGGCGGCAGCTTTGCCGGCCTTGCCGCCGCCCTGCAGCTCGGCCGTGCCCGACGCAAGGTCACCGTTCTCGATACCGGCCTGCCGCGCAATCGCTTCGCAGGCCGCTCGCACGGAGTGCTCGGCCACGATCACAAGCCACCATCGGACATCCTGATCGAGGCGCGGCAGCAACTGGCGCGTTATCCTGCGATCAGGCTGCTCAATGCTCGGGCCGACAGCATCTCCGGTACCATCGACAATTTCTCCGTCCTCACTGGCGATGGCGAGAGCATTGGCGCGCGCCGCCTGATCCTGAGCTATGGCGTTGTTGACCAGATGCCTGATGTTCCGGGCTATGCCGAAAGCTGGGGCACATCCATCATCCCATGCCCTTATTGCGACGGCTTCGAAGTCGCTGGCCAGCATTGGGGCCTCGTCTGGTCGGGTCCGCAGTCGATGAATCAGGTCAGGCTGTTCCACGATTGGACCGACAGGTTGACTGTCTTCGCCGATGGTCACGACATTTCACCCGATATCCGGGCCGATCTGGCGCACCGGCAGGTACCTGTCGTTGATGGCCGGATCACCGGGATCGCCCGTCACGGGGACCACAATGCCACTATCAAGCTCGATACCGGCCCCGATGTCGCAGTCGATATCCTGTTCGCGCATCCGCGTAACAAGCCGTCCGCAAGCCTGCATGAATCACTGGGCCTCACCACTGTCGATACGCCAGTCGGCATCGCTATCAAGACCGACGAGCGCCGCGAAACCAGCAGGCCCGGCATCTACGCCGCCGGCGACCTCGCCAACCCCGGAATCCCGTCGGTCACCACGGCAACATGGCAAGGCGCGATGGCGGGTATCTTTGCGCAGCAGTCGATGCTGGTTTGAGAAGCGATATGGAGTTCGAACAAGTCACTTTCGACCTGCCACACGGCACCTTTCACGCGTTGCAGGGTGGTGATCCCGATGGCCAACGGACGATCGTCTTGCACGGCTTCCCGGACCATCCGCCGACCGCGAGGCCCTTCCTTGCCGAGCTCGGTCGCCGTAAACGTTACGTCGTTGCACCCTGGCTTCGCGGTTACGCGCCGTCCCCGACTGCGGGGCCGTTCGATTTCGCAGCCCTCACCAGCGACGTGCTCGCGCTGATCGACTGCTGGTCTCCGGGGCGACCAGTGGAGCTGATTGGCCACGACTGGGGCGCCCTGATCACATACGATGCCTGCGTCACCGCGCCGGAGCGGATTGAACGCGCGGTCACGCTCGCAATCCCGCACCCACTCACCTTCATGAGCCGGCTGATTGACCCCGCTCAGTTGCGCCGGAGCTCGTACATGGGGCTCTTTCAACTGCCGGGAAGCGGCTGGATCGCTACCGCCCGCGATCTCGCCCTCATTGACCGCCTCTGGCGTCAGTGGTCACCCGGCTTCTCGCTCGATCCTGCTCTCAAGGCGGAGCTACACGAGCACCTGCGAGCGAGCATGCCCGCGCCGCTAAAGTACTACCGGGCAATGCTGCGACCCGGCATGCTTGGGGCGACGCGCCGCATGTCTCGGCCGATCACGGTGCCCATGTTGCAGCTTCACGGTGCCAACGACGGCTGCATCCTCCCCGCGCAGGTCGACGACCGACATCGGTTCGCAGCCCGGCACGCGATGGAGATCGTCCCTGACGTCGGCCACTTCCTCCACATCGAGGCCCCCGAGGCGATAGCGGAACGGATTGCGGCATGGGCCGGGTAGCGTCCTTTCAGCCTCACGAATACGTCGAACGAAGCTCGTCGACGGCGGGAAGTGAGCGGGCTGATGCACGGCGGCACTAAAGGAACGTCCATGCCTCTAAAGAGTAAAAAAGGAAGTGATCCTCATGAATACGACTAACCCTGGCGTCGCCGTGGTGACCGGTGCATCCTCTGGCATCGGTCTCGCCACTGCCAAAGCCTTGCAGATTGCCGGCTTTCGGGTGTTCGGAACCAGCCGCCGCGCAGTGGCTGAGAGATCTGACGGTATTACTATGCTGGCCTGTGACGTTACCGACGACGAGTCCGTCGCGAAACTGGTCGAGCGGGTCCTGGCCGAGGCCGGCCGCATCAACCTCCTTGTCAACAATGCTGGCATGGGTCTTCTCGGCGCCGCAGAGGAGTCCTCAACAGCCCAGGCGCAGGCGCTGTTCGACGTTAATGTCTTCGGCGTTCTACGCATGACCAAGGCGGTGCTGCCGGCCATGCGCCAGCAGAGAAAAGGCAGAATTATCAATGTGAGTTCGGTGCTGGGCTTGATCCCGGCTCCCTATTCCGCCGTTTATGCGTCGACCAAGCATGCCATCGAAGGATATTCCGAATCGCTTGACCACGAGCTTCGCACCTTTGGCATTCGCGTCGTGCTGGTCGAGCCCGCCTATACAAGGACGGCATTTGAAGAAAACCAAGCCAGACCAGACCAAATGCTCGACGTCTATGACGCCACGCGCGCCAGCATGAATGTGATCAATAGGAAAGCGATAGAAACCGGCGACGCCCCGGAAGTCGTCGCCAGGACGATTGTCGAAGCGGGGACCGCGTTCGTTCCGAAGCGGCGCTACGCGGCGGGAAAAATGGCGCGACGGGTCAGTCTCCTGCGCCGTTTCGTCCCCGAAGCCGCGTTCGACAAGAGTTTGCGGAAGCAAAACGGATTGCCAGTCTGATGCAAGGATCAGCCGGCTTTCGTTTCGAGCCGGAGGGAGAGCTTAGTTAAGAACGGATCAGAACAGGGATACGGCATGGCAGAGCAAAATGCTTATCAGGTCGCCGACTGGAATGGCCAAAGCGCGGAGCGCTGGATCGCTTACCAGGCCCGGCTCGATGCCATGATGGCGGTGTTCGGCCAGGCAGCGATCGAAGCCGCCGCGCCCGCCACGGGCGAACGCGTGCTGGACGTCGGCTGCGGCGCGGGGGCGTCTAGTCTGGATCTGGCCGCCCGCGTCGGCGCGGGGGGCCATGTGCTAGGCGTGGACATATCCGAACCGCTGATCGGCAGAGCGCGCGCGCTAGCGCCGCAGGATACGCCGGCCCTGTTCCAGGTGGCCGACGCCAGCAGCGCCGAGTTGCCCGAGGGCGCGTTCGACATCCTGTTCTCGCGCTTTGGAGTGATGTTCTTTGACGATCCTACGGCGGCGTTCGCTCATATGCGCCGTGCGCTCAAGCCGAGCGCGCGGGTCGCTTTCGTCTGCTGGCGCGGCATGGCCGAGAACGATTGGCTGCGCTTGCCGATGGGCGCGATGAAGGGCATCCTCCCGCCGATGACGCCGCCCGGTCCCGAAGCGCCCGGCCCGTTCTCGTTTGGCGACCAGGGGCGAGTGGCGCGTATTCTAATGGTGGCTGGCTTCACCGATGTCGCTATCGCGCCCTTCGATGCCTCCATCCCGTTCGGCAAGGGGGAGACGCGGGACGCGGCGCTCGACGAAGCGGTGAAGATGACACTCGAGGTCGGCCCGCTGGCGCGCTGTCTCGCTGATCAGCCCGACGATATCCGCGCGCGCGCCTCGGCTGCGGTTCGTGCCGTTTTCGCGGGCTGCCCCGGCGAGCGGTCGGTGACGATCGATGGCGCGGCTTGGATCGTCACGGCGCGCAATCCGGCAAGCTGACAGGGATTAACAGGAGTAGGCGCCCCCGCTCGGTGCGGGGGCGTCTTGGCCGGTCAGCGGAACCAGATGAGGCCGTATCCGTGTTCGGACGCGGTTCCGGCGTCAACGAAAGTCGGCAACCGGAATCTGCTCGGCGCCGGGTCGCTCGTGAACAGGGGAGCGGCGCCGGACTCCGCCCCGACCTAACACGAGCAAAAAAACGATCCCATGAACATGACCAATCCTGGCGTCGCCCCTGGTGACAGGAGCATCCTCCGGCATCGGATACGTTTCCGAAAGCAGGAACTCTTTAGGGCTGCCTGGTCAACTTGAGCTCTCAGCGCCTGGACTCGGGGCGACCGGGACGGACTGCAACGAGCCAGTCATGTCGTCGACCGCTAAATGACAACATGACGGCTTTACTGGCATCGTCGGCAAAACCGGACTGTCGGCAAGCGGCCCACTGCGGCCAGTCAACTCATGCCCCCTACCGCTCCTCCACAATCCTTAAATAAGCCGCCGTCACGAACAGCACGATCAGCCCGAACAATATTCGTCTCGCCCCCTCCGGCATCTGCAGGATCGTCAACAGCGTCGTCAGCACGGTCAGGATCAGGGCGCCGATGATGGTGCCGGTGTAGCCGCCGCGGCCGCCGAAGATGGAGGTGCCGCCGATGACGGCGGCGGCCACCGAGGGCAGGACCAGGGGTTCGGCCAGCGAGAGCGACGGGGCCTTGATCAGGCCGATATATAGCAGGCCGGTGATGCCGGCGAGCAGGCTCGAGGTGACGTAGAGCGCCGTGATGACCTGCCAGTATTGCACGCCCGACAGGCGGGTGGCGCGCTCATTGTCGCCGACGGCGTAGAGCAGGCGGCCGAAGCCGGTGCGGGCCAGCGTGAAGACGATGAGTGCCGCCAGCGGCACGTAGAGCAGAAGCGCGTTGGGGAAGCTGAAACCGATGCCTGCGTCGGTCAACCACTGGCGCGTCGTCTCCGATGGCACCCATGCGTCCGGCAGGCGGGTCACGCCGGTGCCGAGCCAGGCGAGGAAGTCGGGGATTTTGGCGCCCGAGGCGATCACCGTGCGCTGGTAGACCTGCAGGCAGCCGGTGCCGATCAGGCTGGTGCCCAGCGTCATGATCAGCGGGTGGACGCGGAAGACGCCGACGCCGATGCCGTTGACGAGGCCGATCAGCACCGCCGGCATCATCGCCAGCAGGAAGGCCACCGCCGGGTCCTGGTTGACGATTTGCGTGGCCATGATGAAGGCGCTCATCGTCGCCACCGTGCCGACGGAGAGATCAATGCCGCCGGTCAGCATGGTCATGGTCTGGCAGCCGGCGAGGATCGCCAGCGGGATGGCGAACTTTATCGTGTTGGCGATCCAGCGTTCGTTGACGATGCCGGGGCGCAGGAATTGCAGGATCACCACCAGGATGATGAGCAGGATGATCAGCGGGACGAGCGGCCGGTCGGCCATGAAGCGTTTTACGCGGCGGCCGAGGGGGACGGGGGTGATCGCGGTGGTGCTCATGGGGTGGCTCGTGATTGGGGCGGCGCGGCGCATTTTTCCCTTCTCCCCTTGTGGGGTCCGAAGGACGGGGCGAGACCGTTGGCTCGCCCCGGGGCGGTGGATCGGCGCGTAGCGCCGAGACGGATGAGGGGTGCGTGACGGGGTGAGGCGTTGGCGTTCCCTGGAACACCCCTCATCCGACCTCGCTTCGCGAGGCCACCTTCTCCCACAAGGGGAGAAGGAAGAGGTGCGCACCGATGCCTCCTCATCATTGCCGCCCCCGCATCGTAATAAACGCCCCGAACATCACCACCGCCACCATGATGGCGCCTTCGATGATGGCGGTGACGTTGGGGTCGATGGCTAGCAGGGTGAGGTCGGTGCGCACCAGGCGCAGCACGAAGACGGCGACGATGGGGCCGAGCAGGCCGCCCTTGCCACCGCCGAGCGCCACGCCGCCCAGCACGACCGCCGCGACGCTGGCGAGCAGATAGGGGCCGGGAATGGGGGCGCCGATGCCGGTGCTCATGGTCAGCGCCAGACCGCCAAAGGCGGCGAACAGGCCCGACAGCGCATAGGCGATGATGCGGGTGCGCTTGACCGGCACGCCTGAGCGGAACGCCGCCAGCTCGCTCGAGCCGATGGCGTAGATGGAGAGGCCGAGGCGCGAGCGCCGCAGCGGGATCCAGATGACGCAGAGGCAGACGACCAGCACCAGCAGCGCCTTGGGGACCCAGGCGTCGATGGCGTCAGGCAGGCCGGGGATCGGCACGGTGCCCGAGATCAGCGCCTTCAGCCATTCGGCGGCGGCGCCGCCCGGCGCGTCGAGCACCAGAAGGGCTGCGCCCTGCAACACGAACAGCATGGCGAGCGTCACGACAATGTCGGGCACGCGGGTGACGACAATGAGCAGGCCATTGAGCGCGCCGAGGACAAAGCCCATGGCGAGCACGAAGGGCACGACGAACAGCGCGTATTCCTCGGAGGCGCCGGCCATCATCGAGGCGGCGGTGACGCTGGTCAGCGCCATCATGGCGGCGACGGAGAGGTCGATGCCGCCTGCGATGACGACGACCGTCTGCGCGGCCACTGCAAAAGCGTAGGGCAGCACCGCCCGCGCCAGCGAGCCGAAATCGCCGCTGCCATAGCCGGGCTGGATGATTTTGGTGGCGATAAACAGCAAGATGAGGAGAGCGAACAGTCCGATGACCCAGCCCTGGCGGCGCAGGAAATGGTTCATGGCTTCGTCTCCGTCGAATTCGTTGAATTCGACGAGGGATCGGCCAATATGCCGATATCGGCCTTGGCGCCGCGCGGCAGGCCGTAGGCGGCGCGCATAAGTGCCGGTTCGTCGGCTTCCTCCACGGCGAAAATGTCGACGAGGCGGCCGCCGAAGATGACGATGACGCGGTCGCAGACGCGCTGCACCTCTTCCAGTTCCGAGGTGTAGAACAGCACCGACTTGCCGTTGCCGGCGAGCTCGCGCATCAGATGATAGATCTCCTGCTTGGTGCCGACATCGATACCGCGCGTCGGGTCGAAGCACAGGATGGTGCGGGCATCCGCCGCGATCCAGCGGGCGATCGTCACCTTCTGCTGGTTGCCGCCGGACAGGCGCTGCACCTCGCCTTGCGCGCGGGTGTCGATCTGCAAGCGCTTGATAGCGCTGAGCACCGTGTCGCGCTCCTTGCGCATACTGATCGGTCCCCAATTGCGCAGCGCCGCACTGAAGGGCAGCGCGATGTTTTCACGCACCGAGCGCTGCATGGCGAGCGCTTCCGAACGGTCGCCCGGCACATAGGCGATGCCTGAACGGATGGCGTCGATCGGGTGCGAGAATTTCACCTGGGAGCCGTCAACCTCGATCGTGCCGCCCGAGGGGCGGATCGAGCCGGCGAGCGCCGCGAACAATTCGTCTTGGCCCTGGCCTTCGAGCGCAACGACGCCGGCGACCTCGCCATCCCTGAGGTCGAAGGAGACGTCGTTGAGCTTGCCGCCGACGCGCAGATTGTGCACGGCAAGCCGAGGCCGGGCAGGGGCGGGCGCGGCCTTCTCGGCGGCGCTGCGCGCGGCGACATGGGTTTTCACGATGCGGGTGCCGAGCATCAGCTCGACGATCTTTTCCTCGATGCCCGGCACGATGTCGACGACGCCGACGGTCTCGCCGTCGCGCAGCACGGTGGCGCGGTCGCACAGCGCCGAAATCTCGACGAAGCGGTGCGAGATGAAGATCACGGCACGGCCGGCGTCGCCCTGGCGGCGCACCACTTCCAGCACCTTCTCGGCGAGGTTGGCGGGAAGCGCCGCCGTCATCTCGTCGAGCAGCAGCACGTCGGGCTCGACGGCCAGCGCGCGGGCCAGGTCGAGCACGCGCAGCACGGCCAGCGGAATGTCGCGCGCGGTGTCGCGCAGGTCGAGATCGGGAATGCCGAGCTCGCGCACCCAGGCGCGGAACGGCTCGACCGGTGTGCCGGTGAGCCTGAGATTGGAGAGCACATCGAGATCGGGGATCAGCGACGGCTCCTGGTAGACGGGCAGCAGGCCAGCACGGCGCGCGGCGGCGGGCGAGCGTATGTCACGCGCCTCGCCCCGGATCAGGATGCGCCCGGCATTGGCTGAAATGGCACCGGTCAGGATCTTCACCAGCGTCGATTTTCCCGCGCCGTTGGCGCCCATCAGCGCGTGGACCTCGCCGGGCAGCACGGAGAGCGACGCATTGCGAAGCGCTGCAACCGCGCCGTAGTTCTTGGCGACGCCGGAGGCGTCGAGGAGGGGGCTGGTGGTCAAATCGGGTTGTTCTCGACTCATGAGGCAGGGTTATTGCGTGTGGAGAGGCCCCCTCATCCGGCCGCTTCGCGTCCACCTTCTCCCCGTGGGGGAGAAGAGGCTGGCGCTCGTGCCGGCTCCCTCCTCTCCCCTCGGGGAGAGGTCGGATTGCCCCGAATTGCCCTTCGCAATTCGGTTGGCAATCCGGGTGAGGGGGCCTTTGCCCATATGTGACTTCCCCGCCTTGTGAGGCAGGGCTATCGGAGACCTACTCCCCCGGCCCCTTGCAGGCCACGATCTGGTCCTTCGTGTAGGTCGTCCAGTCCGGGATCGAGATCGAGACCGGCCATTCGGGGCTGAGCGAGGGGTCGGCGGCGGCTTTCAGCTTGGCCTTGCCTTCCTCGGTGGCGTTTTCCCAGAGCTGCGGCTGGACCAGCACGGTCTGCTGCGCCGGCTTCTTGCCGTCGAGGATCTGCAGCGCAAGCGTGACGCCCGCGCCGCCGATCGAGCCGGGGTTGGTGACGGCCGCGCCGACCAGGCCCTTGACCGAGCTCAACTGGCCGACGAAGCCGGCATTGTCGGCGCCGACGATCGGCACCAGCGGCGCCTGCGATTCCACCAGCGCGTCGACGATGACGTTGTCGATGCCGGACGTCCAGATGCCGTTGATCGGCGTTCCCGTCGACAGGAAGGAGAGGATCTGCTGCTTGGCCTGGTCCTGCTGCCAGCCGGTGAAGACTTCCTGCGCCACCTTCACGTCGGGGAATTCGGCCAGCGCCTTCTTGAAGCCTTTGTCGCGGTCGCTGTCGGCCGAAGCGCCGGCCGCGCCGCGCATGTAAAACACCTCGCCCTTGCCGCCCATCTGCTGGAACAGCCATTTCGCGCCGAGATAGGCGTACTCCTCCTGGTTGTTGGAGATGATGTAGGCCGACGGCTCGGTGACTGCCTGGTCGACGGCGACGACGACGATGCCGGCCTTGGTGGCTTCTTCCAGGCCCGCCTTGATGCCGGCCGGATCGGCGGGGTTGACGACGATGGCGTCGACCTTGGCGCTGATCAGGTTGCGGATGTCCTCCAGCTGGCCGGCGGCATCGGTGTTGCGGTGGGCGATGTTGAGCTTTGCCACTTCGCCGGAAGCCAGCGCCTGCGCCTTCATGGCGCAGACCATCTCCTCGCGCCAGCCATTGCCCTGCACGGTGTTGGAAATGCCGATCGTGTATTTGCCGGCGGCCAACGAGACGCCCACCGAGGCCAGCAAGGCAGCGCCCGCAAGCAGCGGAACCATGGTCAGGATTTTCTTCATTTCAGACTTCCTCCACATTGTTTTTCAGTTTCAGTTCCAAGTCGTTGAGACCGATCGCTCAGAAAGAGAGTCAGGCGGCTCAACTCGTTGTCCTCCGCATGCCGTTGCCCCAAAACCGCGTCGCACTTTTGGGCGACATGCTTTCCTCACTTGACGTAGGGCCGCAGAACGTCGCGGGCGAGCAGGAAACCGCGCTTCACCAGTTCGTCGCTGCCTTCAAACCGCCTGTCCTCATGTTCGATGATGACCGATCCGTCATAGCCGGCGCGGTAGAGGCCGGAGAAGAAGCCGCTCCAGTCGACATCGCCCAGACCCGGCATGCGCGGCACCTGCCAGCCTATCCCGGCCGAGAGGATTCCGCGCTCGTACAAACCATCACGATCAATCATCAGATCCTTGGCGTGGACATGCAGCATGTAGGAGCCGAACTCCCTGATGAAGCGGGCCTGGTCGATCATCTGCCAGACCAGGTGCGAGGGGTCGAAATTCATGCCGATATCGCCGCCCCAGCTTTCCAGGATGCGGCGCCAGACCAGTGGCGAATAGGCGATGTTGTGGCCGCCCGGCCATTCGTCATAGCTGAAGATCATCGGGCAGTTCTCGAAGGCAAGCTTGATGCCGTGGCCGCGTGCAAAAGCAACGATTTCGGGCCAGACTTTCAGCGCGTCCTGCCAGTTGACGTCGACTGTCTTGGAGGCATCGCCGCCGCAGAAGGTGTTGACCACGGGAACGCCCATATTGGCGGCCAGCACGATCACCTTCTTCAGATGGCCGATCACCGCCTCGCGGTGGGCGGCATCGGGATGCAGCGGGTTGGGATAGTAGCCGAGGCCGGAGACCGTCAGCTTCTTCTCCGCCAGCGCGGCGACAATCTCTTTCGCCTGCGCAGGAGAGGTGGCGGCAGCGTCGATGTGGCTGGTGCCGGCATAGCGCCGCGTCGCGCCGGAGGTTTTCGGCCAGCAGGCGATTTCGAGCGCCTCGAAACCGGCAGAACTGGCCCAGGCGGCGACATCGGCAAGCGGCGTCTCCGCGAAGGGCGCGGTGAGCAGTCCAAGTTTCATGTTGCCTCCCTTGGCCGTGTCTTCACGGCCGATGTTCATAATGCCGATTGTTTGGATCGTTTCAACCGTGCGATCTCATCTTGTTCAAGACCGTGCCGGACAGCCGCCATCGGATCGTCCGAAAGCAATTCGCCCAGCGCCGACGTCACGGCCGCGCGAAACATTTCGTTCGCCGCAAGGCCGGGATCGAAAATCGTATCGATGGCGAGGATGCCGGAGGCCAGAGCCGGCGCATCGCGCCCGGTTGCGCCGGCGATTGCCGCGACCTTGCCGGCATAGGGGTCCGACACCGGCCAGCGCTTGCCGAAGCGGTCCGAGGCCTGGATGAGATAGGCCATCCAGCCGGCGACCGGCACCGCCAGCAGGCCGATGCTGGCGCCTTGGCTTAGCCGGTCGCGGATCGGGTTGAGCAGGCGCTGGACGATCTTTTGCGAACCGTCGGTGGCGATCTGGTGGTTGCGGTGGCGGATCGCCGTGTTCTTCAAGCGGCCGAGGCTCTGCTCGACATAGGCCGATGGGTCGATGCCGGGCACCGGCATCAGCGTCGGCAGGGTTTCCTCGACCAGCATGCGCCTGACGAAGGCCGACAGAAGCGGGTCGGCGATGGCATCCGACGTATGCTCCAGCCCGGCCAGCACGCCGAGCGTGGCGAGCGTCGTCTGCGCGCCGTTCAGCACCCGCATCTTGAGATGCTCGAATGGCGTGACGTCGTCGACGAAGGTCGCGCCGACCATGTCCCAGCGCGGCACGCGGCCGGCGAATTTCTGCTCGATCACCCATTGCCGGAACGGCTCGCAGACGGCGACGGCGCCGTCGCGGTAGCCGAACCATTGCTCGACGCTGTCGAGGTTGTCCTGCGTCACCGCCGGCGCGATGCGGTCGACCATGGCGGAGGGGAAGGCGGCATTGGCCGCGATCCAATCGGCAAGACCGTTGCCGCGCCGCTCGGCAAAGCTACGCACGACAGTTTCCAGGATGATGCCGTTGGCCGGGATGTTGTCGCAGGAGAGCAGCGTCAGCGGCCGGCCATGCGTGGCCCGGCGCAGTTCCAGCGCCCGTGCGAGGATGCCGGGCACGCTGCGCGGCGCATGAGGGTTGGCGAGATCATGGACGATGTCGGGATGATCGAGATCGAGCGCGCCGCTCGACGGGATGTGGCAATAGCCTTTCTCCGTCACCGTCATCGTCACCAGTTCGATGTCGGATGAGGAGAGCACGCCGAGCGCCGGCGCGGCACTTGCCTGGCTGTCCACCACCTTCACGATGCTGCCGATGATACGCGCCTCGATGTGGCTGTTTTCGCGGATCAGCCTTGTATAGAGCCCGCCCTGCCGGCCGAGCGTGTCGGCAAGGGTGGGCGGACGGATGTTGATGCCGACAACGCCCCAACGGTCGAACTGGCGCGCCAGCAGGTCGTCGGTGTATTCGGCCTGATGGCTGCGGTGGAAAGCGCCGACGCCGAGATGCGCCATGCCGGGCGCCAGGGTTGTCCGGTCGTAGGCCGGCGTCTGCACCGCGGCCGGAAGCCGGTCCAGCAAAGCCGGCCCCAGTGTTTCCGGCGATGTCGAGTCAGCGTTCACCGGTTCGCCCCGATCACCGACTGTTCCTGGTCGATCACGGCGCCGGTCATCGGTCCGGCCGCGTCGGAAAGCAGGAATACGGCAAGGTTGGCGATGTCGTCCGGCTTGAGCAGCCTGCCGAAAGGCTGCGCGGCATTGGCGGCGTCGAGCCAGCCCGGGCCATGGCCCAGCGTCTCGGACTGCATGACGCGTTCGGCTGGTGTATCGGTCCAGCCGACATTGATGCCGTTGACGCGGATGCGGTCGAAGCGGTGGGCGTTGGCGGCGTTTTTGGTCAGCGTCGCCAGCGCGCCCTTGGTGGCGGAGTAGACGGCGAGTTCCGGCGAGCCGCAATGGGCGTTGATCGACAGGATGTTGACGATGGCGCCGGGCTCCCCGCGCTTCCGCATGTCGGCGATCGCCGCCTGCATCAGGAAGAAGGGCGCGCGCGCATTGACCGCGAACAGCGAGGCCCAATCGTCGAGGCTGGCATCGAGGAAGGAGGCGCGGTCGGTCAGGCCGGCGGCGTTGACGAGGCCGTCGATGCGGCCGAAGCGGTCGATGCAGGCTTGCGCCAACAAAGCAGGGGTTTCGGAGTCTCCAAGGTCGGCGGCGACGAAGATGGTCGGCGTGCCGACGGCCGACAGCTCCGCCGCCACGGCGTCGCCGCGTTTGCCGTCGCGTCCGGTGATCAGCAGGCCGCCGGCGCCGGAACGCGCCAGAGTCTCGGCGATGGCGCGGCCGATGCCTTGCGTCGCGCCGGTGACCAGCACGACCTTGCCTTGGAGATGAAGCTCCATTCCTCCTCCCGGAACAAAGTTTCTATTTTTCAAAATATGGAACGGCAATTCCCGATAGTCAATTGTGCCAGCGGCGCCTCATGTGCCGCGCCGCGCGGCAACGCCTTGGACCAGCGCCATGCCGACCGCCAGCGACGCGGCCAGCGAGCGGAAGCCGGCGAAGTCTGATTCCACCACTTCCAGCCAGCTGTCCGACAAGGGGATCAGCGGGCTGAAGGTGCTGTCGGTGATGGTGACGATGCGGGCCTTGCGTTCACGCGCGACCGCGACCAGGTCGGGCGTGATCGAATTGTAGGGGCTGAAGGAGACGGCGAGCACGGCATCCCGGCCGCCGATGCAGCCGACCTGGTCCAGTGCCGAGGAGCCGACATTGTCGACCAGCACATTGCGCACGCCCTGCTGCGACAAGGTCAGCGACAGATAGGCGGTGACTGGGAAGGCGCGCTTGGAGCCGATGACATAGATCAGGTCGGCGGCCGCCAGCAGCGTCACCATTGTCTCGAAGCTCTCGACATCGAAGCCGGCCTCGATGCGGCCGAGCGAGGCCTGCGAGGCGCCGACCATGCCGTGCAGGAAATGCATGGCGGCATTGGGTTCCGTCTCGGTGCGCGGCTCGCCGCGCGCTTCCGGCCACGAACCCTTGACGTGCTCCTTGAACAGGCCCTGGAAATCGGAAAAGCCGGAATAGCCGAAGATCTGCGCGAAGCGCACCAGCGTCGAAGGCTGCACGCCGGCCTGTGCCGCCACCTGCGCGATGGTGCCGAGCGCGACATCGCTTGGATGCTGCCACATGAAGATCGCCACTTGGCGCAGCCGCTTGGGGAAATGCACCGTGCCGGAGGAGAGCACCGCGCGCAGCTCCTCATAGGTCTGTGGCTGGATGTAGCCCAACGCGGCAAGCGAGCGCCCGCGCTTGCGCGTCGCCGCCTCGTCGTTGAGAGATCGCCCCGATGATTTGCCCGCCCCACTCATGGTCTCAGGCTAGCGCGGCACAATCGTATTACAATACGGAAATTGGAAATTGTGTTCGAAAGTGGTAGCCGAGGATTTGAGCGGTGCCTGCGGCTCAAAGGTTGCGCTCTACGGCGCCCCCTCTGTCCTGCCGAACATCTCCCCCACAAGGGGGGAGATCGGACGTCGCCTCTGCTTTCGCCAATTACCAGCGTGGATGAAAGGCGCCGCAGTCGACGCTGCCAATCTTCCCCCAAGTGGGGGAGATGTCCGGCAGGACAGAGGGGGGCGCCACAGAACTCAACGACGATAGTGACACAACACGTTTATGGTCTGGAGGAGAAAACATGGTCTACGCAACATCGGATGGGTTGGCGGGCAAGCACCTGAGGGTCGGCATGGTCGGCGGCGGCCGCAATGCATTCATCGGCGCCGTGCATCGGCTCGCCATGCGCCTCGACGACCGGATTGTATTGGTCGCCGGCGCGCTGTCATCCGACCCTGAAAATGCCGCCGCCTCCGCCGCCGAGATCGGCATCGCACCGGAGCGCAGCTACGCCGATTACCATGCGATGGCGTTGGCCGAAGCCGCGCGGCCTGACGGCATCGAGGCGGTGGTCATCGTCACGCCCAACCATCTGCACGCGCCGATCGCCACCGCCTTCCTCGAGGCGGGCATCGATGTGATCTGCGACAAGCCGCTGTCGACGACGCTTGAGCATGCCGAAGCGCTGGTGACGCTGGCGCGCGCCAAAAAACGCCGCTTCGTCGTCACGCTGAACAACACCGGCTACGCCATGGTGCGCCAGGCGCGCGAAATGGTGATGGCGGGCGAACTCGGCCGGATCGTCTCGGTGCACGGCGCCTATATCCAGGACTGGCTGACCAAACCGATCGACGCCGAGGGCCAGAAGCAGGCGGAGTGGCGCACCGATCCGGCACGCGCTGGGCAGTCGGCGGTGCTGGCCGATATCGGCGTGCACGCCTTCAATCTGGCGAGCTATATTTCCGGCCGCGAGGCCGAGGCGGTATCGGCGGACCTGTTCACCGCGGTGCCCGGACGCCGGCTCGACGACAATGCGCATGTCATGGTGCGCTGGACGGATGGCGCGCGCGGCACGATCCTGGCCAGCCAGACCTCGCCCGGCCATTACAATGATCTCTCCGTGCGCATCTACGGCGACAAGGCCGGGCTCGAATGGTCGGGCGGGCGGCCGGAGGAACTGCGCTTTTCGCCCTATGGCGAGGAAACCCGCACGCTGGTGCGCGGCGGCCATGGCTCGACCGCCGAGAGCCGGCGCGTGTCGCGCATGCCGGCAGCGCACCCGGAAGGCTATATCGAGGCCTTCGCCAATTTCTACCGCGACGCCGCCGACATCATCCGCGCGCATCGCTCCGGGCTCACGGTCGATCCGGCACGCGCGGCGCAGGTGCCGGATGTGGTCGACGGCGCGCGCGGTGTGAAGTTCGTCGCCGCGGCGGTGGCGTCGAATGCCGCGGGCGGGGCGTGGACGGCGGCACGGTTTGGAAGTTAGCCAATCTCCCCCCTTGTGGGGGAGATGGCCGGCAGGCCAGAGGAGGCGCCAAGGATCGCCGACTTTCGACGTGATCCGTTTCAGGCAAAATCTCCTCCGGACATTTACTATCTATCGGCAGGTCGGCGGGACAGCGCCCCCCTCTGCCCTGCCGGGCATCTCCCCCACGAGGGGGGAGATTGGCAGCTTTGCCATCGGCAATCACGCGATCCCCAGCCGCTTCGCCAGATCCGACAGCATCGGGCGTTGGCCCTGTAGAATTTTTACCTCGGCCTCGGGCAGGCTGAACCAGCCGGCTCGGTCGACCTCCGGAAACGCCTTCATCGACCCGGAGCGCGGCGGCCATTCCATGGTGAAGCTGTTGCTCCTGATGGCGGCGACATCGATCTCGGCTTTGGCCTCGACCGACCAGGCGATGACGATCTTGCCGCCCGGTTGCTTGTAGTCGCCGAGGCGCGCGAAGGGGCCGTCGATCGTGATGCCGAGCTCTTCCGCGGTCTCGCGTCGCGCTGCCGCCAGTTCGTCCTCGCCCTCGTCGACGAGGCCTTTCGGGATCGACCAGGCGCCATCATCCTTCCTTGCCCAGAACGGGCCGCCGGGATGAACCAGAAGCACCCGGATATCGCCATCGCTTTGACGATAAATCAGCAGGCCCGCACTGCGTTTTGCCATTTTTGCATGTCCGTTTGCGGCGCCGGTGCGAGGTCGGCCGATTCTGAGTCGATCCTGTGTGCTGAACTTGCACCGGGAAATTGCGACGCTATGTCAGATGCATCCGGATTGCACCTCATCCGCGAGTTCGGCAATCTGATAGCATCGTTTCTGGGGCGGCGATGAAATCAGGTGAGGCATCCGGAATGCAACTCGGTCTGATCGGCTACTACAGTGATTTCGTGGTCTATCCGCTGGTGATCGCCCTTTTGGGGGTGGCCGGGCTGATCGAGGCAGGGGAAGAGAGCGCCCCGGAATGGTTGGGCACGGTGGTGGTCTGTCTCGGCCTGTGGACGCTGATCGAATACGTCCTGCACCGCTTCGTCCTGCATCACGTTCCCTACATCAGGGACCTGCACGACCGTCATCACGTCGATGAGCGCAGTCCGGTGGGCACGCCGACCTGGCTCAGCCTCGGCGTGCATGCGCTGATCGCGCTGCCCGTCTGGCTGGTTTCGGATTTCGCCACCGCCAGCGCGGTCGCCTGCGGGCTGATGCTAGGCTATCTCTGGTACATCAGCGTCCACCACATGATCCATCACTGGCATCCCGCTCATCCCAGCTATCTCTACACGCTCAAGCGCCGCCACGCAGTGCACCACCATATCGACGACAACGCCAATTTCGGCGTGACGTCGCTGTTGTGGGACCGGGTTTTCGGCACGGCGCGGCTTTGAGGGCAGTAGGGCAGTAGGGCAGTAGGGCAGTAGGGCGGCCGTTCAGCGCCGCTTGCCGCGGCCGGCGGGCGACCTGGCTCCACGCGGGCCGCTCTGCACCGGTGTGTTGTTCTGGTTTTCTTCAGACAGTTTGCGCCAGCGAGCCAGGCGCTCCGGATCGAGCGTGCCGGCCTTCAAGGCAGCCTGCACCGCGCAGCCCGGTTCGTGGACATGCGTGCAGTCGCGGAATTTGCACAGCGGCGCCAACTCGGTGATCTCGGCGAACAGCGTGTCGATGCCGTAGCCGACGTCGCTGACCTGCAGCGTGCGCATGCCGGGCGTGTCGATCACCCAGCCGCCACCGGCGATGGCATGCAGGGACCGCGCCGTGGTGGTGTGGCGTCCCTTGGCATCGTGTTCGCGGATGGCTCCGGTCTGCTGCGGCGACTGCTGTGCGGATCCGGCCAACGTGTTGACCAGTGTCGATTTGCCGACGCCGGAGGAACCGATCAGCGCCACCGTCTGCCCCGTGCCGCACCAGGCAGCGAGTGCGCTCGCGGCGCCCGCTATGCGCGGGTTCAGCGTCACCACCGCCAATCCGCGCTGCAGCGCGGCGGCCTGGCTTCGGTAGGCCTCGGCGTCCTCGGCGGTATCGGCCTTGGTCAACAGGATCACGGGTGTCGTTCCGGCCTCGTTGGCGAGCGCCAGATAGCGTTCGAGCCGGGCGATGTTGAAGTCGGCATTGCAGGAGGTGACGATGAATAGCGTGTCGACATTGGCCGCGGCCAGCTGCGGCCCCCGACCGCCCTGGACGCGGCGTTCCAGAACCGTCTTGCGGGCCAGGCGACGCCGCACGAGGTGGCCATGCGGCTCGACCAGCACCCAGTCGCCAACGGCGTAGTCGCCGGTGGTGGCCTGCGGCGGCAGCGTCAGGTCGGTTTGTCCCGTTCGGGACAGGCCGCTCAGGCGGTCACGATGGACCATGGCAATGCGGGTCGGGATGAGGTCTGCGTCGCCCGACTCGAGTTGATCGGCGAAGAAATCCGACCAGCCAAGGCTGGCAAGCGATAGTGATGGGGCGGGGGAAGAGGCCGTCAAGGCTTCGACCAGGGGCACGGCATCACTGACATCGGACAACATCCTCGGGCAAGGTGGAGAGGCGCTGATTTCTCGAACGGGCGGTCCGCCCACGCCGCTGTATGGGCGGCATGGCGGGGTTTGGCAAGCGTTGCCGATTGTCGCGACAGCCCTGTGGAGATAGACTCGTGTGGGGGTCTGAAGCAGGGGGGCGCCGGGAATGCTTCTGCCATTCTTGCATTGGCCTGCAACTCGTCGCCACGGCAGGCTGAAATACCTGGGTCTTTTCTCCCCGTTCATCCTCTTGTCCGGCTACATCGCCTATGGCTTTGTCGGCATCCAGATCGAGTCGCCGCTCTCCGCCCTCAGGCATTTTGCCGCGTTCCCGAACTGTGCGGCCGCCCGCGCCGTAGGGCTTGCTCCCGCGCGCAAGGGCCAGCCGGGCTATTGGCCGACACATGACGCCGACAAGGACGGTATCGCCTGCGAACCTTGGCACGGGGCAGGCGCCAGCGGCGTCAAGGTGCATCGCTATTGGCGCACCGGCAGGTAGCTTTCACAGCTCCTTTTCCGCCAGTTCCCTGAATTCATCGGGCACCGAGCGCGCCGCTTCCAGCGCCACCGTGCCGTAGCCGACGGCCTGTTTGCCGAAGCGTTCGCGGATCTTGTCGATGGCGCGGTCGGCGCCGAAGCGGGCGAGGCCTTTTTTGCTGCCCGGACGGCGCGCCTCGTCGGCGAGGCCAAGCGGCAGGTCGAGCTGCAGCTCCACGCTCTCCTCCAGGTGCGAGACCGAGATCGCCAGCAGCGAGATGGTCTTTTCACGTGGATGATCGGCGAGCACGCCGCGCACCAGGTCGCCGGCGATTTCGGCCAGCATGGTGGTCGCCGAGATCGGCTGATCCAGCGTGATCGAGCGCGTGACGGCGCTGAGGTCGGCAAAGCGCACGCGCACCGTCACCGTGCGGCCGGGCCGCGCCTTGGCGCGCAGCCTGCTGGCGACGCGGTCGGCCAGATGCAGCAAGGTTGGCACGATCACCCGCGCTACCGCCGGCTTCTGGCCAAGGGCGGACTGGGCGCCGGCCGAGTGCGCCCGGCGCTTGGTCTCCAGTTTCCTCGGATCGCGGTTCCACGACAGGGCGGCAAGCTTCTCGCCGGCGGCCGGACCGAGCAGCCGCGTCAGCGCGCCGCTATGCGTCCTTGCCAGCTCGCCGATGGTCTCGACACCGATTTCGGCCAGTCTTGCCTTGGTCGCCGGGCCGACGCCCCACATCAGCGACACCGGCAAATCGTGGAGGAAGGCCAGTTCGGTGCCGGGATCGACCACGACCAGGCCGTCGGGCTTGGCGACCTGCGAGGCGATCTTGGCCAGATGCTTGGTGCGTGCGACGCCGATCGAGATCGGCAGGCCGAGTTCGGCCCGCACGCGGCGGCGGATGGCCGTGGCGATCTCCCGCGGCGAGCCGAACAGATGCGTGCAGCCGGCGACATCGGCGAAGGCCTCGTCGATGGAAATGCGCTCGACCACCGGCGTGAAATCGTCGAGCACCTTAATCGCTGCGTCGCCCAGCCGCTGGTAGTGGCTGAAATTGCCGCCGACGAAGATCAACTGCGGGCAAAGCTCGCGCGCCTTGCGCCCCGGCATGCCGCCGCGCACGCCGAAGGCGCGTGCTTCATAGGAGGCGGCGAGCACCACGCCGCCGCCGACCGCGATCGGCTTGCCGCGCAGCGAGGGGTCGAGCAGTTGCTCGACCGAGGCATAGAAAGCATCGAGATCGGCATGCAGGATGGTGGCTGTCGTTTCCATCCGGCTGCATATCCAATATTGCTGATGGACTGGAACATATAGAGAACAAACCATGCACGGCTGTCAAGCCGTACGTTCGCATCCCCGCGTTCTTCCGACAAATTGCACGGCCAATGTCGCATCGCGGTTTTCAACAGCGTCTTAAAGACGGGCAACGAGGCTGCCATCATACGCCTGAGTGCGGAAGGAGAACGACATGACCGACCACATCATCGCGCCTTACTCGGACTGGTTTGAAGCGCACAAGGCGCATCTTGGAAAAGAGAAGGCGTTGACGCGCCAGCGTCAGCAACTCGCGGCGGAGCGGCGGGCACTTCCGTGGCTGCGGATCGACAAGCCCTACGCGTTCGATACGACCCAGGGGAGGAAATCGCTGGCCGATCTCTTCGCGGGCCGCAGCCAGTTGATCATCTATCACTTCATGTTTCCGCCCGATGCGGACTATCGCTGCACCGGCTGTTCATTCCTTTGCGACCACATCGATGCCGCCAACCAGCATCTCAGGCATCACGACGTCTCGCTGGTCGTCTGCGCGCGTGCCCCCCTGGCCGAGCTCATGGATTTCAAGGAGCGGATGGAATGGCAGTTCGATTGGGTTTCGTCATTCGGGAGCGATTTCAATTTCGACTTCCAGGTGTCGTTCACCGAAGACCAGATCCGTTCGGGCAAGGTGCTGTTCAATTTCGAAGAGGTCGCGATGACAGGCAGGGATCGCGCTGGCGCGACCGTTTTCTACAGGGATGACGACGGCACGATCTATTGCACGTTCCAGGTGCGGAGCCGTGGCGGCGAGAACCTGATCGGGACCTACAGCTATCTCGACCTCACGCCCATCGGCCGCAATGAAAATGGGCCGTCACGCACGCTGGGGGATTGGGTCCGCCTTCACGATCAGTATGAGGATCGCTGACGATCCGCCGCGCAGTCGCGCAATGCCCCGGCTAACCTCGGGGCACGGCGATCATGTTTTCGCCAGATGCTCGGCCCGCAGCGCCGCCTTCATCCGTTCCAGCGCCGGTTCGCCGCCGGCCGCCAGTTCGTCGGCGATGCGGGCCAGCTTGTCGTCCGCCTTGCGGTGCTTGCTGCCCCAGGCGCCGAGCGTGGCCAGCACCGGCAGAAGGTCGATGCCGGCTTCCGTCAGGCGGTAGATCGCCTTCAGCCCGTGGGTCGGATCGTCGCTGCGGGTGAGGATGCCTTCGTCCTGCAGCGTCTGCAGCCGCTCGGCCAGCGTGCGCGAGGAGATGCCTTCATCCGACTGCAGGAATTCGCGAAAGTGCTTTTTCCCCGCAAAGACCAGGTCGCGGATGATGAGCAGCGTCCAGCGGTCGCCGAGCAGTTCGAGCGACAGATTGATCGGGCAGCCGGACTTTTCGCGTGTCGACATGTCTATGGTTCCATTTTTAAATCACTTTACTATTGACATCATTGCCTGCATGCGTCAAATGGTTCCAGAAGTAAATCATTCGCCATGACGGCTCGATTTCACGGAGGAGGACGACATGAACCAGCAAACGATCGAGAACAACGCCGCCATCACACCGAGGACCGTCGTGGTTGTCGGAGCCACCAACGAGGTCGGCGCGGAAGTCGCTGCCGTGCTGGCCGGGCAAGGGCATGCGGTGCGCGGCGTGGCGCGCAGCCTGGGCGTTGCGCTCGACGATGCCGATGCGCTGAAGGCCGCCTTCTCCGGCGCCGACAGCGCCTATGTGATGATCCCGTTCGACGTCACCGCGCCGGACCTCCATCGCTTCGAGGATGAGGTCGGCGAGCGGCTGGCAACGGCGATCGCGAATTCAGGCGTGCGCCGCATCGTGCTGCTCAGCGGGCTCAACGCCCACCTCAGGATGGGTACTTCGCTCGGTGCCGCCTTGATGGAGGAACGGCTCGTCGCGCTCGGCCTCGACGAACTGGTGTTCCTGCGCGCTTCGTTCTTCATGGAGAACTTTGCCAAGGGCATGGGCTTTGTCCAGCAAGCCGCTTCCGGCGTTTTCGCCACGCCGTTCCGCGGCGATCTGCCGATGCCGCTGATTGCCGCCAGCGATGTCGGGCGCCGCGCCGCTGCCTTGCTGGGCGCTGCCCGGTTCCCCGCCGAGCGGGTCGTCGAATTGCATGGCGGCGGCTACTACACCTTCGAACAAGCCACCGCGATCCTTGGCAATGCGATCGGCAGGCAAGTGACGTATCATGCCGCAACCCCCGCCGATGCCCGCGCCGGCATGGTCGCAAACGGTTTATCGGCGAGCTTTGCCGATGCGCTCGGCGAAACGGCGGCGAGCTTCAACGAGGGCGAGCGCTGGGCGTTGGAGGCACCGTCCGCCCGCAACGCCACGCCGACCGGTTTCGAGAGCTGGGCGCAAGCCTTCGCCCGCACGCAAAGCGCGGCGTGACCCTTCCACATTGAATCCGAAAACGAGGCGAACCCCATGAAAAAGCTGATGCTTCAGATGCAGATGTCGGTCGACGGTTTTGTCGGGGCGAACGAGGACCATCGCTGGCAGCTCTGGGAATGGGGCGACGACATCGGCTGGGACGAGGAGCTGAAGCGCGATTTCAACGCCGTCTTCGCCGGCATCGATACCATCCTGCTCAGCCGCAAGATGGCCGAGGAGGGCTATCTCACCCATTGGGGCAACGCAGCGGCGAAGTTTCCACGCGATCCATTCTATGCCTTCGCCCAGCGTATCGTGGACGCCCGCAAGGTGGTGCCGAGCGACCGGCTGAAAGCCTCGCGCTGGGAGCGCACGACAGTGGTGAGCGGCGACCTGCCGCGCGAGGTCGGGGCGCTGAAGGCGGGCGAGGGCGGCGACATCGCGGTCTTCGGTGGCGCCGGCTTCGCCTCGTCGCTGATCGCGGCCGGGCTGGTCGACGAGTTCCAGCTGTTCGTTAATCCGGCGGTGCTGGGCGCCGGCCGCCGCATCTTCGACCAGGGCGGCTTTGGAAAACTCCGCCTGCTCGGCTCGAAGGCCTATGCCTGCGGCATGGTGGTCAACCGCTACGCTCCGGCGCGGTGAGTGGGGCACGGCGAAGGTCCGTTCAAAAAAATTGTTTGGGCAGAATCCTTTGCCTTCGCCTCTTCGTCTTCAAGGTGCGGTCGCCGGCAGGGCGGTTCGCATCAATCCCGAGACGGAGAAAGACGATGATCCTGGTGACAGGCGCCGCCGGCCTGAATGGCAAGGCGATCGTGCGCGAGTTCGCGCGGCACAAGCATGAGGTGAGGGCGCTGGTTCGCGATCCCGGCCGCGCGTCCGCGGCAGGGCTCGGCGGACTTGCCGGCGTCGAACTGGTCGGGGGCGACATGCGCCGGGCGGACACGCTGGGCGCCGCACTCGATGGCATCGACCGCGTGCTGATGATTTCGACCGCGGCCGAAGACATGACGCAAACGCAGTGCCGTTTCATCGACGCCTGCAAGCAGGCCGGTGTCGCGCATGTGATAAAATTCTCCGGCGCCGAACCCAACATCGGCTATGACGCGACGAAGTTCCGCTTCACCCGCATGCACGAGGAGGTCGAGCGCCATCTGGAAGCGGCCGGCATGGCATGGACGCATCTGCGCCCCAGCCAGTTCATGCAGGTCTATCTGCGCGATGCGCCGACCATTGCCGCCGAGGGCGCATTCTATCTCGCGCTCGGCGAGACCGAGCTGTCGCCGGTCGATGTCGAGGATATCGCCAAGGTGGCCTTCCGGCTGCTGCGCGACGGCGGCCATGCGGGCGAGAGCCTGGATATGACCGGGCCGCAGGCGCTGACGATGAGCGATATAGCGGCGCTGATATCGCAGGCGATCGGCAAGCCGGTCCGCTATGTCGATGTCAGCCCCGAAGAGCGGCGGCGCAAGCTGCTGGCCGGCGGCATTCCGGCCATCTTCGCCGATGCGCTGGACGAACAACTGGCCGAGCGGTTGCGGCGGCCGAAATCGCGGGTGCATCTGGCCACGCACGACATATTCGGCGTGCGGCCGACGCCGTTCCTTGAATTCGCCCAACGCCACGCCGCGATGTTTCGGGGCGAGGGTTAGGCGGGTCCCCGCAAAAATCATCGGCGCCGGCGTATCCTTTTTGTCAGCCCATCCGTCTCTGTTCTCGAAAGGTCGCGCGGTTCGCGATCCGTAACCCCAGGAGATGATCATGGCGAGTATCGAGAGCGAGGCAAACAGGAACCACTACGCGACGCTGGTCGCCAATGCCGGCAAAATGACCAGCCCGCAGGCGGTTATCGACTTCAACGATACACACTGGACGGCGCTGACCGGCGAACCCGGCGGCGTCGACTATATCGAGGTGGATGCCGGCGGTGTGCCGGCCCTATGGGTCTTGCCGAAGGACGCCGACGAGCGGCGCGTGCTGTTTTATGCGCATGGCGGCGGTTTCATCGGCGGCTCGATCTACACGCACCGCAAGCTGGTCGGCCATCTGGCCAAGGCCGTCGGTTGCCGGGCGTTGCTCTATGACTATCCGCTGGCGCACAAGGCCAAGCATCCTGCCCAGCTCGAGGCGGCGATATCAGCCTGGAACTGGCTCATCGACCAGGGCTTCGACGCAAGGCGGATCGCAATTGCCGGAGATTCCTGCGGCGCGGTGCTGACCTATGGCGTCCTGCAGCGGCTGCGCGCGCAAGGCCGGCCGCTGCCAGCCGCCACGCTGATCATCTCGGGCTGGTTCGACATGGCGCTGACCGGCGCCAGCTACGAGACCAACCGCCAGAAAGACCCTGCCTTCGCCAAGGAGGGCGTCGACTGGCTGGTGACCAACTTCATCGGCGACCGCGACCGGCGTGATCCGGAGGTCAGCGCGCTCTATGCCGATTTGAGCGGGCTTCCGCCCGTCTTCCTGCAGGCCGGCGCCGATGAGACGCTGGTCGACGAAAGCCGCATGTTCGCCGTGCGCGCCGGCGAAGCCGGCGTCGATGTGCGCCTCGACGTCTTCGACGGCATGCTGCACTCCTTCCAGATGATGGCCGGCCGCGCGCCTGAAGCCGACGACGCGATCGGCCGTCTCGCCGCCTGGGTGCGGCCGAGGCTTGGGTTGGCAGATGCCGGCAACGTCGCTGGGAACAAGGCGGCGTGACCATGCGGCGGCTGATCGTGTCGAGCTTCGTCTCGCTGGACGGTGTCATCGAAGGGCCGATGGGCTGGGCGTCGCCCTTCTTCGACGCGCAGAACCAGGTGCATGCCTTGCAGGCGCTCGCCGGTGTCGACTACTTCCTGCTCGGCCGCGTCACCTACGAGATGTTCTCGGCGCGCTGGCCCGACATCAAGGGTCCGTATATGGACCGCATCAACGGCCTGAAGAAGCTGGTTGCCTCGACGACGCTGAAGATGGTGGGCTGGAATGCCACGTTGCTTGACGGCGACGTTGCGCAAGCGCTCGCCGCGATCAAGCGGCAACCGGGCGGCGACATCCTGAAATACGGGGTGTCGCAGCTCGACCGCACGCTGCTATCCTCGGGGCTCGTCGACGAGTATCATCTGTCGATCGTGCCGACCTGGGTGGGGCACGGCAAGCGTGCCTTCGACGATGTCGGTTCCATCAACCTCGATCTTGTCGGCACGCATCGTTTCGACAATGGGGTGGTGACCCTGACCTATGTGCCGCGATGAACCAGCAGATCCGCAATTTCCCTGAGACCAGGCAAGGCCTCGAGCCGCGCCTCGACCCCGAGGGCCTGTTCGACCTGCGCTACCGGGCGTTCCTGGAGACGGTCTCGCATCTGCGCGTCCGTCTCCACCACTACTGCGCGCGCATGACCGGCTCGGCTCTCGATGGCGAGGACATCATGCAGGAGGCGCTGTTCGAGGCCTATCGCAAGATCGAACAGCTCGACGATGCGCAGGCCTTGCGGCCGTGGCTGTTCCGCATCGCCCACAACAGGTGCATCGACTTCATCCGCAACCGCCGCACGCGGCTCAAGGCCGAGGCAGGCTACGCAAGCGATGAGATCGTGCTGCCGGTCGAGCCCGCCGGTCCGGGCGCCGGCCGCGCCATCGAGCGGCTGGTGGTGCACCTGCCGCCGAAGGAGCGCGCCTGCGTGCTACTCAAGGATGTCTTCGACCATTCGCTCGACGAGATCGCCGGCCTGGTCGGCTCGACATCGGGCGGCGTCAAGTCGGCGCTCAATCGCGGTCGCGCCAAGCTCGCCGCTCTGCCGGCGCAACCGGTCGCGGCACCCGCGCACGACCCCGAACTGGAGCGGCTGCTTAACCGTTATGTCGAACTCTTCAACGCCAGGGACTGGGACGGGGTGCGGGCACTGACCAGCGCCGATGCCCGGCTGCGGGTTTCGGATTGTTACAACGGCCTGCTCTCGGCCTCGCCCTATTTCGTCGAGTATGAGCGCGGCGAGCCCTGGCGCATGCGGCCAGCTGTGGCCCAGGAGGAGGTCGTGCTGGTCGTCGACAGGCTGCGTGGCGAGGAATGGCGGCCGGCGTATTTTGTTCGCATCCATGCCGATGGCGGCGCCATCGATCGCATCGCCGACTATTATGCCTGTCCGTGGATCCTGGATATGGTCTCCGCGGACGTGAAATGAAGCGCGGCCCTTCCTTCTCCCGCAACGGGAGAAGGAACAAGCGCTCACTTCGCGTCGTGAAAAATGATGCCGACCGTATGGCGCATGCCTGAGCGCAGGCGGCTGACGCCGTGGCGCAGGTTGACGCGGTAGTTGCCTTTGGTTCCCTGCACCGGCCGGTTGTGGACGGCGAAGGCCACCGCGTCGCCCTGGCGCAAGGGCACCACCTCGACCCGGCTCTGCATGCGCGGCCGCTGCTCGGTCAGCGCGAATTCGCCGCCGGTGAAATCCTCGCCCGGCTCGGAGAGCAGGATTGCCACCTGCAGGGGAAAGGCGAGATCGCCATAGAGGTCCTGGTGCAGGCAGTTGAAGTCGCCGGGAACATATTGCAGCAGCAGCGGCGTCGGCCTGACCTGGCCCGCGGCATGGCACTGGTCGAGAAATTCGGCATGCGTGGCGGGGTAGCGCAGGGCGATACCCATGCGCTCGTTCCACCGGTTGGCGACCTCGGCCAGCCGGGGATAAAGCGCGCTGCGCAGGCCGCCGAGCAGATCCGGCAAGGGATAGCGGAAGTAGCGGTACTCGCCCTTGCCGAAACCGTGCCTGGCCATGTGGATGTGGCTGCGGAAATGCTTTTCCTCGGGGTAGAGGCCGGCGATCCGCCGGCACTCTTCGGGCGATAGCAGCTTTTCCATCACCGCGCAGCCGAAGCCGTCGAGCTCGCCGGCAAGAGTTGGCCAGTCGTATGCGGCGACGCGTGTCTCAGCGGCTTCCACCGCCGCTGCGGCTACCTTGGCGGGGGCGTTCATATCGCGGCCTCCTTGTCGAGCAGCGCGCGCTTGCGTTCGATGCCCCAGCGGTAGCCCGACAGTGTGCCGTCGGCGCGGACAACGCGGTGGCAGGGAATGCCGAGCGCGATGGCGTTGGCGGCACAGGCGGTCGCCACGGCGCGTGCGCCGCTCGGCCGGCCAAGGCGCCGGGCAAGCGCGGTGTAGGTGATGGTGGCGCCGCAAGGGATGGCGCGCAGCACCTCCCACACACGCTGCTGGAACGGCGTGCCGTGGCGCATGTCGAGCGGCAGGTCGAGGCCGGCGCCGGGCGTCTCGATGAAGCGCGCAATTGCGGCGAGATCGCCGCGCAAGGCTGTCTTGTCTTCGACCAGCATCTTGCCGGGGAAGCGGTCGGCGAGATCCTGCTCCAGCGCGTCGGCATCCGAGCCGATCAGGATGGCGCAGACACCGATCGGGCTGCGCGCCGCGAGGATGGTGCCGATCGCGGATTGGCCGACGGCGTAGGTGATGGTGTCGTGCGCCGTCGATGCGGTGATTTGCGTTTGCATGAGGTTCATTGCCTTTACTCCTTTGTCTGTGCCTGAACCCTAGCCAGGTGCTCGCCGTTCCTCACTCCGATGCTTGCTTTCAAATTCAAATCGTTGCTTCCGAGGATGAAGGACGCCAAGGTAAGCGCTCTACGGCGCCCCCCTCTGTCCTGCCGGACATCTCCCCCACAAGGGGGGAGATCGGCTGTCATCACGGCCTTCGCCAATCTTCTACGTTGCAGGAAGAGAGCCGGCGCCAAAGCTGCCAATCTCCCCCCTTGTGGGGGAGATGTCCGGCAGGACAGAGGGGGGCGCCGTAGGGTGCTGACTTGGACCGTCCGCACTTCGTGCGTGTTGTCAGGCGACACGCGTGACAGCGACCTCGCCCAGCAAGAACACTTCACCCGACAACAGCCGCAGCTCGATCTCCCCGGTCGCGGTGCGGCTCCACTCGGCCTTGCCACTATCAACCAGCCCGCCGATGGCGGCCAAGACCTGTGACTTCGCGTCGATGGCTCCACGGTTGGCGATCTCGATGTTCGCACCGGCGGCGGAAGATGTTGCCATCGTGCGCATCGCCGGTCCTCGTCAGGCCCGCGAAGACCGGCCGGCCTTGTCCGCGGCCTTCGCCGATCCTTGGGCCTCGCGGTCGAGCAGCGCGCGCTTGCGCTCGGCACCCCAGGCGTAACCCGAGAGGGCGCCGTCCTTGCGGATCACGCGGTGGCAGGGAATGGCGACCGCATGGGCGTTGGCGGCGCAAGCGGCGGCGATGGCGCGGGTTGCTCTGGGCGAGCCGATGAGTTCCGCGATCTCGGCGTAGGACACCGTGCCACCGACCGGGATGTCCCGCAGGGCTTGCCAGACGCGCTGCTGGAATGCGGTGCCGCGCACGTCGAGCGGCAGGTCGAGACCGAGCCGTGGGGCCTCGACGAAGCCGACGACGCGGGCGACCAGCGCCTCGTAGTCGCGGTCGCCGCCGATCAGCCGCGCCTTGGGGAAACGGTCCTGCAGGTCGCGCACCAGCGTGTCCGGATCGTCGCCGAGCAAGATCGAGGCGACACCCTTGCGGCTCGACGCGACCAGGATGGCGCCGAGCGTGGTCTCGCCGACGGCGAAGCGTATGTCCTCATTGGCGCCGCCGGCACGGTAGCGCGTCGGCGTCATGCCGAGCATGCCGGTCGATTTCTCGTAGAAGCGCCCGCTCGAATTGAAGCCGGCGTCGTAGATTGCCGTTGTCACGCTGGCGCCGTCCTCGAGACCCTGGCGGACCCGGGCGGCGCGATGCGCTGCGGCAAAATCCTTCGGCGTCAGCCCGGTGATGGCCTTGAAGACGCGGTGGAAATAGCCGGCACTGCGGCCGGCGGCATCAGCGAGTTCGGCGAGCGACGGTTCCTCCTCGCTCTGTTCGATCCTGCGGCAGGCATCGGCGACCATCGCGGCATTGCCAGCCTCGAGCGAGGGGCCATCCGGATTGCAGCGCCGGCAGGCGCGGAAGCCGGTCGCCTTCGCCTGAGCCAGCGTGTCGTGCAGTTGTACATTGGCGGGATTGGCGCGCCGCGAGGGGCAGGAAGGCCGGCAGTAGACGCCGGTCGTCGCCACCGAATACCAGAATTGCCCGTCCGCCGACTTGTCGCGCGCGACGATACGCGCCCAGCGCGGATCGTCAGTGACCGGCAGCGGCGTGGATTTCAGGTCTCTTGCCAGGGTGATGAACATGCCGCATTGAAGCCGCCAAAAGCCGGTCCTGCCACCCGTTTCCTGCCAACTGTCAGGATGGCGCGAGCCAATGCGGGCGGTTCTCCTAGGCCGCGCGCTTGGGCTCCACCGCGAACGGGCTGAGCCCGAGCCAGCTCTGCATCTTCTTGCCGATGGCCTGGTCGCCGGTCAGGGAAACCTTCGCGCCGGCTTTCTCGACGGTCAGCAGTCCCATCCAGATTGCCGTCATCGTGTGCAGGTCCGTCGAGACATAGAGATCGACATCGAAGCCCGGATCGTACCAGCACAGGTCGACCTCGCCATGCTTTTCGACGATCAGCCACCATGAGCGTTTGGACGCCGGCAGATCCTGATACAGGAATTGTATCACCGTGCGCCCCTCGGGGAGCGGCGACGGGTTCAGATTGCGCCGCATGTCCCACATCAGCAGCGACGGATCGAGGTTCTTGAGCGACAGCCGGGACTCGACCCATTTCTGCCCCCAGAACCCCATCGCCTCGACGACGGGGCGCAGATCGCGGCCGGCCTCGGTCAGCCGGTAGTCGAAGATCCCCTTCTCGCCAGGGATCTCCTTGCGCTCGACGATCCCCGCCAGCTCCAGCTCCTTCAGCCGTTGCGACAGAAGGGTCGGCGACATTTTGGGGACGCCGCGGCGCAGGTCGTTGAAGCGGGTCGAACCCGCCACCAATTCGCGCATCAGCACCATCGTCCAGCGGGTGCACAGCACCTCGGCGGCCATCGATAGCGGACAGAACTGCTTGTATCCGTGCTGGGACATGATTGGTGCTCCTCCCTCGAAGCCGGCCGAACATTAGGCCTTCATGAATGAAGCGGCCAGTACGGAAACTGTACCACCCCAGTACAGATCGCGGACTGGTTGGCGAGGGGCCGGCCATGCGAGCCTTTTGGCCGGTTGCACGGGATACCCCTGTGCGCCGCAACCAGGAGACGACCATGACTGCTTACGTAATCGCCGACATCAAGATGAAGGACCCGAAATGGGTGCCGGAATATGCGGCCTCGGTGCACGACATCGTCCACAAGCATGGCGGCAAATATCTGTCGCGCAGCGGCAATGTGAAGACGCTTGAAGGCAAGCCGCTCGACACCACGCTGATCGCCCTGATGGCGTTTCCGTCGGAAGCGGCGGCGCGCGCCTTCACCAACGATCCGGCCTATGCGCCTTTCGTTTCGGCGCGTCAGGATGGCAGCGACAGCCGCTTCCAGCTGATCGACGACACCGATCTGGCCGGAACGATCCCGTATCTGCCGAAGGGATGATCCGTCCCGGCGCTCGTCACATCGATTTCGGGATCTCCAAGCAACAACAGTCACAGCGCTTGCCTGCCGGGGCCTTCGTATTTTCGGCGGCCGGCCAGCTGTGCTTTTTCAAGAAGAATGGAATGGACATGATATCAAATCTTCGCAACAGGCTGGTTATGGCGGGGGCCATGCTGGCCGTCTGCGCCCCCTTCGCACAGGCGCATCAGGAAGCGGCCGAAGCCGCGTCCGGGCCCAATCCACTGGCCGACAAGGTGCGGGCCGCCAACAGCCGGTTTCTCGACGTCAAGGCGGCGACAGAAGAGGGCTATGCGCCCATTCCCTGCGCCAGCGGCATCACTGGCGGCGCCATGGGCATCCACTACGTCAACGGCCAGTATCTGAAGGACGACAAGATCGACATCGCTCGTCCGGAGGCCGTGATGTACGAGCCGATGGCCGACGGCCGGCTCAAGCTGGTGGCGGTCGAATACATCACCTCGAAGGGGCCGGCGTCGCTGGATGGACAGCTGTTCAACTTCAACAGCGCCCCCAACCGCTACGGCCTGGGTGAATTCTACGAGCTGCATGTCTGGGCCTGGAAGGGCAACCCGACCGGCACTTTCGCCGACATGAACCCGAAAGTGTCGTGCGAACACGCGATGGCGCCGAGCCAGTAAGCACTGAGGCCAGGCGGCATTGACGCCGCCTGGCCTCTTCTGAAAGGCGGTGGGGTGGTTCGGCGGGGCTCAGCCGGTCATTGCGGCGCCGGTTCGGGCAGCGGCAAGTCCCATCCCGACGGTGCCGTGGCTCGCCTGGGGCAGCACGAAACGCCCGGTCAGGTACCAGATCGCGGACACGACAAGGATCGAAAGGTAGCCGTCAACGGCATAGTGCCAGCCGGTGTAGACCGAGCCGAACAGGATGAGCGCCGCGAAAGACCAGCCGGCGACCGCCCAGCGGCGCCCGAAACCACTCAGGAAGAACGCGTTGAGCGTGACGAAGGCGACATGCATGCTCGGCATGGCGGATATGCCGCCGCCCAGTTCGGGGCGGCCGCTTGTGTAGGCCGTGAGCAGATAGCTGGCATACATATGGACCGGCGCGGCGTGGCTGTTGCGCGCCAGGGAGGTCTGCAAGGCGGCGAACCGATCGCCGCCGTAGAACTGGTCATGGAATATCGGGCCGGTGGACGACAGCGCCATGGCCAGAACGGTGCCGCACAGGATCGTGGTCAGCGCGAGCGCCCACAGATAACGCAAACGCGCCGCCGGATTGTTCCAGAAGGCTACGAACAGCAAGGTGCCGAACCATTGCAGGTGCCAGCCATATCCGTAGCCGATGAAGATGACAGCCGAAATGCGTTCGGGAACGACGCGGTGCGCCGATGTCCAGGGATCGGCGCCATGCAGCCCAAGATCAAGCTCCGCCAGCATGCGGTCGGCATAGAAGGGCACGATCTCCGGGATGGCGATCTTGAAGGTGGTGAAGGCGGTAATGCCGAGAAAAGACAGGAGGATCACCGGCGCGGCGCCCAGCCAGCGCTGCCTGAGCATGTCGCGCATGAACCGCGTCGGGCTATGCCTGGCAAATGTCAGCGCCATCACGCCGAGGCCGGCGGCAAGAAGCGCAGGCAGGAAGAGGACGAATGGCTCCGCGTAGGATTGTGCAAGATGCAGATAGCGGCCGGGTTGCAGGCAAAGCGCGGCCAGGGCATAGGCCAGGCATAGGGCGGTCAGCATCCAGCCGCTCCTGGTCGCGGCGATGTCCAGGTCAAAAACGGCAAGCGGCCGGCGCTCGCCGTTCCGCTGCGCGGTGTGCGCACTCATTGAGGAAAACCCGCCCGCTGCCCAAGCATTAACAGGAGGTATTTCGCCGGTGAAGTATTACCATTCAGTTACACTTTTGGATGGATAAACATCATAAATATTAGGCGTCTATAATTCTTCTTTTTCTTTCAAGGAATCGTTGACGACGATGCCGTCGTTGAATGCAGGAATAGTGACCGCGCCGTTCCAAACCCGAAAGGTTGCCGGGCTTCGGCCGAAGTCGAAGCGGGCCATCGCCTGGTCGGCGATGGCCCTGCGGGTCATGCGGCCCTGATCAGGCCGAGCTGGGTCAGCGCCGCGACGCCGTCGTCGAGGCCGATCTCCTCGACGATCCTGCCGTCGATCACCTTCAGCACCGTGGTGCCGGTGAAGCGCATGGCGCGGCCGGTGGCGGCGGGCAGCGAACCGACAAGGAAATCGCCGAAAGCCGGGCCGGTGTGCGTGCCGCCGCCCTCCCACTGGCCGACGACATAATCGCCCTCGGCGATGAGGTCGGCGGTGGCCCAGAAGTTGAGGTCCGGGAAAGCGGTGCGGAAATCGGTCATGAAGGCCTTGATGCCGTCGCGGCCCCGGCGCGGTTCATGCAGCGAATATTTGAGCAGCATGTCGGGCGCGGCGATGTCGTCGACGACGGACAGATCGCAGGTTTCACCCCAGAAGTCGGTGAACCATCTGACGACGACGGCCTTGTTGTCTTCCTGTTTGGTCATTGGGAGGGTCCTTCTGTGTTTGGCTGGGGCCATCGGCGCATCGGTTGCGCCGGTGACCTGAGCCATCCCTAGGACAATCGGAGAAGCGCAAAACTCCGGTTCTTGCCGGCCAATCGAAAGAAGGAGCGCCACGAAATGGTGCAGGCGAGAAGGCATGCATGCCGCGTCCCGGTAACTGTTTCTTCTCAGGTTTTGTTGCAGATTGCCCGCGGGTGGAGCAGGCGAAAACAGACTATGGCGCGTCAGGGCAAGAAAAGTCGCAATGGAGCGTTCTGGGCCAAAGCCCTGGAGCGGGCCCATCTTGGCGTCTGGGACTGGGATCTTCGCAGCGGCGAGTGCTTCTATTCTGCAACCTGGGCGCGAATGCTGGGCTATGAGGAAGATGAACTCGCCAACACCAGCGATCTGTGGCTGCAACTCACCCATCCCGATGACCGCGAGCGGGCACTGGCCAGCGGCGACGCCCATATTGCCGGTCACACCGAGGCCATCGAGACCGAACTGCGGCTGAAGCACAAGCTGGGCCATTGGGTGTGGGTGCTTGACCGCGGCGGCATCGTCGCGCGCGGCGCGGACGGGCAGCCGCTGCGGCTGATGGGCGTGCAGACCGACATTTCGAAGCAGAAGGCGGCCGAGGCGGAGCTTGAGCAGGTCAATGTGCGCTTCCGGCTGGCGCTCGCCGCCAGCGGTACCGGCATCTGGCACCACGATATCGCCACCAGCAAGAGCTATTGGGACACCCGCACAAGGGACATATTCGGCCTCGTCGCCGACACCGACGAAGTGACGGCCGACCTCTGGCATACTTTCCTGCACCCCGAGGACAAGGAAGCCACAGAGCGCGCGCACCAGCCGACCCCTGGCTCCGATGCGGTCACCGCCTCGCAATACCGCATCATCAAGCGCGACGGCGAGATCCGCCATGTCGAATCGCTGGTACGCTTCATTGCCGCCGCCGGTGCCGCCGGCCAGGTCCTCGGCACGGTGCGCGACATCACCGAGGACAAGCTGCGCGAACAGGAGCTTGCGTTTGCCGCCCGCCACGACGCGCTGACCGGCCTGTGGAACCGCTCCGCCTTCGACAGGCTGCTTGCCGACCACATCGCCACGGGCGTGCCGCTGGCGGTGTTCTATGTCGATCTCGACTACTTCAAGGCGCTCAACGATTTCGCCGGCCATGCCGCTGGCGATCTGGCGCTCAAGAGCGTGGCGGCGGGCATTGGCCGCTGCCTGCCGCCATCGGCGCACGCTGCGCGGCTCGGCGGCGACGAGTTCGCCCTGCTGGTGCCCCATTGCGACGCCGCGCAGGCCGAGCGGCTGGCCGGGGCCATACTGGCGGCCGTGCGCGGTGCCGATCTCGGCCTTGCCGCGACCGCGCGGCGGCTCGCGGCAAGCATCGGCATCGCCATCGTCAATGACCGGGCGACCACGGTTGCCGATGCGCTGGCCTGTGCCGACGACGCCTGCTACGCGGCCAAGGCTGCCGGGCGCGACCGCTTCGCGGTGTTTTCGGCCGAAGCGTCCGCCGGCGGCCTCAACGCGGCGCGGCTCGCCGCCGACACGGTCGACGCCATGGAAGACGGAAGGCTGAAACTGTTCGGCCAGGAGATCCACCGGCTGGGCCGGCCCTGGCAGGAAAGCCGCCATGTCGAGGTGCTGGCGCGGCTTGCCGGGCGCGGCGGCAGGCTGATCCCGCCCGGTGAATTCATCCCGGCGGCGGAGCGCTTCGGCATAGCCGCCAGGCTCGATCGCTGGATCATCCGCACCGCGCTTTCGCTGCATGGCGCGGCGATGAAGTCCGGCGCCATCACGCTCGGCTTCAACCTGTCGGCGCAGACGCTGAGCGATCCCGGACTGTGGGACTTCGTCGACAGCATCATCGAGGAGACCGGTGCGCCGCATTCCTGTATCGGCTTCGAGATCACCGAAACCGCCGCCGTCACCAATTTCGACGCCGCCGAGACATTCGTGCGCAAGGCACGCGAGCGACGCTGCAAGGTCAGCCTCGACGATTTCGGCGCCGGCATGAGCTCGTTCGAATATCTCAGGCGCTTTCCGGTCGACGCCATCAAGATCGACGGTTCCTTCATCGAGCACATGGCCGAGAGCCGCTTCGACCGCGAGATCGTCTCGGCCATATCAGGCATTGCCCGCAGCGTCGGCTGCGCCGTCGTGGCCGAGAAGATCGAGCAGATGGAGACGCTCGGCATCCTGCAGGCGATGGGCGTCGACTTCGGCCAGGGTTTCCTGCTGCACCGGCCCGAGCCGCTGGAGCAGATCGTGGCGCGCGCGACCGGACCGGCAAGCGGAGTTCAGGCCCGCAAGGCATCATAATCAGACAGGGTGCCGCGCCGTCGCTTGTGGAAAGTCCAGCACCCCGGCCTCGGGCCGCCTGTATTGTGCCTCCGCCACCATTTCGATCAGCAGGTCGAGAGCCTCGCATGCCGCACGGCTCGTCTCGTCATTGCCGCGCAGATAGTGATAGGCGCGTTCGAGATGGATGCGGGCGGCTGAAAAATCGCTGGTCAATGGTTCCCTCCATGAACCCGCCCTAATGTATCTTGGCCGGCCCGGCGGAATGCGGGGTAAATATCCACAGGCGATTTTTATTCAAATGCCGAGGAACAGGTTGGCCGCGCCTGTCAGGAGAGACGCCGCGCAACGCTTTGCCGTGCCTTGCGACACGGCTAGACTGCCGCGTCCCTTGTCCGAGGTGACATCCATGATCGTCCAGGCCTGCATCAATGGCGCGCGTCCGCGCGATTTTCACCCCAGGCTGCCGCTGACGGCGCAGGCCATGGCTGGGGATGCCGCAGCCTGCGTCGCGGCCGGTGCTGGCGAGCTGCACATCCATCCGCGCGGCGCCGACGGGCGCGAAAGCCTGGCCGCCGTCGATGCGACCGTGCTTGCCGTGCGCCTGATCTGCCCGGGCACGTTGACAGGCGTGTCGACCGGGGCCTGGATCGAAAACGATGTCGCGCGCACCCGCGCGGCGATCGCCGGCTGGCGCGAACTGCCCGACTATGCCTCGGTCAACCTATCGGAAGTCGACGCGCCAGCCGTGATGGAGCTGCTGCGTCAGCGCGGCGTCGGCATCGAGGCCGGGCTCGCCACCGTTGCCGATGCCGAGCGGTTCGTCAGCCTTGCCGATCACGGCCAGGTGCTGCGCATCCTGATCGAGATCGACATACCGGACCTTGCCGCGGCACTTGACGAAGCGCACGGCATCGCCGCCGTGCTGGAGCGCGCCGACGTGCGGCGGCCGATCCTGCTGCACGGTGCCGACGCCACCGTTTGGCCGTTCGTGAAGCTGGCGCACAGCAAGCGCTGGTCGACGCGGGTCGGGCTGGAGGATGGCAAGACGCTGGCCGATGGCAGGGTGGCGAAGGACAGTGCGGAGATCGTTGCGGCTGCCGTCGCCATCTTCCGGTCGGGCGGCTGAAGGGCTCAGTCCTACCCGCCGGCGGGCGCTGTCCAAGTGCGCAAAATGTGTTTCTGGATCTTGCCGGATGCGGTGCGCGGCAGCGCGTCGGTGAGAAGGAACTCTTTCGGCACCTTGTAGCGGGCGATGCGGGCGCCGCAATGGCTTGCCAGATCGGCCGGATCGACGATGCATCCGGCTTTCACCACGACGAAGGCGCGCCCGACTTCGCCCCAGCGTGCGTCGGCGACGCCGATCACGGCGGCTTCGGCGATGCCGGGATGGTCGAGCAGAACGGTCTCGATTTCGACGGGATAGACGTTCTCGCCGCCGGAGATGAACATGTCCTTGCGACGGTCGACGAGGGTGACGAAGCCGTCCTCGTCGCGCCGCGCGATGTCGCCGGTGCGGAACCAGCCATCGGCGGTGAAGGCGCGCTCTGTCTCCTCCGGCCGGTTCCAGTAGCCTGGCGTGATCGAGGGGCCGGACAGCCATATCTCGCCGGGTTCGCCGGCCGTGACGTCGCGGCCATCGTCGCCGACAATGCGCAGGCCGATCGTTGGTGCCGGCAGGCCGGCCGCGCCTGCCTTGCCGGCGATGCGGCCGGCCTCGACCGGCATGCCAAGCACCGTGCCTGCCTCGGTCATGCCGAAGCCGTCGGCCATGCACACGCCTTGCGCCAGCCACCAGTTGATTTCGGCGGCCGGATTGGGCGCGCCGCCGGTGAAGATGGCGGTGAGCGAGGTCCAGCGCGTCGGCGTGAAGTCGGGGTGGTCACGCAGCATCCTGGCCATCTGCGGCACGCAGAAATAGTGGGTGACGCCAAGGGCCGGATCGGCAAGGCGGCGATTGGTGGCGCCGGCATCGAAGCCGGGCGAGATCAGCACCGTGCCGCCGTGAAGCAGCGGCGGGCGCAGATTGGTGATAAGGCCGATGACATGGAACATCGGCGCGTCACAGAGGAATATGCTGGCATTGCCGACCCGGCCCAGCACGCCGAAATTGACCGCCGTGGCAAAGGCGTTGCGCTCGGTGACGATGACGCCCTTTGGCCGGCCCGACGTGCCCGATGTGTAGAGGATGATCGAGGGCGCATCGCCGGCGGGCAGGGGACGCCGCGGCGCCGGCGTCTGTGCCGCCACCGTTCTCGCGAAGGCAGCGACTTCGACAGGCTTGCAACCGTTGGGCAACGCCGTCTGCAGGACGGCGTCATGCAGCAGCAGAGCCGGGTCGCAATCGGCAAGGATCGCCTGCTGTTCGGCACTGGCAAGCCGCCAGTTGACCGGTACGAAGATGGCGCCGAGCCGCATTGCGGCCTGCTGCAGGATCAGGAGGTCGGCGCTGTTGCGGGCAAGCGTGCCGATCCGTTGCCCGGGCTTGACGCCGTAGCCGGTTTCGAGAACGGCGATGGCGCGCAGGATGGCTTCGTCCAGCGCGGCATAGGTCCAGCGCCGGCTGGAGGCCAGGTCGACGCAGGCAAGTCGGTCCGGCTGCGCGCCGGCATGCAGGGCCACCGGGTCTGAAGTCGTCAAGGCCGGCATGCGCATCTCCTCCCAGATTGCGTCGTTGGCTTATCGCGTCATCTGGCCTTGTCGTAAGCGCCGAGGCCCGGCTTGTAGCTCTTTTCGTCGATGAACTGGCGGATACCTTCCTTGCGGCCCTCATTGTCGTGCGAGTTGGCCGCCTCCTGTGCCCGCACCAGATAGTCCTCGGCATTGTCATAGGTCATTTCGCCGACGCGGCGGATAGCGTCCTTGGTCGCCTTCAGCGCGATCGGGTTCTTCTTCAGAAGGATGTTGGCAACCTCGGTGACCCGCGCCTTCAGCTCAGCCAGCGGCAGGCTTTCATTGACGAGCCTCCAGGCGGCGGCCTTCCTGCCGTCGATCAACTCGCCGGTCAGCGCATGGTACATGGCGTCGCGCATCGAGAGGAGGTCGACCACCACCTTGGTGGCGCCGCCGCCGGGCAGGATGCCCCAGTTGATCTCGGACAGGGCAAACTGCGCCTCGTCCGCGGCAAAGGCGAGGTCGCAAGCGAAGAGCGGGCCATAACCGCCGCCAAAGCACCAGCCATTGACCATAGCGATGGTCGGCTTGCCGTACCAGCGCAGGCGCCGCCACCAGCCATAGGCTTCGGACTGCGCCTTGCGGACGGCGCCGAGCCCCTTGGCCTCGGTCTCGCGAAAGTACTCCTTGAGGTCCATGCCAGCAGACCAGGCGCTGCCTTCGCCCGACAGCACCAGCACACCGACATCGGCGCGGTATTCGAGTTCCTCGAGAACCTCCATCATGCGCCGGTTGAGCGCCGGGTTCATGCAATTGCGCTTGTCCGGCCGGTTGAAGCGCACCCAGGCGATGCCGTTCTCGACGTCGAAGGCAACGGTCTCATCGGTCATGGTCGGTATCCTCCCGTTCCACTTGGAAATTGCTATGGAGCATAGCTATCTTGATTGCTATGTCGCATAGTCTTTTTCGCTTGACAAGAGCCGGCATCGCGGCGATCGGTTGGCATGGATGAAACCCAGCTTCACCCCGGGCCAGAGATGATGTCCGAAGACGCGCTCGATGCGCAGATTGGCTACAATCTCAAGCGCGCCTCGGCTTTCGCGCTCAATGATTTCGCGGTCGAGCTGACCGATGCGGGCCTGCGCCCGGTTACCTATGGCATGCTGGCGCTGATCGATGAGCGGCCAGGCATCCGCGCCGCCGAACTGTGCCGCCTGCTCGGCATGAAGAGTGCCAACATGGCGCCGCTGCTGGCAGAGCTGGAAGAGCGCGGGCTGGTCGAGCGCGACGACCATGCCGAGGACAGGCGCGTGCGGATGCTGACCCTGACGCCGGCGGCCAGGCAGGCCATGCCGGGCTGGCGGCGACAGGTTCGCCGGCACGAGGACAGGTTCCTGCAAAGGCTGACGAAGAAGGAGCGGGCGACGCTGCTGCGCCTGCTGCGCCTGATCTGGACGGACGAAGATTGAGGGCGGTCTAGAGCGTTTGATGCAATTCCGGACGGAAAACCGCTCACACTTTTCCTGGAATTGCTCTAGGCCGTGAACCCCACAAATCTGCCGGTCATGGGCCAAAACCGAAAGTGGGCAACTTACCAGGAATACCGCACCACGCCCTTGCCGGCATAGCTGTTGGTGACGTCGGAGAACTCGCCCTCGAAGGTGGCAGCGGCGGACCAGCCGTTCAGCCATTTCTTTTCGGCAGAGGCGGTGAAGAGCGCGGAGTCGCTGGCCTGCGCGGCGCCGTCAACGACAAAGGATGCGCCCGGCAATGCCTGGAACGTCGCACCGATATTGCGCTCGGGATTGAAATCATGCGCCCATGCCAGGCGCCCCCCCAGCGTGAAGATTCCGTCCGGCATCGCATATGATTTGTCGCCGCGAAGGCCGAGTTCGCTGCGCGTATCAGTGACACTCCTTGATGCATAGGCCAGCGCAAAGGTGTTGACGCCGGTTACCGCCTGCTCGGCGTAGGCAGGCAGATCGAAGGTGGTGAACTGCCCTGCCGCGTAGGGCGTGATGCCGACGCCGTCCATCCACGGGCTGACGAAGCGATAGCCGCCTTCGACGCGACCCGAGAAGGCATTGGCGTTGAACTGCGCGCGCAACTGGTCGATGCCGGCCACCGTCACGGTGCGGTTGGTGGTGATGTCCTGCCAGCCATAGGCCAGCGCTCCGGAGAGATACGCCGCACCCGCATTGTGCCGGATGAAGGCGCCGGCCTGGAACATATCAGATCGGCCAGAGCCACCATTGGCGACGCTGAAGTTCGTACCACCGCCCGCCAGCGCAAAGCCTGCCAGCGTATCCGGCGAGATACGGTAGTCGGCGCCGACCGCGATGCCTGCGATGCGGCTGGTCGTGTCGTTGGAGCCGAGTGTCGTGTTGCCGTCCGTGGTCTGCGAGCCGCCATAGCCTGCCGCCCACACGCTCCAGCGCTGCGCGAGCGGATCGGCCATGACGGGCGCCTTGGCGAACATTGCATTGGCGTCCCGCGCCGCACTGGAGCGCGGCTTGTCCGTCGAGGCGTAGGCCGATGCGTCCGCCGATGATCCCGCTGAAACCGGATCGCCGCGACCGCCGACGAAGGGATCGGTCAGCAATCCCATGAACAGGTTCATCGCGTTGAAGGTCGTCTGCTGCGAGCCGGTCGCGGTCTCGCCGGAGGCTTGCGAGAGCGCGGCTGAAAGATTGCCGCCGCTCAATCCGAACAGGCTGACGAAGCATGGCGGCAGCGCGCCGCCATTGTTGAAGAAGTTGTTGAGCGTGGATGCGACGGCCTGCGGATTGCCCGGCAGTGAGGTGCCGGCGCCGAGCGCGGCCGTGAGGTTCAGCAACACATCGGACGGCGTGTAGCTCAGGCCGACATTGAAACCGGGCAAGCCGCCGCTCACGCTGCTGAAGGTGGTGCCGCCGAGGCCGCCGGCCGCCGACAGGATGGTGTAGCTCTTGCCGACATAGGTTCCGGGCAGGAACGTGGTCTGTACGGTGCCGCCGGTCAGGCTCGCGATGCCTGTGACATTGGTGCGGTCGGCGGCCGATGACGAGACCTCGACGCGGTAGATGCCGCCGGTGCCGAACGCCAGATCGCCGCCGACCGTCAGCGTGCCGATCGAATTGCCGGGCGCGAGCACGCCGCCGGCGTTGATGGTGGTATTGCCGACGGTGCCGTTGCCACCCAGCGTGCCACCGGCATTGACCGTCACCGCCGAATTGGCGATGGAACCGTTGACCGCCAGCGTTCCGCCATTGACCATGGTCGGCCCGCTATAGGTGCTGGTTGCGCTCAGGATGGTGGTGCCGTTCTCCACCGTCACCGCCCCCGCGCCGGAGATAATCGTGGCGAAGTCGTAGTTCGAGGCGGTGTGGTTGAAGACGATGCGGCCGGCGCCTGCCCCGAACGCGACCGCGGGCGTGGTCAGCGTGCCCGGCGCGGCCGCGGCCTCACCGGAGGCGGCGCCGATATTGAGCGTGCCGGTCGAGCCGGCAGAAGCGGCGATCTGCATGCCCAAAGCCGTCGAGACGGTGCCGCCGTTGGCGATCGTCAGCATGCCGGTGCCGTATTGGCCGACGGCGAACGTGCCGGAATTGGTCCAGACCGAGCCGGCGCCATCGACCGTCACGGTGCCGGTCGAGCCGGGAACCAAGCCGAGATCGCCGAAGAAGACGCTGTTCACCTTGCCGCCGTTCCGGATCGTCAGCGTGCCGGTACCGCCGCTGCCAACAACGACCCCGGCGGAATTCCAGGTAGAGCCGGCGCCATCAACCGTCACCGTGCCGGTCGAGCCGACATCGGTGCCGATCCAGCCGATGACGTTGCTCACCTTGCCGCCGTTCTGGATCGTCAGCGTACCGGTGCCGGAATGGCCGACATAGAGGTCGCCGGAATTGATCCAGGCCGAGCCGGCGCCATCAACCGTCACCGTGCCGGTCGAGCCCGCATTGAAGCCGAGACTGGCGCCGACAGACCCGCCGGCGTTGCTCACCGTGCCGCCATTCCGGATCGTCAGCGTGCCGGTGCCGGACTTGCCGACATAGAGCGTGTCGGAATTGGTCCAGGACGACCCGGCTCCATCAACCGTCACGGTGCCGGTCGAGCCGGCATTGACGCCGAGATAGCCGGTGACGTTGCTCACCTTGCCGCCGTTCTGGATCGTCAGCGTGCCGGCGCCGCGACTGCCGAGATAAAGGGAGCCGGAATTGGTCCAGGCAGAGTCGGCACCAACAACCGTCACAGTGCCGGTCGAGCCGGCATTGGCGCCGAGATAGCCGTTGGTGGCGCTCACCTTGCCGCCGTTCTGGATCGTCAGCGTGCCGGTGCCGCCCCTGCCGACATAGAGGGAGCCGGAATTGGTCCAGGACGAGCCGGCGCCATCAACCGCCACGGTGCCGGTCGAGCCTGAATTGTAGGCGAGGAGGCCGTTGCCGACGTTGCTCGCCTTGCCGCCGTTCTTAATAGTCAGCGTGCCGGTACCGCTAGTGCCGACACCGAGGTCGCCGGAATTGGTCCAGGACGAGCCGGCGCCATCAATAGTCGCGGTGCCGGTCGAGCCGGCATTGATGCCGAGGATGCCGGTGACGTTGCTCACCTTGCCGCCGTTCTGGATCGTCAGCGTGCCGCTGCCGCCATTGCCGACGTAGAGGTCGCCGGAACTGGTCCAGGACGACCCGGCGCCATCAACTGTCGCGGTGCCGGTCGAGCCGACATTGACGCCGAGATAGCCGCCGGTGGTGCTCACCGTGCCGCCGCTCTGGATCGTCAGCGTGCCGGTCGAGCCCGCATTGACGCCGAGATTGCTGGTGGTGGTGCTCACCTTGCCGCCGTTCTGGATCGTCAACGTGCCGGTGCCGCCATAGCCGACAGTGAGGTCGCCGGAATTGGTCCAGGACGAGCCGGCGCCATCAACCGTCGCGGTGCCGGTCGAGCCGGCATTTAGGCCGAGATAGCCGGTGACGTCGCTCACCTTGCCGCCGTTCCGGATCGTCAGCGTGCCGGTGCCGCCATAGCCGACAGCGAGGTCGCCGGAATTGATCCAGGACGAGCCGGCGCCATCAACCGTCGCGGTGCCGGTCGAGCCGGCATTTAGGCCGAGATAGCCGGTGACGTTGCTCACCTTGCCGCCGTCCTGGATCGTCAGCGTGCCGGTGCCGCCATAGCCGACAGCGAGGTCGCCGGAATTGGTCCAGGTCGAGCCCGCGCCATCAACCGTCGCGGTGCCGGTCGAGCCCGCATCGACGCCGAGATTGCCGCTGGTGGTGCTCACCGTGCCGCCGCTCTTGACCGTCAGCGTTCCGGTCGAGCCGGCATTGACGCCGACATTGCCGGTGGTGGCGCTCACCTTGCCGCCGTTCTGGATTGTCAGCGTGCCGGTGCCGCCGAAGCCGACAGCGAGGTTGCCGGAATTGGTCCAGGACGAGCCGGCGCCATCAATCGTCGCGGTGCCGGTCGCGCCGGCATTGTAGCCGAGGAAGCCGTCGCCGACGTTGCTCACCACGCCGCCGTTCTGGATCGTCAGCGTGCCGGTGCCGCCATAGCCGACAACGAGGTTGCCGGAGTTGGTCCAGGTCGAGCCGGAGCCATCAACAGTCGCGGTGCCGGTCGAGCCGGCATTGAGGCCGAGATAGCCGGTGAGATCGTTCAGGATGCCGCCGTTCTGGATCGTCAGCGCGCCGGTGCCGGAATCGCCGACAACCACACTGTTCGCTTGCGCGCCGGTCGCTCCGATCACCGTGGCATTGGGCGCGACCGTGTCGATATACGCGTCCGCAGCGGTTGGAACGCCGGATGACCAGTTGGTGGCGGTGAACCAGTCGGTTGAGGTCGCGCCGGTCCATTCGGTGGCGCGCGATGGCGTCGCCAGGACCAGTCCGAGCGCCACCATGGAGCTGGTGCCCAGCAGGCGACGGAACGACGCGGCCAAGGTCAGCGCCGCAAAGCGGCTATTCGATCGCTTGCGCCCGACCACGGCCGCGCCGGTTTCCAGCGCGCCTTCAGACGCTACAAAATAAGACAAGCCAAATCCCCCTGCGGTCCAGATAGCGACGTTTGAATTCCGTTGCGCCTTGTGGCGCCGGTCGCGCATGGACCCGTTGAGCGGGACTCTGCAGTATCAAGTTTAGCGGAGGAACATCGCGGAGTCCGACCAATATTGGTCATCCGACAAAGCGCACGCTATATTTGGCCGACTGTGTCATTAATATCACAAGAGGAAGGCGGACAGTATAAACGATGCTACTCGCGGATCGTGGATACGACGCGGAAAATTTCCGCCTCAGAAAATGAAATAACTGTCGGGCGACGAACCAAGACTGAGGCTGCTATCTGCTTTCCTCATCCGGCGAAGAAAGCCGTAGCGCCAGCGTAATCAGCGCGATCACCGGCGGAACGATAAAGCACCAGACATTGGCGAAGGCATAGCCGAGCGCGGCGGCCGCGCAGCCGGCGGCGAAGACGGCGACCGCTGCCGCCATGCGCCGCAGGCGGGCGATGAGCGCCGGGCGGGCCTCCGGTGCGGGGCCGCCGATGAGGTCGGCGAGGTCGATCATGATCTGGGTGGTGGTGCCGGTCATCAGCGTCGAGGGCGGGGCTGCCGCCAGATGGACCCGGTGCACCGCGTTCTGGATCGCCATGGCGGCGACCAGCACCATGCCGGTGACGATCGCGGCCGCGCCGTCGCCGCTGGCGAAGGGACCGAAGCGGATCGCCAGTGCCGCGCCGAGGACGAGCAGCGCCAGCTTGGCCGAGAGCAGCACGCCTAGCGCCTGATGTCCGCGCCGGCGCAAATGCTCGCCGGCCAGCCGGGTCAGGATGACGACGATGCAGAACACCGGCAGCGCCAGCAGCTTTGCCAGCACGCCCGAAATGCCGAGCACCAGCGAGGCGCCGAGCGTGACGAAATTGCCCGTCACATGCGCGGTGAACAGGCCTTGCAGAGCCAGGAAGCCGGCCGTGTCGACATAGCCGCCATTGAGGCTGAGCAGCAGCGGCAGTGTGGGCTTCATGGCGTCGTCGCCGGGACCAGGAAACGGTCGGGCGCCAGCGCCGCGGCGGTGACGCCGAGCGCCGTGACATCGCCGGGCAGGGGCTCGCCGCGCATCAGCGCCGCGCTCAGCCTGGCCAAGCTCAGCGACACCTGAAAACCATAGCCGCCCTGGCCGCCGAGCCAGAAGAAGCCGGGCAGGCGGGGGTCGAAGCCGGCAACCGGCGTGCGGTCGGGCGCGAAGGTGCGCAGCCCCGCCCATGGCGTCGACGGACGGCCGATGCACATCGACGTCGCCTGCTCGATGCGGTCGACGGCGATGGCGACGTCGAGGTCTTCCGGATACGCGTCGCAAGGCTCGGTGTCGGTCTCGTCGGCGAGCGAGCCGATCAGCCTGCCGGCGTCGGGCTTGAAGTAGAATTGTTCGTGCAGGTCGACCACCAGCGGCCAGCCGGCGATGTCGGTGCCGGCAGGCGGGTCGAACAGGAAGGCGGTGCGTCGCTTGGGCTGGAAGCCGAGGCCGGAAAGCCCGGCCAGGCCGGCGACGACATCGACCCAGGCGCCGGCGGCGTTGACGACGATGTCGGCCGTGTAGGCACCGCTGCTCGTTTCCACCCGCAGGCCGCCGCTGTCGGGCGAGATGGCGCGCACCTCCTCGCCGGTGCGGATGGTGCCACCGCCAGCCTTCAGCGCCGAGGCGCTGGCCGCCAGCATCTTGTCCGTGTCGACATCCACCGCGTCCGGCTCATAGGCGCCGCCGCAAGTGGCTTCAGCGGCAATGACGGGAACCCGCGCGTGGAGTTCGGCCGCCGACAGGCGGCGCACACTGGGCACCAGCGCCTGCAATTCGCCGGCCAGCTTGTCGATCGCGGCGTCGTCGCCTTTCCAGCCGACATGCAGCGCGCCGCGCCGATGGGAAGCGAAGCCGCCCTCGATTATTTGCCGCCGGCTGGCCAGCGTCAGCGCCCGCACCAGCCGGTTGCCGTAGGTCTCGGTGAACAAAGCGGCGGAGCGGCCGCTGGCGTGGTAACCAAGATGCGCCTCGCGCTCGATCACGGTGACGTCAGCCCAATCCCGCACCGCGGCGGCCAGTGACAGGCCGGCAATGCCACCACCGATGACGACGATTTTTTGGGGAGGATTCGACTGCATCCGTCAGTCGTAAAAATGATTTCGTATCCAGTCAAACGGCGCGACCTTCTCTCGGACGTCGCGCGGCCATTTCTTCCCGTTCCAAGGGGAGAAATGGCCGGCGGGCATGAAGGCAGCGCCGGCTACGACGATCGGCAGCGTCCTCTAAAGTATCGCAGCCTGTCCCAATCCTCGCCGAACCGCCTCGCGATAGGCGAGGTCGGCCGCCACCATGTCTTCCATGGCAACACCCATGGCCTTGTAGACGGTGACCTGGTGGGCGCTGGTCCTTCCCGGCCGCAGCCCAAGCAGCATCTCGCCAAGCTCGGTCCCGGTTTGGGGATCGATGCCATCGAGTTCGCAAGAGCCGACCGGCGTCGGAGCGAAGGCGTCCTTGGTCTCGACGAACAGGCTGGCCCGGCCGACAAGCTCGACCGGCAATTCGCCGCCGGGCGGCGCGACGCCCACCGACGAGACATGCGTGCCGGGCCGCACCCACTCGGCCGAAATCACCGGCCGATAGGAATGCGTTGCCAGGCACACGACATCCGACGAGCGCACCGCGGCCTCGATGTCGCTGACGGCGACGACGCCCGGATGTCGCGCCGCCAGAGCCTGCGCGTCCGCGAATTCTTTTGAGACGACGCGGATCTCGGTGAAGTCCCGTACCAGCGGCAGAAGGTGCAAGTGCTGGCTGGCCTGCACGCCGGCACCGACCACCGTCGCGACCCTGGCGTCGCGGCGGGCGAGTTCGCGCACCGAAAGCACGGCCGAGCCGGAGGTGCGCACGGCGGTGATGTAGGTGCCGTCCATGACGCAGACCGGCATGCCCGTTTCGGAGTCGAACAAATGGATGGTGGCGAGATGGCTGGGGATGGCCCGGGCGATGTTGCCTTCGAACACGTTGACGATCTTCACCGTCAGATGCATGCCCGCCATCCAGGCCGGCATCGCTAGCGAATAGCCGGCCCGCGGAATGTCGAGCTGCGGCCGCGCCGGATTGACGATCTTGCCGCTGGACAATGCCTTGAAGCCCTCTGCCAGCGCATCGAGAAGCTGGCGCGGGTCGATGCATTTTTTCACCTCGGTTTCGCTCAGGATGAGCACGGATGTGTCACCCTTGGTCTGAGCGCTGCGGATGGTCGGTGTGGCTGATGTCATGGGGTTTGCCTTGGTCGGGTTGCGTTGCCCATCAACGGTATTGCCACTCGACAGTGCGATGAAATATGCTGTTTTCACGATTTTGGCGTGATAATCACGCTATCCAACGCCAGAAAGCGTGAATTCCAAATGGACGATCTCGACCGTATCGACCGCTCGCTGTTGCGCTTGCTGCAGGAGGACGGCCGTCGCACGACGCTCGATCTGGCCCGCCGCGTCGGCCTGTCGCCGACCGGGGCGGCGCAACGCATCAAGCGGCTGTTCGCCGAAGGCTTCATCCGGGCGGTGCGGGCGGTTCTCGACCCGGCCCGGATCGGGCAGGCGCAACTCGTCTTCATCGAAGTGCGGCTCGATCATACTGCGCCGCATGTCTTCGACCGCTTCGCCGAGGCGGTTCTGCGGGCGCCCGAGATCATCGAATGCCACATGGTGGTTGGCGGCTTCGATTATCTGGTCAAGGCGCGCATCGCCGACATGACGGTGTTCCAGGATTTCCTGCAGCGGGTGATCCTGCCGCTCCCCGGCGTCAGGGAGACGCATACCTACGCCTCGATCGCCAATGTGAAGCCGGACGCGCTGCTGCCGATCTAGTCCGACTGTCCATCTGCGGCGTCCAGCAGCCATTGCCGCACGGCTTGCGTCGGCTCGGGATGGCGCTGTTTCCTCGGCATCACGACATGGAAATCCTGCGTGCCGCGCATTTCGCCGCTGACCGGCTGCACCAGCCGGCCGGCTGCGAGGTCGGCGGTGACGAGGAAGCGGCTGGCCAGCGCGATGCCCTGGCCGGCGATGGCCGCGTCGATGGCGAGGCTGGTCTGGTTGAAGCGCATGCGTTTGAGCTCAGCCGTCATCTTCAGGCCCACCGCCTTTTCCATGAATTCCGGCCACAGATTGTGCGCGTCGTGCAGCAGGACGTGATGCTGGATTTCGGCGGCGGCGATTTCGGTTGCGCCGGCCGGCAGCAGGGCCGGGCTGCAGATGGCGACGATCTGCTGGGGAAACAGCAGGTCGACGATCAGGCCGGCGCCGAAGGGCGGGCGGCCTTGCCGCACCGCGATGTCGACGCCGTCGGCCTGGAAGCTCGACAGGCTTTCGCTGGCCAGCACGCGCAGGTCGACCAGCGGATTGTCGGCCATGAAATCCTGCAACCTTGGGATCAGCCATTTGGTGGCGAAGCTCGGCGTCACGCTGATCGTCAGCCGCGCCGGCTCGGGGCGCAAAAGCAGCGTTGCCTCCGAGATCAGGTCGAAGGCGCGGCGGATGTTGGGCACATAGGCGCGGCCCTGATCGGTCAGCGCCAGGCCGCGCGGCAGCCGCTCGAACAGTTTCGTGCCGAGATGGCTCTCCAGGCCGCGAATGTGCTGGGCCACCGCACCTTGCGTGACGTTCAACTCCTCGGCGGCGATGCGGAAGTTCAGGTGGCGCGCCGAGGCCTCGAAGGCGCGCAGCGCATTCAGCGGCGGCAGGCTCAGGAAGGCTTCGGGCATGCAGGAGTTTTTCTACTGGTTGATTTCAGGCATTCTGGTTCGAACCGGGCGGCAAAACCAGCTATATCAGCGTTCAAATCCCCAAAACACCGCTTGTGGTGCCCGCCAACCCGAAAAGGAAATCCGATGAGTGTAGAAAAAGTGGCTGTTGTCGTGGCCGGTGGCAGCGGGATGGGCGCGGCGGCGGCCAAGCGGCTGGCGGCGGATGGGTTCAAGGTCGCCATCCTGTCTTCCTCGGGCAAGGGCGAGGCGCTGGCCAAGGATTTGGGCGGGCTCGGCGTCACCGGCTCCAACCAGTCGAATGACGATCTGCAGCGCCTCGCCGACCTGACGCTGGAGCGTTTCGGCCGCATCGACGTGCTGGTCAACAGCGGCGGGCACGGGCCGCGCGCGCCGATCCTGGAGATCACCGACGAGCAGTGGCACACCGGCATGGACGTCTATCTGATGAACGTCATCCGGCCGGTGCGCATCGTGGCGCCGCAAATGGTCAAGCAAAAGGGCGGCGCCATCATCAACATCTCGACGGCCTGGGTGGCCGAGCCCAACGCGATGTTCCCGACCTCCGCCGTGTTCCGCGCCGGATTGACCGCCTACACCAAGATCTTCTCCAACACTTACGCGGCCGACAATGTGCGCATGAACAATGTGCTGCCGGGCTGGATCGACAGCCTGCCGGCCACCGAAGAGCGCCGCGACAACGTGCCGATGCAGCGCTACGGCACCATGGAGGAGGTAGCGGCGACGATTGCGTTCCTGGCGTCGGAAGGCGCGGGCTACATCACCGGCCAGAACATCCGTGTGGATGGGGGGGTTATCCGGGCGCTGTGATGCGGGGCTCTTCCTTCTCCCCCTGTGGGAGAAGGTGTCGCCGAAGGCGACGGATGAGGGGTGTTCCAGGGAACGCCAACGCCTCACTCCGCTGGAACACCCCTCATCCGTCTCGGCGCTGTGCGCCGATCCACCTTCTCCCACAAGGGGAGAAGGAAAGGGCGAGCCTCACCGCTGATCCGCATCCGTCAACGTCTGCAAGAACGCGACGATGTCGTCGATCTCAGCGTCGTTGAGCGCTGGCTTGTCGCCTGGCTTCTTGCCGTTGAAGGGCGGATCCTGATTCAAGTTTCCCCAGTAAGCCTTTGGCAGATCGTCATATTTCCTGATCGTGCCATCGGCATTCCTGGGGTACCAGCGGCCGGGATCGGTGTCGCGGCTGGCGTAGAAGGCGACCGCGTCGCGCAGCGTGTGTAAGGCGCCATTGTGGAAGAAGCTCTTGCGCAGCGCGACGTTGCGCAGGGTCGGTGTCTTGAACAGGCCGCAATATTCCGTCCGGCCCTTGAAGTCGGTGCGCAGCGGGCCGTAGAGGCCAAGATCGGCATAGGTGGGATCGGCGTTGGCGGGAATCGCGGCGTTGCGCGGCACGGCGATGGCGATCAGGCCGAAATCGGTGAATTGCGGCGGCTCGCCGTCATTGGCGGGTTCGCTGAGATGACAACTGGCGCAATTGCCCTTGGCCTCGTCCTCGAACAGCGCACGGCCGCGCAATTCCTGCGCCGTGAGCTCAGCCTTGCCGGCGAGGAAGGCGTCGTAGCGGCTGGAATAGGGGTAGAAATCAGACGCACTCTGCTCGAAGGTGCCGAGCGCCTCGGCGGCGGCGTCGAAGGCGTCGCCGGGGTGCTCGAACACGTCGTCGCCGAAGGCTGCCTTGAACTCACCGGCATAGGCTGATTTGCGCAAGGCTGATGTGACGGCGGCCTCATCCTTGTTGGCCATCTCGAAGGGCGAGAGAAGGGGGATCTTCGCCTGGTCCTTGCCATGGTCGGCGCGGCCGTCCCAGGTCAGGCCGCCGGTCGGGCCATTGTCGACGCTCTCGTCGCCCTCATCCTCGGAATCGTAGAAATGCTCGGTGAAGGCGGGCGCCGCCTGGAGATAGCGCAGCGACGGCACGGCGCGCACGCCCGGCTGGTCGAGGTTTGGACCGCCCATTTCGACCGGTGCCGCCGAGGCCGGACCGAAGGCGTGGCGTGGATCATGGCAGGACGAGCAGGCCTGCTTGCCCGAGGCCGACAGCGCCGGATCGAAGAACATTTTCCGGCCAAGCGCCGTCAGCGCCTGCGCCCGCGCGAAGGCATCGGCCCGCGACAGGGGGCCGGGGTGGACGCTGCCGGTTCCGGCACGGACGAAGGTTGCCGGCAAAATAACGGCAAGGCCGAACAACGATGCGGCGGCGGCCGCGATCATCAGGCGTTTGCCTCGTCCTGTCGTCATCGGTTCCAGGTCCATTTCGCTCCACAGCTAGGCTCTTCGCGAAACCGTGTTCGCAGGCAAGGCAAGTGTCACAAGGGTGACAAGCCATCATCGCCCGCGACAAGGCGCTGCGCAACAACGACCAGCCGCCGATGGGGGGCTCTCCGCCGCACTTGATTTCAGCCGGTAGGTTGCGCCGGTTCGTCGGCGGACAAGAAAACTGTCACCCATGCAATCGGTCCATTCTGTTTACCTATCTATCCGGTTCGGACAGGCGCCTGTCCAGCCGATAGATGGGTAACAGTTTGAACCGGATACATAGGTAACACTTCTCCCCTATGTGTCCGTCGCAGCGCCAAGCGGTTTGGTTGGCGCGGCGCTGCGACGGACAAGCTTCATACGCTTGGTGTCGATGATGCCGAGCTGGTGGGCATGGAAGCTGAGCGTCCATTGGCCCTCCTCGGTCTCTGCAGCAGCGACGGCTTCGCCGGCCAGTGTTTGCGAGACATAGACAAAGCCGCCATTCCACTTGATCTCGCCATTGTGACGCACACGGCGCACCGCCGCCTCGTCCGGATACTCGGGCTCGGGCGGCGTTCTTGGCATGGCGCGCCGTGAGGGGCGGTAATGCTGGGCTGGGGTATCCATGGCGAGTGCCTCATGCGGGCGTTCCTCGTTGTAGCTGCGCCGAAAAGCCTCGAAGGCTTGGCCCTGGGCTGCTCTGTCGGCCGCGGGTTCCTTCGCCATCGGCAGCATGGTCAGGTGGAAACGCTCATGGCGCCCGTTCTGCTGCGGCTTGCCGGGCGCAATCCGTTCCAGCGTGATGCCGAACTTGATGAAGCGCGCCGCAAGCGGCGTCAGGCCCGTGACGCCGGGCGATGCGAAGGGTGGGCCATTGTCGCTTCTGAACCGATCCGGCAGCCCATGCTCTTCAAACAATCGCTCGAACACCGGCCAGGCCTCGGCGTCCGCCGTCGACCCCGTCGCTTCGAGCGCCAGAAGGTAGCGGCTCGATGCATCCATCACCGTCAAGGGCTCACAACGCCACCCGTCACAGGTCCGGAACCAGCCCTTGTGATCACCCGTCCACACCGCGTTCGGCTCTGAAGCTTCCGGCCATGGACCATTGCCTGCCGCCTTCCAGCGCCTGCGCTTACGCCCCACAAGTCCATGCCGCTTCAGAACCTCACCGGCCGTCGAGACCGCAGGCCAGCCGCAGCAGGGCTCCGCACGCTTGAGCCTGGCCATGATCTTCTTGGGCCCCCACAGCGGGTGGGCCTCTTTCATAGCCACGATTCGCTCCACCACATCCCAAGCCGTCGCCCGGCCATGATTGATCGGCGCTCGAGGCCGATCGTGCAAACCTTCCGGGCCGAACTCGCGATAGCGCCCAAGCCATTTGTAGCCGATCTTGCGCGAGATGCCGTAGGCCGCACAAAGCGCGCTCATCGTCTCCTCACCCGAAAGGCAGTCCACAACAAATCGAAGCCGCTCGTCCATGATGCCAGTCTCTCGCCAAACCATCGCCGGTCCTCCGGCGGACAAGAAAACTGTCACCCATGCTATCGGCCCATTCTGTTACCTATCTATCCGGTTCGGACACGCCTTTCCTCTCCCCCGATCGACGGGGGAGAGGAAAGGCGCGAATTCGCCAACCTTGGCGCCCTACCTCTCCGTCCGTCTGTGAGAGGTACGTCTCAAACCATCTAGCCGCCTGACCTGCGGATCAGCTCGCGGCCGATTGGCTTCGGCGTCTCGCTGCGCAGCACCAGCGCCGTGGTGACCGCGCCATGGCGCGCCACGGCGTCGACGATGGTTTCAAGGTGAGCCGGCGAGGGCACCAGCACCTTCAGGATGAAGCAGTCCTCGCCGGTCAGCCGGTGCACCTCGGTGATCTCGGGCATTTCGGCGAACTGCTTCAGGCAAAGGCGGATGTGCTCATGCGTGGTGCGCACACGGATGATCGCCATCATGCCGAGGCCCAGCGCCGCCGGATCGATCACCGCGGTGTAGCCGGCGATGACGCCGCGCTCCTCCAGCCGCTTCACGCGCTCGGAGGTCGCCGGCTGCGACAGCCCGACCCGCCGGCCAAGCTCAGATATGCCGATGCGGCCGTTCTCCTGCATGGCCTCGACAATGGCGATGTCGGTCGGGTCGAGCGGCGCGCGCTCATCGCTGGTCTTCATGGTCACTTTGAATCCATCGGCATGGGCGTGATTTCTCCGATGATTTCCCATTCCCGCAGCCAGCGCAAGACGCCACCATGCACCTCCGATCGATAGGAGCAAGGCGACATGACGCATTTCATCATCCTGCCGGGAAGCGGCGGGTCCGGCCCGGCGCATTGGCAATCGCGCTGGGAGAGCGCCGATCCGGCGATGCGGCGCTTCCAGCCGTCAAGCTGGGACCTGCCCGATTTCAGCGACTGGCTGGCGGCGCTGGAGGCTGCGGTGATCGCGGCCCCAGAACCGCCGGTGCTGGTCGCGCACAGCCTGTCCTGCCTGCTGATCGCGCATTGGCAGAAGATTTCGCAAAGGCCGGTGAGGGCGGCCCTGCTGGTCGCCGCTCCCGATCCGGCGTCGGCGGTCTTTCCTGGATATGGCAAGGCTTTCGCCAAAATTCCCGAGGGCAAGCTGCGCTTTGCCTCGCTGGTGGTGACCAGCACCAATGACCCCTATGGCTCGGCGCAGTATGCGCAGGCGCGGGCGACGCAATGGGGCAGCCGCCTGGCCGTCATCGGCCCGTTCGGCCACATCAATGCCGAAAGCGGCCTTGGCGGTTGGCCGGAAGGTCTGGCGCTGCTCGAGGATCTGGTGTCCGAGGCTTGAAGGCGCTCAGCCGCCATTCACCAAAGCAAGGACAAGCTTCTGCAAATTGCCGCCCTTGCCGAACTCGACGCGGTCGAAATCGCGGCTGCCCTGTATCCTCGCCTTCGAGATCGCGTCGAGCCGACGGACCACCTCGGCCCTGGTCTTGCTGCATTTGGGATCGTCGGCGACGGTCAGGCCGTCCGTCGCGGCTTCGATGTCATGCACCATTTTTATCATGCTGGCGCCATGCACCTTCTCATGGGCGCTGACCCCGGCGATGAACACCTCCCAGTTCTTTTGGACGGCGGGCGGCAGCGGCGCGGAAGGGCTGGGCAAGGTGTAGGTGATGATCAGTTTCGGCTTGCCCGCCGTCAGCACGCAGTCCTTGCCCCTGGGCTTGTAGTCCCTGATCCCCCAGGTCAGCTTGAAGTTGGTGTAGGCGATGGCGCGGGCAATACCGACATTCGGCCCGTTCTCGCCGATCGACCGGTAGAGCTCCAGCCCGGACTGGCCTGAAATGGCGTAAGTTTCGACCTTCTCGACCGGCTTCCACTCAGCATGGGCGGTCACAGGCAAGGCCAGTATGGCGGCCAGCAAAAGACACAGACGAACTCTCGACACCAATCTCTCCAGGCTGGGACCCAACGACCTTGCCGAACAGGCAATGCCAGCGGAAGGCTTTTCCTATATGCTGCCGTCCGGTGCTGCAAATGTCTTGCAGGCAGTCAATTGGGGGGAAATCATGAGCGTTCGCTATCTCGTCGTCGCCGGTGCCGTGGCTTTGTTGCAGGCCGCACAGCCGGTTTTCGCCGCGTCGTGCAGTGGCTGGAGCGCCAAGATGGAGGAGGATGAAGGCGGCAAGGTGCTGACCGCCTCGGTCTGCGGCGGACCGAAGGGCGATGCGTATCTGATGCTGGCCTGCTTCGACAAGCCAGTGCTGAGTTACGACCTCGGTGCGAGCGGCCAGCAGACGGAGCCCGGCATCAGCGGCGCTTTCGACTTCAAGGCCGACGGCAAGACGGTGACCAAGACGCTGCAGCTGGAGGAAATGTACGGTTATTTCACGGTGGGTTTAGAGAAAGCCGATCCGCTGCTCGACCTGCTGCGTTCGAAGGGGGATGTGTCGGTCAGTTCGGCCAAATATGGCGCGGTCAGTTTTCCGCTGAAGGGCTCGAGCGGAGCGATCGGCAAGGTGCTGGCGCAGTGCGGCAAGGCGAAGCCTGCTGGCGATGCGGATTGAGGGTTACCGCATCACCCCGCCCAATCTCACAGTCGCTCCCGTCAGTTCCTCATCCGAAAACCCGGAGAAACCCAGCACCAGCCCGTGCTTCGGCGCGCCGTCGATGAACATCGCGGACAGCGCCCTGGTGCCGACGCCCACCGCCTTTGCCGCCTCGACGATGGCCGTGTCCGGTCCGCCGCCCCTCAGCATCGCCATCAGATGCAGTCCCTGTTCGGGCACCGTCACATCGAGCCTGTCGCCGCAATGCGTCTCGAGCCCCGCCACCAGCACGTCGCGCGCGGCTTGCACGCGGCGGCGCACGCGCCTGAGATGGGCGGCGAAATGGCCCTCGTTCAAAAGGTCGGTCAGTGCGCCTTCGGCCAGTGTCGAAGGGTAGCGGTCGGAGCGCGCCCTGACCGCCATGACGGCGTCGAGCAGCGGTTCCGGCACCACGACATAGCCGATGCGCAGGCCGGGAAAGAGCACCTTTGAGAAGGTGCCGAGATACGCGACGCGGTTGGCGCCATCCATGCCTTGCAGCGAGGTCAGCGGCGGGCCGGCATAGCGGAACTCGCTGTCGTAATCGTCCTCGATGATCCAGGCCTCGTTGCGCCGCGCCCAGTCGAGCAAGGAGAGGCGCCGGCGCATCGTCATGGTCACGCCGAGCGGATATTGGTGCGAGGGCGTGACATAGGCGGCGCGCGCTTTTGGGCAGAGGCTTTCGCCGATCTCGGGATCGAGCCCTTCGGCATCGACCGGCACGGCGACAATCCTGGCACCACTGCCGGCCAGCACGGCGTGCGCCATGGGATAGCAGGGGTTTTCCAGCCAGACGGCGTCGCCGGGGCGAAGGGCGGCGCGCGCCAAAAGATCAAGCCCCTGTTGCGTGCCCGAGGTCAGCACGATCTGGCCGGCGTCGCAGCGCACGCCGCGCGCGGTCCTGAGATACGTGGCAATCGCGGTGCGCAGCGGAAGACCGCCGCGCGGATCGCCATAGCGGAAATGTTCGGGGCCGGGGCGGGCGAGGTGACGCGACAGCAGGATGCGGAACAAATTGAGCGTGCGCGGGTCGGACACCGCCACGCCAAGGCCGCAAGGCAGCGAGGTGGCGGCGTCGATCTCTGGCGGGCGCGCCTTGGCCAAAGTTGTCGGCAGATGCGGCACGTCGCGCGCGACGAAGGTGCCGGCGCCGACCTTGGCGACAGCAAAGCCTTCCGAGATCAGCATTTCGAAACAGGCGACCGCCGCCGAGCGCGACAGGCCGAAACGTTGCGCAAGGTCGCGGGTGGTCGGCAGCTTGGCGCCGGCGGCCAGCGCGCCGATCTCGATCAGCCGCCGGAGCGCGGCGTAGAGCTCGCGGCTGCGCGGGCCGTCACCCGGCAAGACCGGGATTAGCGCCGACCAATCCGGCTGATTGGTCTGAGTTTTGTTGCTCTGATTGGTTCTTTTCCCGACCAATGTCATGGCGCATGGTTGGCAGACAACAATTGAGGATGCAAGCCGTGAACGACATCGCCGCCAGCTTTCCGACCACCAGCCGCAACCGGGTCAAGCGCCTGCATGAGCGCGGCAGCTATGACCATGCGGCCGTCTTCGCGGTGCTGGATGCCGGGCTGCTGTGCCACGTCGCCTACACGTTCGATGGCCAGCCCTATTGCACGCCGACCATCCACTGGCGTGAGGGCGACATGCTCTACTGGCACGGCTCGTCCGCCAGCCGCATGTTGCGCCAGCTGCGCGGCGGCACGCCGGCCTGTCTCACCGTGTCGCATCTCGACGGGCTGGTGCTGGCGCGCACCGGCTTCAACCATTCCGCCAACTATCGCTCGGCCATGTGTTTTGGCACGGCACGGATCGTCGATGATCCGGACGAGAAGATGAAGGCGCTGGCCGGCGTCGTCGACCGCTTCTATCCCGGCCGCAGCGAGACCTTGCGGCCGATCTCGGCGCAGGAGGCCAAGGCGACCATGGTCATCGGCATGCGCATCGAGGAGGCGTCGGCGAAAGTGCGCGCCAAGGGCGTCGCCGACGACGAGGAGGATTACGGCCATCCGGTCTGGGCCGGCGTCATCCCGGTGCGGATGGTGATCGGCGCGGCCGAACCGTGCTCGAGGCTGCTGCCCGGCATCGAGCGGCCGGGGAATTTGGCTGGGTATGCAGAGGGCGAGAGGCTGGATGCGGCGCTGATGCAGGCGCAGAGGGTGTATGAGGGCGAGGTGTAGCTGGCGCTTCTTCCTTCTCCCGCAAGGGGGGAGGGAGAGCGCACCTTGCCGCCACCATCGCCTCGCGCTATCCCGGCACCATGATCACCTTCCGCAAGGCGCAAGCCTCCGACCTGCCGGCAATCGTCGCCATGCTGGCCGACGATCCGCTGGGTGCCGCTCGCGAGGATGCCTCCTTGCCGCTGGCGCAAGGTTATCTCGATGCCTTCAACGCCATCGATGCCGATCCCAACCAGTTGCTTGCGGTGGCCGTGGACGGGGCCGAAGTGATCGGCACGTTGCAGATCACCTTCCTTGCTGGCCTGTCGCGCAAGGGCGCCTGGCGTGGGCAGATCGAGGCGGTGCGGGTCGCCGGCCACCGGCGCTCGGGCGGCATTGGCCGGCTGATGTTCGAATGGGCGATCGATCAGTGCCGGGCACGCGGCTGCAACCTTGTGCAGTTGACCACCGACAAGGGACGGGCGGACGCGCACCGCTTCTATGACGGTCTCGGCTTCACCGGCAGCCATCTCGGTTACAAGAAAACCTTGTAGGCGTTCCGCCCCGGCCGCCACTGGCGTATAGCGGAAGGCATTCAGGCACTATTCAAATCGCCTGACAAAGCGGATATAGGTCAGCTAAGTTGACCTATATTCGAAACGTCTGGGGAGGCGTGACTTGACCCTTTTGAACCTGTTGGCTTCGCGCTCATCGCGCATGAAGGCCTCCGAAATCCGCGAGCTGTTGAAGCTGCTCGACCAGCCAGACATCATCTCGTTTGCCGGCGGCATTCCCGATCCGGCGCTGTTTCCGGCCGAGGCAATCCGCGATGCCTATGCCGAGGTGCTGGGCGGGGCCGAGGCGGGGGCGGCGCTGCAGTATCAGGTCTCGGAAGGCTATCTGCCGCTGCGGCGCTGGATCGCCGGGCAGATGGGTAAGCTCGGCGTTGCCTGCGACGAGGCCAACATCTTCATCACCTCCGGCTCGCAGCAGGCGCTGGATTATCTGGGCAAACTGTTCCTGTCGCCCGGCGATACCGCGCTGGTGACGTGGCCGACCTATCTCGGCGCGCTGCAGGCCTTCAACGCCTATGAGCCGCGCTACGACCGGCTGCGGCCCGAAGGCGGCAACATGACGCCGGCTGCCTATCACACTGCCGCCGCCGCTAATGGCGGTCGGGTGAAATTCGCTTATCTGGTGCCGGACTTCGCCAACCCGACCGGCAACACACTCGACCAAAAACAGCGCGAAGCGGTGCTCGATCTTGCCGGTGAACTCGATATCGCGGTCATCGAGGACGCCGCCTATCGCGCGTTGCGTTATGACGGCGAAGGCGTGCCGCCGATCCTGGCGCTCGATTGCGCGCGCTCCGGCGGTATCGACAAGGCGCGCACGCTCTATTGCGGCTCGTTCTCGAAGATCCTGTCGCCGGGCATGCGCGTCGGCTGGGTCTGCGCGCCGCGCCATGTGGTGGAAAAGCTGGTGCTGATGAAGCAGGCGTCCGATTTGCACAGCCCGTCGATCAACCAGCTGGTGATGCACCGCGTCGCCGAATCCGTGTTCGACGGCCAGGTCGACAAACTCATCGGCGCCTATCGCGAGCGCCGCGACGGCCTGCTGGGCGCGCTGGAAGCCCATATGCCGGAGGGCGTGACCTGGAGCCGCCCGGAAGGCGGCATGTTCGTCTGGGCGACGCTGCCGGAAGGGTCCGACGCCACCGCGCTCCTGGCGCGGTCGGTGAAGGAGGCGCGCGTCGCCTTCGTGCCCGGCAACGCTTTTTACGCCGACGGCACCGGCCGCAACACGCTGCGGCTTTCCTTCACGCTGGCCGACCAGCGCGCGGTGAATGAAGGCATTCCAAGGTTGGCTGCGCTGCTGAAGGGGTAAGTGGAAGGCGGTGTTCCTACGCCTTCACGGCGACCAGATGCTTGAGGATCGCAAGCCTCGTGCGCGCCAGTTTGCGGAGCGGTTTTTCAAAGCCTTCCTCGCCGGTCTCGACGACGAAGACCAATGTCATGAAGTCGAGCATGAACTCGTCGATCGCGGCGGTGATCGCCTGCGACTCGCCCTTGAACCGTCGCAGCAAGGCGGTTGCCTCCTCGACATCGTCGACGCCGGCGCTGTCGACCAGCGCCTCCAGTCTCTGAAAACAATCCAATCGTGGTTCCTCCCGCCGCGCCACGAAACTCCGCTTTGATCGGAAAGTTCCCGTCAGGAGAATTTCTCCTGAAAAGAAACCCATGGAACCTCTTTGGCTGACAGGTGTTCTTGAGGTGTCTGACCCCTGCAGACATTTGAAGGCCCTTTTGATTCAGGCTTTCCAAAGCCCGCCGTTGTCCCCCTCACCGGCGGGCTTTTCCGTGCAAGGTGGACCGAACCCGCGACGGGATTTCGCCGACGGCTAGCGCCGTTCACCGTTTCACGGAAACGGCGAACGGCTCTAACCCTTTGTTTTGACGCAATTCCCTAGGGAAAGCGCTACGCGCTTTTCCCGGGAAAACCGCTCACACTTTACCTGGAATTGCTCTAGCGCCGCCTGTCAGTAGGCTGCGTGTGCCTGCATTGACGACGCACGGTGCGAATTTACATTCGGGCCATTGCGAGGAGTAATTTCATGGAAACCCAGGAACTGCATCGTGGCCGGCTTATCGACCACATCCAACTGGTGGTGAGGGATCTCGCCGCCAGCCGGCGTTTCTACGAAGCGGTCTTGCAGGTGCTCGGCGTGCCGATCGGCGGGACCGGAGACGATTATTTCTGGTCCGACGAGCTGTTCATCTCCAGCGCCGACAGCCGGGCCGCGCAGGGAAAGCTCACCGGCCGTCACCATCTGGCCTTCCAGGCCAGGGATCACGCGATGGTCGATGCCTTCCACAAGGCCGGGCTGGCGGCCGGCGGCAAGGACAATGGCGCGCCGGGCGAACGGCCCTATCATCCCGGCTACTACGCCGCCTTCCTGCTCGACCCGGACGGCAACAACATCGAGGCCGTCCATCACGGTGCGCACACGCGCAGTGCCGCTTCGGTGAAGATTACCTTCTAGGGTTTTTCACGGAATTCCGCTGCGGCCGCCATGTGGTGGCGGTTTCCGCGCGCGCTGGCCCAACGGCGTGCGGGATTGATGGCGTCCCTGTCGTTGCAAGATTGCTGGCCCCAATGCTAACCGTGCAAAGACGGCGGGAATCGGCGTCCAAGCAAGGTACGCGGCAAATTTTCGCCGGACAGAGGCATCCTTTCCCCATCGTGGAGAAATATATTTCATGCAAAAGTCGACCAAGGCAATCTGCGCCGCCGCGCTTTTACTTATGAGCGGAGCCATTTTGCCGACAAGCATATTACCAGTTTCTTATATTTCATCGGCGCAGGCTCAGGAGGAATATCTTCCGACCGAGAAGGACTTTGTCGGCAAATGGAAGCTCAGCGGCTCAGCCATCCGGCCGCCGCGCGACATGAAGGATGCGCCGACGCCGGAACAGGAGGCGGCCGCCGCCGCGTTCCAGCAGACGGTGACCGCCTTCTACGGCGCGTTCGACTATCTCGAGATCACGGCGGACGGCCGCTACAATTTCCATCAGCCCGGTGATCCGGCGTCTGGATCTTGCGTCTGGTGCGGAACCTGGTCCTTCAACAAGAGCTCGCTATGGCTCAAGCTGGATACGGCGCCCAGGCTCGACATCTACGCCAAGGACGGCGACATCCAGATGACCTACACCGCCGAACCCGATGAAAAATCGAAATACGCCTGGCTGGTCTTCGGCTGGACGAAGGCCGAGTAGGTGCGGCGCCACTCACGTTTAAGCGGCTTTTCATCAATCTCGTATTCTCGTATACGAGATTGATGCGAGCCGCCCGAGAAACCCTGTGAACCCATTGGCTGAAGCCGTGCCGTTTTTCAGCCAGTGGGAAACGCCAGACATGACGCTGGCTGTGCTTGCCGATGGCGCCGATGTGGCGCTCAGGCGCGATCCGCTTTGGCGGGGGTCGGGCGCGGAAACCCTCGATGAGTACGCGATCTGGGCCGCCAACATTTGCGGCATGGCGTGCCTGAAAATGATCCTGGCGACGCGCGGCGAGATCGTGCCGACGATTGAACTGGCCAGACGCTGCACCGGGTATGGCGGCTATGTCGTCAATGAGGGCTCGATCAAGGGCCTGATCTACGCGCCCTTCGTCAGTTTCGTGCAGGCGGAATTCGGCCTGAAAGCGCAGGTGATGACCAATGTCGCGACATCGGACATTCCGGCGATCCTCGCCCGGTCACGCTTTTTCATCGCTTCGGTCAGCAGTTCGATCCGCTGGCCAGAGCGCGAGCCGCCGTCGAAGGGCGGCCATCTGGTGCTGGTGACGGCGGCATCGGATGAGGGTTTTCGCTTCCACAATCCATCCGGCCATACCAGCGCCACACAGGCCAACGCAGTGTTGGCGCCAGCCGATTTCGATCGCTTCTTTGCCAATCGCGGCATTGCCGTCACCATTTGATTTCGAGGGATTTCAATGACTGAAAAGGCTTTTCAATGAAGGATAGGATCAGGGTCGCCATCCTCTATGGCGGGCGCTCGGCCGAGCATGATGTGTCGCGGCTGTCGGCGGCCAATGTGCTGAAGGCGATCGACCGGAGGCGCTACGAGGTGGTGCCGGTCGCCATTTCCAGGGACGGCAGATGGCTGCTGCAGCCGTCGTCCGAAGCTGGCGCCGACGGGGCAGGGGCTGCGGTGTCGGAGGATGGCGTGGAGGTCGCCCTGCTGCCGGGCGGCAAGGGCCGGCTGGTGGCGGCGTCGCAGGGCGGCGCGCAGCTTGACCCTGTCGATGTCGTCTTTCCCGTGCTGCACGGGCCGTTCGGCGAGGACGGTTCGGTGCAAGGCTATGCCGAGGTTGCCGACGTCGCCTATGTCGGCTGCGGCATCCTGGCTTCCGCCGCCGCCATGGACAAGGACGTCGCCAAGCGGCTGCTGCGCGAGGCCGGGCTGGGCGTCGCCCGCTCGGTCACCGTGCTCAGAGGCGATGTCGGTTCGTTCCAGGAGATTGCCGGGGCGCTTGGGCTGCCTTTCTTCGCCAAGCCGGCGCGCCAGGGTTCGTCCTTCGGGGTGAGCAAGGTGCATGACAGGGATGGCTTCGAGCAGGCCGTCGAAACGGCTTTGCGCTATGACAGCAAGGCGCTGATCGAGGAGTTCGTCGACGGCCGCGAGATCGAGTGTTCGGTGCTGGAGCGGGCCGACGGTTCGCTGACGGTGTCGCTGCCCGGCGAAATCATTCCGGCCGGCAAGCATGGCTTCTACACCTACGAGGCCAAATATCTCGACGCCGACGGCGCGCTGGTCAAGGTGCCCGCCGATGTCCCGGCCGATGTCGCCGACAAGGCCAAGGAGATGGCCGCGCGGGCTTTCCGGGCGCTCGGCTGCCAGGCCATGGCGCGCGTCGACTTCTTCCTGCGCCCCGACGGTTCGCTGCTGGTCAACGAGGTCAACACGCTGCCCGGCTTCACCGACATCTCGATGTACGCCAAGGCGCTGGCGGCGGCCGGCATCGGCTACAGCACGGTGATCGACGTGCTGATCGAGCACGCGCTGGCGAGGTATGCGGCGCGGTGATCGGCGTCACGCCAGGGTTGCCGCAGGCCCTGGAACGTGAACCCCCGACGGGCGGATAAAGTCACTTCTCTCCATTGCCTCGGGCCGCAGGGAACATACTGACCAGCCCGGAATTGAAGGATAGCCAGCGTCCTGCCGGCGAAGGTTGCACACCGGCTCAATATATCAGACCATGCTAATCAGCAGGGGGAGAGACATCGAGTGGCGGCCAATCGTCGAAACGGGACGGCGTCCGAGGCGCATGGGCTGGATAACATTCTTGCCGCCGCGGCGCCCCATCCGCGCACCGCCTTGCCCAATGTGGCGACGACCGTCACGACGGTGGCGGCGCTGTACTTTGGCCGCGAGGTGTTCCTGCCGATCGCCATCGCGCTGCTTTTGACCTTCGCGCTGGCGCCTTTGGTTGCGGCGCTCAAACGGATCGGCATTCCCCGGATCGCGGCCGTCATCGCCAGCGTGCTGGCCGCGTTCGCGGCCCTTGCGCTGTTCAGCTTCATCGTCGCCACGCAGGTCAGCGAACTGGCGCAGAACATTCCAGTCTATCAGACCAACATCCTGGCCAAGATCCGCTCGCTCAAGGAAACCGGCGTCGGGGGCGGGATCATCGCCCGGTTGAGCAACGTGGTCGAGCGTGTCGGCCAGGAGATCGACAGGCAGGACGCGACGCTGCCGGCCGCCACGCCCGACAAGCCGCCGCGCGAGCCGGTGCCGGTCGAGATCGTTGCGCGTGAAAGGCCGCTCGAAGTCCTGCAGAACATCGTCGGCCCGCTGATCAGCCCGCTCGGATCGGCGGGTCTGATCATCGTCGTCGTCATCTTCATGCTGCTCGAGCGGGAGGATCTGCGCGACCGCTTCATCAGGCTCGTCGGCTATGGCGACCTTCACCGCACCACCGAGGCGCTGCGCGATGCCGGCAAGCGCGTCGGCCTCTATCTGCTCATGCAATTGGTGGTCAACATCGTCTATGCCATACCGATAGCGATCGGGCTGTGGATCCTCGGCATTCCCAATGCCTTGCTGTGGGGGCTGCTGGCGCTGGCATTGCGGTTTGTCCCCTATATCGGCCCGGCCATCGGCATGCTCTTGCCGCTGTTCCTGGCGCTGGCCGTGGCGCCCGGCTGGTCGCTCGTCCTGTGGACGGCCGCCCTGTTCGTGGTGATGGAGCTGGTCACCGGCAATGTCGTGGAGCCTTGGCTGTACGGCTCGCGAACCGGGCTGTCGCCGCTGGCGATCATCGTCGCGGCGATCTTCTGGACGTGGCTGTGGGGTCCGCTCGGGCTCGTCCTCTCGACCCCGCTCACCGTCTGTCTCGTGGTGCTGGGCAGGCACGTGCCGCAGTTTGAATTCCTCGACGTGCTGTTCGGCAACGAGCCGGTGCTCGAACCGCATGCGCGCCTCTACCAGCGGCTTCTGGCCGGCGATCCGGACGAGGCCACCGACCACGCCGAGGAGATTCTGGAGGAAAAATATCTGGTCGAATTCTACGACAAGGTGGCCATCCCGGCGCTTCTGCTGGGCGAGCGGGACCGCGTGCGCGGCGTCATGGGCGACCAGCAGCGGCGGCAAGTGGCGGCCAGTGCGCTCACGCTGGTGGCCAATCTCGAAGACGACGCGAAGGAGGAAGCTGCCGAGGACGAAAGCCCGCACATCGCCGGGGAAGCGGGCGAGCCCGGCGATGCCGCCGCCGAGGACGAGGCCGAATTGCCCGACGGCAGTGGCCTGTCGGTGCTTTGCGCCGGCGGGCGCGGCGAGCTCGACGATGCCGCCGCGGCGATGCTGGCGCAGGTGCTGGAGGTCCAGGGCGCGACCGCGCCGAAGGCTGGCTTTGCCGATATGGAACCGGCGAGCATCCGCCGCCTCGAGCTCGAAACCATCGACACGGTGGTGGTCGGCTTCCTCAACCGCGATTCCGTCAAGCACGCCCGCTTCCTGGTCCGGCGGCTGAAGCGGGCGAAGGCCGCGCTGCGGGTGGGCATCGTCTTCTGGTCGGAGACCGGCAACGACGACAAGGAAGCGGCCGCCAAGCTTGCTCATGACATTAACGCGGATTTCGTCGCCCACGGCATGGTCGACGCGGTGACCGGTGCGCTGTCGAACGAGCCGCCGATTGCGCTGAAGGTCGTCGCCAAACGGCGCCGGCCGCGCGCGGCGCCAAGGAGGGCGCTGGCCGCGGCGGCGGGTTAGTCTAGAGTGTTTCACCGTTTCACGGAAACGGTGAAACACTCTATCTCTTTGTTTTAACACAATTCCGGACGGAAAACCGATCACACTTTTCCTGGAATTGCTCTAGGGGCAAAAGCCAATCACTTCCCGGTCGCCGGCGCCGGCGGATCATATTCCGGTGATCGGCAGCTCAACCGTGATGTTTGGCCGGCGCAACGACCTTTCGCAGCCGCGTATTGGGATGCCTTTCACCGAAAACGTCCGCCGCAAGGTCCCGTCCGACTTCAAAAGCCGATATTCCGATCTCAGCTGCGCATCGCGGCTGAAGCCAAGCGGACTGCTCGCGTCCGGCTTGACGATACTGCGAGTTTCATCCTGGTAATCGGCGATCCCCTGAAGGAGCGCCTTGATTGTCGCGGTAATCTCGGTGCGATCCTCGGGGCGCTCGATCACGGCATCCAGCAGTTCGCCAAGCTTGCGCAGCGGCACCTGACGGTCCTGGTTCGGATCGCCATTGCGATAGGCAATCTCGACGTCGACCAAACTGAGAACGGAAACGAACTCTTCCTTGAGCAGAAAGATTCCGACATTCACCGGCTGCGAGGTCGGGTTGTGCGCCGTCTTTTCCCTCACGCTCTCGGTCTGCTCGTCGGTCTGGGTGTCCTCCCTGCCGGTTTCTATGCTCTGCTTGCGGGAGCGATTCGTCTCGGACACTTGGGAATCGATGGCGGATGTGGTCGATTCCGCAAAATCCTGCCGGACCTCGTTGGTCGATCCGCGCGCATGAACCCGGGCGTCCGCGCTGCCTCCGCCGATTTCGACCGACGCTTCCCCGTGGAAACTCCCTTCGAATCCATAGTCGTAGTTGTTCGTGCCGGACCTTTTGTCGGCGGTGTCCTTGAGTTGCTTGTTGAAATTGTCCTTCGCCTCCCGGTCCTGACTGTCCAGCACGGTGGAGGTCAGTTCGTTGCTCGTCGATGTTCTCTTCTTGATGATCACCTTGTAGGTCATCGATCCGCCGGGAGACAGGCTGATGGAATCGACCAGATCATCCCGCGCCAGGTCTCCGCGGAAGCTCGCAAGCTGATATTGCTCGACCAGGAAGAGCTGTGGTCGAAGATCCTCCGGCGCGGGTATGCCGCCAAACGTAAACGGAACGCGCGCCTCCCTGAGCTTCGCCTGGAGCGGCGCCAGCGACATTTGGAAGAAATTGGCCTGGAGACCCATGTAATTCTGAATCATGCCCGGCTTGATGATCGGAGGTTGTTGACCAATGACAGCCGGAGGCATGGGAACGTTGAGGCCGGGCAGATCGACGGTTTCCCTGAACGCGGCTGAGGCGCGGAAGATCGCTGGCATCGAGAACCCGAATGGGGTTGTGTCCGGACCCGGTTCGAATCCAAGCAGCAGGAAGGCCTTTAGCAGTCCCGCATCGGTCTTCAAGTCGACCGGCGGGATTCCCATTGGATCGGGGCTTGGTGCCGCATTGCCGCTTGAGAATCCCACAAAGACATCCCGTTTAAGGCCGAGCGAGATGAACACCGGCTCTGGCCGGAAAGGCACGGAATCCTCGGGGTTGACTTGCACCGATACACTCGGGCCGTGTTGCGTTTCGGCCGCGCTTGGGTCAATTGTCGTTTGCTCGTTCGGCATGGTCTGTCGCCCCCTTCAGGTAACGGGATTCACACAGCTGTTAAGTTAAATAAAACTCGAACATATCTTGTGGGCATGGTGTTGCGCCTCCAAGACAATATGCCATAGGCTCCTTGTACAATATCGGCGGCGTTCTTGTCGCCTGTTTCCACCCGTGACCTGTTGACAATGATAGAAGGGCGAATGGAATCTGGTCGATGCCTGATCCAACCTTGACATCAGCTGCTGAAGTCCGGCGCTTTGCCCTTGATGTCGAGTTCGGCAGGACGGGACCTCATGATGCATGACGATCAGGTGAATATCGACATCGATATCGCCAGCCAGATGATCCGCGATCAGTTTCCCCAGTATCGTCATGAGGACATCACCCCGGTCGGATCGTCGGGAACCGTCAACGCCATCTTCCGCATTGGCGCAACGAGCGCCGCGCGGTTCCCGTTGCGGGCGATGAATCCGACCGAATGCGCCGAGATGCTTCGGTCGGAGGCCGCTGCCATGGTCGAGATGGGCGAACATTGCCTATGTCCGACGCCGCAACCGATCGGGCTTGGCGAGCCCGGTCCTCGATATCCAATGCCATGGGCATTGCAAACGTGGATCGAGGGCGAGGTTGCCACACCGCACGGGTTAAGCGGGTCGACGATTTTCGCCCTTGACCTTGCACACCTGGTGGCATCGCTGCGCCGGGCCGACACTCGGGGCCGACACTTCGACGGGCAAGGCCGTGGTGGACATCTCCCCGATCATGACGATTGGATGGCTGTTTGCCTTGAAAACAGCCGGCGCCTTCTTGATGTGGCTCGCCTGAGCGATCTTTGGGCCCGGTTCCGGGAGTTGCCCTCCGCCGGGCCTGTCGTGATGAGTCACAAGGATCTTATCCCGCCAAACCTTCTCGTGCAGGGCGAGCGTCTTGTCGGGGTGCTCGACGGCGGCAGTTTCGGACCAGCCGATCCGTCGCTGGATCTGGTGGCCGCGTGGCATCTTCTCGACCGCGAGCGAAGGGCGACCTTTCGGAGCGGCCTTCAAGTCGAGGACCTCTTGTGGAAGCGCGGCGCTGCCTGGGCGTTCCAGCAGGCCATGGGTCTCGTCTGGTACTACCGCCGCACCAACCCCGCCATGAGTGCGCTGGGGCGCAGCACGCTTTCTCGCATTCTCGACGATCCCGACATCTGAGCCCTGGCTGTCGGCGCGCCGGGCAAGCCGCGGCATGCAGCGCTCAGGCATCCTTGGTGATGTCCCAGTCGGTTCTGACAATCCTGGCGTGGTCTTCGATATAGGTCGCGATGACGTCGGCGCCGTTGGTCCAGGGGATCGCCTCGCAGCGCGCCGCCATTGCTTGGCGCTCGGTGGGGTCGAGCAGTTCTTCGATGAAGCGGTCAACATGGGGGAGGTCATGGTCGCGCCGCATCAGCAGGCCAAAACCGCCAAGCTCCGCCCAGCGGGCGCGGTTGAGCTGCAAGTCCATCTCGCCGCTCTCGTTGGGCACGAACAAGGTCGGCACCGCGCCAAGGATGTTCTCATGGAAGGTGTTGTAGCCGGGCGCGACGACCGCGGCGTCGAATGCGCGGCTGTAGCGGAAACTCGGAAACAGCTCGACGATCCGATGCCTCGGACCGACCGGCTCGTCTGAACCGAAATCGGCGCGGATCGGCGAGCGGATATCCAGAACCAGCGTATCGGGGCGGTCAAGCAGGGCTTTGAGAACGCCGTCGCGGACGCTGCGCATGTCGAAATTGCTGCCAGAGCCGAGTTGCAGGGCCACAGCGGTCATGCCATCGGGGATTTCGAGGAAATTGCGCGCGGCGGCTCTGTCCAGGCGCTCATTTGGCCCCAGCAGCAGCACCGGCGGAACCAGCAGAACCTTGTCGCGCACTTCCGACGTCGGGCCGTGATCGAATTCATCGGCCAGTTCGCCAGGCTCTATGACAGCGTCGAAAGCCTCCGCCATCTCCAGGAACGGGCGGTGCGCTTCCCGCCACATCGGTCGACGGACCCAGATCGAGAACAGGTTGGGGTCCATGGCCAGGGCCGCTTCGACACCTTCGAAGACAGCCGTGGCGTCATAGGCAAAGACCGCGGGACGCAGATGGCTGATCAGGTCGAACAGTTCTTCGGCAAGCACGTCGTTCCAGTCCTCGGGCGCGGCATCGATGCCGCGGTGATGGGTCAGGAAGTGCGCGTGATAACCCTCGTCGGTTGCAATTTTCATGGCGTAGGACATTGTCGCAAAAACGGGCTTCAGCCCTCGTGGCAGCCGCTGGGCGACTGCCATCTGCTGCGCGAGGTGCCCCATTCCGATGCCGTTGGACGATGCAAACAGCACCTGACGTATCGGCAAAGGCTGGATCGTCGGCGCCCGCACGGCCGCCGAATCGCGTGGTTTGGAAATGTTGAACAGCCTCTCGAGGCGTTGCGGGAAGAGTTCCGCCGCGTGGTGCCGGGCAACGAACTCCCTGGCCAAGGCCGATTGCCGTGCGTAGGCGTCTGCGTCGGTGACGAACGTGCCGATGACGTGCTCGACATCTCGCGGCGCGGCATAGATTGCCGCGTCGCCGAACAATGGCTGGAAGTGCGCGGGGAGAACCGTGACGAGACCTACCGCGAGCGCTTCGAGGATCGTCCGGCCAAAAGCCTCCGACCAGGAATCGCTATGGTAGTAGACATAGAAATCGAGCCCTTGGAGAAACTCGGGAATGCCGGTCCATGCAAAGGGCAGTATTTCCCAGTTGCCCGGCAGCGGACCATAGAGTTCCCTGAGGAAGGAACCGCCGCCCAGGATCCTGATGCTGTAGCGGGCTGCGTCGGCAGGATAGATGCGCAGCGCGTCGGCGGCTTTCCTTGGCCATTTCAATTTATCCGGGCGGGCATGGCGGCCGATGACGACCGGATTGTGCGGCGGGCCGTCCGGCCTGCGCGGCCAGTCGTCGAGATCGATCAGATTGGTCCAGTTTTCGGGCAAGAGTTCCGCGTCCTCAGGCAAATGACGGGGCAAGGCATCCCGAACGACGGCGCTGACAGGGGCGAGCCAAACCTTGACGCCAAACGCCCAATGGCAATTGCTTATGATGCGCGTCAGGTCGTACTGTAGCTTGCCCAGCCGGTCGACCATGGGATGATGGAGAACCATGACCAGTCGTTCGGTCCGGATTCCGGTCCGCCTGGTGAAGCGGTTGGACATTATCGTCGGATGGTGCACCAGGACGAGATCGGCGTCGACCTTGGTGTCCGGGTCGATCCGTTCCGTCGCGCCGCCATCTACCAGTGCCCGCAAGTCGGGATGCATCGGGTAGGGGTGACGCAGCAATGGTCCCTTCACGGCCAGCAAGCCGGTCTTGAGACCCGTGCGGGCCGCTGCCCGGATCTCCACGGCAAGCGCGGTGGAGGTGCCGCCTTCGAAGCGGACATCGGCGACAAAGAGAATGTCCAGCCTCATGATCTGGGTACATCCGGCGTCTTGCGGACGGATGCCGTCGGTGCTGCCGCCAGGAAACTGTCGATGGTCGTGCCGTAAGCCAGGACACGGCGGGGGCGCCATTTGGCCAGAAGGAGTCCCCAGCGCTCCCGCAAATAGGCCTGCCAGGGCATGTCGGCTGCGTGCAGCCGCTGCTCCACGAGTGGAGGCAGATACTCGAAAATCACGCCGTGACGGCGGAATATCGTGAAGTCCGGATTGTCGGTCAGATAGATGAGCCGATCGCTCTTTCCTGGAAGCTTGCGCTTGGTCGTGACGATGATCTCTTCGAGAAAATCAGGATTCACGCCTAGAATCGTAACAATAATAGTCGAAATGTCTTCTTTAGATTTGTACACAAAAATATTTCCCGGGTCGTCAACTCCCGGATTTTGTTTATCCTTTCCAAGGAAGATTTCCTTGAGCTTTCTCATCTGAATGGGGCTCACATGAGGGATGCGGGAATCTACCAATGGCGATTTGTACCTGTCAAACGTTCAGGCCGACGCCAGCGCGCCCCGTGATGAAAGCCCCGCAACGGCGGCAAAATCCGGTTACATGCCTTCGCCAAACTCGCTTGGCGGTTCGCAGTCGGCAAGGCCGGTACATTCGCCCGCCTTGCCCTTGACTACAGGGCAGTTGGCGTATTTTCTTGTACGGCGTGACGTTGAAAGTCCTGATGCGATGCCGCGGCCGTTTTGGGCTGAGGCTGGAGCGACGCAAATGGCAAGATTGCTGCTGGCAAAGATGGCTTCGGCCGCCGCCTTGGTTTCGACCTCAGTCATACTGAACGGATGCTGGACGATTGCAGGAAGGCCGATCCTCTGCGATTTCGGCTTTTCGCTGAAGGACGGACGGTGCGCTAAGGTCGCCAAGGCGAGTACGCCGCGGCGCGACAAATCGAACGCGAAGCGCGGCGATTCTCACTATTGATCACCGCCTCGATCGGCGCCAATCACCGGAGCCGCCTGAGTGGCGGTCTTTCGTCGCTGATGGTCACGCGTCACGGTCCATTCTGCTTGATATAGAGCTCAACTTCTCCGTCTATTTCTTTTCGGGTCGCTGGGTCTAATTTCTCGGCTATCTCCGCCTTTGTCTGTTCTCCCTGATCGGCCCGAAGCCTCGCGGCGAGCGAGGCGTCGAAGTAAGCGCGTCGCAGGTTGGGCTTGCCTCCGGTGAATACACCGTCGCGATGCCCCCACGCGAGACGGACATAGGCGTAGTCATTTCCCCGGTTTGCGGAAAGCTCAAGGAGGGTTAAGGCGCGGCGAGGGTCGGCAGCCAGCTTGCGGTCGCCCTTCAGATATAGCTGTGCGACAAAATAGGGCGCATACCTGTTGCCCATGTCGGTTGCGCGCTGCAACAGTTCGAGTCCTCGTGGCACGTCCTTTTTCACGCCTTCGCCCGCGAGATAGGCCTGTCCCAGATTTGCCATGGCATCGATCTGGCCGGTGTCGGCTGCTGCCGAATACAGGGAGGCCGCCTGGACGTAGTCTTGCTTGACGCCAGTGCCGAGGCGGTACGCGTCGCCGAGCGCGGTGATGGCATTCGCCCAGCCACTTGATGCGGCCAGGCGATACCAAAGAACGCCTTCCTCCGGCAGCTTTGGTACGCCTTGGCCAGCAATATAGGCGGAGCCGATATCAGTCCTGGCTCTGAGATTGCCGAGCGCTGCGGCCCGAACGTAAAAGTCGAAGGCGCGGCCGTAGTCGATCTCGCGCCCCATGCCGACACGCGCCATGTAGCCCATATTGATGAGCGCGGCGCTGTATTGCTGCTTGCCGGCCAGTTCATAGAAATGCTCAGCCCAGCTATAACGCCTGGCAATTTCCAGAACACGGCCGAACTGGAACTGCAGGCGCGGGTTGTCGATGTCGGCCGCCAGCGAAAAAGCGCAAGCGCGCAACGCGTCCCGAACGTTGACCATCCCGTTGGTGACGCCAGGCACCGCGCGCTGTGGATCGTTGGGATCGGCGGCGTAGAGATCGCAATCCGTGACCATCGACCGCATGCCGCGCTGCGTGTCGGGCAGCTTGCTCGGCCAAATACGAAAGGTCTCGCTGACGGCGCGCTCGCCGGCCTGCTGGAACACGAACTGCTCGCTCAGCGCCTTGTCACCCGCCTCGACCGGCGCCGCGGCCGCGATCGAGCTGGAGACCAGATTGCCGTTGACGTAGAGCCCGCGCTTGGTCAGCGCAGCCACCTTGAAGCGGCTCTTCTCCGTCGCCTCGGCGGCGTAGCGGCTATTCGGAAAGGTCCTTACAAAGCGCTCGAAGTCTTCCGGATCCTGGCTGTCGCTGATGAAGGACCACAACACCTCATCGATGGTCAGGCCGCCATTGGCTTCGGCAGCGTGCTCGGCTTGCGCAACCTGCTTGCCGGCGTCACCCTGTTGGAAGACGAATTTCGTTTCGATCGAGCCGGCGATCCAGGGAATCTGGGAGCCGCCGGTCGCCTGGCGAACGTCGCCTCGCACCGTGCGGAACGTGTCGTACACATCGAGATTGGGCATGACCAGGGCGTTGGCGAGCGCCGACGAATAGGGGCTGTTGATGCCCGTCCCGTCATAGGCGACCTCGCCGGCGCTGGTGGCAAAGGCGACCAGCACCTGGCCGCTACCGGCCTCGGTGTAGGCGAGGCCTTGCTGCAAGCCCTTCTCCTTGGCCGCCGGATTGTTGCGGCAGGCATCGAGGATGAAGATTTTCACGCCGACAGGATCGTCCTTCACGATGTCGATCAGATCATTGAGCCTCATGGCGTCGGCCGCGACCTCCTTGGCGGACGAGATCCGCGTGTCGACGGGGAGCAGGAGGTTCTGGCCGTTGTACTGCAGGGCATGGCCGGCGTAGTAGAAGACCGCCATGTCGGCGCCGACGAGATGCGCGCGTATTGCGTCGTTCAGGTCTTTCTCGGCCGATTTCTTGATATCGTAAAACAGCAGGACGTCGAATTTGAGCTCGGTCAAGGTATTGGCGATGAGCTTGGCGTCGTTGCGGGGATTGGTCAGCGGGGCAAACGGATATTCGCTGTTGCCGACGACGATAGCCGCGCGCCGCTCGGCGTGGGCCTGGGCGAGCCAGAGCTGGCCGAACATGGCCAGGAACGCGAACAGGAAGCCTCGCCTCAAATGACTGGAAAAGCTCTTTCGCAACATGCCCTCACCGCCATTTTCAAGAGGGAAGCATCCATCTGATCATAGCCCAATCCATGGGAAAATTCCACGACCGCAGCGCTGCGCATCGTCGGCGTCGCGGATTTCGCTGCGCATGGCATGGTGGACGCCGTGACGGGCGCACCGCCGAACCAGCCGCCGGTTGCCCTCGAGCTTACCGCCAAACGGCAGCGGCCGCGGCGGCGAGCCAGGGGTAATTCGAGCCCGCCGGAACACAATGTTCGGCCAATGCGTTTCATGATCCTGCAAGGGACGTTTTTATTGGAGGCTGAACATGCGCAGCTTCGAACTGATCGATCTGCTTTGTGTGGTCGAGGCCTGCAAGCACGATCGCGTGGTCGGGAATTTCATCTCGATGGCCGAAGGCGTGGAAGAGTTGCGGGTGCTGACCGGCGATTTCGTGTCGCCGGACGATGTGGTGGCAAACGCCCTTTCCACGGTAGCGCTGGCACGAGGCTGCGCGGTCCTGTTCGACGAACAGGCAGGCGCTGAAATCCAGATTTGACGTCCTGACAGGCCTTGCCGCTCCGAACACACTGGAACGCTTACCGATCGACCATTGCCATGCCACGCTCGCCGTAGCGCGGACCGGAGATCTTTTCCGGCGCCAGCGCCTCGTCCAGCGCGGCCATTTCGGCGGCGTCGAGCTTCAGCGAGGCGGCGGCGATGTTCTCCTCTAGGTATTTCCTGCGCTTGGTGCCGGGGATCGGCACGATATCCACGCCGAAACCGATGCCCTTGCCGAGCAGCCACGCCAGCGCAACCTGGCCTGGCTTGACGCCCCGGGCGGCCGCGATGCCACGCACCGTGCCGGCCGCCTCGACATTGGCGTCGTAGTTTTCGCCCTGGTAGCGCGGGTCGTTGCGGCGGTAGTCGCCTTCCGGATAATCCTCGGCGCGCTTGACGTCGCCGGTGAGGAAGCCGCGGCCGAGCGGCGAGAAGGGCACCAGGCCGATGCCGAGCTGCTTCAGCAGCGGGATGATCTCCGGCTCCAGATTACGCTCCCATAGCGAATATTCACTCTGCAGCGCCGAGACAGGAAAGGCGGCATGCGCCCGGCGGATGTTGGCGCTACCTGCCTCCGACAGGCCGAAAAAGCGCACCTTGCCCTCGGCCACAAGTTTGCCGACCGCGCCGGCGACATCCTCCATCGGCACATCGGGGTCGACACGGTGCTGGTAGAGCAGGTCGATATGGTCTGTGGCGAGCCGGCGCAGCGAGGCCTCTACAACCTCCCTTATATGCTCGGGCCGGCTGTCGACGCCGTCGAGATGCTTGCCGTTTTCGATGCGGAAGCCGAATTTGGTGGCGATGGTCACCTGGTCGCGCTTGCCCTTCAGCGCCCGGCCCAGCAATGCCTCGTTGGTGAGCGGGCCATAGACCTCGGCGGTATCCAGGAAGGTGCAGCCAAGTTCGATGGCGCGATGCAGCGTGGCGATGGACTCGGCCTCGTCGGCCGGGCCGTAGGACTGGCTCATGCCCATGCAGCCGAGGCCGATGACCGAGACTTTCAGTCCCTGGCTGCCGAGTTTTCGCGTCGCGAGGGTCATGGCCGCATTTCTCCGGTTGGATTCTGCCGCACAATATAGAGCGCGCGCTCCATTCCCCAAGCTGTCCGGCGCCGGCTCAATCGACTTGTGATCAAGACGTGAGGCGCCAGGCCAGGCTGGGAAGCCTTGCGGCGTTCATTCACATCGTGGAAGCGGCGGCTGAAAGGGCGCCCGTCAGGTCGGCATTACTGGATCGAGACCGGTTGCGAAAAAACGGGTGAGCCGATTGCGGCCTCGTCGTCATCGACAATGTCGTCCCCAGGCAGCGCCAACCCACTGCCCAAGGCGTCGAATTCGATTGGCGCGCCCAGCAGTTGGGCAGCCTGCAGCACCAAATATTCAATGTCCTCGAGAGCGACATTCTCGGCCAGATTCCTGACCCTTATCTGTTCGGCCGTCACCGAGATGTTGACGATGCCCGCCGTCTTGAATGCCTTCTCGACCGCCGAATTGATGTCGTCGCGCAGGCGCGTGGAGTATTCGTACCGCATCGAAACCTCCCACAGGGAACGGTTTTCTGTTCAGGCTGAAGCATGCGCCCGGAGCGACGGACTGGCAAGCGAAATATTAAAAATATCCAAATAAAATCAGTTAGTTAGAATAGTTACAGGAATGCGCGTCCAGCGTTCGATGAGCATCATGAGCTGGATGTGGGGAGGGCTCACTGGCCGGTCTTGACGCATAGTGCAAGTTACCATAATTATACGTTGAATGAGTTAGATACTAACTCAGCGTATTTTTAGTCCTGAGCGAGGAGCACGCACATGGCTGAACTGGAACGCCCGGAACGTCTGCAGATCATGCTCACCGCGGACGAATTGGCGGCGCTGGAAAACTGGCGCTTCGAAAAGCGCATGCCAAGCCGCTCGGCAGCGGTGCGGGAGCTGCTGCGGCGCGGTCTTTCATCGGACGGGTTCCTGACGGCCGAACAGGGCGTCAAGTCGCAGGAGTTCGGGGTGCTGCCCGACGGCGACGGCAAGACCGGCGATCGGCCTTCGGAGTGAAGCTGGATTCATTCGTGGCGCGCCGCCTATGCGAATTGCGCCCGGCGGAGATTGCCTTGCTCCACTTGCGCGCTACCTCATGTCAATGAGCGAAATCGTGGCGGCGACGACAGACGTCGCACCAGACCAAAATCAGAGCGCGACCGCCGACGCGCGCCTCGCGGCCATCGTCGATTCCTCTTTCGATGCCATCATCAGCAAGGATCTGACCAGCATCATCACGAGCTGGAACCTCGCGGCCGAACGCATGTTCGGCTACACCGCCGAGGAAGCCGTCGGTCAGTCGATCCTCATGCTCATTCCCGATCACCTCAAGAGCGAGGAGACCGAGATCATAAGCAGGGTTCGCGGCGGCCACCGCGTGGCGAGTTATGAGACGACGCGAAGGCGCAAGGACGGCGCGCTTATCTCCGTCTCGCTGACGGTTTCGCCGATCAAGAACGCCAATGGCGAGATTGTCGGCGCCTCCAAGATCGCCCGTGACATTTCCGCCGCCAAGGAGAGCGAGCGCCGCATCAGGCTTTTGATGCGGGAGGTCAACCATCGCGTCAAGAACCAGTTCGCGGTCATCCTGTCTATGGTCAGGGAGACGAGCAAGCGTTCGAGCGATCCGCGGGAGTTCGAGGAACTGATCCGCGCCCGCATCATGGCGCTGTCGCGTTCGCATGATCTGCTCGTCACCTCGGAGTGGGCCGGCGCCAGCCTGTTCGACCTGATCCAGGAACATCTGAAACCTTTCGGCCGCGAGGAGCAGATCCTGCTCTCCGGTCCGGTCCTGACGCTGCAGTCGAATGCGGTGCAGAATCTCGGCATGGCTTTCCACGAGCTCGGCACGAACTCGTCCAAATATGGCGCGCTGGGCAGTGAAGGCGGCCAGGTCGAGATCACCTGGACAATCGGCTCCAGCACTCAGGAGTTGACCGCCAAGGGTACCGGCGCATCGGCTGGGCGCGAATTCCAGCTGCTCTGGACCGAGACATCCACGCCCCGTCCGGACGACGGGCGCGAGGAGAGCGCGCGCAAGGGGTTCGGCACCGTCGTGCTGCAGCGGGTGGCGCCGCAGTCGCTGGGCGGTTCGGCCCAACTGGAGCGCTCGCCCGGCCGTCTCAGCTGGCGCCTCAGCGCGCCGCTGGCATCGATCATCGTGCCGCAAGCCGGCATCGAAACCGACGACGCGGCACTGGGCTTCGGCATCTGAATGCCCGCGTAAGATTGGCGTCATCTGGCCGTCGGGCAAGGGTCGGATTTTGATCGCCACCGCGATCGCGTCACTGTTCAGGACCAGCCAGAAGGGCGATGCGCGCGGACACGGCCCGCCAAGGGCCACCGCGCCCAACCGGGGCGGCAGGTTTTTCCGCCGCCCCGGCTTGCCGGTCACCGGTGATGAGGGAGATGCCTTTCGGCATCGACTTCCCCAATGGTGAAGCTCTGGAAGCCCGGCATGAGCTGCCATATGGCTGCGAGGCCTATGATCAGATAGGCCAGGCGGGCCAGCATGGCGCCCCCAAGGACCGTGCCGATGACGTCATAGCCGGTCACACCCATGGACAGCCAGTTGAGACCGCCAAGGATGATGAGGGCGAGCGTGACGAGGTTCATGATGCGCATAAACGCCTCCTGATGTTGCCTGACAAAAAGACGCCTGCAAAAAAACGCCAGCCGTTTCAGACGGTTCCATCGATCACGAGATTGTGAACGAAGGTTGCGATCCGTGAATAGGGGTTGCGGCCTACTCGACCAGTATATGCGCCTCGCGCGCGGCCTCGACCAAAGCCTCCCTGGCGATATCGGCAGGCACGTCGCCGCTTGCCGCCTGGCGGCAAGCGCGCAGCGCGGACTGATGTTTTGGGCTGCCGGCGTCGCGCCAGTGTGTCGTCAACAATTCGATGGCTTGCTGTGTATTGGATAGGTTGCGGGTGGCGCCGGCCACACCGACCGAAACCACCACTGGCCTGGAAAACCATGCAGTTTGCATCGCAACCTCGACAAGGTCGTCACCACTAAACGTGCACGGCCGCGCCGGGTTTCATCCAGCCTGAAGCAAATCGTCGGAATTCGCGTCAGAGGATATTGGTCGTAACCTCGACGATGATCGCGGCGCCCTCCAATGTGCCGTCGGGGACATGCACGACGCGCGATACCCTCAGGTCCTGCGGACTTCCGTCGACCGACAGCGAAACGCTTTCTCCAATGCGTGGAACCGCCTGGAAAATGGCGTCGGTGGCGTCCGGCCGGTTGTCGATGGATATGCGGCAGTTCACGGTCACGGATTTCTCCTGTGTCTGGCAGGCCCCGGACGTCAACGCCGGGGCGATTGAATGGTTTCAGGAGAACCCGCCCCAGGGCCCGTCGGCAATTGGCCCCACGGGCAATCGGCAGCCGATGTACCGGCTTGATGGAACATTAGTCTCTTCTAATGGTTTCTGTTGTCGGCAGGGTGGGGGCATCCCCTGCTGAAGATCGGTTCTCCGATCGGCCCGCGCGCCTCTGGCCGAGAGCGCGGGCTTTTTCGAGCCGACAGGACGGGGCGGCGGCCCGGCACACATGGTTGGGATGATAATGTGCCGGGCCTGACCGGCGTGGGGCGGCTGCCGGCTGGCCATGTATGCGATACAGCTAATATAGCCGAAGCATTCAAATGAAGGAGGTGTATATCGCGATTGGATAAAGTAACGGAACGTCCAATGGACGATACCGGAACCAAAGCGGTTACATCAGACCTTTGCGCGAGGGTCCTGGGACCTTGGTCCCCACACGAAAAGCCCGCCACAGGAGCGACCTGCAGCAGGTTTTCGCAGTGGCTACATCCCGAAGGAATCGACCGCTTGTGGTTATACTGTGAACCGTATGACCGCGTCGGCCTATGGTGTGATCGCGGAAGGCAGGGCTTGAGGCTCGGATTACCAACCTGGCGGGACGCTGCGGCCCGATCGCTGCCGAGACGCAGGGGAAGGGCCGGGACGCCGGGAATGAGCTTTGCGTTCTGCTATGTTCAGCTCCTGTAGCTGGTTCCCGCTCATGGGCTCGAACCACGATTCACGCCTTCAAAGGGCGCTGTCCTACCATTAGACGAAGCGGGAGAAGCTGGATGGTTATGCCGTCAGTACGGCGAAGCGTCAATTCGGGAAGTTGTTGACCGGCTCTTCGCAGCGATAGACCGGGCAGTGCCCGTCGCGCGCCGGGACATAGGCCGACATCGGCACTTCCGGCCAGTCGCATTCATTGCCGAATTGCCTGACATAGCGGTCATAGGTGTTCGGTCCCGTGGTCAGCACCACGGCGCGACGGCTCTGGATCATGGCCCCGATCTCCGCGCAGTCCATGCCGCGGTTGTCGGGCCGGGCCTCGGCCACGGCGGTCGCCGCGAGCACGGTTCCCAAGGCGATCGGCAGGACAGGAAGGCGAGCGGACATGGCGGCTTCTCCTTGGTTCTGGTGCTGCATGCATTGTCCCATAAAACCGATGACGTGTCCGCCGGTTCCGCGACAGGCCGCGCATTGCGCGCGGCAAGACGCGGCGGGAGGCCGACGGCGCAACCAAATGGGGTGTCGCGCATTGCTGGGCATGGACAGCAGGAAGCCTTACGAAACGCCGCAATGGTGGCCCGGAAACGAGGGCCGCGAAGCCATGTGCTGTTCCTTCTGCGGCGGCCGCGACCACCGCTATGAGGAGTGCCCGCAAAGGACCGATCCGCCTGCCGCCCCATCCAGGGACGAGACAGGAAAGCTCGCTGACCGCTCGGTGCGCCGACACTGTTGACTGCTCGCAACCGCCGCTCGTCATCCACGCCCAGAGGAACCCATGGAACAACTCGTCGAGGAATTTGGCCATCCGACCTACACCTCGTTTCCGGTCATCGCCGCGCGTTTGCTGCTGGCGGCGCTTTACGGCGCGGTGATCGGCTTCGAGCGCGAATGGCGCAACCGTCCCGCCGGGCTGCGCACGCATATCCTGGTCTGCGTGGCCGCCGCCACCTTCGGTATCCTGACCATCGAGATTGTCCATGCGCCGATGTTCGCGCAGGGCGCCGTCAAGGTCGATCCGATCCGCGTGGTCGAGGCGGTGACCGCAGGCGTCGCCTTCCTCGCCGCCGGGTCGATCCTGTTTTCGCGCGGAGAAGTGCACGGGCTGACGACAGGCGCCGGCATGTGGCTCGCCGGCGCAATTGGGGTCGCTTGCGGCCTTGGCCTCTGGCAAGTGGCCGGCCTTGCCACGCTGATCGTGCTGATCGTCGCGGGGCTCGTCTATCGGCTCGGACCCCGCCCGCAGGGCATAAGGGGCGAACGCCATTCGGCGTCTCCTCCCTCGAGCGGTGGCGCCGGCAAGGTCGACGACTAGCCTAGGCGCGACCCTGTTTGCCGAAGAAATCCGCCAATGCCCGCGCAGTTTGCACCGGCGCCTCCTCGGGGAAGAAATGGCCGCCGGGCATGGAATGGCCGCGGACATCATCGGCCCAGCCCCGCCAAAGAGCCAGCGGCCCGCCTTCGCCCGCGTACCAATCGGCAAGCGCGCCTTGCCCGCTCCACAGCGCCAGCACCGGGCAGCGGATACGCCGGCCGGCGGCTTTGTCGGCATGGTCGAACTCGCGGTCAAGCGTTGCCGCCGCCCGGTATTCCTCGCAGATGGCGTGGATGTGGGCGGGATCGCGCAAGGCATCGACATAGGCCTGGCGCACCTCGGGCGGAAACACCGACGGCGATGACCCCCAACCGCCGAGCGCGTTGTCGACAACCGCCTCGGCGGATTCCCGCAGCATCAACTCCGGCAAGGGCTCGGGCTGTGCCAGCAGCGACCACGGCCAGTAGCCCTGTGCCAGTCTGGCGTCGGCCCGTTCCCACGCGTCGGCCGTCGCGACGATATCCAGCACCGCAAGCTTTTCAACGCGACCGGGATGATCGAGCGCCATGCGGTACGCAACCCTGCCACCGCGATCATGGCCGGCGACCATGAAGCTTCCGAAGCCGAGTTTGTCCATCAGGGCCGTCATGTCGGCGGCCATGGCCCGTTTGGCGTAAGGGGCGTGAGCGCTGTCCGACGACGGGCACGAGCTGGCGCCATAGCCGCGCAGGTCGGCGCATATGACGGTAAACCGCCCGGCCAATTCAGGTGCCACGTCGCGCCACATCAGGTGGGTCTGTGGGAAACCATGCAGGAGCAGCAGCGCCGGACCGTCGCCCGCACGGCGGATGAACAGGACGGCCTCGCCGGTATCGATCTCCATCGTCTGAAAGTCAGGGAACATGCTGGTGCCTCCTTGCCGGCAACGGCCGGAGGCTGGATTTGGTTGCCGGAGCGACCGCCCCTTGTTCGCCAACCTTTCGGGCAGTCGGGCGTTGTCCCTTTGAGGAAGGCCGCCACGGGCGGCCGTCAAAGCAAAGGGAGGCTCGGATGAAACCTCTTGCCATCGTGTCGCTTATGCTGGCCCTGGCCGTGCCGGCGGCGGCACAGACGGATCAGCAGCAGGGCGCCAACAACGCCACCCCGCAGGCCGACAAATGCCGGATCCAGCCGGATCAAGGCAAGCAGCAGCCGGAAAGCGGCAATCTGACCGAACAGCTCAATGATTGCGGCGGGGTGCTGAAGCCGCCGGCCACCGGTGACCAGGGCATGGCCACGCCGGCGCCCGACGAGGGCAAGACACCGGTGATCAAGCCGGGCCAAGTGCCGCCTCAACCGCCAGCTCAGTAGAAGACGGGCTGGCGGCATTATTCCGCAAGACGGAACCTCGTATCGCGGGAAACGTTTCTTTCAAGAATTCAATTTGAGAGGACGGGGCCTTGAGAGATATTGTCAGCACGGCCACATTTATTGCCTCTATCGCCATCGTGATCGCCTTGGTGCTGATGGCGCCGAAGAATTTTGGGCTCGAGACCTCTCATCCGATCGTGGATGGCGATCTGCCGGCGCAGAAATAGGGATCGGCATCTGCAAAAAGCAGGCGAGAGGCATCGCCTGCTTTTTTGTTGGGCTGGAGCGTTTCACCGTTTCACGGAAACGGTGAAACGCTCTATCTCTTTGTTTTAACGCAATTCCCAAGGGAAATCGCTACGCGCTTTTCCCGGGAAAACCGATCACACTTTTCCTGGAATTGCTCTAGCGAACCAGCACGCCGGCGTGATCGCACAGCGCCGTAAAGGCTTCCTGCGCCTGTGCCGTGGCGTCCTTGTCTTCCAGCGCCGCCTCGATCTTTTCGCGCGCGGCCTGGTAGAAGGGACCGCGGCTGGCATGCGGCCAGTCGATCAGGATTTCGCTGGCGTCCTGGAGGGTCGCCACTTCACGGATCGTGTCCGAGCCATGCGGCTTGATCCGCACCGGTGTCGACAGCATCACATCGCCCATTGCTTTCCCGCCTCTGGTTTCCGCTATTGCAGGATGTGGGCTTCGCGCGCGGCGTCGATCATCGCCCGCATCGCCTTTTCAGGCGGCGTCCAGCCGTCGAGCGCATCGCGGCAACTGCGCAGCGCCGCCCGATATCGCCGGCCTCGGCCGGCCGGCCAGTCGCCAAGGCACTCCAGGCCCTCCCAGGCGCTGCGCACCACGCGTTCTCGTTCGGGGGTGAATTTCAGTCGGATCGGTCGGGGGAACATCTTGTCGTTCAACTGAAGTCTCCGTGGCATATCGCCCGGCACCGACCGCGGTTGTGGAACAACGGCGCTCATGTGGGGGCGCCGGATAACGCCGCCGACAAGGGAGGGTTCCAGGACCGAAAGATCAATTTTCAATCGTGCACGACGGCGTCCGACAGGGGGCGCGGCGCCGGCGGAGCGGCGTCTTGTGACGCTGGCACGTCGAGGGGCCGGTCATGTTCGAACTGCTCGGTGTCGGGCAAGGCATGCAGCCAGGCCTCGCGGCGGCTGATCCACAATTCGTATTGCGGCTCCAGGTCGGTCGGCGCGACGTCGAGGCTGCCGAGCATCACCTCGACTTCATCGTCACCGACCCAGGCGACGCGGCCGCCGCAGGTCGGGCAGAAGCTGCGCGTGCCGTAAGAGGCGACTTCGCCGGATGTCTCGAAGGCGTCGCGTGGCCAGATGGCGAAGGCCGAATAGGCCGAGCCGCTGGCCTTGCGGCAGTCCTTGCAGTGACAAAGGCCGACGCGTATCGGCTGGCCGGTGACGACGAAATGCACGCCGCCGCACAGGCAACTGCCGGTTCTGCGTGTGGTGTCGGACATGATCGCGGCCCTCCCTCGGTCTGGCTTTCGTCAGTCTGGCACGCTACGGGCCGGGCGGGACAGATGCTTGTCCGCCATTTTGTTGGCCGGGACAGGACATCCCGTTTATCGTACCGCCCGCCGGGGTTGGGCTACCAACCCGGGCGATGCGGCCCGCAGCATCCTTCAACGCAAGGCCGGCAAAATGGTTGCGGCTCGCCGCCGGCTATCCGCGCGCGGCCATGTGGTTGTCGAGCTTCTTGCGCGAGGGGCCGTAGCGCTTGATGATGGTCTGGGCTTCGCTCTGCGGGATGCCGTATTTGCGCGCGAAGGCGGCGACCTCGTAGGTCTCCTCGCTCGAAACCAGCTTGCGGTCCTGTTTGATCTTCGATTTGTCGTCGGGCATGTCGAGCCTCGCTTCCTGTCAGGCGCATGATCACGCGGACATCCCTATATAGGATGCCGCGGTCAGACATAACAGCGAGCGGGGCTGCCGGTTCCGTGGGGGCGGCGGACAGAAGCCCGACGCGGATCGCGGCCTGTCAGGCCGACGCCAAGGCGGGACCCGCGGCATGGGGATCGGCCTCAGCGCATTCGGCGCAAGGCGCGCTGGCGCCGGGACAGCCGCGCTGGTGCGTGCCGGCGGGACAGCAAAGGCCGTTGGAACTTGTCCAGCGCGGGCATTGGAAAACCTGCCCGGTGCCGCCACAGCCGTTACACTCAAGGACCGGTGACCGGACCAGATAGGACTTCGTCCTAAACCTGACGCTCGCGCCCAAGACTCAACCCACCCCCCAAATAAATGCACCGGACATGCCAGTGCATTAGCCCCACCTAACGATACCATATTGCCGGTTACGGACAAGTTTCGGGATCGTTAATTGTTGGTGAATGCCGGCGCCAAGGGCCAGGCGCCTCGACCTCAAGCCGGCATCACGCGGCTGGCGAAGGCCGAGGCCGGCAATCCTGCCGCCATGATCCCGAACGGACTTCGGGAGGGATCATGCCTTTGGTTCAAAAAGCTCGACGACGTTGCCGGACGGGTCTTCGCAAAGGATCTGGCGGCCGCCGGGGCCGTCGACAATGTCGTTGCGGAACGGCACGCCGGCCTCGCGCATCCGGGCGGCGAGCGCCGGCAGGTCCTGCACCTCGATGACGATGCGGTTCCAGCCGCCCGGTTGCGGCGTGCGGCCATCCGGCATCGGTCTCGCCGCCGACGCCATCGGGCCGGCGAGCCAGAACGTCAGGTCGTCGCGCCTCAGGATGGCCATCGCCGGACCGAACTGCTGCCGCAGCGCGAAACCCAGATGCTTTGTGTAAAATTCCATCGCCAACGCGACATCGCTGACGAGATACCGGACCGTCGCCATGGGCTGGCTCTCCTCTGATCAAGCACCCCTTGTGAGGGTAGCTTTCGGGGCAGGTCACGGCAAGCCTGGAGCCCGGCGACGGCGTCCCGTCGGCGGGCGCCGGACCGCTGCCGGCGTCGGTCGCGGCTGCGCTTGCGGGACAAAAATTTCAGGCCGGTGTCGGAACCGCACGGCATCGCGCGTCCTTGGGTCGATATCCATCGCAACCCTGGAGAGACAGCATGCCGGACATCATTCAATCGCCGTGGCAGACCGCGGCCCTTCTCCTCGCCCGCCTGATCTTCGCCGCCATGTTCCTGATGGGGGTGGCCTTCAAGTTCATGGACATGGGAGCCACCGCCGGCTACATCGCCGCCGCCGGCTTCCCGTTTCCGCTGTTTCTGGCCTGGTGCGCCGCGATCCTCGAGACGCTGCTGGTGATAGCCTTCCTGACCGGCGCCCTGTTGACGCCTGCGGCCCTCGTCGCGGCGGTCTACGTCACCTTCCTCGGCTTTGCCTTCCACGGCCCGTCGCACTGGGCCGCGAACCAGGCCGAGTTCGGCGCCTTCATGTCGCATTTCCCGTTCGCCGCGGGCCTGCTCTTCGCCGCCGTCCACGGGCCGGGACGGACGCTGGCGCTGAACGTCGGCTGGCCGGGCAGGGCTTGAGGCGAGGCGAAAGTTGGAGGCGTTCGCCGTTTCCGTTGAACTGCTCGAGCCTCACAGCTGATCGTTGTAAGGTTCCTTCATCTGGCCGACCATGCGGGCCAGTTTCGAGAAGGACGGCATGTCGGCCTCCGGCTGGCACTGGTTGGCGAGTTCCAGCAGCCGGATCGGAAAATTGACGGCGTCGCGGCTCGACGCCGACATGCCATTGGACCGTTCCTCGCCGGTTTCGCTGGCCTCGGCCTTGCGCAGCGCGATATCGATCTCCTCCGATGTCAGCACCCCCTTGCGAACCAGGACGTGGTTGATCGACGCGACGGCCATCAACAGGCCTTCGAGTTGCAGATTGGCGACGTTCATGGTGATTGCTCCCTCCATTGACCAAAGGGGAAACGCGCCAGCGGCGTTTCCGATCCGAGGGCAGGCGCGGCGCCGGTTTCGGCCGGGGATGCCGGGCAGGGCGCTGGCCCGGCTGCCGGCCTATTCCTGCGTCAGGCGCTCGCCATATTCGCGCCACACCGCCTTGACCTCCAGGCTGCCGAGGCGCGGGATCGACGGATCGCCGCAGGTGATGGTGACGGCGTCGATGTCGTAGTTGGGGTAGGCGTTGGCGACGAAGCGGATCGCGTCGCCGAGCGAGTTCACGCGGATGACCGGATCAGCCTGACCCTGGCCGGTGCTGCGCACACCGGAAACCGTGGCTGGAGCATGCCGCATCCTGAAGACGGATGCCATGGCCGGTCTGTCCATCGTCCTCTCCTACAAGGCCGTACGACGCGAATCATTCCATGAGCTTCTTCTGATGGTCCCACAGCCGCCGGCTGATGAAAAGCCGGCCAGGGGGTGCGGGGCGGCGGTGGCCGGTTGCTGCCGCGATTGTCGGGTGAGGGCAGTTGTGTTATGATTTCGTCCATGGTGCTGATTTGCGCCGACGACCCGCCGCGAGGCGGGTTTTGTTTTTCAGCTTTCCCCTAAAGCGATACCGATTGCGTCTGAGCACTGGCGCCGAAAAATGGAAGAAGGAATTTTTTCCTAAAAACTGTTGACCGGGTGAAGGCAGCCATGCTACATATTTCTCCATGGTGCTGATTTGCGCCGCGACCCGCAGCCGAGGCGGGTTTTGTGTTTCTGGCGCCTTGTCAGATGACGGCGCTGAGGCTGTCGATTTTGTGCCAGCGCTCTACGGCGCCCCCCTCTGTCCTGCCGGACATCTCCCCCACAAGGGGGGAGATCGGCAGCTTTGGCGCGTCGCCTATCCTTGCTACGTCGGCAATTAGCGAAGGCCGAGATAACGGCTGATCTCCCCCCTTGTGGGGGAGATGTCCGGCAGGACAGAGGGGGGCGCCGCAGAGCGCTGCCTTCCATCACACGATCCACTCCGCGAGAACCCTGATGTCCACACGCTACGCCACGATCATCACCGACGATGACGGCCGCGACATCGTCAGCGCCATTGGCGCGTTCGAGGGCGCGGCGCCGCAGCCGCGTCTGGGGCGGATCGAGCCGGTGGCGCCGGGCGTGCTGATCGGCATGGTGCGGGGCGCGGCCGGCGGCTTTGGTTTTCCGCAAGCCGGCATCGGCGGGCAGGCCATCGGTCTCGTCTTGGCGCGGCTCAAGGCGCAGGCGGCAAAACGCACTGGCGCCGCAAAACCTGCCGCGGTGGCAAAGCCGAAACGACCCAAGCGGGCGAAGAAGAGAACCCGCTCGAAGAAACCGGCCAGATCAATGCCGAAGGCCGGCAGGGCGGCCAGCGATGCCGCTGCAGAGACAATGGGCCAGGTCGATGGCTGACGACACTGCTGACCAGCCGGCGCGCGGCAAGGCGAGCCCGGCAAGGCGCAAGCCTGCCCGCGAGGCGGTTGCGCCCCGTCCGAAGCGGACGAAGAAGACGCTGGGCGACGATTTTCTGGCCGCCGTGCGGGCCGATTTCCGCGCGCATGGCGCCGGCGTCATCGCCGAGGTGCGGGCCGACAAGCCGGACCAATATCTGAAGATCGTGCTGTCCGTCCTGCCCAGGGATTTCGATGTCGCCATCAACCATCTGGACGCCCTGAGCGATGAAGAGATCCGCAACCGCATCCGCAGCCTCGAAGCCGTCGTCAAACCGTTCCTCGAAGAGCCCGCCGATCGCGGCGAAGACGGAATATCTGGCGCTGCTGGCGGAGCTTGACCGCCGGCGGCGCAGCAACCAGCTGGCGGCGTACAAGCCGTATCGGCGCCAGGCCGAATTTCACGCGGCAGGGGCGCTCAACCGCGAAAGGCTGTTCATGGCCGGCAACCAGCTCGGCAAGACCAGGGCGGGCGGCGCGGAATGGGCCATGCATCTGACCGGCCGCTATCCCGCGTGGTGGCAAGGCAAGGTTTTCGACACGCCGGTGCGGCTGTGGGCCGCCGGCGTGACCGGCGAGGGCACGCGCGACAACCCACAGCGCGTGCTGGTCGGCCCGCCGCAGCAGCAGGCGGCCTGGGGCACCGGCATGATCCCGGCCGATGCTATTTGTCAGACCATCATGGGCCGCGGCGCGCCGGGCGCGCTCGACAGCGTCGTCGTGCGCCATGGCGGCGGCGGCGATGTGCAGGCCGGCGAGAGCGTGCTGTCTTTCAAGAGTTTCGAGAAAGGCCGCGAGAAATGGCAGGGCGAGACGCTGCACGGCGTCTGGTTCGACGAGGAACCGCCGCTCGACATCTATTCCGAGGGCCTGACCCGCACCAACGCCACCGGCGGGATCACCATTGTCACGTTCACGCCGTTGCTGGGGATGAGCGATGTGGTGCTGTTGTTTTTGTCGGCGGGCGAGGTGGAGAAGATGGGGAAGGGGTAGCTATGGGTACTTGCTTCCCGCAAGCTGTCTGGCGCGGCCTTCTGCAGTCGGCGATTTGCGCGTGAGTGGCATACACCTAACCAACGTTTGTCGGGTGCCGCGATCATAGTATTGCACACAGGCCTTGTTTGGTGTGTTCGGGATGCAAGCATTAACGTTGCTCTTTATCCACTTTCCTCCCCCGCTGAACGCGATATATGAGTCGTAGTTCTTGCAAGTAGTTTCCTTGCTGGAATAGGGAACATTTGCCTGACTGGTGCATGCCGATGCACTGGCGGCAACCGCTATAATGACGGCTATGCGGATCATGTTGTCTCCCCCGAACCCCTTAAAAGTCAGCGCATGGTGACGCAGGCGATAAGCGGTCATGTGTGCTATCTCGGTCGGCGTAGCGAACGGATCATGAGAACAAGCATGTCCAACGCGGTGCCGTATCCCTGTTGAGCAAAGAATTCGGCCTCTCGTGGGTCCGTTGGCCCAAGCGGACCTCCTTCAATGTGCGCTCGTTCTGGAGCTGGTTGTTTTGCTGCCCGAAGCTCCGCGACGCGGAGGCCCAATCCGGTTAACCGCGCTCGCAACTCGTCGTCAGTGAGATCTGCACCCAAGGTTCACACCGTTCGTCTTCGCTGAACTGACGGTCAAAGCAGGTGGCTGAGTCAGATCAGGGGTATTTGCTGCCAGCAAGCTGCCTGGCGCGGGCCTTCGGATCGGTTGCCTTCCGGGTAAGCGGTTGACACCAAATCCTTTCGTCAGTTCCTAATTGGTTGGCCCAGACATTGCATACTTTATTGGGTGTGTCCGGGATACAGACCTCGCGCTCGAACCCGTTGGAATTCCGGTACATTTTGCAGGTCTTCTTGCTCGTATCATACGGAACGTTCGATTGGCATGCGGATGCACTGGCGGCAATGGCCACGACGATTGCTATGCGGATCATGTATCTCCCCCGAGTCATCAGCAACTTCGCATCGATGAACAGTATTATCAATGGCAATAGCTCGTCACGGCCGGTAATCAGGGCAAGCCGATATGACCCGTCACGTCACCTTCATGACCATCGACGATGCCGCGCATTACTCGCCGCAGGAGCGCGCGGCGATCGTTGCCGCCTCTCGGATATTTTGTTCGAGGCGATCGTGCGGAAGTTCAGGCCGGCGACGGAAGACTGAAAGGCCGCAGAAGCGGGCTTCCGTATTTCTGATGGTGCTTCGTTATCTTCCCGGCAGGCTACGCGGCGCGAACGCGCGCTGATGGCCGTGGCGGCCTAGGCCCCGATATACGTGCCTCTCAATGGAATCTGGTTTTGAAGACGCGAAAGACTTCGCACCAGAGGCGGAAATCGGCCAGTCGTCCGGCGAAGTGTGCTTCCATGGCGCAGTAGGCCGCTGCGGTCTGCGCTTCCGGCCCATAGAGTTCGATTGCGGCAATCACCGCATCGTTAGGATCGGCAAAATCTGAAAGCCTCAGCGCCGCGCCATTGTCTGTCCGGAGCATCGAGCAACACCTTCTGTTCAGCGCCCTCATGCCGCATATGTGGCGCAAATTACGTCACCTGCGGCCCAGCGGCTTGGTTGCTAGAGGGGACTGGCAGCGGAAGGCCACTGGGCCTGACCGGCGGGGCCTTGAGGATGGCGGCGCCGACTGGCGAAGATGTATCACCCCTGCTCATATCAGCGAAACATGCGAACGAAGGAAGGGCGCCCTGGTTGGGGCGGAATGGAGTGCCAATCGAATGATGCGCTGGCCTCCCGCATCATTGCAAAATAGATGGCCGGCATCATTGGGGAAACCGAACTGATTTCGCTCTCCAGGCAACCACGCCAAATCGTCCGTGGATCGCAGGTCGCCGGCATTCGGAACTGAAACAGGCTTCGCAGCTTCTATCTAAGCGAAGCTTAGTGAGGCAGGCCCAATGTTCAGTGACAAGGAAACCCGATTTTTAGAAGCTGGGCTGTTCATGGCGGTGCCGCTCTCAATCCTGATCGCGGTCTTGGTGGTTAGCGTTACGTTTGACTGGTTTGGATGACAGATTGCACGCGGCTTGCGGAAGGTCAGGCCAGCTTCCGAGGAATAGCTCCAGGCCTTGCCCTGCGCCTCAGAATTCGCGCTTGACGGCTCGATCGAGCCAAAGCCCGCCTCGGCTCACGCCGGGGCGGGCTTTTTGCGTTTGTGGCGCCCGCCCGGCCACTGTTATATCCGGTGCAAGGTTGCCGGACTCGCGGCGGCGTTGATTCAGCCCTGAGTTACGGATGCAGATTGAACGATACGACGGGGACCGCGAAATATTGCTGCCGCTGTTTGCGCTTGCCGACGATTCTCCGATGCAAGTTTCCAGCTATATCGATGAGGGCGAGGTGCTGGTCGCGCGGGAGGGCAACAGGATCATCGGCCATGTGCAGCTCATCGAGACGGGCGAGGGCGGCGTCTTCGAGCTCAAGAGCCTGGCCGTTCGTCCGGCAAGACAGAGTGAGGGCTTGGGGCGCGCCCTTGTCGCGGCGGCAATCACCCGCTGCCGCGAACGCCATGGCCGGCGCCTGATCGTGTCGACGGCGGCGGCCGATATCGGCAATCTGCGTTTCTACCAAAGACAGGGCTTTCGGATGTGGCGCATCGTGCAGGATGCGTTCGGGCCATCGACCGGTTACCCTGAAGGCTCGGCTGTGAACGGCATTCCGCTGCGCGACCAGGTGGTGTTCGAACGCGACCTCGGCGCGGATTGAGGGCGGATCGTCCGCCCGTTCCAGCGTCGGGACCGTTGCAGAATCATTGAATAGCCCGCTCCGGTTCGCTGGTGCGGGCTATTTTGCGTTTCTGGGCCTAAAGCGCATCGCGTTTTTGAACGGATTCGGGCGACGCGCTTTAGGTTTTGTTTTCATGCATGTCGCCCAAAGCCGGGACCACCTTTGGGCGACATGCATTAGGCGAGGATGTTGACGGCGCGGGCGGCGACCAGTGCGATCGTCAACAGCGAGATCATTGCCTCGGCCATCATCAAAAGCTTGGCGCGCTGGGACAGCGGCAAGGTATCGGTCGGCGAAAACGCCGTCGCATTGGTGAAGGCGAGGAAGAAATAATCGACGAAGCCCGGCAGCCAGTCGCGGATCTCGCGGTCGTTCAAGGTCATTTGCGGGAACAGGAAGTCGGAATGGGCGCGTTTGACGAGGCCGCAGGTCGGCGGTCCGCCGCGGTCGGTGCTCCAGAACCACAAGGCAAAGACGATGACATTGGTGACCCAGATGTTGAGCGCGTCGATCAGCAGCGTCTGGCCGCTGGAGCCGGCATGGCCGGCCAGCAAGGCGCGCACCAGGAACACCAGCGAACCGCAATTCATGACGCTGACGACGCCGGTCATCACCAGCGCCGTCCTGCGGATCATGACGCGAAACCGGCCGACCAGATACCAGTGCTCTTCCTCGACCGCTTTCTGGGTGGCGACCTGTGTCCAGGCGGTGGCGACGGACAGAGGCACGAGCAGGGCGGCCTCCAGCGCCGGCGCCAGCCAGCGGGGGCCGAACGAGAGATCGTTGATCACCAGGAGCTGCAGACAGATGATGACCAGGACCGCCGCACGTGCCAGCCAGAAGTCGAGCGCGCGATGGTGGATGACGGCATGCTGGTGACGCATCGAATATCCGGGATGTTCAGACAGGATCAGATGGGTGGCTGTTCTGCCGGGGAAGGGCAACGGAGCGCCGAAATTCCCGTCCAATCTTGGTCTTGCAATGGCCTGCAAGTATACTTTTTCGTAAGCTTTGACGTTGGGGCTGTTCGGCAATCCGGACGATGTGGTTTAAGCGCCGCATGGTCGGGATAGATGACTCCATGGATGGTTGGGCGCCGGCGGGGCTGACTGCCGCCGGCCTCGATTCGTCATCGGTATGGCCCGGCCTGCTCCGCCATCCCTGGTATTTGCTGGCGCTTTTGTGCCTGGTGCAGATGCTGTGCTGGACGGTGGTGCCGGCACTGATCGATCCCGCCCCGCCCGGCGACGTGGTGGAAGGTTTCATGTGGGGCCGCGAATGGGTGCTGTTGACCTACAAGCACCCGCAGCTTCCGGGCTGGTTGCTCGAAACCAGCCATCTTCTGACCGGATCGTTCCGCTGGCCGCAATATCTGCTGGCCCAGCTGACGATCTCGTCGACCTTCGTCCTGGTCTACCTGCTGGCCCGCGATATGCTCGGGCAAAGCCGTGCGCTGGCCGCCGTGCTTTTGATGCCGTCGGTCTATTTCTTCGGCTGGCCGACCCCGCAATTCAATCATGACTATGCGCAGATGCCGTTCTGGGCGGCCATCTGCTGGCTGCTCTGGCGCGCCGGCCGCGGCGGCGGGCCGGGCTGGTGGCTGGCGCTCGCACTGGTGTCGGGCGTTGGGCTCTACGCCAAGTTCTCCACCGGCCTGCTGCTTGCCTTCGGCGCGCTCTGGCTGCTGTGCGACGCACGCGCGCGCAGCCGGCTGGCGACGCCTTGGCCATGGCTCGGCCTTGCTGTTTTTCTCGCCGTTGCCGCGCCGCTGGCCATCGAGCTCTACCGCATCGATTTCCTGCCGCTGACCTATTTCGCCGCCCGCGACCAATGGGTGACCGAACACCGGGCGCGCCTTTACTATATCGGTGTCCAGATGGCCGGGCTCTCCGGCTTTCTTCTGGTGCTGGCGATATCAGGGCTGCTGCGGCGCTCACCCGCCCCGGATGTGCCCATCGAGCGCAGCATTCTGGTCTATCTCGTGTGGATGGGGCTCGGCCCGGCGACCCTGATCATGGTGGCCTCGCTGTTCACCGGCACCGGCGAGGCCTGGGGCGCGCCGACGTACAATCTTGTCGGCCTCGCCGCACTTGCTTTCCTCGGCCACCGGCTCGGCGCCATCGAGATGCGAAGGCTGGCGATCTGCGCGTTCCTCTGCATCGCCACCATGTCAGGCGCCTATGCGGCCCTCCGCTGGACGGGCTGCAATTTGCGGGGGCGCCTGGACGCCGTCTGCTGGCCGGCGCAGCCGATTTCGGACGAAGCCGAGGCGGTCTGGCACGCGGCGGCGCCCGGCCGGCTCGACATTGTCGGCGGCAATACCCAGCTGGCCATGCTGGCGGGCCTCAATGCCTATGACAAGCCGTCGATCTTTACCGACCTCGATACCCGCTTCGCACCCTGGATCACCAGGCAGCGCTTGCGTGACCACGGCATGCTGATGGTTTGGCCAGGGCAGGGCATGCCGCCGCAGTTTCGGACATGGCTGGGCAACCTCCCTATCAAGACCGTTCTTTTCAATTGGTCGCGTACGGCCCCGCCCGTGGCAATCAGTTTTGCCGCCATTCCGCCCGGCACGCGCTATCTGCCACTTACCGTCGACAGCCGAACCCGGCACTCGCGCAACTGAAACGGTTCGATCGCTGACCGCGTCGTGATATCGTTTGCTCATGGCCGCGTTGGTTCCACGCGACTGGACGAAGCGGACGACAATGCCCATCTATTGGGAAATCCAATTTTGTCTGCGCAATTCCGGGCGGGAAACCGCTACATGAGCTGGAATTGCCTTTTGAGGAGACGTGACATGGCGACTTCGACCGAACGCGCAGTGCTTGCCGGTGGCTGTTTCTGGGGCATGCAGGATCTGATACGGCGCTATCCCGGCGTGATCTCCACGCGTGTTGGCTATAGTGGCGGCGATGTACCCAACGCCACCTATCGCAACCACGGCACCCATGCCGAAGCCATCGAGATCAATTTCGATCCGGCCGTGATCAGCTATCGCACGCTGCTGGAGCGCTTTTTCCAGATCCACGATCCGACGACGCGCAACCGCCAGGGCAACGATGTCGGGATGAGCTACCGTTCGGCGATCTACTACACCAGCGACGAGCAAAAGTACGTCGCCGAAGACACCATCGCTGATGTCGATGCTTCCGGCTTGTGGCCCGGCAAGGTCGTCACGGAAGTCGCGCCGGCGGGTGCCTTCTGGGAGGCCGAACCCGAGCACCAGGATTATCTGGAGAAATATCCCAACGGCTACACCTGCCATTTTGTCAGGCCGGGCTGGAAGCTGCCGGTGCGCGAGAAGGCGGCGTCCTAACGGTTAGTCAAGCATTGGGAATGCTGTCGAAAAGCCGCCGGATGATGTCCGGCGGCTTTTTTGGTTTTAGCCTAGGCAATCCGTTATTTGCCGCAGTTGTTGTCGTTCACGGTCGGCGCCGTAGCATTGCCATTGGCATCGGTCTGCGCACCTTGCGGGTTTGTCGGGCAATTCTTGTCGGCATTGGAATTCATATCGCCCGGCGCGATGGTCGTGCTGTTGGTTGCCGCCGGGTCGACCGTATTGGGCGAAGCCGGCGTGCTAGGGTCGACGGTGATCGTCTTGCTGCTGCCGGATCCATCCGTGCCGTTTGCGCTGTTGCTCTGCGCCATCGCCGAGGTGGCAAGAGCGACGGTGAACGCTGAAGCTGCGAGGATTTTCATGAACATGGTTCTGTCTCCATTTCTGTGAACTCGTCGCGTTGCGACTGAGGGGACAACCTCTCGGCTTGGCGATGGTTCCTCATAAAATTCCGACTGCACGGCATCGCCGACGTCCATGCAACGGCCGGAGCTGGTGCAATGCTTTTGGCCCAGTGCTCTGAAAAAACGGCTTTCCCTCACGTTCGAATGGTGCTTTAACGCGCCCATCCACAGGGGTGCTCCGTACGGTCGGGGCTGAGACGGGGGCGGCAAGCCCACAGACCCTAGAAGCTGATCTGGGTAATACCAGCGGAGCGAGGCGGGCGATGTTTTCAGGCGCACAGATTTCCCTATACCCCATGGCCGACGATTTCGTCGGCGTTATCCTGGGCGCGCTTGGTGCGCTCGATTCCTATCGAGACAGGCTTCGTATCGAGACCGACGACATCTCGACCTTGCTGGTCGGGCCTCCTGAAGTGTTGTTCCCGGCGCTGCGCGACCTTTTCGTGGCGGCGGCGCAGAGCGGCAAACATTGCGTGCTGTCGGCGGCCATTTCGCGCGGCTGCCCGGGCGAGCCGGACGATCCGATCTGCCGCTCGGATGCGTTTGGCGGACCTGTCGGGCCGCTTGGCCCGCGCAAGGAAGCCGCCATCACCGCGGTGCGCAACGCTGCCACCACCGGCCAGCCGGCGGCGGCGCAATTCTCGCTCTATGTGATGGGCACCGGCGACCACATGGACGAGATCTATGGCTGCATCGATTTCCTGAAACAGTCCGGCGTCTACGATCGCTCCAAGAATTTCTGCACCAAACTGCGCGGCGATACCGGCGCTATCTTTTCGGCGCTGAACGAAGCCTTCTGCCGCTTCGGGCCGGGCGCCGGCCACGTAACCCTCGACGTCACGGTCTCCGCCAACAGCCCGTCGGCCGTCTAGGCCGGCCGCGCTTCCGCGCGACCCCGTCAAAGGTTATGCCCGTGGTCCCATCTCCCGTCGCACCGCGCCCGCTCGCGGGTTCCCTTGCCAAGGCAGTGCCAGCCGTCATCTCGGTTGGGTTGCTCCTCGTGGCGTGGGAGATTTACGCCACCTATTCCGGCATCAAGCCGACGATCCTGCCTGCGCCCTCACGCGTCCTCGAGCAGGCGATGCTCAATCGCGAGGCGCTGATCGACAACGCCATTCCCACCATCCGCGCCACGCTGATCGGCTTTGCCTGCTCGCTCGGTGCCGCCTTCGCGCTGTCAATGCTGGTCGACTTCTTCCAGCCGCTGCGGCGCGCGCTGTTTCCCGTCTTCATCGTCAGCCAGACCTTGCCGCTGGTGGCGATCGCGCCGTTGGTGGTGCTGTGGTTCGGCTTCGGTTTGACGCCGAAGATCATGCTGGTGGCGCTGGTCACCTTCTTCCCGATGCTGGTGGCCCTGGTGCAGGGCTACGAGGCGACCGAGGTCGAGATCGGCCAGATGCTGCGCGCCATGGGGGCGGGGCGCTGGCGTGTCTTCGTGTCGGCGCGACTGCCTTCGGCACTGCCCTATTTCTTCGCCGGCCTGCGGATCTCCATCACCTATGCAGTGGTCGGCGCCATCTTCGCCGAATATGCCGGTGCGGCCAAAGGGCTGGGCATCTACATGCTCAACGCCAAGAACAATTTCCGCCCCGATCTGGTGCTGGCCGCGGTCGGCGTCAGCGCCGCGCTGACGCTGATCCTGTTCGGGCTGACGGTGCTCTTGCAGCGCCTCGCCACGCCCTGGGAGCGAGCCGGCCGGCAGCCGGCAGGGAAGGGGCCGTGGCAATGAGCCGGCTCGAATTGCGGAGCCGGCTCGAATTGCGGCATGTGCGCAAGGCGTTTGGCGGGCTCGACGTGCTTGCCGACATTTCGCTTAGCGTCGGTGCCGGCGAATTCGTCTCTATCCTCGGGCCTTCGGGCGCCGGCAAGTCGACGCTGTTCCAGCTTCTGACCGGTGCCGAGCATGGCGAAGGCGAGATGTTGTTCGACGGCACGCCGCTCGACGACCATGGCCGGCATTTCGCGTTCATGCCGCAGCGCGACGCGCTGATGCCGTGGCGGCGCATCCTCGACAACGCGACGCTCGGGCTCGAGGTGCAAGGCATCAGGCGCAAGGCGGCGCGGATACGTGTCGCGCCGCTGTTTGCCGAGTTCGGGCTTGCCGGCTTCGAGCGGCATTTTCCGGCGCAGCTTTCGGGCGGCATGCGCCAGCGCGCGGCGCTTCTGCGCACGGTGGTGCAGGAGCGCGACATGCTTTTGCTCGACGAGCCGTTCGGCGCGCTCGACGCGCTGACCCGCGCGGCCATGCAGCGCTGGCTCGAGCGGATGTGGCGACACCATCGCTGGACGGCGCTGTTGATCACGCATGATGTGCGTGAGGCCGTGTTCCTGTCCGACCGCATCTATGTGCTCTCGGCGCGCCCGGCCCGCGTGCTGCGTGAAATCAGGGTGCCGTTGCCGCGCCCCCGCGTTCCGACCGGCGCTGCCGCGCAACAGGCAGGCGCTCTCGAGGCCGAGATTCTCGACATTTTGCTCAACCCGCAACCATCCAAAGGACATGACCATGACTGACCTGACGCGCCGGCAGGCTCTGCTGCTCACCCTCGCCAGCGGTGTTCCGCTGATCGCCGGATCGAGCCGCTCCTTTGCGGCAACGCAAAAAGTCACCGTCGCGCTGGACTGGACGGTCAACACCAACCACATCGGGCTGTTCGTCGCCCGCGACAAGGGGTTTTACCGCGAGGCCGGCCTCGAGGTCGACATTCTGCCCTACAGCGATACCGGTGCCGGCACGCTGGTCGCCAACCGCGTCGCTGATTTCGGCATCAACGGCACCATCAGCCTGTTCACCCAGAAGACCGCCGGCGCCGACTTGAAGGCCGTCTACGCCGTGGTGCAGTCCGAGACCGGTCGCGTGGTCTTCAATGCAGCACGCAGCGAGATCAAAAGTCCCAGGGATCTTGACGGCCTGACCTATGGCGGTTTCGGCAGCGCCTGGGAAAACGCGCTGATCTCGACCATCATCCGCCATGATGGCGGCAAGGGCAATTTCGAGACGGTGACGCTCGGCACTTCCGCCTATGAAGCGCTGGCCAACGGTTCCGTCGACTTCACGCTCGAGGTCTCGACCTGGGAGGGCGTCGAGGCCGAACTCAAAGGCATCAAGCAGCGCAGCTTCGTCTATGCCGATTACGGCGTGCCCGACGAGCACACGACGCTGATCTCGTCGAGCGAAGCCTATCTCCAGGCAAACCCGGCACTGGCGTCGGCCTTTGTCCAGGCGACGCGGCGCGGCTATCAGTTCACCGTCGATCATCCCAGGCAAGCCGCTGCGCTGCTGATCGCCGCCAACAAGGATGCCTTGACCAATCCGGCATTGATCGAGGCCTCGCTGAAGGCGCTAATCGACGGCCACTATCTGCGCGCGGAAAACGGTGCCATCGGCACGATGGATCCGGCCAAGATGGACGCGATCGGGGACTATCTCTTCAAAGCAGGCATTCTGCGCGACGCCGATGGTAAGATTCTGACGCAGCGCCCTGATTTCGCGAGGTATTTCAGCAATTCAACGTTGGGATAAGACGCGCCGGTCCGCTATTCGAGCCTCGAGGGCATGGCTGGGCAGCCAAAGGGGCCCGCCTGGCGTGAAAGCTCCCCATGGTCCCAAAGGTTCCAACGCGTCATCTAGCAGCGTTCTCGAACCTTATTCCGCCCCGAGGCTCAACGCTTTCTTGCGGTCGGCCTCGGCGCGCTTGTGGTTGCCCTTGGCTTCCCACGCCTTGCTTCGCGCGTTGTAGGCGGTGGCGAAATCCGGTTGGAGCTTTATCGCCTGGCTCAAATCGGCGATGGCGCCGTCATAGTCCGCCCTGCTGGTCCGGATCATGCCTCGGCCCAAATAGGCAAAGGGATTCCTGCGATCGAGGCTGAGTGCCTTTTCGAAATCGCGTAGTGCTGCGACGTCCTCGTGTCTGCCCATCCATATGAGGCCCCGATCGGCGTAGACCCTCGCATCGGTGGGATTGAGACTGATGGCCTTCTCGTAGTCCGCGAGCGCTCCGTCGTCGTCTCCCTGGAAACCGCGGTTCTGGCCGCGGTCGTAGTAGGTCTCGGCAAGATTCGGATTGAGCGCGATGGCCTGGCTGTAATCGGCGACCGCATGAGCGTAGTCCCTCTTGGCCTCCCAGGCTATCGCGCGGGCCAGATAGGCGTCGTGGAACGCCGGAAAAAATGAAATCGCCTTGCCATACAGGGCTATGGCGCCGTCATAGTCGTCGTTTCCATACAGCGCTCGACCCTTGTTGAAGGTCTGCGCGGCTAGCGAAGTCCAACTCGGCCTGGTCGCTTGCTCGCCAGCCCGGCCAGCGGCTTGGCCTGGCATCTTCGATGCGTTGGCTTCGTCTCTTGCAACCATCGCCAACTTGCGCCCCTTTCGGGCGATCGCCATCTTTGGATTGAGCTTCAGCGCCTGGTCCAAGTCGGCAATCGCCGGATCGTAGTCGCCCTTGGTGAACCAGACAGTGCCACGCGCAAAATAAGCCGGCGCATATTGCGGGTTGAGTTCGATCACGCGGCTGTAGTCGGCGATGGCACGATCCAGTTCGTTCTTGTTTGTCCACGCGACAGCTCGGCCGATGTAGGCGTCTGAATAGCCGGGATAGAGTCTAATCACCTCGCTGAAGTCGGTGATGGCTGCGTCGTACATGCCCTTCTCGATAAGCGACAGACCGCGGCCGATATAGGCCGAGGCCTTTCTTGGATCGAGCGCAATCGCCTTGCTGTATTCGGTGATGGCGCGATCGAATTTGCCTTTGTCGTAGAAGGCGTCGCCGCGGTCGATGAAAGCCTTGAGGTTCTTTGGGGCCGAGCCGACGACATCCTGCGCGGCACCGCCTTCGGCCAGCGCGGCCAGGGTCGCTTTGCGCGCAACCGTATAGTCTGGATTGCTGGGGCTGAGCTTTATGGCTTGATCGAAGTCGTCAATCGCCTTCGAATAGTCCTTGCCGTCGGCCCGCGCCATGCCGCGCCCGTAATAGCTGGCATCGTCCTTCGGATTGATCCCGATCGCCACCGAATAGGCAGCGATTGCGCTTCCTGCGTCGCCCTTGGCGTGCTGAGCCATGCCTTTGCAGTAAAATGCGTCGCGCGCCTTCGGATCGAGTGCGGCGGCTCGGTCGCAGTCGGCGAGAGCGCCATCGATGTCGCCAAGGGTGATCTTGGCGAGGCCCCGGCGAAAATGCGCCGCGGCAAAATTGGGGGCGCGTTCGATGACCTTGCCGTAGTCGGCGATCGCCTGCTCGTAGGCGCGTTTGGCGGCCCAGGCCTTGCCGCGGCCGAAATAGGCGAACCGGTTGTTCGGATCGAGCGAGATCGCGTGGTTGTAGGCGCCGATCGCCTGATCGTACTTGCCCATGTCCAGGAAGGCATCACCGCCGAGAATCGCTTCCAGGGCCTGCGGGTCGGTCGCCTCCAAGGTTCTCGCGGCCAGCGTGTCCTGCGTGGCCGTTAGATCGGGAACGACGGCTGACGGCGTCGGCTGTTGTGTGTCCGGCACCGGTGGCGGTTTGCTGTGGTTACCCGCAACCTGTTCACTGCAGCCTCCCACCCATTTTGGATCGAGTTCGGCGGCGCGACGGCAATCCGCCGCTGCACCGACCGTATCGCCCTTCAGTGTCCTGGCGCCGGCCCGGCTGAGATAAGCTTCGGCGCTCTCGGGATCCAGGCTGATCGCCTTGTCGAGGTCGAGAAGTGCGCCTTCGACGCCATATTTTGCGAGCCGCGCCTCGGCGCGCTCGAGCAGGATTTTTGCGGCTGCCGGGTCCTTCCCTGAGGCAACCGACGCCGCTTTTTCGCCCGGTGCGTGTTGGCTGCAAGAGCCTGCGCGCTTCGGGTCGAGTTCGATGGCGCGCCGGCAGTCGGTGGCGGCAGTGGCGTAATTTCCCTGGGATGCCTCGGCAAACGCCCGGTCGTAGAAGGCCTCGGCGTTGTAGGGATCCAGCTGGATCGCGAAGCTGAATGAATCTATCGCGCCTGCGACATCGCCTTGCACCTGCTGTTCCAGCCCCCGTTTGAGATTCCAGGCAACGAGTTCGGAATGGTCCTCCTTGGGGTATAGTTGCAGCGGTTCGTACAGAGGGGACGCGGCAGGCTTGGCTGTCCGTGGCTCAGCCGGCGCCTTCGCGCCCACAGGCACCGTGTCGCAGCCACCTGCCTTTGTCGGATCGAGCTCGACGGCCTTTCGGCAATCGGCGGCCGCGCCGCTGGCGTCGCCGCTGCGGGTGCGCACCAGGGAGCGGCCGAAATAGGCCCTGGCATAGTTTGCATCAAGGGCGATCGCTCTGTCGAAATCGGCTATGGCGCGATCGTTGTTGCCTTTGCTTGCCCACGCCACGGCTCGGTAATAGTAACCGTCGATACCAGCGGCATCGAGTTCGATTGCCTTGCTGGTGTCGGAAATCGCGCGAACCCAATCGTTCTTGCCAAGCCATGCGGCACCGCGGTTGGTATAGGCGTCGGCGTTTTTGGGATCGAGGCCCAGCGCCAGGTCATAATCGGCGATGGCGGGATCGAATTCGCCCTTGGCGGCGCGGGCAATGCCGCGGTTGACATAGAGGATCGCGTTCTGCGGATCGATGCGGATCGCCTCGTCATATTCGGCGACGGCGCGCACCAGGTCGTTCTTCCTGTCCCAGGCGACCCCGAGGCCGGCATGCGCCTTGCCGTTGCTGGGATCGGCCTCGATTGCCTGCTGAAAATCGATGATGGCCGCGTCGGTCTTGCCTTTGCGCAGGAAGGCGGCGCCGCGACTGGAATAAGCATCGCTGGACGAGGGCTCAAGGCTGATGGCGACGTTGAAATCCGCGATAGCCCGGTCGTCTTCTCCCTTGTCGTACCAATCGGCTCCGCGGTTGAAGTATGGGGAGGCCTGTTTGGGATCGAGTGCAATCGCCTCACTGTAGTCCGCGATCGCCCGATCTTGATCCTGCCTGTCGTCCCAGGCGACGCCTCGATAGAAGTAGGCCATGACGCGGATGCGCGTCATCTCCTTGGTGTCCTCGGCAATCGGCGTGCAGGCGGCGAGGCGCTTGTCCGGCTCGATGTCCTTGCCGATGCAGGTGGCATAATCCTTCTCTGCCGCGCGCGCCGATACGTTCAGGGCAAGAACGACCGCGAGCCCAGCCAATAGCCGGCTGGGCGAAAGCTTCATCGGCACGCGCAATCCGATCGCGGCGACGGGCAGCCGCGCACCTTTCCAGCTCGCCATATTGCTGGTCCTCCCCCCGAAAAACCCTGGTCCGCCTCAGCGGTAATCCTTGTATTGTTCCTTATTTGTTCCAAAAATGCAAGCATAAATTGTAGACCCGCTTTCGACAGTGTCCAAACCTGATCTTGCGCCTGACGCGGGCCCGATTTCGCGCCGATCCGATGTTGCCGGTTAACCCCCCGGCAATGGTTGCGTGCAATGGTCCCTTCGAGGGATCATCGGGGTGCTTGCGTTGCTCACGTCGAAAAGTGAAGCGTTTTCGCATAATAATGAGGGTGGATTTTTCTCCGCCGCGCGAAGGCATGACATACTGGTCGACCTGCGCGAAGGCTTCTTTCGCCTCTGTGCGCTGGCCTGCGCGGGGCTGTTCGTCTATCGCGGCGTGTCTCAGCTCGTGGAGGACCCGACCAGGCTCAACGCCGCGCTGGTGGCGATTCTTTCCAGCACAGTGGGATCCGAAGCTTGGAATTCACGTGACTTGAAGTCGCGG
>JADMIO012844866.1_pt1 | contig 103333 bp, 78 predicted proteins | sample 8958161 | NCBI WGS metagenome assembly JADMIO01 (sample SAMN16585339, study PRJNA669376) | soil metagenome | isolation source: Crop rotation soil | place: USA: Cullars Rotation, Alabama | collected 2011
ATCAGACCGACGATACGAGTGGGACCGTGGTCCCAGACTAATAATCAGACCGACGATACGAGTGGGACCGTGGTCCCAGACTAATAATCAGACCGACGATACGAGTGGGACCGTGGTCCCAGTCTGATTATCAGACCGACGATACAAGTGGAACAGTTATGCCCGGGAATTCCTGCAGGATCGATCCGCTCGAGAAGCTTTCTAGTGGTACCAACCCAGGCAGGTAGCACAGTGCGCGCCCACTGCCTTACGGATAGCACGACGCATCTTCGCCGCAGCGTTGTTCCCACGGGCGATAGCAGCACGCCGCTTCGCATGGCTCTTCACACTGCGCTGTGCCTGATAGGTGGCGTGGTGCTGAGCACAGCGCCCACCATGAGTAGCCCAGTCCCTACAGTCGAGACACCGGGTACGCATAGGGCACCCCCCCCCCCCTTCCGGGGACACCCCCCTATCCGTCGACACCCCCCTACCTACTCACGTGAGTAGGCTGGGCGCGGCAGCGCTAGAAGCGACCGCCCGTCATGAAGTGGGCAGTGAGCCAACCCATGAAGGCCAGTAGCGCAAAGCGTCGAGCACGCACCCAACCCGAAGGCTTGCCTGTACTGCCGCTTTGCGTGGCGAACCATGACCAGACGTGTTCGCTCAGCGTGTCGCCCGGCTTCTTATTGAAGAGCGCTCGACCCTCAATGACGCCGAACGCGGCAAGCCATGCGAGCCAAGCGATTGTGTATCCGCTCATTGAGCCCCCCGACGGATTCGAACCGCCGACCCCCTGATTACGAAACAGGCGCTCTAACCGAACTGAGCTAGGGAGGCAACGCCGGTCGCTCAACCCTGGGAGAGATCAGGGGAGTGACCGGCCTGAGTGGGTAGCGCTCGACGCCGTTCCTTAGCGGTGCTTGATGCGTGGCGCGTAAACCCCTCTACCTATATGAAGGTTGTCGGCAACCTGATTCGGGGTCACAGCGAAGGGCGCCCGGGTGACGCTGTGATGAAGTGGCGTGAAGTCTGGATTACCCAATGAGAAGTCATTAGGAATGTGTGTTTCGAGTCATTCCGTCACAGCATCACTTCCCCCAGGTCAACGGCTCGCCCCGCTGTGCTGTGGTGACGGAGTCACTGTTACTTAGGCTAACTAACTAAACCGAGACAAGAGAAATGGGCCGACCGGGGGACCGGCCGACCCTTCCCGCTGCCCCAGGAAGCCCGCTGTGCGCCCGTCTCAGCGCCTAACAGGCTTCCCGGGTGTCTCGCTACGCCGCTACGTCTTCCGTGCCGTCCTGGGCGTCGTCTTCGTCGTCGTCGGTCGGCGGCTTCGCCCACGTGATCGAAGCGCGCTTCTCGATGGGCGTTCCCTGCCCCCTGCCCGTAGTCGACTTCGTGACAACGATCTTGTCTACGAAGAGCCCGACGAACACGCGCTTGTCGTCTACTGACGCGCGCCCCCACCACGACTTAGGGCCGGTCGGGTCAGCGTCGGCGTCTTCGGGGAACCATTGGTCAAGGGGAAGCTTCGGGGCTTCGGCGGCTTCAAGTTCGGCAAGCCGCTCTTCCGCCCCTTGCTGCCGGAGCGTCAGCGCTGCCTGTTGCTTCCGGAAGTGCTTCCTGCCAACGGGTCCGTCGTACGCGCCTGCCGCGCGGTCTTCGTACAGCTCTTCAAGGGCGTTCAGGGCGTCGGCGCGCTCCGCAACAAGGTTCGCCCGTTCGCCGCTCTTCTCAGGCGCCTCAGTGAGCTTGCCGAAGCGTCGGGCGGCTTCCCACAGAAGCGCCAACGTCTCTTCGTCGCCTTCGGCGTGCCTGATCTTGTTGAAGATGCGTTCCGCAACGAACTTGTCGAGTGCCGCCATGCTGACGTTGCACGTGCCTTCGTGCTGCCCAGGTGCGGACGGGTCGACCACCTTCCGGCGACGGCAGCGGTAAGAGTCCTTGATCGATTCTTCCCCGCGCTTCGAAGTCATGACGGCGCCACACTCGCAGTACAGCTTGTCCATGGCGGACAGAATGGCTTGCCCCCGGGAAAGCCCCTTGCCGCGCCCCCTGCCGTCCAACCACGCCTGAAGCTCATACCACTCAGCGGGCTCGATGATCGGTCCGCAATCAAGCTCGACCGGCCGGAGCGTGATCGGGTCGCGCTGAATGCGGTAACCCTCAATCTTCGTGGTCGGCGTGCCGTCCGGCTTCTTCTTGTAGATCACCTCAGCGGCGAAGCCCGCAATACGCGGGTCCCGAAGGATTCGCATAACGGTTGCCGGGTCCCAGGCGCTTGAAGCGGTCTTCTTCCCAATCGTCTCGCCCCGGGTCGGCACGGCGTCAGCGTCCATGCGCTTACAAAGCCCCGTGATGCTGCCCGGGTGAATGGCGGCTTGACTGCCCGGCTTGAAGGGAAGGTGTTTGTGCGTCTTGATCTCACGCCACCACCACCGGATTACGTCGGGCTCGAACTCGAAGGGTCCGGTAAGGGGAGTGGTCGAGTGCGCAAGCTTGTTGATGACGACATTGACCATTCGGCCGTTGCGCGTGATCTCCTTCGTCTCCGAAACAAGCTCGAAGCCGTAAGGCGCCTTCCCGCCGACGTACCCGCCCAATTCGCGCTGAAGGTTCTTCGTGTCGAGAATCTTCGCCGACTTCAGCGAAGATTCTTTGTGCGACGCGTCGAGCCGCATAATCAGGTGAATCAGGTCCATGACGTTTCCCTGCCGGAAGACGCCTTCCTGAGTGGAAACAATCGTCACGCCCAGGGCGAGCAATTCCGAGACAATCGGAATCGCGTCCATGACCTTCAGGCGCGAGAAGCGCGACACGTCATAGACAATGATCATGTTGAGCCGCCCGGCGCGGCATTCGTTCAGGATGCGTTCGAACTCCGGGCGCTCCGCCGTCCCGAACGCCGACGTGCCCGGCGCTTCGCTGAAATGCCCGACGAACCTGAACCGGCCCCCGTCGCGCTCGACTTCGCGCTGAAGGTCGGCCGCCTTGTCTTCGTTGGCGCTACGCTGTGTCGCTGGGCTTGCTGCGCTCGAATTCTCGCGCTCGCGCGACTGACGGTCGTAAGCACCCGCGTACGTGTCCACCCCGGTCACAACCCCTTGTGTCATGTCGGCGACCCTACGCCCCCAACTGAGAGAACTCAAAGGTTACCCCAGTTGGGGCACTACTCCCGAAAACCGCTTCTGACCTGGGAAAACGTGAAGCCCCGGGGCATCCGCTGAGGGTTGCCGCCGGGGCTTCGGTGTGTCCGTCAGTACGGGCCATAGAGGGGCGTCGTGTAACCCACCCAGGGCGATTGCTCCGGCACGGGGAAGCCGCGCCACGCCTTCGGGACGTCGCGGTGAGTTCAGGCTTTTTCATATCTCATTGCCCCCGGACGAGCGTCTGCTCCGCCATTCGCCGTCCGCCGTGCCAATCGGATCAGCCGTCCAAATGCGGGATTTTCGTTAGTCGGAGGCCAAACGGCATTGAGCGTCAGCATATCATCAGCGAGCTGAAGAAAGACAATCCCCGATCCGCTCCACGTGTTGCCCCAGCAATCAGCGCGACCTTGCCCCTCCAACGTCATCTCGTTCTCCGCTCATGAGCTCAGCCACTGGCGAGCGGCATCGCATTCTTCGCATCCCGCCTCTGGCGGATGCAGGAAGATCAACGGATCTCGGCCCAGTTGACCCAGGGCTGTCGCCACAATGTCGCGGGAGCGGATCAACCGAGCAAAGGCATGACCGACTGGACCTTCCTTCTGAAGGCTCTTCTCCTTGAGCCACCTGTCCGCCAAGGCAAAGCGCTCACAGCAGTGGTCATTCTCGAGATAATCGACGCGTACCAACTTGCCATCCTGAAGAATGGTGCAGTGTCTCGGCACCCCATAGGGAACCTTTGCCATCAACTCGGCAAGATGCAGCGTCGTGTTGGCATCGTGTCCCACGCCGAGGAGAAGTACCTGCCCATCGAGTTCATGGACACGGGCGACCGGGCTTGCAGGCGAGTGAGGTGGCAGGGGCAATGGATCAGAGATGATCTGCTCTGCCTGTGGCCCCGCTGCCGCAAAGGCAAATGGATGGGCGCTGCGCTTTACATTTGGCAGGCGCCAGAATGTGTCAGAGACAACTCCAAGGTCCGGTGTAACGGGCGACGTGGCAGGATCGAACGGCTCGTCGTCCAGACCTGACCACGAGGGCATGACGAGCGTCCCTCCCGGACCCAGCGCAGCACGCAGGGCCTCGATCAGTCCAAGTGGCCCATCTTCGAGGGGCCGGACGCTACGGAAGGAGCTGTGGACCAGCAGCACACCGCCGGGGGTAACCCCAAGGTTGAGAAGCTGACCGATGAGCTCGGCTTTTCGCCATTCGTATTGCACGACATTGCACTCCACCGCTGATGACATCAGTCGATCATAGCACGATCAACGGCACTGTTGCAAATAGTCGGTGGTGATAAACTTATCATCCCCTTTTGCTGATGGAGCTGCACATGAACCCATTCAAAGGCCGGCATTTTCAGCGTGACATCATTCTGTGGGCCGTACGCTGGTACTGCAAATACGGCATCAGTTACCGTGAGCTGCAGGTCGACGGATCTTTTCCGCTGCATAACCCTGCTTCGGGGTCATTATAGCGATTTTTTCGGTATATCCATCCTTTTTCGCACGATATACAGGATTTTGCCAAAGGGTTCGTGTAGACTTTCCTTGGTGTATCCAACGGCGTCAGCCGGGCAGGATAGGTGAAGTAGGCCCACCCGCGAGCGGGTGTTCCTTCTTCACTGTCCCTTATTCGCACCTGGCGGTGCTCAACGGGAATCCTGCTCTGCGAGGCTGGCCGGCTACCGCCGGCGTAACAGATGAGGGCAAGCGGATGGCTGATGAAACCAAGCCAACCAGGAAGGGCAGCCCACCTATCAAGGTGTACTGCCTTCCAGACGAACGAAGAGCGATTGAGGAAAAGGCGGCGGCGGCCGAGAGAGAATATTCAGGCCAGTTATGCTTTCTGGCCTGTAACAAAGGACATTAAGTAAAGACAGATAAACGTAGACTAAAACGTGGTCGCATCAGGGTGCTGGCTTTTCAAGTTCCTTAAGAATGGCCTCAATTTTCTCTATACACTCAGTTGGAACACGAGACCTGTCCAGGTTAAGCACCATTTTATCGCCCTTATACAATACTGTCGCTCCAGGAGCAAACTGATGTCGTGAGCTTAAACTAGTTCTTGATGCAGATGACGTTTTAAGCACAGAAGTTAAAAGAGTGATAACTTCTTCAGCTTCAAATATCACCCCAGCTTTTTTCTGCTCATGAAGGTTAGATGCCTGCTGCTTAAGTAATTCCTCTTTATCTGTAAAGGCTTTTTGAAGTGCATCACCTGACCGGGCAGATAGTTCACCGGGGTGAGAAAAAAGAGCAACAACTGATTTAGGCAATTTGGCGGTGTTGATACAGCGGGTAATAATCTTACGTGAAATATTTTCCGCATCAGCCAGCGCAGAAATATTTCCAGCAAATTCATTCTGCAATCGGCTTGCATAACGCTGACCACGTTCATAAGCACTTGTTGGGCGATAATCGTTACCCAATCTGGATAATGCAGCCATCTGCTCATCATCCAGCTCGCCAACCAGAACACGATAATCACTTTCGGTAAGTGCAGCAGCTTTACGACGGCGACTCCCATCGGCAATTTCTATGACACCAGATACTCTTCGACCGAACGCCGGTGTCTGTTGACCAGTCAGTAGAAAAGAAGGGATGAGATCATCCAGTGCGTCCTCAGTAAGCAGCTCCTGGTCACGTTCATTACCTGACCATACCCGAGAGGTCTTCTCAACACTATCACCCCGGAGCACTTCAAGAGTAAACTTCACATCCCGACCACATACAGGCAAAGTAATGGCATTACCGCGAGCCATTACTCCTACGCGCGCAATTAACGAATCCACCATCGGGGCAGCTGGTGTCGATAACGAAGTATCTTCAACCGGTTGAGTATTGAGCGTATGTTTTGGAATAACAGGCGCACGCTTCATTATCTAATCTCCCAGCGTGGTTTAATCAGACGATCGAAAATTTCATTGCAGACAGGTTCCCAAATAGAAAGAGCATTTCTCCAGGCACCAGTTGAAGAGCGTTGATCAATGGCCTGTTCAAAAACAGTTCTCATCCGGATCTGACCTTTACCAACTTCATCCGTTTCACGTACAACATTTTTTAGAACCATGCTTCCCCAGGCATCCCGAATTTGCTCCTCCATCCACGGGGACTGAGAGCCATTACTATTGCTGTATTTGGTAAGCAAAATACGTACATCAGGCTCGAACCCTTTAAGATCAACGTTCTTGAGCAGATCACGAAGCATATCGAAAAACTGCAGTGCGGAGGTGTAGTCAAACAACTCAGCAGGCGTGGGAACAATCAGCACATCAGCAGCACATACGACATTAATCGTGCCGATACCCAGGTTAGGCGCGCTGTCAATAACTATGACATCATAGTCATGAGCAACAGTTTCAATGGCCAGTCGGAGCATCAGGTGTGGATCGGTGGGCAGTTTACCTTCATCAAATTTGCCCATTAACTCAGTTTCAATACGGTGCAGAGCCAGACAGGAAGGAATAATGTCAAGCCCCGGCCAGCAAGTGGGCTTTATTGCATAAGTGACATCGTCCTTTTCCCCAAGATAGAAAGGCAGGAGAGTGTCTTCTGCATGAATATGAAGATCTGGTACCCATCCGTGATACATTGAGGCTGTTCCCTGGGGGTCGTTACCTTCCACGAGCAAAACACGTAGCCCCTTCAGAGCCAGATCCTGAGCAAGATGAACAGAAACTGAGGTTTTGTAAACGCCTCCTTTATGGGCAGCAACCCCGATCACCGGTGGAAATACGTCTTCAGCACGTCGCAATCGCGTACCAAACACATCACGCATATGATTAATTTGTTCAATTGTATAACCAACACGTTGCTCAACCCGTCCTCGAATTTCCATATCCGGGTGCGGTAGTCGCCCTGCTTTCTCGGCATCTCTGATAGCCTGAGAAGAAACCCCAACTAAATCCGCTGCTTCACCTATTCTCCAGCGCCGGGTTATTTTCCTCGCTTCCGGGCTGTCATCATTAAACTGTGCAATGGCGATAGCCTTCGTCATTTCATGACCAGCGTTTATGCACTGGTTAAGTGTTTCCATGAGTTTCATTCTGAACATCCTTTAATCATTGCTTTGCGTTTTTTTATTAAATCTTGCAATTTACTGCAAAGCAACAACAAAATCGCAAAGTCATCAAAAAACCGCAAAGTTGTTTAAAATAAGAGCAACACTACAAAAGGAGATAAGAAGAGCACATACCTCAGTCACTTATTATCACTAGCGCTCGCCGCAGCCGTGTAACCGAGCATAGCGAGCGAACTGGCGAGGAAGCAAAGAAGAACTGTTCTGTCAGATAGCTCTTACGCTCAGCGCAAGAAGAAATATCCACCGTGGGAAAAACTCCAGGTAGAGGTACACACGCGGATAGCCAATTCAGAGTAATAAACTGTGATAATCAACCCTCATCAATGATGACGAACTAACCCCCGATATCAAGTCACATGACGAAGGGAAAGAGAAGGAAATCAACTGTGACAAACTGCCCTCAAATTTGGCTTCCTTAAAAATTACAGTTCAAAAAGTATGAGAAAATCCATGCAGGCTGAAGGAAACAGCAAAACTGTGACAAATTACCCTCAGTAGGTCAGAACAAATGTGACGAACCACCCTCAAATCTGTGACAGATAACCCTCAGACTATCCTGTCGTCATGGAAGTGATATCGCGGAAGGAAAATACGATATGAGTCGTCTGGCGGCCTTTCTTTTTCTCAATGTATGAGAGGCGCATTGGAGTTCTGCTGTTGATCTCATTAACACAGACCTGCAGGAAGCGGCGGCGGAAGTCAGGCATACGCTGGTAACTTTGAGGCAGCTGGTAACGCTCTATGATCCAGTCGATTTTCAGAGAGACGATGCCTGAGCCATCCGGCTTACGATACTGACACAGGGATTCGTATAAACGCATGGCATACGGATTGGTGATTTCTTTTGTTTCACTAAGCCGAAACTGCGTAAACCGGTTCTGTAACCCGATAAAGAAGGGAATGAGATATGGGTTGATATGTACACTGTAAAGCCCTCTGGATGGACTGTGCGCACGTTTGATAAACCAAGGAAAAGATTCATAGCCTTTTTCATCGCCGGCATCCTCTTCAGGGCGATAAAAAACCACTTCCTTCCCCGCGAAACTCTTCAATGCCTGCCGTATATCCTTACTGGCTTCCGCAGAGGTCAATCCGAATATTTCAGCATATTTAGCAACATGGATCTCGCAGATACCGTCATGTTCCTGTAGGGTGCCATCAGATTTTCTGATCTGGTCAACGAACAGATACAGCATACGTTTTTGATCCCGGGAGAGACTATATGCCGCCTCAGTGAGGTCGTTTGACTGGACGATTCGCGGGCTATTTTTACGTTTCTTGTGATTGATAACCGCTGTTTCCGCCATGACAGATCCATGTGAAGTGTGACAAGTTTTTAGATTGTCACACTAAATAAAAAAGAGTCAATAAGCAGGGATAACTTTGTGAAAAAACAGCTTCTTCTGAGGGCAATTTGTCACAGGGTTAAGGGCAATTTGTCACAGACAGGACTGTCATTTGAGGGTGATTTGTCACACTGAAAGGGCAATTTGTCACAACACCTTCTCTAGAACCAGCATGGATAAAGGCCTACAAGGCGCTCTAAAAAAGAAGATCTAAAAACTATAAAAAAAATAATTATAAAAATATCCCCGTGGATAAGTGGATAACCCCAAGGGAAGTTTTTTCAGGCATCGTGTGTAAGCAGAATATATAAGTGCTGTTCCCTGGTGCTTCCTCGCTCACTCGACCGGGAGGGTTCGAGAAGGGGGGGCACCCCCCTTCGGCGTGCGCGGTCACGCGCACAGGGCGCAGCCCTGGTTAAAAACAAGGTTTATAAATATTGGTTTAAAAGCAGGTTAAAAGACAGGTTAGCGGTGGCCGAAAAACGGGCGGAAACCCTTGCAAATGCTGGATTTTCTGCCTGTGGACAGCCCCTCAAATGTCAATAGGTGCGCCCCTCATCTGTCAGCACTCTGCCCCTCAAGTGTCAAGGATCGCGCCCCTCATCTGTCAGTAGTCGCGCCCCTCAAGTGTCAATACCGCAGGGCACTTATCCCCAGGCTTGTCCACATCATCTGTGGGAAACTCGCGTAAAATCAGGCGTTTTCGCCGATTTGCGAGGCTGGCCAGCTCCACGTCGCCGGCCGAAATCGAGCCTGCCCCTCATCTGTCAACGCCGCGCCGGGTGAGTCGGCCCCTCAAGTGTCAACGTCCGCCCCTCATCTGTCAGTGAGGGCCAAGTTTTCCGCGAGGTATCCACAACGCCGGCGGCCGGCCGCGGTGTCTCGCACACGGCTTCGACGGCGTTTCTGGCGCGTTTGCAGGGCCATAGACGGCCGCCAGCCCAGCGGCGAGGGCAACCAGCCGAGGGCTTCGCCCTGTCGCTCGACTGCGGCGAGCACTACTGGCTGTAAAAGGACAGACCACATCATGGTTCTGTGTTCATTAGGTTGTTCTGTCCATTGCTGACATAATCCGCTCCACTTCAACGTAACACCGCACGAAGATTTCTATTGTTCCTGAAGGCATATTCAAATCGTTTTCGTTACCGCTTGCAGGCATCATGACAGAACACTACTTCCTATAAACGCTACACAGGCTCCTGAGATTAATAATGCGGATCTCTACGATAATGGGAGATTTTCCCGACTGTTTCGTTCGCTTCTCAGTGGATAACAGCCAGCTTCTCTGTTTAACAGACAAAAACAGCATATCCACTCAGTTCCACATTTCCATATAAAGGCCAAGGCATTTATTCTCAGGATAATTGTTTCAGCATCGCAACCGCATCAGACTCCGGCATCGCAAACTGCACCCGGTGCCGGGCAGCCACATCCAGCGCAAAAACCTTCGTGTAGACTTCCGTTGAACTGATGGACTTATGTCCCATCAGGCTTTGCAGAACTTTCAGCGGTATACCGGCATACAGCATGTGCATCGCATAGGAATGGCGGAACGTATGTGGTGTGACCGGAACAGAGAACGTCACACCGTCAGCAGCAGCGGCGGCAACCGCCTCCCCAATCCAGGTCCTGACCGTTCTGTCCGTCACTTCCCAGATCCGCGCTTTCTCTGTCCTTCCTGTGCGACGGTTACGCCGCTCCATGAGCTTATCGGGTCCACTCGCGAACGCAGAAAGGCCCACCCGAAGGTGAGCCAGTGTGATTACATTTGCGGCCTAACTGTGGCCAGTCCAGTTACGCTGGAGTCACTAGTATTTAGGTGACACTATAGAAGCGGCCGCGACAACTTGTCCACGTGGAATTCTAAGCTTAGGATCCCAATGTGCTGGAAAGAGTCGGCCCAGTTCTTCCTCCTGCGCGTCCATGGCCGGTCCATGGACCGGGCTGTAGTAGCAGGGGAGCGCATCGAGGACGGGGATCTGGTGCTCGTGCGTCAGCAGACCACGGCGGAACCGGGCGCGATCGTTGTCGCGCACGTGGACGGCGAGGCGACTGTGAAGAAGCTCGCTCGACTTCCGGACTATTGGGTCCTGAAGCCGGAGTCTTCGCAGTCTCACTATCGACCAATCCTCGTTGGCCCTGGCTTCTCTATACAGGGCGTGGTCACTAAGGTCATCAAGAAAGGCGCGGACATTCTAGAGAGCAATGGAGACGAGTATGAGTAAGTAGAACTTTCACGTCACGCATCGGAAGAGCGGCGGTGAATGGGCGGTCAGCGGAGTCTCGTGACTCATGGCACCCGATAACAGAATCGTTGATAAAGATTTGCTCGGGAACGATCCCAGGTCTATCAGGACAAGAAGCACTGAGTAGGGAAACCCTTCGTCAGAATTCTAGAAACGGTAACATGGCGAGAGATCGTTCTAGTTCAAGTCAAATAGCGGCGATTCCCAATGAAGTGAAGAGACTCCGTTTCAGGAGGATTCAGTCATGGCAAAATTGTCCACGTATACGCTCTCATTCGACCGGAAGCAGGAGAACTGGAAGCTAGAGCATGACTCCTCTGATCGCGTCGTCAGGCGTTTCGACACCAAGACTGAGGCTACCAAAGGCGGTGTCCTTGAGAAGGCGGTCGGGAGTAAAGGCGGGTCGGTCCGGATCGAGAAAAAGAAGGGAGGTTACGACGAGGAGAGAACCTACCCGAGCAACAGGGACCCGAGAAAGTCCAAGGGATGAGGGAGTCAGGCCTCCTCTGATGTCTCTGGAACCGCCCGCCGCAAAACCGGCTTCAGCAACCGAAGTTCGTACGATGTCGCCGAACCGAGACCATCTGTTCATCAGCTACGCTACTGAGGACGCTGACTTCGCAGAGTGGCTGGAGCTGAAGCTCGTAGCTTCCGGCTTCCAAGTCTGGCGCGACGGTAGCAAGCTCCTTGGCGGAGAACCTTTTCCCCAAAAGATCGACGAGGCGCTTAAGCAAAGAGCCTTCCGAGTTTTGGCTATTTTGTCTCCTAGTTCGATAGGCAAGCCTAATCCGACTAAGGAGAGAGCGCTTGCCCAGAACCTCGCACGGGAGCGCCAAGAGCCGGACTTCCTCATCCCGCTCAACCTTACCGGCTTGAGTCCTACCGAACTGGACTGGATGACGAGCGATCTCTCGTCGATTTCCTTCTCGCCGAGTTGGTTCGACGGCCTAAACCGTCTCCTCAAGAAACTCGGCGCTATTGCTACACCGCGACACGAAAGAGCTGACCTGGAGGCTCTAACAAGCTGGTTATCGCTTCAAACCGTTCCGGCGTCGCGAAGGGAGACTCTTTATTCAAACGTATTCCAAATTCGCACAATGCCCGCTACGGTCTTACGCATCAGATCAGAGTCTACGCCACTGGCGCCGCTCTTTGGCCGCATACCTTATTCCCGTCAGACCGATAACTTGTTCTGGTCGTTCTTTCGTCCTCCACAACTACCCAGTGGAACCGACATCGTTGAAGTGACGTGGTCGTCTCCGTTTGAGGATCTTCCTCGTGAAGAGCTTGAGCGCAAGGTTGTACGCCTGCTTCGATTACACATCTGGCAGTTCTGCGATCAAAAGGGACTCATACGAGCAAGAGAGGAGAATAAGACGTACTCTTACTTCTCCAGCGGTCGACACGAAGACCGTAGAATCCCGTTCACAACCTATTCTGGACGTAAGACTAGCTTGAAAGTGACCGGCACACGGACCTTTAGGACGGGTGCGGGCCAACGCGAAAGTTGTCGGTACCATCTTGCTCCTGATTTTACCCCTGTGCTTAAGCTCTTCCACGCCCCGGCTCTTGTGTTGCGGTTCCATATCTTCCTTACCGATCATTCCGGCAAGCAGCTTGATGCTGCCACTGCACACCGACGGCGCAGACGTCTCGGCAAGGCTCTAATGAACCATCAATGGTTCATTCGCCAGCTGGCAGTGATGGAATACCTCAGCTCTGGAACAGACACCCTGAGTTTATCTATCGAGTATCCCGATTCGATCCTTGTCTCATCGGCGCCATTTTTGGGGGCCACAACGGTGGGTATATCAAATCCGCGCGAGGGTGACCTGCCGGAGGAACTCGACGAGAGGCTTGTCCTTGACGAATCCGATGAGTTCGATGAGCCATACCTTGAGGCATAGCAGTGATGAACATTCGATTTCTAGAAGAGCCATCTTTAGAGTTCCGTTATCGTCAGAGTCTTGTCGAGCCACACTCCGGTCTTGCGCTCTTTGGACCGTACGACGCAGATCAACCATCTCACCCATCGAGCATATCCTATGGACTCATAGGAACACCGCAGAGCAATACGCTCTTCGCTGCCTTCGCTCAGGCCCTTCAAGGCCCCATCCGGCTCAACCCTCGTCCAAGCCTCCTCTGGCCGATCTTTCCCGGCTTCGAGGCTGTCTTTGCCACCAAGTTCCATCGTACCCCCGCCCGCTTTGCCGAGATTCCGGAGACTGAACTCGATGAGGCTACCCGCTTAGCAGATCCCAAACAACGTGCATGGCACACGGTGGATTTGTACCTCAATCGTATACAGACCATCGCGGAGGGAGATGAGCGCCTTAGCTTTATTATATGCGTCGTCCCGGACTATGTGTGGCTACGATGCCGACCGCAGTCGATTGTGGCCAAAGGCGACCGGGTCGGAGTTCGCCCTTCTCGTGGTAGAGTATCTCAGATCACTGCTGGTCAGCAGTCCCTCTTCGATGAGGGTGTCATTGCAGATGCTTATTTCTATTCGCCTGATTTCCGTAGGCAGTTAAAGGCACGCTGTATGCGCTTCGGCATCCCGCTGCAAATCATCCGCGAGTCGGCCTTATCTCTGACGGACACTGGGACTGACAGCAGAGGCCTTACCCCTCTCTCCGATCGTGCATGGAACATTGGGGTTGCTTGCTATTACAAGGCGGGCGGTAAACCCTGGCGCTTGACGAGCGCTCGTCCCGGCGTTTCCTATCTCGGCCTAGCCTTTCGACGCACCGATCCTGAAAGTCAGAGCACCACGGCGGCCTGTGCAGCGCAGATGTTCCTCGATACAGGCGATGGCATAGTCTTTCTCGGCGAAGAAGGCCCTTGGTATTCGCCCGAGACCCGCTCCTACCGCTTATCACCGCAGGGCGCCTACGACCTTCTTACGGGCACACTCAAGACGTATAGTCAGCAAGGAGGGCAGCCTCTTAGCGAGGTTTTCTTGCACTGCCCATCTTCCATCGGTGCGGAGGAGTTCGAAGGCTTCCGAAGTGCGTGTCCTAATGGGGTGAAGCTAGTAGCTGTACGTATCAGGGCGAAGATCACGCCCGTCAGGCTGTACCGACAAGGTAAGTATCCTGTCTTGCGTGGAATGTTTTGGCGCGTCTCTGACACAACCGCATTTCTGTGGACCAGCGGCTACAAACCGAGTTTGGAAACCTATGATGGTGCCGAGGTACCGGTGCCGCTTCAAATAGATATTCAGCACGGAGAAGGTGACATAGATCAAGTAGCACGAGATATTCTTAGCCTTACTAAATTGAACTACAACGCCTGTAGACTCGCGAAGTCTGAGCCGGTTACGGTTGGCTTTTCGGATGCTGTCGGCGAGATTCTGATTTCAAATCCAAAAGTGAAGGAGCGTCGGCCCCAATTTCGCTTCTATATTTAATTCACTTCGCAGGTTATACCGAGACAGGGTAGTCTTCCCTGTGTTCTGGAAATAGCGACAACTTCACTGCGGTGCGCTTATTGAAACTTAAAACTAGTCCGGCTTCGCGTTGCGAAGCCGGGAGAAGAATCAAGGTCCCTCTTGAAGCTCAATGTACCTGGCCAGAGCCGCGGAGTTGATGGGGATATCGAACATATAGAGTCGCGGAGGAGGCGGGATGGCATAATATCCTTCGCCCCGGGAGGACACGCCCTGGATCTTCAAGATCGCTTCCTCCACCTCAACAAGGGACATGCCGAACTCCTTCACCTTCGTCACGATTTGCGACTTGGCCTCGACAAGGCCAAACCTCTTACCCTGCTCCAACGCATGCACATGAGCGGCGTGCATCAGAGGGATCGCGACTCCTGGCCGGGCTGTCCACCACTTGCCGAACTGAGCGATCTTGTGCCGCTCGAAGGGCCAAGGGGTTTTCGCGTAGTCGATGCGATAGATGGTCTCTAGCGGGAATCTCTCCAAGGTGTCGGCAAAGTCTAGGGCGATGGTGCCGCAGATCCGGCGGTGATGTTCAGCATAAAGCAATATCTGCGATGGCGGAGGGATACCGCCATAGAGCCTCCGGACATGCCTGCGGACGAACGCTAGCGCTCGTCGCCGGTCGCGGGCGCTTTCGGCCAGCATGATCGGCACGGACATTCAGTACCACCTCTCGCGCACCACTTTGAACGTCCCGAGCAGGTCATCCCTGTAGAGGTAGCCGGGCATCGGGTGCGGCCGGACGATGTCGCGAACGACCCCAGAATGCCGGAGGAGATGGAAGATCGCATGGTTCACGAGGAAGCTCGCTGCGCCGTAGGGATTGGAGGCCAGAATCATAGCCTTGCCTTCTTCCACGAGGCGGCGGTACAGGTTGCGGACGGTCCTTTCTCTCTGATCTCGGGGGGAATATTCGGGTACCTCCGGCAAAAGTCCGCGGATGACTGCTTCGGCCATCCTTTTCTTTTCACTGGCAGTCGCGCTCCCGTACTGTGACCGCAGATGGAACTCTTCCGCTTCCTCATAGGTCAGCCCCAGGCATTGCTCTATGGTGTCGCTCTCCGGGGTGAACAAGAAGAGCCGGGTACCGGCACCGATGGAATTGCAGTTTATGGCATGGACTCCTTGCCGCCGGGCCTCGCGATGCAGGCCGATGCGCGCGGCAAGGGCCCACGCCTCCACTTCGTCCAGGACCAGGTTGGCCCCGCTCACGAAGCGGGCGAATGTGGAAGGCACTACCCCTTGGGGATATATGACGAGCGTCGTATCGTCGGTAATACTTCGCAAGCGCCGAGCGGTGGCGAGGACTTTGGAGATGCCCACCGTATCCACGCCCGCCGCTATCTGCCTGTGGATGTTCGACGGGGCGAAGAGTTCCAGGTCCGCGATGCGGATCTCGCCTATTCCGGCACGGAGCAAGAGCTCCGCGGCCACTCCTCCCATGCCGCCGCAGCCAGCCACGGCAACAGTGCTTCGGCGCAAGATCGCCTGCTCCTCCTCGTTGATCCAGCCGATGTTCCGGTCGGTCCGCTCAGCGTAGAACTGAAGACCGCGGTCTCTCGGAAGCAACCGGTAGACGCGGTCGGCCTTGGCGTCGTCCGGCAGGTCTATGGTTTCGACTATGCTCTCCGACGAACTCTTGTCTCTGTGCATTTCGCGCTCCTCTGAGGGAGTATCCTCCGGATCAACTTCCAAAGGACTGCCTAGGAGTTTATAAGGCAGGGATCAAGAAAAGATAAAGAGGAGATAAAGTCTTCGCTTCGGACCGAAGCGCATCAGCCGGAGGGCTTGGTCGGCCGTTTGCACTTCACGATTCCATATTCTTCCTGGAGATAGAGAATGTCCTCCAGCAGCTCCTTCAGGAGCTTAGCATCCTTCCGACCATAGCCTTTATCCTCCATTCTTTGCCTCAGCAAGTCGAGAACCGTAGCCAGGGTGCCGAAATAGTCGCCCGCTTTGACGTGAAACCGAACCCGCTTTCTGCTCTCTCTGTCAGCCATGAAGCCAGCTTACCGCCGAAGCATTAAGGAAAGTTAAAGAAAAGATAAAGTCTGTCCCAAGCGCTTTCTGATACCGCGCTTCGCCTCCTCACAGAGGTTCCGCACGAAGTCAGCGGCCACGATCCGCCTGGATAGCTGAGGCGAGGCGCCCCGATCGGGAGCTGAGGTCGAGGCCGTCGCTCGCGGGCCGGCCTCGCCGGGCAGCACTCATCTGCTCCTTGGTACCAGCCAGTCACAAGGAGGCTCTTGCGGCTGGCGAACTTCGCGATCTCCTCCCCTGGGGTGAGGAAGATTCGCCCTGGCATGGGGTCGAGACCCGGGAAGAAGACAATGATCGTTGGTTATTCCTGTTTACGTAATTATCCATATTGAGTTCTCATGGAATGCCAGACAGGTGTACAATGTACTTATGATTCGCGGACTCTTCATCGGCGTTGATCAACATCGGGACCCCGGAATTCGGGACCTGACCGGTGCAGCACGGGATGCAACGGCTCTATGGGCCTTGTTTACTGACTCAATCTCCGAAATGAAAGCGGATCTCCTCCGAAATGAGGAGGCGGTAAAAGAAAGAGTACTAAGCACGCTCACAGACGCGTTAGACAAAGCTGACTCAGACGACCTTGTCATAGTCTCATTTGCAGGTCATGGCACACACGATCATCGACTCGTGCTTCACGATACCGAGAAATCAGATCTTGCATCGACTACCATCGCGATGGAGGATCTCGCAAGCTCTTTCAGGCGCTCGCCGGCAAAGGTCCTCCTTTGCATCATCGACTGCTGTTTCAGTGGCAGTGCTCCTGCGCGTGTCTTGGAAGATAGCCCCGTCCCGCGAGATCCCACTCCACCGTTTGAGGCTTTGGCCGGCAAGGGGCGTATAATTATTGCAGCCTCAAATGTTGATGAGGTAGCTTTTGAGTCTCCCAGTTCGAGACACGGTCTTTTGACCAAAGCGCTGATCGATGCATTCCTGGGCGCCGAGGGCAGTGCCGACCTGACTGCAACCATGGCGACAGTCATGGAGGCTGTCAGAGTAGCGGCAGGCCGATTGGGAGTGGTCCAAACACCTGTACTCTTTGGCTATGTGGAAGGCGGCATAGTCCTACCAGCCTTGCGAGTCGGCAAGCGTTATCAGGAGGCCTTTCCAGAGGTGACTGGCACTCATGTCAGTTCGGCGATCGCCGAGCTAGCAGCGTTCGGTATACCAATCGCTGTTCTCCAAGAATGGGCCAGTCGGTTCGCAGGTGGACTTAACCTCTTGCAACTGAGTGCGGTAAACGATTACCGCATCTTGGACGGTAACTCTCTCCTTGTAATTGCTCCGACGAGTTCAGGCAAGACATTTGTTGGTGAACTCGCCGCGGCGCGCGCAATCTGCGATGGGAGAAAAGCAGTATTTCTTCTACCCTATCGGGCGCTGGTGAACGAGAAGTACGATAGCTTCACCTCTATCTATAGTGATGTTCTTGGGATGCGTGTAGTACGGTGCACAGGCGACCATACCGATCAGGTAGACGCCTTCATTCGCGGCAAGTACGACTTGGGTGTTCTCACGTATGAGATGTTCCTTAATTTGATGGTCGGAAATCCAGCCATTCTCAATCAGATAGGACTTGTAGTTGTTGACGAGGCACAGTTCATCACCGATCCCAGGAGAGGTATCTCTGTCGAGCTGTTACTTACTTTTCTGGTTGCGGCGCGCAAGCGCGGCATACAGCCACAGCTTATCGCGCTTTCCGCTGTGATCGGTAACAGCAACGGACTGGAGACTTGGCTGGACTGTCGTAAGCTTGTCACGACCGAGCGGCCTGTGCCGCTCCTGGAAGGAGTTCTCGATCGGTCTGGGCGATTTCGCTATATCGATGAGGATGGCATTGAGAAAGTTGAGCAGATCCTTCCCTCTTATGAAATCCAGATTCGACGGTACAAACCGAGCGCTCAGGACGTTATCGTTCCCTTAGTTCGCCGACTGGTCCATCAAGGCCAAGAGAAAGTGATTGTCTTTCGGAATCAGCGAGGGACGGCCGAAGGCTGTGCGCACTACCTAGCAAACGAGCTAGGACTTCCAGGAGCAGATGCTGCATTGGCGGCGTTGCCGGAAGCAGATCCGTCAACTACGTCCGCTAGCCTGCGAGAGTGCTTAGCCCACGGGACTGCCTTTCACAACACCAATCTAAGCCGTGACGAGAAGCAAGTAGTCGAGAGAGCGTATCGTGACCCCTCAGGACCTCTGCGGGTTCTTGGCGCCACGACCACCGTGGCCGCAGGTATAAACACCCCTGCGTCTACGGTCATCATCGCGGAGCAGCAGTTCGTTGGTGAGGATGGACGGGAGTTTACGGTTGCAGAGTACAAGAACATGGCCGGCAGGGCTGGGCGTCTTGGTTTTAACGAAAAAGGCAAAGCGATCATCTTGGCCATGGAGTCTCATGAGTCCGAGTCGCTCTTCCGAAGATATGTAAGAGGGGTCCCTGAGTCGCTTACCTCTTCGTTTCAACCGGGTGACTTAGAGACATGGATTATTCGACTTCTGGCGCAAGTCAAATATGTCCCCGAGGAGGAGGCAGTCCAACTACTCCTGGACACGTATGGCGGCTTTCTCGCCGCGCGGCAGTATCCCGGTTGGCGAGGGGAAATGGAACAGCGACTTAAATCTTTGCTCGTTCGAATGATCGACCTTGGGCTTGTCGAACGTGAAAACGATAAACTGAGACTAACTCTTCTCGGGCGCGCATGCGGCGAATCGTCTCTGGCTTTGCCATCTGCGATGCGCCTCGTCGAGCTTCTCCGTGCCCTGGGGCCCGGCCTTAGTCCTGAAGCGTTGATGGTACTCGTACAGGCCCTTGCCGAGTCTTCTGGTGGCTATACACCGCTGATGAAGAAGGGGCAAAAGGAGGCCGCACGATTCGGCCAAGCAAGCGATCGGTTTGGGGAACGGGTCGTTGGGCTCCTACAGAGATTTGCGGATGACCAATATGACTTCTGGGCCAGATGTAAGCGGGCCGCGATATTGGGCGACTGGATCTCTGGCGTACCTCGACAGGACATCGAGCGCGACTACTCGACTACTCCGTTTCAGGGAAAAATTGGCCATGGAGACATCCAACGATTTGCCGACGCTACAAGGTTTCACTTGAGATCGGCGTTTCAGATTGCCACTGCACTCTTTCCGGAATATGGTGCTCAAGGCGAACAGGTGGATATTCTCATCAAGCGATTGGAGGTGGGTTTGCCGGTTGATGCCCTTGGGCTTCTAGATCTTCCGATATCACTCGAACGGGGAGAGTATTTGGCTTTGTATCGACAAGGAATCAAGATGGCTGTTGAAGTCTGGCAGCTAAGTCAAGAGGAGCTTACACGAACCGTTGGACGCGCCAAGGCCAAGCTTCTGGAACCCAAGAGGCCGCAGAAAGGCGCCTAGCAGGGCTTTAGCTGGCACTCCTTTGGAGGTCGTCGACGTCTGATGTTGTCGAGAGTAATTTGGTAAGCTTTGGAAGTAAACTTCCCCTCACGCTCGTTGCATCTTGTGTAGGCGTCGCTTGGAGGTGGTTCGAGGTTTGTCTCGATACGCCCTGCAAGTCAAGGCGGCGTCTCTCGCCGCCTTCCCGCCCATCGCGCTTCAGAGTAGTATGAGCGCGTGGATCTCCATACATTCCGGCGGGACGCGCTTCTTTTCAATCCTGAAGAATTCGGGCGGATCTTCGCGTTCGTAGACTTCAGTAACGTCCGCTATTGGGCGAAATCCTTCTGGCCCGACGAGAACCGCGCGCATCTTACCCGCGAGATAGACATCGAGAAACTTGCCCAGGTAGTCGATATGGTGGGCACCGTAGAGAAGTTCTTCTACTACGGCCATTACAAGGAACGGCCGAATCTGCCGCCGGACCATCCCCAGAACGTGCTTTTCCGCAATTCCATCTACCGCATCGACAAGGCCAGGAAGGCGGGGTTCAAGGTCAGGACCAAGGACATCAAGACTATCGACATCTATGACGAATCCGGACGCCGCAACGGCCAGGTTCACAAATGCAACTTCGACGTAGAGATCACGATGGATATGGTGAAGCAGCTCCCGAAGTATGACACGATCTTTCTGTGGTCAGGGGATAGCGATTTCGAACCCCTTCTCGCTTACCTGAAGAGCAAAGGGAAGAAGGTCGTGACTGTCTGCGCCTGGGCTTTCGCTAGCAGCGAACTCAAGAGGGTCTCGGCTCCCTTTATCCCAGCCGACAGGCTACGTGAGCAGCTTGAATTTTTTCCCCATAAAAAAGCACTCCCGGCGTGAGCCGGGAGGCAGAAGTACGATCCTAATGTCCCATAGGCAGGGGCAGCCTTGCGACTGCATTTCAAGTATACCAGGACGCTGAGGAGCGTCAAACCTCAGTCTTCATCTTGCCTTCAGGTGCCTTGTCACTGGCTCGCGTTAGTGGTATGGGTTGGGCCATCGGAAAAGATTTTCCTGATATCTTCGATCTTTTCGCTTGACTCTGACTTGGCCAAAAAGGTTCGAACTTCGTGGAGCCAGGCCCGCAGGTCAGTAATACTCGATTCTTTTGACCAGCGCCGGAACGGTTTTGCCGCTTCAATCTTGAGCTCCCGGTCCTGGAGCCTTGGGTTCGAACCGAGGATTTGAACGATGAACCGCTTTTCCTGTGGTGTTCCACTCTGGAAGCGCAAAGCCGCTTCTTTGTTGAACTGAACGAGGAGTCGGTCGGGTTCGAACCGTTCGCCGGTCTCCGCGAGCTTTTGTATCTCCTGAGCCACACGGATACGTTCTCGGGTGAGTTTTTGCCGCTCTTCCAGGAATTCGGCATCGTCCAGGAGATCCCGGATGCGGAGCTGCTTCAGGTTCGCGAGTTGGCGGTCAAGCGAAGCGGCTTGGTGTTCTATCGCCCGTTTCTGCTTCGCCAGTAGCTCCTCGTCTTCTGCCGTGAGGCCGTGAAGCCGCTCCATCTCGAAGGTGTGGAACTTCTCGGGGAGCGTGACCTCCTCGACGAATCGCGCCATCTGTTCTTCGAGGCGTGCCTCGGAAATGGAGCGTTGGGCGCACTTGTAGTCAAGGCGGCGCCAGGAGCAGTGATAGTAGGTGTAGTGGGAGCCGAAGCGGTTTGTCTTGTGCTCTGCGGTCACCGCGAAGCCGCACTCGCCGCAGCGGATCATGCCGGTATACGGGAAGTCGTAGGCTTTCCGCCGGGGCCTTCCCGGCCGCCCCAAGAGTTCCTGGACCCGCTCGAATTCGGAGAGGGTGACCATTGCCTCATGCTTTCCGGGATAGGCCTTGCCTTCCCACTCGATTACCCCCGCGTAGAAGGGGTTTTTGAGGATCTTGTAGATGGCGCTCTGGGTATAGGGGAGGCCACCGATCCGCTTGCGGACCCGCGTCGTGAGCCCCCACTCGTGCTTAGCCGTCTTCCAAATTTGGTGCGGATTGGCGCTCTCCGTGAGCATGAGGCGCCATATCCTCTGGATCATGTCGAACCGCTCGGGGTCGCGGACGATCTGCCCAGTCTCCTTGTCGTTCAGGTACCCGGCCGGCGCAAAGTTCGGGAGCCACCCCTTTTCCGCCTTGGCACGCATGCCGCGGCGGACATTTTCGGAGAGCGAGTCCACGTAGTACTTCGAGTACCCGAAGATGATGGAGAGCATAAACTTGCCCTGCGAGTTGTTCTCGAAGCTGAAGGTCGCGAAGCGGAGATCGCGGAGCTTTCCGGTATCGAGGAGGTAGATCACCCGGCCGCCGTCCACGGAGTTCCGGGCCAAGCGGTCAGGATGCCAGGCGATCACGCCGTCCGCTTTGCCCTTCTCGATCTCACGGACCATCTCGTCGAAGACGGGACGGCCCGGCGCCTTGGCGCTCTGGGCTTCCTCGAAGATCCGGACGATCTCCGCTCCCCAGGCCGCCGCGTGTCGCTCCATCTCCGTCCGCTGCGAGTCGATCGAGAGGATCTGGCGATCTTCGGCCTCGCTCGATTTGCGGCAGTAGAGGAAGTATTTCATTGCTCGTGTGTGTTTTCTGACCTCGAAGGATGAGGCCAGCGCGCGAGGAGAAGGTAAAACGCGTCAAGGCGGGTGATATGCTCGCGCGCTTCATCCACCGTGATCTCTTCCTCGAATTCTTCACGCCAGATCCCTTGGAAACGGCGGATGTCTTCGTCCGTGATTTGCACGTAGACGAAGGTACTCCGCGACCGCTCATGAAGCTAGGCGGAATGCCGGGCCGCCTTCGATGTTGCAAGGTGGTGATTCGATATTAAGAGGAAAAGTGAGATTCGTCAAAGGGAAGTTGAGAAAAATTTTATGCTCCTCGCCTACTATATTTCTTGACCTGTAGGCGCAGTCAGACCCTAAGTATTTCGTTTGCCAAGACGGAATTTTTCTCCGCCTTTTTTGTCTCGCGCCCGCCGGTACCCTGAAAACCCATCATGACGTGCCTTGTCGCTCCGCACTCCTTTCGAATACGCCTTCCTGAGATCCGCGCCGGGCCGGCTTGAAGCGCTCTCTCCTATCCCTATCGTCGCTTCAAACCAACCCACATTCACCACATGCAAGACAATCCTACCCGCATCATCGCGATCGATCCCATCACTAAAGGCTTCGGCTATGCCGTCTTCGAAAAACCCTTCCGCCTCATGGCATGGGGAGTCGCCCGCGTAGAGGGCGAAAAGCATGCGGGCGCCATCGCCCAATTCGAGAAGCTCTTGGCTGACTTCCGGCCTGACGGAGTGATCTTGGAAGACGCCGCGGCGCCCGGATCGCGCCGGCGCCACCGCGTACAGAGGCTCATCGAAGCCCTCCTCGCCTTCGCCCGGGAGCGCAATCTCGCGGTGCATTCCATTCCTCGGAGTGCGGTGATCGAACATTTTGGATTTCGTGGCGAAACGCGAGAGCGTAGGCGTGCGCACAGCCGCCCTCACGCTCGACGCTTGGTTCGCGCTCGGACTCGTGGAAGAGGCACCGCCGGCCGAGCCGGAGCCGCCTGCCGCCAAGCCAGAACGGGCGGAGAAGGAACCGTCGCCCGCCGCAGAGGAGACCTTGCCAGCCGAGAACCCGCCCCTTACCTTCACCCTCAAGACCCTCGACCCGTATCACGCGGAGCTTGCGGCCCTGGGTTTCAGGAGAGAGACCATCGAGCACTTTGACGCAGGATACTGCTCGAAAGGGCTCCTCAAAGGCAGGCTCGCGATTCCGATTCATAACGGCCGCGGGGACCTCGTCGCCTATGCCGGTTTGGCCCTCCAGGAGGGAGAGACACCGCGGTATGTTTTCCCGCCGAAGTTTCACCCGGCGCTCGAAGTCATGAATCTCCACCGCCTCCTGGCTGTTGCCGAGGAGACCGGTCCCCTCTACCTCGCGCCGGAGATCGAGGGGGTCATGAGGCTCTTCGAGACCGGCGTGGTCTCCGCGCTCGGCCTCTTCGACGGGTCGCTCTCGCCGCAGCAGGAAGAGGCGCTCATAGGGGCGCTCTCGCTCTACGAGGGATTCCTTCTGGTGGGTGAAGGCTTCGCCGATCGCACCATCGCCCGGCTTGTGCGGTACGCGGCGGTCTCCTGGATGCCGGCTCCACCGATCGGACCTCTCGCCGCCGAGGGAAAGGGGGCAGCATGAGCCGGAAGAGTCTCCCTTTGGGCCAGGTGGTCGCGACCCCTGGAGCGCTCCAGGTCTTCGTGCTCGCCAAGGAAGGCTATCTCCCATATCTCCTGCGCCACGCGTGCGGGGACTGGGGCGAAGTCTGTCTGGACGATGCCCGCGCGAACGAGGAGGCGCTTCTCTCAGGCGAGCGCCTCCTCTCCGCATACAAGCTGTCGAACGGCACGAAGATCTGGATCATTACCGAAGCCGATCGATCCTCGACCTGCATCCTCCTCCCGGAGGAATACTGATTCCCATGAGCCCCGCGGCCAGACCGCCCGGGGCTTTTTCTTTTCGGGAAAGCCGGACTAGCGGCTGTGCTCGCCCAGGGTAAGGGAAGCGCCAAGACCGCCGATCGCCTGGATTCCCACGAGCTACGCAGAGCCGCAGCGACGAGGCGCTTCATGCAATGGAAATCAGGCAGTGCGGGTACTGAAAGGAAAGCGAGGAGGTTTGGCCGCAGGTCTCTTCCAGTGGACTCGGAGAAACTCTCGGACTTCGGCAAGGGCTTCAAGGTGTATAGCCCGCCGCTCCGCTGCATCCATAAGCTCCACCCACACGGTCCGGAGCTGCGCGTGCCCAATCTCCAAGAGATCAAGCTGAGTGATGGCGTAACGGCAGAGCGTCACCGCTTTCTCTGTCGCGCCGTGGCGAAGGTGAAACCCAAAGAGGTAGAAAATATCGAGGAAGGCTTCCCGGTACGCTTCGCGCTCGAATGCCTCGGCGATCACGCCGTTGAAAAGCTGTTCCGCCTCTTTGAGACGACCAATCCCCTCCAGAAGCCGAGCCGCAGTGAAGTCGCTCAGGCGGGCCGCGTCCGCCCGCGCAGCGGAGGCGCGCAAGGACTCTGCAAGGTGGAACGCCTGGAGCGCCTGGCCGATTTCGCCCGTTCCGATGAGGCATTCCGTTCGGTTGCTTTCCGCGAGCCAGCGCAGCACGGAATCAGCGGGAGGAATGAGCGGGAGCGCCTGTTCCGCCAGAGTGACCCCGCGGTCCGGGTCTGTGTCCACTAGGGTATGCGCCATCTGTACCAAGGTTCGCGCAACCAAGGGCCACGCCTTCTCGGCTTCATAGAGCCTCAGGCATTCTTCGAGTATGGCCATGGCTTCAGAGCGATGTCCTTGATCGGCCTCAAGAGATGCCGCGACCGACTGCATCTTGCCTTTCAGGAGGAGATCGCCGGTTCCCTGGGAACGGTGCTCCTCGGCTCGCCGAAGTGCGGCTTCCGCCTGCGTCCATTCAGCGGCGATGCGGCGAACGTTTGCAACCTCAATCCATATGCATGCCGCAAAGTCCTTGGCGAAGGTGGCGGGCTCAGCCATGCCTTGGGTGGCCTGGAGTGCCAGGTGCGCGATGAACTCCGCCTCGTCGCGCGAGCGTGGGGCGCCAAGCTCGGAAAGAAGCACGTCCGCGAAGGCTCTCGTGCGGCACTCGGGAGAGGTAACGATCCGTGCTTCCTGTTCCCTTCTCGTCTCGCGTCGGATGCGAGCCCACTGCGCCCGCGCGAGGAGTGGTCCGACAAGATCCTTGTCTTCCGTGCCCACGACTCGGCCCGAAGAAGACGGCGTTGGCTCCTGGGGTAGGAGGGTCGGCTCCGCTGGCGCCGGATGCTTCCAATGTGCCTGAAGGTAGGCGTGCGCTTCAGCGAGCATCCGCTCGTCAAAGGCTTCCTTCCGGGCGGCTTCGATGAGCCGCGTCCAGACCGAGCGGAGCTGTTCATGCACCACCGAGTTCTCGCGCTCCATTTCGCCGAGCGTACGAAGGCTAAGTTCGGCCGCCCGCTCCGGCGCGCCACAACGCACGTGAAACCCGAAGGCATAGAGAAGATCGAGAAGCGCATCTTTGTAGAGCCCCTGCTCCAAGTCGCCGGCCACCGTCTCTTCAAAGAGCGCTTCGGCTTCCGGTACTCGCCCGAACGCCTCAAGGAGGCGGGCAGCGGTAAACGTTGATCGGAGCTTAGCGCTCGGCCACTGATGGAACGGCCGTAAGCGTTCAGCCTCTACAAACGCCCGGAGCGCTTCGGATGCCCGGTCGAGGGTCACGAGGCACTCGGTGCGGATGCTCACCGCCAACCATCGGAGAGCCGTGTCCTCGGAAGGTATGAAGACGTTTGCTCGGTCGAGAAGCACAAGGCCGCGCGCCGGATCATGATCGACAAGACCGTTCGCCATCTGCACCAGCGTGCGGGCGACGAGAGACCAGTCCCTCCGCTTCTCGTAGATCCTGCGGCACTCCTCCAGGCACGTCATTGCAGCGTCGCGCGCGCCCTGGTCGCTGCGCAACGATGCCTTCATCGAAAGCCATCGCGCCTTGAGCGGGAGGTCACCAGTACCCGTCCCAAGGTGTTGCTCGGCGCGAAGGAGCGCGGTCTCGGCGTGCTGCCACTCGCCGTTGATCCGCCGGACGTTCGCCGTTTCGGTCCAGATCGCAGCGAGGGCGTCATTCCTGTATGCCGTCCCCTCCTTCGCGTCCAGGCCTTGTGCGGCGAGGACTCCGAGGTTGGTCAGGGATTCCGCTTCCTCTCTTGAGGACGATGCACGCAGAGCCGCAAGAAGTACCTGGAGGAAGGCGGGGGTGTGGCAAGCGCGAGACCGAATGACCCGCTCCTTCTGGACCGCCTTCCTCTGCTTCCGCAGTTCGGCGAACTCCGCTCGCGCGAGGAGTTGCTCAACTGCGGTTTCCTTCTCGAATGCGGCGAGTTCAAGAAGGGTCTTCAGCGGCACCTCGCGGGTCGCCGGACGGACGGGCTCCCGCAAGAGACTCTCGGCGAGAGAGCGGCAGGCGGGGCAGACCGAGAGGTGCGCGGCCACCCGCGCGACCTCCGCCCGTCCCGCTTCGCTCGCGCGAAGCAGCTCCTCCCTTGTGACGTGCGCCATTTTTGATTTCTCTGCAATACGAAGCGCTGAACAGCAGTTTTAGGGTAGCTCAAAATACGTGTCTCTGTACATTGGGACTGAAGAGGAGGCCTCCCCGAGAGACCTCCCCATTCCGGGACTGCTTCTAACCGTTCGGGTCGTAGCCTCCTCCCGCATCGGTAGTCGTGGGAGGCGTGGGAGTAGTGAGACCCAAGGGGTCGGCGCTACCGCCCTGTTGTGCTTGAGGAGCCAAGGAGTAAGACGCGAATAGATAGAGCGCGAGCAGAACGAGACGAAGCATAGCTTCTCCCTTCAAGGGACAGCCATAGCCGCACGAGCTTCAGTGCTCGTCGAGGTGCCCCCATAGGCCGCAGTGTAGGCCCGAAGGGGGTGAAGCTACTGCTTCGCCCGGATGCTGCCGATGGGAGAAGGAATTCGTATGGAGATCTTCCAAGTCGTCCCGAAGATAGAGCGGATAGCCTTCCCGCGCTGCGATGAACATCCTGCCGAAGACCTCCTCGTGTGCTTCATGAGGAATGAGGTCTCGGCTGAGGAGCGGCGCCGGGTTGTCCGCCATCTTCTTCCCGGCTGCCCGCGCTGTACCGAGATCACGAGAAGGATATGGCGTCTCGCCGAGGAGAGCCCAGAAGCTTCCTCCTTCGATCAAATCCACGCCTCTCCGGGGCCGCGAGGAGAGGCCAGACGGACGCGCCACGTAAGGGCCAGGAAGACATGAACGATATAGACCGAGAGGCTGAAGCAAAGCTCCGCCGCATCGTCGAGACGCTTGAGATGGTGCGAAACGATCTCGCCGTCGTGCGCAGAGCGATATCCGAAAGGAGGGAGGCTCATGCCGTGATCGGCTGCTGCCTTCTTGACCGCTTCGACCCTTTGATCGCGGAGTTGCGTTCGCTCCTCTGAGGGCAGTCCTCGGGTACCGCTCATGCCGACGGCGCTTTTCCTGGAGAACCTCGCCCGGGGCGGCCACTGCGGATCAGGGTGGCGGCTGGTCCTCAAATTCAGGCGGAGCCGGGACGAGGAGGGCGACTGTCAGGCGATCTCCTGTGCCTTGCCGTGGATCTTCCGGATCGAAGGCTCGGTCTGGGCGGTCTCTGACCTCAGGGAGCGCGGCCTCGCCGTCATAGAGTGCGGCGACGAGGGGGAGGCGCGGCGGCTCTTCGGTGAGGTGCGCGGCTTCAAGGTCTCGGTCTCGGTCTTCGACGCTCGCGGCCGGCGCGCTCCCTGGGAGCACGAGGCGGCGGCCCTCGGAGACGCCGGTCGGGCATCGCGGAAGTCTCGGGTTTGTTGGCGCAGCCGTAGAGGGCTGCAAGGGGATTGAGGAACATGAATGACGCAACGAAGCGGATGGACCGCATCTGCCGCAGGAGCGGAATGGTGACAAAAACCTCGACCGCGCAGCCGACGACGGGCAGGTTGAGGGAAGCTTGAGGGGAGCTATGCCGGCCGGAGAGCCGGGAGAGGAGATTCAGATCCGGGAAGGCGAAGCGAGGGATCTGGAAGCCGTCTACCGGCTCGGCCTCGCAAGTCCTTCGCTTCAGCCGAGCGCCACGGCACCGTACTTGGAAAAAGACGAGTTGCCAGGCCTGCTGCGGGACGTCTTGCTGGTGGCCGAAGCCGAGGGCTCTCTGGTGGGCTTCCTCTTGGCCGAGATCTACGGCCCGCTCGGCTATATCGCACTGCTCTCAGTCGCTCCGGCATTCCATCGGCAGGGGGTTGCGAGCAAGCTCCTGGAGGAATGCGGGAAGCGCTTGCGGAAAAAAGGCGTCGAGCGGCTCGGAGGGTTTGCTTTCCAGGACAAAGGAGTGAAGCGCCTCCTCCTTCGGCTCGGCTACACCGCCGGCAAGAGCTACATCTGGATGGACCGGAGGATCTGAGCATGCGACGCTTGGCGTGGATCTATACTTCGCCTTCGCCTCCCCGTGACGGGTGACTCACGGCTGACCTCCTCGCTCGCTGCCCTTAAAAGAAAAAGGAGCGGCGGGCTCTGTGCCAACCGCTCCTGGATCAGGATGGGAGTCGTTTCCCCCTCAAATCGCCTCACCCTCCCGCGAGGAACTCCTCAAACCGCCTCAGGACCCCGGGAAAGAGTTTGCGTACCCGGCCACGCTCCCAGCGGGTCACGGTCGAGGGATTGACTCCGAGCTTCGCGGCCAAGGCTGACTGCGAGAGGCCCTGCCGCTCTCGAAGAGCCCGAATCCGGTCACCAAGCCGCTCGGCCTCCTCCCGAGGATCGTAGCCGAGGAAGGCCACGACCTTGGGCATGAGCCGGGTTGCTACCCTCGTGTGGTTCGTCTCCCAGTTCACGATTGTCGGTAGCGAGACGCCAAGCTCACGGGCCACGTGTTCCTGGAAGATGCCGCGATCCAAGCGGGCTTTCCGCAAGTGGTCGCCGAGGGTTCTAAGGTCGCGTGGATACCCGCGCGGAGGCGGCATCGGGGCGGTAAGGCGGAGGTGGCAAAAGGGCAATGCAGGATGCTACCTGTATGAATGTCTTCAATGCCAAGGTCGCCCGTGAGGTCGGCCGCTTGACGGGATGGAGGGATAAGATCTGGTCCAGGCGCTATCAGGCGATCGTCATCAGCCACGAAGAAGCCGCGCAGGTCGAGAGGCTGACCTATGTCCTCGCCCACTCGGTCAAGGAAAACCTCGTCGCCCGAGTCGAGGAGTGGCCGGGTGTCCATGCCGGCCCCGCGCTGATCGCCGGAAAACCAATGGAGGGAGTCTGGTACGACCGCTCGCGCGAGTATCTGGCGCGGATGAAGGGGGACGATGCCGGACCGGAGCAGTTCGCCGAGCCCGAAGTCTTGAGCTTCGTTCAAGTCCCCTGCTGGGAGCACCTCACTCCGGAGCAATACCGAGCCCGGATCGCCGGCCTCATCCAGAAGATCGAGGCCGATGCCGCGGCCGAGCGGGCCCGCACCGGGCGGCAGCCGCTCGGCCCCGAGGCCATCCGGCAGCAGAATCCGACCAGCCAGCCGAACCACGTCAAGAAATCGCCGGCCCGCGCTTCCACGCCTTCGCCAAGCGGACTCGCCGAGAGATCTACGAAGCGTACTCCTGGTTTGTGGCGGCCTTCCGGGATGCGGCAGAAAAGCTGCGGAATGGAGATCGCGACGCGCCTTTCCCCATCGGCAGCTTTCCGCCTCACCTGCCGTTCGTTCGAGAAATTCCGGCGGCACTCTCGCCAACAGGATGATCCTCAAGGCGGTCCCTTCCAACCTTCAGATCCTGTTTGTACCGCTTCATCGATCGGCGACCTCGCCGTCTTGTTTCATTTCCTCCTGACCTCCTCGAGAGCCTCATACTGAGCTTTCGGGGAGCAGTTCCTGCCAACGCTGCCCCGCTGGCGCTTCAAGGCAGCTTCCTTGGTCCAGTTGGAGCCCGGTGAGCCCGCCTAGATCAAATCAAACTTCTTCAGAAGGAAGGGTGGCACCTATTTGGCGAGTGGCGGACCTGTCTCGCCTACTGCGGCATCTAGTGCATCCGGGGACCGGAAGAGTCAGGGCGCCTGCCCGCCGGGGTTTTCCGGCGGGCAGGCGCCCGACCACTACATTGGCCGCTCGTCAAGGGTTTTGTACGCTGCAAAGAAAGAGGCAGTTGTCATAATCGTTAGCGCAATATTGTTGATCTATTTGAAAATATGATTCGCAGCCGACCGAGCTTTGCCCGCTGAAATAACAGTTGTTGTATGCACCCCAACGCTCGGCATTACAGCTTTCCTCGTCCTGCCTCAGCATGGACATGCATATGGATTGTTCTTGTTGATTAACGACAAACAGGCAGTTGTTAAACTGCCAGTAAGCCATGGCCATGCAAAATTGGTAGTTGCTTTCGGCCGCCGTCTCGCAGCTGTTGGCGGCGGTCATGCACTGAGAGTAATTAGCATTGGCTTGATTGGTGCACTGGGTATTGTTATATACACACCCGTCCTCGCAGGGACCGGCAAATGCAATGCCATTGGCAATAAACGGCATAATCACGCAGGCAGCCAGCTTTAATAATCTCCTCATGAGTTTATCCTTTCTGTTGACGTGGTGAAGGACGTAGTTGAACGTTTGCGTCACCCGACGCGACGTAACTCGTTCAGGCGAGGTCGATGAGGATGGCAGGACAGATGCCAAACTCTTCGATATGCGAGTGGGGGATCGCCCGAGTAGCGACCATGGAACTGACGACGAAGCGCCTGCCGGATGTCTAAGCCGCGCATTGAGCCTCCCCTAGCTACGGGCAGAGTACCATACGCAAAGTATAGACCCCCTTTCGCTCCTCAATACCAGGGAACACGAGGTGCGTCTCAAGCTCCTAAAGCGCGAATTTCCGCGTATCCCTCGGGGTTGGGGAACGAGGTAAACAACGAGGCGGCGATGGCAAAAACGCCGAGGGGCTCTGGACTGGCCGGGAGCCCATAGCGCCAAGCCAGAGTAAGGAGCCATCCAAATAAGTGCGGGTCCAGGAGCTCGAGTACGACCCCCTGCAAAAGATTAGGACACTGTCCTAATCTTTTGACAACGGCCCAAAATCGGCTCAAACCCAGCTACTATGGGACTTTGCGCGTCCCCGGCGCGCCTCTTCCCGCAGAATCTTCTGACAACTCTGGCCAGACCCTCCCGGCCAGAAAATCGCCACAACTCTCAGCAGCTCAGCGACTTGGCTCTCCGATCGCCATCTGGCAGGCGCCTTGCCCCTATGGGCTGCCATGCCACGGCTCCTCCGCTTCATCCCCGAAGGCGGCGCTCTCGTCGAGGTCACCACTCGAACCTTCCAGGGGCGCCTCCTGCTCACCCCAAGGCCGCTGCTCAACCGCATCATCATCGGGGCTCTCGCCAGAGCCAGCCGGCGCCATGGAGTCCGCGTCGTGGCTGTCACATGCGTCTCGAACCATTACCACACCCTGCTTTGGGTCGACGACGCCGAGCAACTCGCTACCTGTATGAATGTCTTCAATGCCAAGGTCGCCCGTGAGGTCGGCCGCTTGACGGGATGGAGGGATAAGATCTGGTCCAGGCGCTATCAGGCGATCGTCATCAGCCACGAAGAAGCCGCGCAGGTCGAGAGGCTGACCTATGTCCTCGCCCACTCGGTCAAGGAAAACCTCGTCGCCCGAGTCGAGGAGTGGCCGGGTGTCCATGCCGGCCCCGCGCTGATCGCCGGAAAACCGATGGAGGGCGTCTGGTACGACCGCTCGCGCGAGTATCTGGCGCGGATGAAGGGGGACGATGCCGGACCGGAGCAGTTCGCCGAGCCCGAAGTCTTGAGCTTCGTTCAACTCCCCTGCTGGGAGCACCTCACTCCGGAGCGATACCGAGCCCAGATCGCCGTTCTGATCCAGAAGATCGCGGCCGATGCCGCGGCCGAGCGGGCCCGCACCGGGCGGCAGCCGCTCGGCCCCGAGGCCATCCGGAAGCAGAATCCGACCAGCCAGCCGAACCACGTCAAGAAATCGCCGGCCCCGCGTTTCCACGCCTTCGCCAAGCGGGTTCGCCGAGAGCTCTACGAAGCGTACTCCTGGTTTGTTGCGGCCTTTCGGGATGCGGCAGAAAAGCTACGAGGCGGCGACCTCGGTGCGCAGTTTCCGGTGGGGAGCTTTCCGCCTCATCTGCCGTTCGTTCGAGAAATCCCGGCGGCACTCTCGCCAACGGGATGATCTCCAAGGCGTCCTCCTCCAACCTTCAGATCCTGTTTGCACCGCTTCATCGATCGGCGACCTCGCCGTCGTCTCTTTTTCATTTCCTCCTGACCTCCTCGAGAGCCTCATACTGAGCTTTCGGGGAGCAGTTCCTGTCAACGCTGCCCGCTGGCTCTTCAAGGCAGCTTCCTTGGTCCAGTTGGAGCCCGGTGAATCCGCCTAGATCAAGCCAGACTTCTTCAGAAGGGTGGCACCTATTGGGGCAGGTCAGCTGGGGCAGGTCAGCCGTAACAGATCCCGACGCCCGTTCGCACTTCGACGCAACCGCAAGATGCGAGGTAGGTCTCGTCCGTGTTGGACGGGTACATCTGTGCGCCGACGGCTTTCATGCTTGCCGTCCCGAGGTGAAGCAAGGTTTCGCGGGCGAGGGTCAACTTGCGAAGTTGTCGTTTCATGGCTTGCTCCTTGGAAAATGGAACCGATGATCTGCTGATTACAAATCAGCGACGCCGGATTCTACCCGATCTGGCAGAATCCCGTAAGTCCTTCTATTGCCTGCTCTCCTTTGTACGGTGGCATGATACAGCCATACTGAATCTTGGGCAAATCTACGGATCTACTCGCTTCCGCGAGTCCTCGCGTGCGTAGACAGCGGGCCGGCGGAATCGCGGGCGGGTTCGCCGTTGAGCGCCGCCCCCACCCACGGCCGGGGAACCCGGCCGCTACGCATCGGTTTGCCAACGTCTGCCGGTTCGTACCTCGCCAAAAGGTCCGTAGCGGCTGGACGAATCGCATGGCACCTACTCGGGGAAAAAAGAAGCCGGCCCGGTCATCAGGCGAGCTTCTGAACGGCAGGGCAAGCTCGCCAAAGCCGGGGCAAGGTTGCCCTGGGAAAAAGAAGCCGGCCCGGTCATTGGGCGAGCTTCTAAGCGGTACGGGTATACGATGTCGCGAGTTGGAGCGGAAACCTTCGGCGGGCGCCTTGGCTAATCCCCTGGCACCCTACCCCCACCCTACCCCCGCACCCTACCCCCCTACCCTGGTCGATGAGATCGTCGCCGAGGCGAAGACCGAGCGGGAGAGGCTCGGCATCGAGCCGCTCGGCTGCGAGGCCGTGCTCCGCCAGAACCCGTTGCCCCGGCCGCCTCCTCCGACAGGAAACCCAACTCGGGGCGAAGCTATGACAGCGCCAGCGCTCTGACAAGGCAGATCGCTAGCGCTCCGTGTCGGCCTGTAACGACGGATTCTGCCGCCGGATCTAGGTCTCTCGAGCTAGTTCTTGCAACCGTTTTTATCGCACGTAATCTTCTCGTGAGAGTCCACCCAGTGATCGGGGTTAGCTTTAGTGTCGAAGCCGCAGCCGGTTTTTCCGCCTTTGACTCCATTGTGGACTTCCTGCGTCGGTATGTGCTTGACAGCCATGTCGGTTCCTCCTTAAGAGGGTTGGTTGATGAGGCAGAGCACGCAAGCGAGGATCTTCCGCTCTCCCGGAAAGACTCGACCAGCGTGGGGTGACCGCGCGAAGCGCGGTGTCCGTCCGCCTGAGGCCCAGTTGCGCAGTGCGAGTGCATCGGCAGCTCCTCCCAATAACTCTCGACATCAGCTAGGTGGGCTTGCGCGAGATATGAGGAAATGTTTTGGCACCTCGTCTCTGGCCTCTCTTCTAGAGAGACACCACTAAAGTAGTTTTGTTGGATCTAGGTGCGGAGGCGATCAGTCGACAGGTTCGGACAAGACGGCCTAACCGCCTCAAGAAAATCTCCGGGCCCCGCGCTTCCGCGCTTTCGCCAAGGGCGTTCGCAAGGAACTCTATGAGGCGTACTCCTGGTTTGTGGCGGCTTTTCGGGAAGCGGCGGAGAAGCTACGCGACGAAGACCGCAATGCGCAGTTCCCAGTTGGGAGCATCCCGCCTCACCTGCCTTTCGTCCGGGACGTTCCAGCAGGGCCGGCGTCGGCGAAGGTGGACACCGAACGAACTTGAAGAGAAGTGCAAGGTTCGGGAAGGGCTTTCCGTCTTATAGCCCATTATGCGCAAACTCCGTCATGTCCCCGAACCCCAAACCCTCGTCGAAGTCACCACCCGCACCCTCCAGGGAATGCTGCTCCTGCGCCCCGGAACCCTTCTCAACGACATCATCTTAGGCGTTCTGGGCCGAGCCCAGCGCCTCTATGGTGTTCAAATCCATGCCTTCTGCTTCTTGTCTACGCACTATCATTTATTAATGACTGTTGAGGACGCCGGCCAGCTCCGCCGCTTCATGACGTTCTTCAACTCCAACCTGGCCCGCGAGGTGGCCCGCCTGACCGGCTGGAAGGAGAAGGTCTGGTCGCGCCGCTACCAGCACATCGTCATCAGCGGCGAAGAAGAGGCGCAGGTGGCCCGTCTAAAGTACATTCTCGCCCATGGCGCAAAGGAAAACCTCGTCGCCTCGCCTCTGGACTGGCCGGGCGTCCATAGCGCGAAGCCCATGATCGAGGGAGGAGAGATCCGAGGCACCTGGTTCAATCGCACTCGGGAGTACACCCTCCGGCGCAAGGGCCAGGAGCCCACCCGAAAGGAAATCGCACAAACGGAGATCGTGGTCCTGACGCCGCTGCCGGGCTGGAGCTCGGCGTCTCCGGAGCAGTACCGGCGGCAAGTGGCGGACCTGGTCGAGCAGATCGTCGCCGAAGCGAAGGCAGAGCGCGAGAGGCTCGGCATCGAGCCGCTCGGCCGCGAGGCCGTGCTGCGCCAGAACCCGTTGACCCGGCCGAACCGAGTGAAGAGATCACCGGCGCCGCTATTCCACGCCTTCCGCCGCAGGGTTCGCAGGCAGCTCTATGAAACCTATGCCGCCTTCGTGGCGGCATTTCGGGATGCCTCGGCCAAGCTGCGAAGCGGAGATCTCAATGCTGTTTTCCCGGTCGGGAGCTTCCCTCCCGGTGCGCCCTTCGTCTCAGGGGCGCCGCCGTGGAAAACGGCGTAAGACGGGCGACTTCTCGTTTTGACTCACCTGGCTGTTGAACCGGCTCTCGAACCGCCGAATCACCGCTCTAGCGGAAGATTCTCTGAGAGCGTCGGGAGGGGCCTATCCCGAAAGGCTGCTTTAGAAGCCCATCAGTCGCGGAAGGCCCGGCGTGCGCATAGCTTCGGGTGTTTTCGCCGGTCCAAAAAACCGGTCCGCTCGGCTTGATCGGCTATGTGGAGTCTCTCAGCGAGTGCCCGAGGTGCCGATGTTCGCCATGCCCTCCACTATTCGCCTGGAACCCAACTCGGATCCGGATCCGCCGCGGCTCGAGCCGGATTCTTCACACTTCAGGAGGACTCTCCTGCCTTCAAACGGAGCCGCCTGGATTTCCTGGAGATCTCCTGAAGTCCTGGAGAATTCTCCTCGACTCGAGATGAAACCTCCCGGCTTCCAGGAGGAGCCGCCTCGACTCAGGAGAAACCTCCTGGCTCTGAGGAGGAGCCGCCTGGAGCCCAGGAGGAAACCTCCTGGCTCGCGGAGGATCCTCCTCGACTCCAGGCGGATCCTCCTGGTTTCAGGCGAGGCCGCCTAGCTTGCAGGAGGAGCCGCCTGGATTTCAGGCGGAGACGCCTGGCTTTCAGGCGGAGACGCCTGACTTCAGGCGGAGCCGCCCGGCTTTGAGGCGAAGCCACCTGGCTTTGAGGCGGAGCCGCCCGGCTTTTAGGCGGAGCCGCCCGGCTTTTAGGCGAAGCCGCCTGGCTTTGAGGCGGAGACGCCTGGCTTTCAGGCGGAGACGCCTGGCTTTGAGGCGAAGACGCCTGGCTTTGAGGCGGGCTTCCTGGCTTTCAGGAGGATCCATCTCGCTTTGAGGCGGCTCCTCCTGGCTTTGAGGAGCCGCCGCCTCGCTTGCAGGAGGCTCCTCCTCGACCAAGGAATCTCTCCGGGAGAGGTGATGGACGCTTTCCGACGCGAGCGGGGCGCCGGAAGCAGCGATAGGCGGCGCGCCTCGAAGGCGACGCCGAGCATGTACGACCTTGGTCCGATTTACCCGCGAGCAACTCGCTGGCATCGTCGTCAGGTGGAGAGACATGTGAAATGGCTAGGCGTCGTGCTCGCTTTGACGGCATCTCCGCTCTTGGGCGACGAGCTGGTCCTCAAGGGCGGCGGCAGGGTCACGGGCGAGATTGTCCAGGAGACCGAGGCGGCGGTGACCGTCGATATCGGCGCGGGAACCATGACCGTCCAGAAGTCGTCCGTGGTGCGGATCGAGAAAAGCGTCTCGCCTCTGCAGAAGTACCGTGCGGATGCCGCGGCCCTCGCGCCCGGGGACGTCGAGAGCTGGAGGGAGCTCGGCCGCTGGGCGGCGAGCCAGGGGCTCCCGAAGCAGGCTCGCGAGGCCTTCTCCAAGGTGAAGGCCGTCTTGCCCGACGATCCGGAGGCGAATCGCGCCCTCGGCCTGGTTCTGCTCGACGGCCACTGGGTCACCGAGAAGGAGAGCTTCACCGCCCGCGGGTTCGTGCAGTTCGAGGGCGAATGGATGATGCCGGCAGAAAAGCAGGCGATCTTGGAGGAGCGGCAGGCCATGGAAGAGGCGGATCGCCAGGAGCTGGCCGCTCAGATCGAGGCCGACCGGGTTGAGCAGGCGGAGCGGGAGGAGCGCGAAGCCGCCGAAGCCGCTGAGAACGACATCTGGCAGGGGCCCCTGGATCAGCTCCCGTCCTACGACTATGGATCCTATGGGTACTCCGGATACGTGCCGACGGTCTGGCCCGCACAGCCGGTGGCGAATCTACCAGGGTCGGGGACGGGGCGGGGAAGGAGGCGGGAATGAGAGACCGTTCCGCAGCAGGACGGCCGCTCTGGACGCTCGCCCTCCTCGGCGTGCTCTTCACGGCCTGCTCGTCGTTGCCCTCGTCGCCTTCCGTGGACGAGATCATCGACGCGCATCTCGCGGCCCGCGGGGGCAAGGACCGGATCCAGGCGCTGCGCTCGATCCGGCAGACCGGAACGGTGACCACAAGCGACGGGCGGGTGGCACGCGTCATCCGTGAGATCCAGCGCCCCGGACTCTTCCGGCTCGAGTTTACCTACCAGGGAACGACGAGCATCTTCGCGAACGACGGCAAGGCCGGCTGGCAGATCGCGCCCCTGCAGGGCCAGTTCGAGCCCCAGGCGATGCCGCCGGAGGCCGATGCGGCGGGAGGAGCCGACCAGCGCGACATCGAGGGGCCTCTCGTCGACTGGAAGAAGAAGGGGCATACCGTCGAGCTCGCCGGGCGCGAATCGGTCGGCGGCGCGGAGGCCGACAAGCTCAAGGTGGTGCTCCGGGACGGTATGGTGCGCTACGACTACGTGGACGTCGCATCGCACATGGTCGTGCGTTCCGACGTCTGGCGGTTGGTCCGGGGGCATCGCGTGGAGATGCAGACCACCTTCTCGGACTTCCGGAAGATCTCCGGAATCGTCTTCCCGCACCTCATCGAAATCCGCACCAAGGACCGGCCGCAGGTCCTGAAGATCGCCGTCGAGCGGATCGAGCTCGACCCGAAGCTCGATCCGGCGAGCTTCCAGATGCCGCGCTAGAGTCGGCGCGGTCGAAAGACCGCGCCGATCCGCGTGACCCACCTCATCCAGTAACGCCAGCTCCGCGAGCCTCGCCTGAGAGTGAGGAGATCGAGGATCTCGGTTCGTTCCTCTTGCCGAGTCCCGCTCGGTCGAGGAACACCGATGACCGGGACCTCGATCCAAACTTACTCTTGGAGACAAACAATGCGCACCGCATTCACACCCTTATCCATCCTGCGCCAGGTCCTCCTGGCGGCAGGGCTCTTCCTTCTGCTCGCGCCGGGCACAGCTCGCGCCGAGCAGCGCTATACCGGCGTGTGGGAGAGCGGCAGTGACGGCTACTATCTCTGGTCCGGCGTCGACTGGAACAACTTCAATGAAAAATGGAAGGAGCTTGCCAAGCAGAACCTACGCCTTATCGACATCGAGACCTACGTCGAAGGCGGCAAACGCAAGTACACCGGCGTCTGGCGTTCCGGCAGCGACGGCTATTACCTTTGGGCCGGCGTCGATTGGAACAACTTCAATGACAAGTGGAAAGAGCTGGCCAAGCAGAACCTACGGCTGATCGACATCGAGACTTACACCGAGGGCGGCCAGCGCAAATACATCGGCGTCTGGCGCTCCGGCAGCGACGGCTATTATCTCTGGGCCGGCGTCGATTGGAACAACTTCAACGCCAAATGGACAGAGCTGGCCAAGCAGAACCTGCGGCTGATCGACATCGAGACCTACGCCGAAGGCGGGCAGCGCAAATACATCGGCGTCTGGCGCTCCGGCAGCGACGGCTACTACCTCTGGGCCGGGGTGGATTGGAACAACTTCACCGCCAAGTGGAGCGAGCTGGCCAAACAGAACCTCCGGCTCATCGACATCGAGAGCTACGACGAAGGCGGGCAGCGCAAGTACGTCGGCGTCTGGCGTTCCGGCACGGGTGGTTACTACCTGTGGGCCAACGTCGATTGGGAAAACTTCACGGCCAAGTGGAACGAGCTTGCCAAGCAGAACCTGCGGCTGATCGACATCGAGGTCGATCCAGGGAATTGCGGCGACGGCTGCTCGAATCAGGTCGTAGCCAAGGACTCCTATAACTACGGGATCACCCGCACCGCCACGCACTGCCCGGGCCTTCCCAATACGTGCGGCAATCCTGGCGCGAATGAGACCGTGGTCTACCGCTGGCCGGTCGACGTGGAGGGAAGCAACAAGTACGTTCGCCTGTCGGCCGTCACCTTCAACGCTGCGCCGTTCACCCTCCCCTTCTCCGACACGGCCGTCGAGCGCCGCGGCATCTGGCTTTACAGCCCGGGAAGCTGGCACCACGCGGGCGACTATAGCCGCGACGACGTCAAGACCTTCCAAGTCAAAGCCGCGGCACCGGGCAAGGTGATCCATGTCGGCTGGGACAACTGGTCCGGCAACACCGTAATCGTCAGCCATGACGTCGGCGGTGTGAAAGACGCCTTCCGCACCATCTACATGCACTTGAGAAACGGCAAGGCCAACGACTGCAGCAACGCCTGGTCAAAAACCGTCCCCACGCTCAAGGCCGGCAGCCAGGAGCGGACCGATTACATCCAGCACCTGAACGATACGGGCTGCAAGCAAGACCCCGCGCAACGCAACCTCGACGAAAGCCACTGGGGCAAGTCGTCGGAAACGATCCCGAACCAGCTAGGCCAGCAAGTCACGGCCGGCCAGTTCCTGGCCTGGGCCGGCAACACCGGTCCAGGAGGAAAGCGCGGCGCCGGCGGACCGAACACCCACTTGCACATCTTCTGGGCGCGCCGGGACACGACGAACAACGAGTGGTATTTCTTCGATCCCTACGGCATTTACGGTACGCCGGACTGCTACCCGTCGGACATCACCGGCAAGATCGGCGGATCGTGCGCACGGTATCCGAATGCTTGGAAGGGAGGGAAGCCGCAGTATCCGTAAAACGATCCCCGCGCAAACTTGTAGCGGCCGGCGCCCCTGCCGGCCGCTTCCTCGTCTTGGGACTTGCACCGCCCGTGTCGTCCACAGGAATGACGGCACGATCGAGCGGAAGGATTCCTACAGAGCCATCCGTTGTTCCCGCCTACTCGACAGGCTTAATGCGCTACCACTTCGCACTGTTTGGGTAGGGGATAACGGCAACGCGTGACGAAACAAGCCCGCGCCGCCTCTCGGCAACGCTGTTCGGGTAGCCGGGGGATCCGCTGCGACTTCCTCTCCCGGCCTCCCCGTGTAAGATCTGAAGAGGTGGCCAGATTGTTCGAACAGCGAGCGGACGCGAAGCCGCTGCTCGTCGTCGGTCTCGAGCCGCTCATCCGGATGAAACAGACGCAGCGCGCGAAGGATTACCCCGTGATCGGCGAGTTGTCCCGTCTCCTGCCTCCTGAAAGGGAGGTCGAGCTTACGACCGATCCGGACCGGATCCTCGAGCTGGCACCGGAGTATGGGAGAGAATCGCGGCGTCGCCCTGAAGGAGAGCCGCCATGGAAATGCTGAGCGAAGACGACCTCAACCTGAAGGGAATGACACGCGAAGAGCTGGATCGCGCTTGGGACCTGTGGTTCGATCTCGCCCAGGAGACGAACGATTTCGATCCTCCCTATACCCACGGCGTTTTCGTGCTCTGGGAGAAGCTGCCCGGAGCCGAGGAGAAGCCTCCGGGCCCTCGCCCGGGCATCAATGCCCGGGCTACCACGAGAGACGCCGGATGAATCCGGCTTAAAGCCCCATTTATGGGGCGCCTATTCCCTAGCCCGGCGATTGATCGCCGGGCGGTGGGCCGGCACTAAGGTCCTCTCTTTCCAGGAATGAACCCACTGATAGAAGGACGGCAGCGCCAGCAGGGTGAAGAGCGTCGAGGTGACCAGGCCGCCGATCATCACCACGGCCAGCGGGCGCTCGATTTCGGAGCCGTGGAGGCGCAGCACGAGGAGCGGCAGGAGGCCGAGGATGGCGGTGCCCGCCGTCATAAGCTTCGGCCGTACCCTGCCGATCGCCGCTTCGCGGAGCGCTTCTTCGAAAGGACGGCCCTCGGCGGCCAGGCTCCGCGTCTGGGAGACCAGCACGAGGCCGTTCTGGACCGCGATGCCGAAGAGGCCGATCAATCCCACCAGGGAGGAGACGTTCCAGGTCTCCCCGGCGAGCCACAAGGCCACGATGCCGCCGACGAAGGCGTCCGGCAGTGTGGCGAGGATGACCAGGGTCTCGGCGAACGACCCGAGCGCCAGATAGAGGAGCACCAGAACGGCGAGGAGCGCCACTGCGATCGCCAGCATCAGCGACCGTAAAGCCCGCGCCTGGCTCTCGACCCGGCCGCCGACGTCGAAGAAGTAGCCGGTCGGCAGGTCGAGGTCTTCGGAGAGCCGCTCTCGGACCTCCGCCGCCGTGCTCCCGAGGTCGCGGCCGGCGACGCTCGCCTCGACCGCGATCCTCCGGCTGCCGGCTTCGCGCTGGATCGATGCCGGTCCGAAAGAGCGCTCGACCTTGGCGAGCTGTCCGAGCGGCACGCGCGTGCCGTCCCGCCCGTCGATCAAGAGCGAGCCCAAAGCGCCGAGGTCGTTGCGCCGGTCGTCCGCCAGCCGCACTACGAGATCGAAGCGGCGCTGGCCGACCCAGACCTGCGACACCTCTTCGCCGGCGAGGCCGATCCGCAGAGCGTCCACCACGTCGGCGGGGGTGAGCCCGACCCGTGCCACGGCCTCGCGATCCACGGTGATCCGCACCTGCGGCAGGCCCGTGAGCGTCTCGGCGCGCAGGTCGGCGATCCCCCGGATGGATTCCATCCGTTCCCGCGCCTCCTCCGCCAGACGCGCCAGCCGGTCGAGGTCGGGGCCGTAGATCCGTACCTGGATGTCGGCCGGCGATCCGCCCAGGCCTTCGTCGATCCGCATGCCGAGCGGAGTGGTGAAGAGCACGGCCACGCCCGGGACTTTTTCCAGACGCTCGCGCATCGCCTCTTCCAGCTCCTCGAGCGGGCGGGAGCGGTCCGGCTGGAGCACGACGAGCACGTCCGAGACCACGTGCGGCATCGGATCCTCGGTGCGCTCGGCGCGGCCGGTGCGGCGCACGACCTCCTTGACCTCGGGGAAGCGGCGCAGCACGTCCTCGACTCGATGGTTGCGCCGGTCCACCTCTTCCAGTGAAGCCTCGGGCGGGAGGATCGTCTGGAGCAGAAGTGCCCCTTCGTCGAGCTTGGGCATGAAGTCGGAGCCGACATGAAAGGCGAGGACGAGGGCCGGGACCGTCACCGCGAGCGCCAGAGCCCGCACGAGCACCGCGTGCCGCAGCGCGCGTTCGAGGAGCGGCGCATAGAGCGCCTTGATGCGGCGGATGATCGCCACGTCCTCCGAAGCACCCGGACGGCCGGGGCGCAGCAGCCAGGCGGAGAGCACCGGCACCAGAGTCAGCGCGAGCACCAGCGAGGCCGCCATGGCGGCGACCACCGCGGCGGCGAGCGGCCGGTACATCCGCCCCTCAATACCACTCATCGCGAAGAGCGGGCTGAAGACCGCGATCACGATCAGCGTGGCAAAGGCGATCGGCCGCCCGACCTCGACGCTCGCCGCGAGCGCCACCTCTCTCCGCGAGGGCCCGTCCACCGGCCTCGCGGCCGTCAGGCGGTGGAGGACGTTTTCGGTCAGGATGATCGCCGCGTCCACCAGCAGGCCCACCGCGATGGCGAGGCCGCCGAGGGTCAGGGTATTGAGACCGATGCCGGCCGGTTCGAGGATCAGCCCGGCCAGAGCGATCGACAACGGCAGCGTGACCGTGACGATCAGCGCCGCCCGCAGGTTGCCCAGGAGGAGGACGAGCACGGCGACCACGAGCACCGCGCCCAGGAGGACGGCGCGCCCCACGCCTCCCAGCGAGGATGCGACCAGCTCCGCCTGATCGTAGAGGACCCGCACCCGCACGCCGCGCGGCAGGCTCTGCGACAGGTCCGCGACCGCGGCGCGCACACCGCGGGCCACGGCGACGGTATCGGCGCCGAACTGCTTGGAAATCCGGCAGCTCACGATCTCCGAGCCCAGTCCGTGGGCCAGGCCGCGACGCACCGCGGGCGCCTCCCGCACCTCCGCCACGTCGCCGAGCAGCACCGGCGTGTCCTCGCGCACCGTCACCACGGTCGCCCGTAGGTCGCCGACGTTGCCGGCGCGGCCGATGGCGCGCACGGTCCATTCGACCGGCCCCTGCGCGACGAAGCCGGCGGCGGCGTTCTCGTTCGACCGTTCGACCGCGGCGAGCACCTCGTTGAGAGTGACGCCGAGGGCCGCCATCCGCTCCGGATCGAGCTGAACCTGGAACTGGCGCAGGTGCCCGCCGAGCACCTCGACGCCGGCCACGCCGGGAACGCCGAGGAGCCGGTTTCTCACTTCCATCTCGGCCAGCTCGCGCAGCTCCATGAGCCCGGCCGTGCCCGGATCGGCTTCGATCACCAGCTCCATGATCTCGTTGAGCCTGCCGGTGAGGCTGGAGACCAGAGGCGCGCCGGTACCCGGCGGAAAATCGCGCGCCGCCTGGCTCACCCGTTCGGAGACGAGCTGGCGCGACAGGTGGTAGTCGGCGTCGGGCTCGAATTCGACGCGGACCTGGGCCACGCCGGTCTGTGAGCCGGAACGGATCCGCCGCACCTCGGGCAGGCCGGCGAGGGCGACCTCGAGCGGAATCGCGACGCCGGTTTCCAGCTCCTCGGCTCCCATCGCCGGGTTCTGGACGAAGACGCTGAAGACCGGAGTCGCGAGGTCGGGGAAGACGTCGCGCTCGAGGTCCCCCAGCCAGACCGCGCCGGCCGCGGCAGCCGCGAGCACCAGCAAGGCAGTGAGCGCGGGCTTCGCAAACGAGCCGCGCAGGATGCGTTCGATCATCGTCGTCTCCTCACGCGGCTAGTGGTGGTGATGCTCCGCTCCGCCTTCCTTCTTCTCCGCTTCGGCACGGAGGACGAAGGATCCTTCGACGACCACTTTTTCGCCGGGTTGGAGGCCGGAGACGATTGCCACCTCGTCTCCGAGATCCCGGCCGCGGCCGACCGGCCGCATCTCGAACCGGCCTTCTCCGCGCGGCAGGAAGACGACCCACTGGTTCTCCATCCGCTGCAGCGCCGTCGAAGGCACCGCCACCACCTTCTTGTCTCCCCCGCCGGTCGAGATCCAGGCGGTCGCGAACATGCCCGGCTTGAGCCGGCCGTCGCGGTTGTCCAGCACGAGGCGGACGGGAATGGTGCGCGAGTGGGCATCCACCTCGCGGCCGACCCAGTCCACCTTGCCCCGCAGCTTTCCTTCGGGGAGGGCGGCGAGGGCGATCTCGGCAGCCGCACCTTCCCGCATGCGGACGGCGTCGCGCTCGGGCGCCTGGACGACGAGCCAGAGGCGCGAGAGATCGGCCACGCGGAAGAGCGGCCGGGCCGGATCGGCGGTCTGGCCCCGCACCGCCGTGCGCTCCAGCACCGTGCCGGCGATCGGCGACGCCAAGGCGAACCGGGAGAGGTCTCCGGTTTGCGATCCGGAAGACAAACCGAGTGCGGCGAGCGCCGCTTCCGCCGCCTTCAGATCGGCTTCCGCGGCGGCGGCGTCCGCCTCGGCCCGCTGGAGCTCGCCGCGCGACACGATGCGCTCGGCGGCAAGGCCGCGCTTCCGTTCCACCGTCTGGCGGGCCAGCTCGGCGCGTGCCGCCGCCGCCGTCCGCTGAGCGCGCGCCTGCCCCAGCTCGACGCTTTGCAGCTCGGCCAGGACCTGACCGCGCCGCACGGCCTGCCCCGGCTCGGCCACTAGGCGCACCACCCGCGCCGGGATCGGCGCTCCGACCTCGGCATAGGAGCGCTCGTCTACCTTGATTTCGCCGAGAGCGGTCACACCTTCGCCCCCCGGACGCAGCTCGGCGGCGAACGTAGTGAGCTTGAGGTCCCGCAGCACTTCGGGATCGACGGCGAGCATCCCCTCCTCGGCCGGCGCCTCCGGCTCCTCGCCTTCGTGGCCGTGTTCGTGCTCCGCAGCCTCTTCGGTCTCACTGTGGGCTTCTTCCTTCTCTTCTCCCGGACCGCCACTGCAAGCAATCGAAAGGAAAAGGGCGATTCCCAGCATCCAGGCTTTCGGTCTCATGGCAGGGCTCCGGCCACCGCTTTCAGCTCCAGACCCGTGAGGGCGGCTTCGAGCCGGCGGTCCAAGTAAGTGAGGCGGGTCTCGAGCAACTCGCGGCGGATCAGCAGCAGCTCTCCGAGGCCGATCTCTCCGGCCTCGAAGCTCTTGAGGGCGAGCGACTCGTTGTCGTCCAGGGCGGGTAGAGCGGTGCGCTCCAGCTCCCGCACCGCATCCAGCCGTAGCGAGAGGGCCGCATGCCTGCCGCGGATCTCCGCTTCGGCCGCGGAGCGGGCGGCCTCGAGCGCCCGCCGAAGGGCAGAGGCCCGGGCTTCGCCGATGGCGAGCGTGTCCTTTCCCCGCCCATGGACAGGCAGCGTCAAGACGACGCCGGCAGTGATGATGTCCGCGCCTTCTTCGCGAGCGACGCCGCCGCGGACGCCGAGGTCCGGACGGGCGAGGGACCGGCCCAAAAGCGATTCGGCTTCCGCTTCGCGCAGCTCGGCTGCCAGGGCTTGAAGGTCCGGCCGGCGGTCGAGACTTGCGAGAAGCGCTTCGAGATTTGGCGGAGGGTGCAGAGGAAGATCGCCGCGGACCTCGATGTCTTCGCCGGCCCCGATCCCGAGGAGCGCCTTCAGCTCGGCAAGGGCAGCGCTGGCATCAGCTTCCGCCGCTCCCTGGCCAGCCCGGGCGCTCGCCGCGGCGGTACGCGCGCGGTTGAGGTCCAGCGCCGTGGTCTCGCCGGCTTCGTAGCTGCGCTCGGTCGCCGCGAGCAGGTCGTCCGCGGCGCGGCGTCCGGCGCCGAGCAGCGCGGCCCGCTCCCGCTCTCCGAGAGCGCGGAGGAACGCGGCTCCGGCCTCTTGCACGAGCCGCCGTTGCACATCCGCCAGATTCGCTTCGGCCCGTTCGAGCGCGGCCTGCGCTCCCACGCGCCGGGCAGCCCTCCGCCCGGCGGCGTCCAGATCTTGCGTCACGGCCGCCTCGAAATCGAAGAAATCCTCGTCGGCGCGGCGGTGTCCGCCATTCAGCTCGACGACCGGCTCTTGCTGGAAGCGCCGGCCGGCCTGAGCCTGCCGCGCCCGCGCCTCCTCCACCCGGCCGCCGGCAAGAGCGACCGCCGCGCCCCGCTCGCGGGCAAGCTCCAGCGCCTGCTCGAGCGTCAAAGCTCGTTCCTGGCTCCAACTCGGGACGGCGGCAAACAGCCACGCGGCCCCAAGCCACACCCATAGACCTCTCATCAGTCACCTCACACGTTCGTCCTCGCGCCCAAGGAGCGCGGGAAAAAAGAGATGGGAGACGGCTAGAAGAGGAAGGCTTTGGGGACGTGGAAGACGTCGTGAGGATCCGAAGAGCAGAGAGGAGCGTCGGCGGGGACCGCGACCCAGGAGACGGCCGAGCGGAGATCCAATCCGGTGAGACGCAACGGCGAGAGACTCTGCCGGCAGCAAGTACAGGAGCTGCCCAGGGAGCAACAGCCGGCCGGAGAGTCCGGGCAGCAGTCGCAGGGTCCCGCTTCCGCAGCCACGGGCAGCAGAGCCGCCAAGGCCAGGAGTAAGACAGAGAGGCAGAGGACGCGGCGTTGCATTGGGGGGACTTTATACCATTGCTGGAGAGGAGCTTCAGGCCAGAGGGAAAGGACTCAGCCTGCTAGTTGGAGAGCTTCCTGAAGAGGCTCGGAAAGCTCGATCGGCATGAAGTAGTCGCGCGGATAGAGGTAATCCTCGCCCGACTCGTCCACAATTCTCAGGTAGTCATGGGGCGCTGCATCCGTATCAGGAAGGACCCGATAGATCTTCCGGATCTCCAAAGCCACCGGGAAGCCCAGGTTGCGCACGCAGACGACAAACTCGAAGGGTGGAGTGGTAGCCATAGGCTTCAGTTTAACCGGTAAAGCGCTTGATCTTGACCTCTTGCCTGCCGATTCCCGCAGCCTCATACCAGTGGACCTCCGCCTGTCTCAGAGTGCCGTCAAGTAAACGAACCATCGCGTAACCTTTGCGCTTCCGCCACCGGCCAGGACCGTAGACTCTTCGCAACCGGGCCAACTCACGGATGGCCCTACCGACCGCGATCGTTTCGACGTCACTGATTTTTTCCCTCAATAGAGAAGAGCACGGACCAGGGTCTACAGGATGTACGGCTGAGGTAGCTTTGATCCGCCATACCTCGCTATAGACTTCCTCCATGAAACCCGGTCCCGAGCTGGCTCCGTGGCGCCCGCGTTTTACGCTCTCGCCATCGGCCGTCCGCTCACTGCTCGACGTGGAAGCGGCCCGCGCCGTCGTGGACCATACGCCGGTTCCGCCGGGCGCCGCGGAGGAGCTGCGCCGCCGTGCGCGGTTGCGCTCCACGCACTATTCGACCCAGATCGAAGGCAATCGCCTGACCCTGTCAGAGGCCGAAGCCGTGATCCTTGGCGATCACGTCCGCTTCCACGGCAGGGAACGGGACATCCGCGAAGTGCGGAACTATTGGTATGCCCTCCTGCAGGTCGAGGCCTGGGCGGCCAAGGGCATGCCGCTGACCGAGGACCGGATTCGGCGCCTTCACGCGCTGGTGGAGCACAGTCCGCGGGCGCGCCCGACGCCTTACCGGGACGGCCAGAACGTCATCCGGGACTCTGCCACGGGAGCGCTGATCTACCACGCCCGCGATCTCGCCGCCTACTACGGCTCGCTCGTGACGCATCCTCATCACAACTACTATGAAGGCCGGGCCGACGCCGATCTGACTCCCTGGCTGGAGTACTTCCTCGGAACCTTGGCAGGTGTTTTCACGTCTGCGAAAGAGGAAGCGCTCCGCGTTGCTGAGAAGGGGCTCACCGTACAGCCCGACGCCCTCCGGCGTCTCAGTCCTCGAGCGAGGATCGCGCTCGGCCTCTGAACCGGCAGGCGCGGGTCACCGCTCGCGACGCAGCGCTGGCCCTCGGGTTGTCCGACCGAATGATTCGCGTGCTCTTGAGTCAATGGGTGGATGAGGGCGTGCTCCCCATCGCCGATCCCCCGCGCCGGGCGCGTTCCTACGAGTTATCGGCAATCTATCGGCAATTCATCGGCAACGTAGCTCTCTCTTACGCATAGATCTCCGCCCCCGCTTTGCGGAACTCCTCGGACTTCTCCTCCATCCCTTTTTCGAGCGCCTCCCGCTCGCCGAGGTCGCGCTGGGCGGCATAGTCGCGGACCTGCTGGGTGATTTCCATGGAGCAGAAGTGCGGGCCGCACATGGAGCAGAAGTGCGCGAGCTTGGCGCCTTCCTGCGGCAGGGTCTCGTCGTGGTAGGCGCGGGCGGTGTCGGGATCGAGCGAGAGGTTGAACTGGTCTTCCCAGCGGAACTCGAACCGGGCTTTCGACAGCGCGTTGTCGCGGATCTGAGCGCCGGGATGCCCCTTGGCGAGGTCGGCGGCGTGAGCGGCGATTTTGTAGGCGATCACGCCGTCCTTCACGTCCTCGCGGTCGGGGAGGCCCAGATGCTCTTTCGGCGTGACGTAGCAAAGCATGGCGCAGCCGTACCAGCCGATCATGGCGGCGCCGATCGCCGAGGTGATGTGGTCGTAGCCCGGCGCGACGTCCGTGGTCAGCGGCCCCAGCGTGTAGAAGGGCGCCTCGCCGCAAGCCGCGAGCTGCCGCTCCATGTTGACCTGGATCAGGTGCATGGGGATGTGGCCCGGCCCTTCGATCATGGTCTGGACGTCGTGCCGCCAAGCGATCTGGGTCAGCTCGCCCAGGGTGTCGAGCTCCGCGAATTGCGCGGCGTCGTTGGCGTCGGCGATCGAGCCGGGACGCAGGCCGTCTCCCAGGCTGAAGGAGACGTCGTACGCCTTCATGATCTCGCAGATCTCTTCGAAGTGCGTGTAGGTGAAATTCTCCCGGTGGTGGGCCAGGCACCACTTGGCATGGATCGAGCCGCCGCGCGAGACGATTCCGGTCATGCGGCCGGCGGTGAGCGGCACATGGGCGAGCCGCACGCCGGCGTGGATGGTGAAGTAATCGACGCCTTGCTCGGCCTGCTCGATCAAGGTGTCGCGATAGATCTCCCAAGTCAGATCCTCTGCTTTGCCGCCGACCTTCTCTAGAGCCTGATAGATCGGCACGGTGCCGATCGGCACCGGCGAATTGCGCAGGATCCACTCGCGGGTCTCGTGGATGTTCTTACCCGTCGAGAGGTCCATCACGGTATCGGCTCCCCAGCGGATCGCCCAGACCATCTTCTCGACCTCCTCCTCGATCGAGGAGGTGACGGCCGAGTTGCCGATGTTGGCGTTGATCTTCACCAGGAAATTGCGGCCGATGATCATCGGCTCGCTCTCGGGATGGTTGACGTTGGCCGGAATGATGGCGCGCCCGCGCGCCACCTCGTCGCGGACGAATTCCGGAGTGATGACGGCCGGAATGCTCGCGCCCCACGAGTGGCCGGGGTGCTCGGCGACACCACCGCCGTACGCCCGCCCGCCGGCTGTTTCGCGCGCCAGCTCGCGGCGCTGGTTCTCGCGGATCGCGATGAACTCCATTTCGGGAGTGACGATCCCCTTGCGGGCATAGTGCATCTGGGAGACGTTCGCCCCGGCGCGGGCGCGCAGCGGCCGGCGGATGTGTTGGAACCGCAGCCTGTCCAGCTTCGGATCGGAGGCCCGGCGGCGGCCGTACTCGGAGGTGATCGAAGCCAGCTCTTCGACGTCGCCCCGGCCGCGGACCCACTCCCGGCGCAACGGCGGCAGGCCCCGGCGGACGTCGATCTCGATCGCCGGATCGGTATACGGACCCGACGTGTCATAGACGGTGACGGAAGGATTCTCTGCGCCTGCGGCCGGTCCGCCGTGGGCGTGCGTGGGCGAGACCCGGATCTCGCGCATCGGGACGCGGACTCCCGGCTGGTTCCCTTCGACGTAAATCTTGGACGCGGCGGGGAACGGCTGCGTCGATACAGAGAGATTCGGTTCTTGGATACGGGCAGGCTCAGTCACTCGCTTCCCTCCGCTGGCATTACCCAGATCAGGTGGTGAGGGTCGTCCGGCGGTCCCGGATCTCTCAGCCTTGCGGCCCCCCTAGCTGGGAGCCATATTACACTGAAGGCGGCACTTGCATGATCTTCCAGGCCGGAAGGTCGAAGATCCCGTCGAGTGAGAGGCCGGAAAAAACAGGGGCGTGGGGTCGCCCCCACGCCCGAAACCCTCCCAAAGAGGCGCCTTGCGCGCCGTGCTACCTCGGGTTGACCGTCACCGTCACGGTCGCGACGTCCGTATGGCCGTGGCCGTCGTCGACCGTGTAGGTGAAGCGGTCCGTCCCGGTGAAGCCCTTGTCCGGCTTGTACGTCACCGTGCCGTTGCGCTTGCCCGCCACCTGGCCGCGGGAGGCGGCGCCCAACGCGACCAGGGCAAGCGCATCGCCGTCCGGATCCGAATCGTTGGCGAAGACCGGGATCTGGACCGGCTTGTTGTCCTGCGTCGCCGCGCTGTCGTCCATCGCATTCGGCGCCCGGTTGCCGCAGGCGAAGTTGCCGCGCAGGGTGTAGCTGCCTTCCGCCGAGTAGTCGGCCGACGACGACTGGCTGACCACCAGGCCGCTGACGTTGGCGGCGAAGGTCCTCACCTGGAGGCCGCTCAAGTCCTGGCCCGCGCCCACGCCGTCCACCTTGCCGGCCGCGACCCCGATCGTGATCGTGCCGTCGCTCGAGTAGCTGCCGGAGTCGGCGTTGCCGAGGTCGGTGCCCTGGTTGACGTTGGGAGGCGAGATCTTGCCGTGCTTGTACTCGATCGTTCCCTGCGGCGTCGCCCGCACCACGACGTAGTTGCGGTCGTAGGTGGCGTCGGGCTGGGGACGGTTCCAGAGCACCATCCAGGCGTAGCCCGGCTGGATCGTCTGCAGGTCTCTCACTTTGACGGTGAACACGAGCTGGTGCGAGCCGTCCTCGGTGGCCGGCTCGGCGATCGACAGCGACTGGATGTCGAGCGCCGCCACCGGCACGTCGTTCGACGGATCGGTGTAGATCCGCGGCCCCGGCGCTTCGCAGCTCGACCGCTCGACCTCCGGGTCCGGGATCACCGGCGTGACGTAACCGCACGACGCGCTCTCGCCCCGCAAGCTCACCGCCGCCACCCGGTAGGAGTACGAAGTACCGGCCGGCGCCGGATCATCGTAGGAGTGGACGGTCGCCCCGAAGCTCTTGAGGAGCTGCGGCGATCCGGTGCCGTTGCGGCGGTAGAGGCGATAGCCGGTGATGGGCGAGCCGTGGTCGTCCGGCGTCGACCAGGTCAGGCTCACAGTTCCATTGCGCAGCACGGCCTCGGTCGCCGGCGTGGCCGGCGGGCCTTCCGACGTCTGGTCGTCGAATTCCGCATACAGACTTTTGCCGCCCCACTGGCGCGCGATCGTCGCCAGCTCGCTGTAGCTGTTGGGCGGCCCCTGGACGCAGGCGCCGGTGCAGCCGTCGGCGTAGGCGACCAGCACCCGCCCCTGGGCGTCGAGCGTCGCGTCGTTGAAGTCGAGCAGGTTGCGGGTGTTGGTGCAGCCCAGCGTCCCGCCCTGGCAGATCGTGCCGCGCTGCACGGGATCGTTGGGCGTGGCGTCGACCGTCACCCAGGAATTGCCGCCGTCATAGGTGTGGGCGATGTAAAGGTGCCACGCGGCCGGGAAGGTGGGATCGTCCGCCCCGCCGTTGCCCGCCGTCGGCGTGCCGAGGAAGGCCAGGGCCGCGCGGTCGCCGTCGCCCGCCACCATCGCCGGGAAGGCGGTGTTCTCGATGTCATACGGCAATCCGGCGCTGCGGACGCCGACGTTCTTGATGTTCGTCCAGGTGCGGCCCTGGTCGTGCGAGACGGCGACGAACGGATGCTTGCTACCCTCCGCCCAGCCGAAGTAGACCGTGCCGTCGCGGGCGATGGCGATGGAGGGATCCGAGCCGCTGCTGACGCTGCCGGGCACCTTGCGCACCGTCCAGGTGAGGCCGTTGTCGGTCGAGACCACGACTCCCTGCTGGCCGCCGCAGTTCTTGTTCGGCACATAGGCCGTGCCGTCCGGCCCGACCTTGATGTGCCCGTGCAGGCCGCCGCACTCGGCGAGCGTGTAGATCGGCACCGCCGGGCCGAAGGTCAGGCCGCCGTCGCGGGAGAGCGCGCAGTTGGCGTAGGCCGCGTCCTGCGAGCAGTAGTAGACGGCGTGCGGGTAGTCGGTCAACGGGCCGAGGAGCCCCGGCGCGAACGGGCCGCCGCCGACGATCTGGTGGTCGACGCCCGAGTTGATGCCGGCCCCCTGGCTCGGCGTCCACGTCAGGCCGTCGTTGTCGGTGAACGCCATCAGGCTGATCTTGCTCGGCTGGAGCTGTGAGACGAAGGTGCGGCCCAGCTCCTGGTCGGTGAACAGGATCGGGTCGTTGGTGTTCGCCGAGGTGGTGACGAAGCTCTCATCCGTCCAGACCGCCGTGGCCGGCGACGTGCACTGGTTGAGCTGCACCTTGAGCGTCTCCGTGTTGGCGATGAACATCACCGCTCCCGTGCGCTCGTTGACCCCGAGGGTCGGCTCGCCGGAGTTGGTGCCCATGCCGGCCGGCGGCGTGTAGGTCTTGTAGGCCGGCGGCCGCTCGGAGGAGAGCGGCGTCGGCGGGGTGGGCGGTGGAGGCGGAGGCGCGGTGTAGGCAGAGATCTGCGCCGTCGCCGAGTACGGCATCGCCGTTGCGAACGGAAGGGCGCTCACGGTGTAGGTCCCCGCCGCCGGATTGAGGAGCACGACCTGCTCGGCCGAGCCGGGCGTGTTGCCGGAATCGCCGATCTGCGCCCCGTTCGGACCGAAGACCTCCAGGTCGTAGTCGTCCGCGAGCTGAGGCGTCAGGGTGATCTCGACTTTGAAGCTGTACGAAGGCGGCTGAATCGTCAGCCGGAAATGATCGCAGGCTGCACTGTTCGGACCGCCGCAGCTCGACGACGGCGCGGCGGGCGTGAGGGGTCCGCCGCTCCACCTCACTGAAACCGATGACCCCGAGACCGTCCCGGACGCAGGCACCGCAGCCCGGGCCGGGCCGCAGATCAGCCCTAGAGCCGCGACCCCAGTGATGATCCAGGCGACGCCAGACGTCATCGGAAGGATTCTGTGGATGCTCATCTCATCTCCTTGGGAAAGGGTCTTTTTTGCCCAGGTCCACTCCTCTACCTCCACGCTCCCCGCCAGTGCAGCTTGCATGCCAGTAGTCTTACTACTAGCTCAACTAGGACCGGCGGAGCGGAGAGCTGCCGTGACGTTTTGGTAAAGTTTGCCGACTCTGGAGGGTTTGCCCATGCGCGTTCGTGCCGCCGCACCTGTCTTCTTCTCTCTATGCCTCCTCGCGGGATCGGCCGCGGCCGAGGAGGTTCCCGCCGAATGGCGGACGCCGGCCGAGATCGCCGGCTTCGAGGCGACTCCCAGCTACGAGGAGACCCTGCGGTTCCTCGAGAAGCTGCGGACGAAGCTCCCGGAGATGAATCTCGGCTTCTTCGGGAAATCCGCTGAAGGCCGGCCGATGCCGCTCGTGGTGGTCTCGAAGGAGAAGGCTTTCACCGCGGCCGCGGCCCGCAAGCTCGGCAAGCCGGTCGTGATGATCCAGAGCGGCATCCACGCCGGCGAGATCGACGGCAAGGACGCGACCCTGCTGATCCTGCGCGACATGGCCTTCGGGAAGCACCGGGACCTGCTCGACGCCATGACCCTGGTCTTCGTGCCGATCTACAACGTCGACGGCCACGAGCGGGTCTCGCCCTACAACCGTCCCAACCAGGATGGGCCGAAGGCCGGGATGGGCTTCCGCACGACCAGCGCCGGGCTCGACCTCAACCGCGACCATATGAAGCTCGCGTCGGAGGAGGCGCGCGCCCTGATCGCTCTGGTCGACGCCTGGCGGCCCCATCTGCACGTCGACAACCACGTGACGGACGGCGTGGACCACGATTGGGTCCTGACCTGGTTCTACGCCGAGGCGCCGCAGGCGCCCGCGCCGGTCGACGCCTGGCTCCGCGCCCACATGCCCGCGGCGCTCGCGGCGACCGAAAAGGCGGGGCATCGCACGGGGCCTTACGTAGATCTCAAGGATGGCAACGATCCCTCCAAGGGCTTCAGCTCGTGGATCGGCCAGCCGCGCTACTCTTCCTGCTATTTCCCGCTGATCAACCGCCCCTCGGTCCTGGTCGAGACACACTCCTACAAGCCGTACAAGCAGCGCGTGATGGCGACGAAGGACTTCGTGCTGTCGCTCCTGGCTGAAGTGGCGAAGGATCCGGCGGCGCTGACGCGGGCGGTGGCGGAGGCCGAAGCGGCCACCGTGGCGCGCGGCAAGGCGGACGCTCCGCCCTCGGACGTGGCCGTGAGCTACGCCGAGGATGAGACTCCGGACCGGATCCGTTTTCCGGTCTATGCCTCGGAGCTGGGGACCTCCATCGTGAGCGGCCAGCCGCTGCTGCGCTACCGGCGCGGCGAGGTGGCCGAGATGGAAGTGCCCTGGTACCACCGGCCGCGGGTTGAGGCGAAGCTGCCGCGGCCGCGCGGCTACCTCGTCCTGCCCGGCTGGCCGCAGATCGAGCAGCGCCTGCGCTGGCACGGCCTGCGCGTCGAGAAGCTCCTCCAGCCGGTCGAGCTCGACGTCGAGACGGCGCGGCTCGGCAGCCCCCATCTCGCCGAAAGCCCGTATCAGGGACAGGTGCAGGTGACGGCGGATGTCCACCGCCAATCCGAGCACCGCCGCATTCCAGCCGGCGCTCTCTGGATCCCCGCCGACCAGCCCGACTTCGAGGTCGCGGTCCAGCTCCTGGAGCCCGAGGCGCCGGACTCGCTCCTCTCCTGGGGATACCTGTCGACCGTCTTCGAGCGCAAGGAATATATCGACCCGCGGGTGCTCGACGAGAAGGCGGCCGAGCTGATGAAGGACCCGCAGACCGCGGCGGCCTGGCAAGAGGCGCTCAAGGACGAGAAATTCGCCGCCGATCCGTTTGCCCGCTATCTCTGGTGGCACCGGCGGACGCCGCACTGGGACGAAGGAGTCGGCCTGCTGCCGGTGTTCCGAGTGATGAGCGCGCCGAAGCTCGAGACACGGGCCTGGCAGTGACCGTGCCGGATTGGTAAAGGAGAGGGCACTCCCGTAGAATTCAAGAGTGTCCACTTCTAGCGGTGAGCCCGAGCGTCCGCTCGAGGCCGATACCCGGGCCAGCGGGTATGAGAGGCGTTCGTCTGTTTCGTTGCGCCTGGCGGGGTTGACCATCCTCTATCACCCCGACTTGGAGCGGACCGGCGAGCGGGCTCTGCTGAGCGGCCTCGCCAGCCACGGCGAGGAGCTCCTGTCCCGGTCTCATCCGGACTTCGTCCCTCCCGACAGGCCTTTGCACCGGCCTCTCGAAAACTACTATCTGAGCCGCCGGCCGGTCCATCTGCTGCCTGGGCCGGAGCCGGGCTCCATCCGCCTGGTGCGCGGCGACAGCAAGACTCCCGTGGCTGCAAACGGCCAGCACCTTGCCGAAGAGCGGACGTTCTCCGCCCGGGAGATCGAGCAAGGAGTCGTCCTCTTGCTCGCCGGCCGGATCGTCCTCCTGCTCGGCCTGCTCGATCCGGTCTCCTCTGCCGGGCTGCCGAGCTTCGGCCTGATCGGGGAAGGGCAGGGCATGGCCCGGCTCCGGCTCGAGATCCGGCGCGTGGCCGGCCTCGCTGTGCCGGTTCTCATCCGCGGAGAGACCGGAACCGGCAAGGAGCTGATCGCCCGCGCCCTCCATCAGGCAGGCCCCCGCGCCGGCAAGCCCTGGCTCGCGGTGAACATGGGGGCGGTCCCCGCTCCCCTCGCCGCCGCCGAGCTCTTCGGCGCAGCCCGCGGCGCGTTCACGGGAGCGGACCGCCCCCGCGACGGCTACTTCGTCCGCGCTCACGGCGGCACGCTGTTTCTCGACGAGGTCGGCGAGACGCCGCCGGAGGTCCAGGTATTGCTGCTGCGGGCGCTCGAGACCGGGGAAATCCAACCGGTCGGCGGCGAGCCGCGGCAGGTCGATGTCCGGCTGATCGCCGCGACGGACGCCGAGCTCGAGGAGGCGGTCCATGCCGGGCGGTTCCGCGCGCCGCTCCTGCACCGGCTCAGCGGCTACCAAATCCAAGTCCCGCCGCTGCGGCAGCGCCGGGAGGACTTCGGCCTCCTGTTCCTCCACTTCCTGCGCCAGGAGCTCGAGGCGCTGGGAGAGCTCCACCGGCTCACGCCCACCGAGAGCCCCTGGGTGCCCGCGCCGCTGATCGCTTATCTCGCCGACTACGACTGGCCCGGCAACATCCGGCAGCTCAGGAACGTCGTCCGCCAACTCGTGATCGCCGGCCGCGACACCGGGGATACGGGCATGTGGCTCCAGGTCGAGGCCGCGTTCCGGCAGGTCGCGAGACCTCCTTCGGAACAGGCCACCAAGCCCTCCCCCATCGCGGTTCCGGCGAGCCTGAGCCGGTCTCCCAGGAAGGCTTACCGCAATCCCGCCGAGGTCGGCGACGAAGAGATGATCGCCGCCTTGCGGGCCCACCGCTGGCGGCTGCAGCCGGCGGCCGACGAGCTCGGCATCTCCCGTCCTTCCCTCTACGCCAAGATCGAAAAGAGCCCGTCGATCCGCAAGGCGGCGGACTTGAGCCGCGAGGAGCTCGCTGCGTGTCTCGCGCGGTGCGGCCGCGATCTGGATGCGATGGCGGAGTCTCTCGAGGTGTCCAAGCGAGGGCTCCAGCTCCGGATGACCCAGCTCGGCATCGACTGGAGCTGACATGGAGGAAACCCTGAATCCCAGGTTCCCGCGCGAGATCGGCCCCTACCGGATCGAGAGCCGCCTCGGCGCGGGAGGCATGGGAGAGGTCTATCGCGCCTATGACCAGCGCCTCGACCGCTCGGTCGCCGTGAAGCTCATCCGGCCCGAGGACGCCGAGGACGCCGCGGCGCGCGAGCGGCTGCGCCGCGAGGCGCGCGCCGCGGCCCGCGTGAGCCACCCTTCCGTCGTCCAGGTCTTCGACATCCTCGACTGCGGCGAGGACGAGGCGATCGTCATGGAGCTCGTCGAGGGCGAGCTGCTGTCGCGGCGGCTGCGCCAGGCGCCGCTCGACCTCGAGACCGGCGTCCGGCTCGGCCGGGAGATCGCGGAGGGGCTCGCCGCGGCACACGCGCGCGGGATCCTCCACCGCGACCTGAAGGCCGAGAACGTCATGGTCACCACCGAAGGCCACGCCAAGATCCTCGACTTCGGCCTGGCCCGCAAAGCCGAGGATCCCCGCCTCACGCAGACCGACGTGCTGATCGGCACCTACCGCTGCATGTCGCCGGAGCAGGTGCAGGGGCTGCCTCTCGACCGGCGCTCAGACCTTTTCTCCCTCGGCGTGCTGCTCTACGAGGCGCTGACCGGACGCTCGCCTTTCCAGGGCTCGACGATCCGCGAAACCCTGAATCAGATCTGCACCCAGCACCAGACCTCCGTGCGCGAGATCCGCTCCGACGTTCCCCAGCCGCTCTCGCGCATCATCGACGAGCTGCTGGAGAAGGATCCCCGTCTCCGGCCGGGGGATGCCCGCAAGGTTGCCGCGCGGCTCTCCTCCCTCGACAGCCTGGTCCCGGGGTCGCAGCCCGACGACGAATCGACGCGGCTGGATCTTCCGCCGGGCTCCGGCGGCCGGCAGGCTGCGCCCCCCTCACCGGCGACGACCCGGCCGGCCCGCCGGTGGCGGCGCGGGGCGGCCGCGGTGGCCATTCTGCTGCTCGCGGCCATGGGAACCGCGCTCTGGGTCCTCGTCGTACGCTGGCAGGAGCCGATCTACGTGGCCGTTCCGCCGCCCGAGGTCGTCCAGGGCGCCAGCCTGCCGGGCATCGACGTCATCTCCGCCGGCCTCCACAGCGCGTTGCTCTCTCAGCTCGCGTCTTTCCGCACGATCCTGCCGCTCGAGCCGGAGCGGAGAGGCACTCTGGCCGATGCGCGCGGCCTCGCCCGCTCGACCGGCGCGGACGAGGTCCTGATGGCGCGGCTCCGCTGCGGCCCCACCGTCTGCCAGGTCTCCTTGAGCCGGGTGCGAGGCCGGGACGGAGCGCTGCTGGATGCCCGGACGTTTTCCGCTCCGGTCGAGCAGCCTTACCTGTTGCCGGAAGCGGTCCTGAGCAACCTGAGGAGCGCCTATCCAGAGCGCCCTCTCCGGGCCCGGACGCCGAGCCTGGACGTGCGGGAGGAGGACTACGAGGAGTACCTGCGTCTCGCAGAGGAATTCGACCTCCGGCGCGGCGAGAACGTCCCCGCGGAGCGGATCCTCGCGCGGCTGTCCGAGATGCAGCGCAGCTCCCCGCGGTTTCTGGAAGTCCCCCTCCTCGAGTCGTACATCCTCCTGGAGCGGTTCCGGTACGGACGGAAGCCGGAGGACCTCGATCGCGTCTTCGCCGTGCTGCACCGGGCGCAGGATCTCGCTCCAAACCATCCCCGCGTCCTCGCCTCTCTCTTCGAGGCGGCGCTGCTCGGCAACCGGCTCGAACAGGCCGACACGGCGTTGCGCGAGCTCGAACGGGTGCAGCCCGGCGATGCGAGGCTGCTGGCCAACCAGGCGCGGCTTCTCTACCGGCGCGGCGAGACGCAACGAGCCCTTCCTCTGCTGGAGGCGGCGGTCCGGAGGCTGCCTTCCTGGCATCACTTTTTCTGGCTGGCGGAGATGGAATACCACGCCGGAAAGGTCGAGGAGGCCCGCCGCCACCTGCACGAGCTGCTCCGGCGCTCGCCGGGCAATTACATGGGAGAGTCGCTCCTCAGCCAGCTCGAGCTCTACAGCGGCAGCCCGCGGAAGGCGGCGGAGATCTACGCCCGGCTCGCCCGGCGCTCGCCGCAATACGACGTGCTGTCGAACCTCGGCCTCGCCGAGCTCCTGAGCGGACGGTTCACCGAGGCCGAGCGGAGCTACCGCCAGGCCGTGGAGCTCCAACCGCGCAACCCTTTTGCCGTCCTGAACCTGGCGGACGCGTGCCTTCTTTCGGGGCGGCAGGAAGAAGGGCGGACGCTCTACCGGCAAGTCATCGAGCTTGCCGAGCAAGATCCGGGCGCGGGCTCCGACTGGCAACTCTCCTCGGTCCGCGCCCAGGCCTTGGCTCATCTGGGGCACAGAGACGAGGCGGTGGCCGCGGTCCAGCAGGCTCTCCGCCTCGCTCCCGACAACCCTCAGGCGGCCTATGAAGCGTCGTTGGTCTACACCCTTCTGGCAGATCAGGCGTCGGCCCGGTTCAACGCCCGGAGGGCTCTGGAGCAGGGGATCGGACCGAGGTGGTTCAGCTTTCCCTGGTTCGCTCCCCTGCGCGACTCCCCGGAGCTCCGCGGCCTGCTCACACCTCAGCCGTCCGCGGAAGCGCCGAGAACGGCCCGTACGGCGGTCCCGACGTCGACGAATTGACGATCGTCGGATCAGGTGAGGTGATCAGCGTACCGGTTGTGGCGGTGCTGCCGAGGGGAATGTAGACGGCATTGATGTAGAAGTAGTACGTGCGTTTATGCGCGTTCGGGCTGTTGTCGGTGAAACTGATCGAGGCGTTGCCCCCGGCGGGCGGAGAGCTCGGATACCACTCGGGATTTTCGATGGTCTCATTGTCCCAGGTGCAGAACGTCAGCGGCGGGCCCTGCTGAGACGGCAGTGTTTGAGTCGAGCTCTGAAAGACCACCTCGTCGGTCGACACGGAAGATTGAAGCGTGATCGTGATGTTGGTCGCAGAGCCGCGGGTCATCGAGGCGAATTGGCTCCCCAATTCGAGAGTCTGGCTACCACCGGTGCCGATGGCATAGGACCAGGTGTACTGCGTGGAACCGGGGGCCGGCGGAGTCACGGTGACCGTAACACTAACGTTGTTCGGCATGGAGGCCTCCTCTTCAGTCTCGACCGGTGTCCATCACCGATCGCTTTTTTCTTGAATCACAAGAGGGAGAGAGCAAGCGCTGTGCCACGGCTGTCCTCCTCGTACCCGCGGGAGAGGCCGGAGTGTCCGACGCTTTTTCGTACTGTCTGACGGTCCGCTGACAGTTTCGGGACAGCTTCTGACGGTTTCGTTGCGGGTGGTCTAGACTACGGCCCGCCATGAGAACTCCACCACTCCTGCCGGCTCTGGTCCTGACGCTCATGACACCGACGATCGCAGCGATCTCCGCGAGGGAGGCTTCCGCCTTGGAAGGGAAATGGACGCCGCAACAGATCCTGGAGCTCGATCCGAAGGGGCTGCGCGAGGCGGGGCTCGAGATCCCGCCGGAGAAGCTCTGGAGCCGTGAAGGGGGCGGCCTCCTCGAGGCCGCGGTCAAGATCGAAGGCTGCACGGCCGGCTTCCTCACCGCCGAAGGGCTGATGATCACCAACCACCACTGCGCCTACGGCATCGCGCAGCAGCACTCGACGCCCGAGAACGACCTCATCACGAACGGCTTCCTCGCCCGCGGCCGGGCCGAGGAGCTGGCCGGCGGCGGGGTGCGCGCCACGATCCTCCACCGCACCACGGACGTCACCGCCGAGGTCGAGGCCGCGGTATCGGCGGGCGCGGCGGGCGCCGACGACCTCGCCCGCTACCGGGCGATCGAGCGCAAGAAGAAGGAGCTGGTCGCCGCCTGCGAAGCGCAGCCGAACCGGCGCTGCCAGGTGGCGGTCTTCGATGGCGGCGTGCAGTACCTGCTGCTCGAGAATCTCGAGTTCCCCGACGTGCGGCTGGTCTACATCCCGCCCAGCGCCGTCGGCGAATTCGGCGGCGAGATCGACAACTACGGCTGGCCGCGCCACACCGGCGACTTCGCCCTGCTGCGCGTCTACTCCGGACCAGACGGCAACCCGGCACCGAAAGCGGAGGCCAACATCCCCTACCGGCCGCGGCACTTCTTCCCGGTCTCAACGCGCGGCGTGCGGCCCGGCGACTTCGTGCTCGTCGCGGGCTACGCCGGCACGACGTACCGGTCTTATACCGAAGGCGAGATGCGCGAGCGGGCGGAGCTCTTCTTCCCGCGCCAGGCGGCGCTCTACCGCGACTGGATCGAGATCATGGAGGCCGCCTCCGCCAAAGGCGAAGACGCGCGCATCGCTCTCGCCGACCGCATCAAGGGCCGCGCCAACAGCGAGAAACGGGCCTCGGGACAGGTGGCGGGCATCGCGCGCGGCGGCCTGGTCGACAAGAAGCGGGCCGCGGAGAAGGAGGTCCTCGCCTGGGCCGCCCAGCGCCCGGACCAGAAAGCCGCCCTGGAGGCCCACCGCGAGCTCGAGCGCCTCATCGAGGAGAAGCGCCGGACGTGGGACCAGGACTTCCTGCTCACCGAGATGAAAAACGGCCCGAAGATCCTCGACCTCGCCCTCACCCTGGCGCGGTGGTCCGGCGAGAGGGCCAAGCCCGATCTCGAGCGGGAGCCAAATTACATGGAGCGCAACCGCGACAAGCTCGCCGAAGGGCTGCGCCTCGACCAGAAGCGGCTTTACCTGCCGGCCGAAGAGGCCTTGCTGGCCGATCTGCTCGTCCGCTTCGCCGCGTTGCCAAAGGGGAGCCGGACGGACGCGGTCGAGCGGCTCCTGGGCGGCCAGCGCGAGCCGGATGCGGTCCGCACCCGGGCCAAGGAGATCATCGCCCGCACCCGGGTCGGCGACCTCGACGAGCGGATGAAGATGTTCGGTGAGACTGCGGAGCAGCTCCGCGCGCGCAAGGATCCGCTCCTCGACCTCGCGCTCGGCCTCGACCGCGAGCTGCTCACCCTCAAGGAGCGGGAGGACCGCTACCAGGGCGCAATCTCGCGCCTGCGGCCGGTCTGGCGGCGCGCCGTGATCGCCCACGCCGGCCGGCCGGTGGACCCGGACGGCAACGCCACCCTGCGGATTTCGTTCGCCCACGTGCGAGGTTACCGGCCGCGCGACGCGGTATGGATGGAGCCGCAGACCACGGTCGCCGGAATGATCGCCAAGCACACCGGGGAAGATCCGTTCGACGTTCCAGATCCGCTGCTCGCCGCGGCGCCCGCCGCGCCGCGCAGCCGCTGGGCCGATACCGAGCTGAAGGACGTGCCGGTCGCCTTCCTCGCCGATGCGGACACCGCCGGAGGCAGCTCCGGCAGCCCGGTGCTCAACGGCCGCGGCGAGCTGGTCGGCGTCAATTTCGACCGTGTCTGGGAGAACGTCGCCAACGACTTCGGCTACAACCCCGACGTGGCGAGGAACACCACCGCGGACGTGCGCTACCTGCTCTGGGTGCTCGAAGCGACGTACGGCGAAGCAGCCGGGCCTCTGCTGCGCGAGATGGGGATCACCCCCGCCGCAAAGCCTTGAGGATCTCTTCCTCGACCTCGGGGAACCGCGCCCGGTAGTCCGCGCGGCTGCGCTCGATCACTGCGCAGGCCTCGGCGCGACCGTAGACGTGGGTGATCTCGACCTCCTCGGCCTCCGGCCGCGAGCCGGGCGGCAGCTTATAGGTGAGGAAGTAGTGCCGGAGCCGCTCGACAAGCGCCGGCGGCAGGTCCGAGATCTCCCCGCAGCCGCCGAACGCCGCATCGCCTTTGAGGACCGCCACGATCTTGTCGTCCGCCTGCCGCTTGTCGATCAGGCGCAGCCCTCCGATCGGAACCGCCTGGAGCAGGATGTCGCCGCGCGAGAAGACCTTCTCGGAGAGCACGCAGACGTCGAGCGGATCGCCGTCGCCCTCGACGGTGGCGAGCCCGGTGCGTTCCTGGGAGAGGGCGGCCACCTGCTCGCCGCAGAAGGTCTGCGGGATGAAGCCGTAGAGGGTCGGGCAGACGTTCGAATACTTCTGCGGCCGGTCTACCTTGAGATGGCCGGTCGGCTTGTCGATCTCGTATTTGACGGTGTCGGTGGGCACGATCTCGATGTACGCCGTCACGACGTCCGGCGCTTCCGGCCCGATCGGCACGCCGTGCCAGGGATGAGCTTTGAAGAGCAACCCGAAGAGCGCCCAGGTTTCGGCCCGATCGATGTCTCCCATGTGCCTATCGTATCCTCACCGGCATATCCTAACCGGCCATGCGCTGGATCGCCCTCTGGCTCGTCCTGACCGCCGCCTACGCCGCCGGCTGGCTGGTCACGAAGCTCTGCTTCGGCGAGCCGCCCCAGGTGACCCCGGAAACGCTTGCGCACCTGACCCTCGTGCCGCCCGCCCAGACCCTCGCTCTCGCCGTGCTGCGGATCTTCCGCCGGCCGTAGCGCCCCGGGCCGCTTCAGGCACCTACTCTTCAGTAAGCAAAGCACTGCCTTGCGCGGTACCGCAATGTCTGCGGCGGCCGTCTCTCGATGGAGGAGCTGTATGTTTCGACTGCAGGAGATCAAGCGGTTTCTGGTTCTGGGAGTCGTAGCGTTCTTCGCGACGTCGGCGATGGCTTCGGCGACGGGGGTCCGCGGCCTGACGGCCACGATCGACTCGGAGCAGAGCTTCGTCGAGGCCACGGACGATGCCGTCGTCCGCTTCACGCTGCGCAACGACTCGGACGAAGACCTCTACATTCTGAGCTGGCAGACGCCGTTCCGGGGCGTCGAGAGCAACCTGTTCGATGTCCGCCAGGGCGGCCAGCCGGTCGCCTACACGGGACGGATCTACAAGCGCGCCACGCCGCAGGCTTCCGACTATTTGCGGATCCCGGCGGGCAGCGCCCTCTCGGCCGACATCGAGCTTTCGAGTGTCTATGACCTCCGGGCTTCGGGCGAGTACTCGGTCCAGTACCGCGTACGGGCCCAGGACGTGCTGGCGTCGGATCTCAAGGTCCTCACCCGAAACGTCGAATCGAATGTTGTCTTCCTGGCCATCGAGCGGCCGGTAGAGGCCTTTACGCCCGATTTCGACGAAGTCCTGATTGCCGCGGCCGGCAAGGCCCTGGCGCCTTCGTACGTGAGCTGCTCGTCGAGCCGCCAGAGCACCCTGGTCACGTCACTCTCGAACGCCGAATCGATCTCGCTCAAGGCGCGCGACTACCTCAACAACCTGCCCACGGCCTCTCGCTCGACCGACGCGGCCTACCTGACCTGGTTCGGCGCCTACACCTCGTCGCGCTACTCGACGGTGCAGAGCCACTACACCAGCATCTACAGCGCGTTCAACACCAAGCGGGTCACCTTCTACTGCGACTGCACCGACAGCGCCTACGCCTATGTGTTCTCCAACCGTCCGTATGAGATCCATCTCTGCAACGCGTTCTGGAACGCGCCGGCCAGTGGGATCGACTCCAAGGCGGGCACGCTGGTCCATGAGATGAGCCACTTCAAAGTCGTAGCCGGCACGTCGGACTACGCCTACGGCACCTCGGCCTGCAGGAGCCTGGCGATTTCGAACCCCACCCGCGCGATCAGCAACGCGGACAGCCACGAATACTTCGCCGAAACGCGGTAAGCTCCGCGCAATAGACCCGAGGCGCGGGCGGTCTCCTGCCGCCCGCCCTCTCTTCCCAGCCGGCCATGCACCGATCGCTCCTCACCCTCTTCGCCCTGACCCTCTCGGCCGCCCCTCTCACAAGCTGCATGAGACCCGTCGATCCGCCCGCCGCCCCCGGTCTCGAATGCCGCCTCGAAGCCGAGCGCCCGCTGACCGCCGGAGGCCCGGTGCCGGTCCGCTTCACCGTGAGCAATCCGGGGGAGCGCCCGGTCTATCTCCTGCGCTGGAACACGCCGCTCGAAGGTTGGGTGGGGACGATCTTCTCGGTGACGGCCGGCGGGACGGAAGTCCCTTATAGCGGCCCGATGGTGAAGCGAGGCGATCCCTCGCGTGAGGATTATGTGGAGATCGCGCCCGGCGGCTCCGTCTCGGCGACCGTCGACTTCGCCGAGGTCTACGAGCTGAAAGAGCCCGGCACGTACCGGGTCGAAGCGATCCACGGCGTGTTCGATCTGACGGCGGATGCCGCTTCTCTACCGCGGCCCCTCGACCGGCACGAGCCGGCGCCGCTTCACTGCAACGCTCTCGACCTCCGCATTTCCACCCGCTGAGCGGGCGCGATTTAACGTTCCGGGGGCTTTGGCGGGTACAGCTCCAGGCCGCCCGCCTCCGGGGTGACGAGCGTCCCGGCCTCGCCGCGCACGATGCGGACGAGATCGGCGAGAGCGCCGATGGCGGCGGTCTTGCCGGTGCGCGAGGCGAACTCGGCCGCGGCCTCGACCTTGGGCCCCATCGAGCCGGACGCGAAGGAGCACGCGGCCAGCGCTTCCGGTGAGGCGCGCCGGATCGCCCGCTGGCTCGGCTTGCCCCAATCCAGATAGACCGCGTCGGCATCCGTCGCCATGAGGAAGAGGTCGGCCTCCAGCTCCCGCGCAAGCAGCGCGCCGGCGCGGTCCTTGTCGACCACGGCTTCGACGCCATGGAGCTTGCCGTCCGGCCCGTACATCGTGGGGATCCCGCCGCCTCCGGCGCAGATCACGATGCAGCCGCGCTCGAGCAGCCACTTGACCGGCCGGATCTGAAAGATCCGCTTCGGCAGTGGCGAAGGGACCACGCGCCGGAACTTGTCGCCGTCCGGTGCGATGGACCACCCCTTCTCCGCCGCGATCCGCCGCGCCTCCTCCTCGGTGTAGACCGGGCCGATCGGTTTCGCGGGGTTTTGGAAGGCCGGATCGTCCGGATCGACCTCGACCATGGAGAGGATGGTGGCGAACGGCTGCTCGAACGGCAGGATGTTCCCCAGCTCCTGCTCGATCATGTAGCCGATCATGCCTTCGGTCTGGGCGCCCAACACGTCGAGCGGGTAGGGATCGACCTGGGTGAAGGCCGCACCCTGCAAGGCGAGGAGCCCCACCTGGGGACCGTTGCCGTGCGAGATGACGAGCTGGTGCTCGCGGCCGAGCGGCGCCAGCGCCTCGGCCGCGAGGCGGACGTTCCGTCTCTGGTTCTCGGCGGTCAGGGCCTCGCCGCGGCGCAGCAGGGCGTTGCCGCCGAGGGCTATGAGGATTCGCATCGTCTCTCCTTCTCGCGTGCGCTCAGGCGATGGCGTGGGGAGAGAGCTTTTTCATCTCCTCGCGCAGCTCTTCGACCAGCCGGACGTTGCAGCCTTCGTCGCCACACGTAGCGAGCAGATGCTTTTTATGGGCCAATTCGCCGCAGAGCTGATAGAAGCGGGACGTGGCGCCGAGCCGGCCGCGCGCCGCGGCACGCAGGCACGCGCCGGTCTGGCTCCACGAAGAGGTCGCGGTGCGGTATTGCTGCTCATTCAGCGCGCCGTGCCCGACCTCCTCCGCCAGATGCGTCTCGAGCAGCCGCCCCTCCCGCAGCACGGCGGCGATGAGCACCACCGAGATGAAGATCCATCCGGCCCAATCGAGAAGGAACATCAGCAGACCGAGCGCCGAGACCGAGGAGGCGGCAGTCGCCAGGCTGTTGTGGAGCGAGTGCGTGAAGACCGCGACCGCCCAGCCGGCGGGCGGCGCGAGCCAGCGCACCCAGGTCACCCGGCTGAGGCGGGAGACCGCGAGGCCGATGCCGATGAACGACGTATAGAAAGGATGGTCCCAGGCGCCGAGGACCACGCGCAGGAAGAAGAGCGACAGCAGCCCATGGATCCCGCCCTCGTCCGATCCGCTCCACAGATAGAGCGTGTTCTCCGTGGCCGCGAAGCCCAGGGCGACGACGCCGGCATAGACCAGGCCGTCGAGCAGCGAATCGAACTCCCGGCGCAGCACGAAGAAGACGAGGAGCACGGCGAAACCCTTGAGGCTCTCCTCGGTGAGCGGCGCGAAGATCGAAGCCCCGGCGACGTCGACCGCCGTTTGCGATCCGGTCGCCTGGAACGCAGCCCCCTCCAGGAATTCCTGCGAGACGACCGCGCCGAACGTGGCCACGGCCGCTCCCCAGAAGAAGACGAGCCCGAGCAGGACGACCGGCTCTTTCTCGTAACGGTCGATCCAGTAGACGATCCCGGCGCACAGCAGCGCCGGCACGAAGCTCAGGAAGACAGCAAGGAGGAATTCCATCGGTTGGCCGTTCGAAGGCGGCGAAGATATCACGAGGGGTGAGGTCAGCGTCTCCCTGACCCAGGTCAGCGTCTCTCTGACCTAGGTCAGCGTCTCTCTGACCGAGGTCAGCGCCTCCCTGACCTAGGTCAGCGTCTCCTTGACCTAGGTCAGCGTCTCTCTGACCTAGGTCGGCGTCTCCCTGACCTAGGTTAGCGTCTCTCTGACCTAGGTCAGCGTCTCTCTGACCTAGGTCAGCGTCTCTCTGACCCAGGTCAGCGTCGCCCTGACCGAGGTCAGAGTCGCTCTGACCGAGGTCGGTGTCGCCCTGACCGAGGTCAGCGTCGCTCCTCGAGGAATGGCGCTCTTGATAGAATCGGAAACGCTGACCGAGAAAAAATTCGTGACGGATTCCCTCAAGGCACTTCTCCCCGGACTTGCCGCGCACGGTCTAAGCCGGTTTCAGCTTCATGCGGTCCTTTACCGGCTCTGCCTGGCCCGGGTCCCGGATCTTTGGAATCTGCGGCGGGAGCCCGCGGAAGCCCGACTTCTTGAGATAGAGGCTCAGCTCCGGAAGGATCTGGACGAGCCCGACTGGGCATCCCGCGTCCATGGCCGTTCGCGCTGGGGAGGCGAAGACCAGGCCCTCCTCTGGGCTGGAGCGCTGCTGCGCGCTCTGGACGACTATCACCGGATCCGCCACCAGCGGATCGCCGGGAAGGAAGCCGAGATCCCGCTCCAACTCGGAGGAGGGACGGCTCTCTTCCTGCCGCCTCCATTGCGGCCAATCGAGGACCTCGTTCCCGTAGAAAAGCGGCTGAAACGAGACGCGGAGGACTACGGCAACAAGCTGTGGGCGGTCCTCGACCTTTGGTGGCACCTGGTCTTCCCACAGGTCCATGCCGTCGAGCTGCGGCGCGAAGCTCTTCCGCCCGACATCTCCCAAGAGCTGGCCCTCCGCCTTAGGACGGCAAGAGATCTTCGATTGGGTATCTCCTCTCCCTTCGCGAATCTCGGGTACGAGGTGCGGGCCGATGCGACCCGCTGTCACCCTTCGAAAGGAAGGCCGTATCACTTCACGGAGATCTCCCCCTCATGCCTCGATGCCGCCCGTGGCGTCCTCGGCGAAATCGTCAGTCACTGTGCCTGCCACCGTATCGATCTCCTCTGCTTTCCAGAGCTGACCCTCGATACGAGCCTGCTGCGCGCCCTCAGCCAGCTTCTCAGAGACCACAATGAGACCCTTCATCCCGCTTTGGTAGTGGCCGGGACCTTCCATCTGGACTCTGCGACAGGCACCAGCCGGGTAAACCGCTGCCAGATCCTAGACGGCTACGGACAACCGCTCTTTTCCCAGGAGAAGCGAACCGCTTACAGCATCCTCGGCGAGCAGGTCCAGGCCATGGACGAAACCCTCCAGAAACAGATGGGGCTGGACGGGCAGGGCGGCTACGAGGATATCGACGTCAGCCGCTCATTCCTCCTGATCGAGGGCGCGTTGGGACGCATGGCGGTTCCGATTTGCCTGGACTACTGCGGCGAGGATCTTCGCGACCTGCTGATCGAGACGCAGACGAACTTCCTGGCGGTCTCCGCCATGACTACGACACTGGAGCCGTTTTACGCCAGAGCGCGCGAGCTCGGTACCCTCGCGCGGGCAACGACCTCGTAACCAACAGCGCCTGGCTCCTTCGGCAGCTCGGCTTGGAGGAAAAAGTCTCGAAGGGCTTCCTCTATGTGCCGACTTCGATCCGAAAAGGACTCCTCGAGAAGGGAAGCAGGATCTCCGACCATCTCTCCCTGTTTACCATCCGTGAACTCTTAGAGTTGCCCACCGAAGAGAAGTGAAGTAAACTCCTTGGGTCGTGGAGGTACTCGATGGGCTCCCTTGTCTTCGAAGATGACCTGCCCCTTGTCGAAGCTGTCAGCCAGGCCCGGAACGCTGCACCCCAGGGACGTGAGGATGCCTGGGACGCGCTGGACCGCTTCCTTCGCTGGCATCTCCTGGAGCATCTACAGAACCGTTCGGGCCAACCCGAAGAGTTGCTTGAAGCGCTCTTGAAAGCGTCCCATTGGGCACGGCGCGAAGAGAAGATCCCCTGGTGCTTCCGCTGGCCGTACCTGTTGGAGATCTTGGAAGACGCCAACCACCAGCCTGGACTAGCCACGGATCTCGAAGCGCTGGCTGAAGGCCGGGCGGCGGAGTTGCTCTCGCTCCTGCTCCAAGAGGGCAAACCGATGCGTCCCGGAGACCTCGCCGAGAGGATGGGGCTTCTCAAGCAGCAAATCTCGAATCTAGGCCTGAAGTTGGAGAAGGCAGGATTGATCGTCCGGCGCTCCGGGCAGGGCCGCGCCGCGTGGTTCTATGCGGCCCCGCGAGCAGAACAGATTGCGGCGAGACTGCCGGGCACCGTCTCCACTTCGCCTCACACCGAGGCTTCCGCCCAGGACACCTCCGCCGAGGAAGACTTCTGGGTGGGTGAAGCTCTGGGCCAGCCGGTCAGCCTCGCTGCGGCAGGCTGACGGAAGCCGTCTGTGGCCTTCTTCGTTACGTTCTACTCGTACAAAGGCGGAGTCGGGCGCAGCCTCGCTTTGGCGAATGTAGCCTACTCGCTCGCAGCGGCAGGCAAGCGGGTCGTCCTGGTCGACATGGATCTGGAGGCTCCGGGGCTTCACGACATTCCTGAATTCGCCCTCAAGGGACCAGGATCCAAGAAGGGACTCGTGGAGTACGCCGATGCCTTTCGGCGGCAAGGCAAATGCCCTTCGATCACGAGCCACGTCCATCGTTGTAAGGAGTCTCCCGGTACTGGAGAGATCTGGCTGATGCCTGCGGGCCGCTTCGGCTCGGAGTATCAGCACAAGCTTGCGACGCTCTCCTGGCGCAAGCTCCACCCAAGGAAGGGAACCGCTCCCTTCATCGAGGAGTTGCGCAGGGCGATCGCGGACGAGATTCGGCCTCACTACGTCCTGATCGACGCCAGGACGGGGCTTTCGGATGTCGGAGGCCTCTCCACCCACCGCTTGGCGGACATGATCGTCCTGGTCTCGAACCTGACTCTCTCGTGCCTGGAAGGCTCCGTCCGCGCTTATCGATCCTTCGTAGCGGGCGAGTCAAAGATCTCCGTCCAACTCGTCGCCTCTCCCGTGCCTCCACTGGTGCCCGAGACGGACTCTCCGATTGAGCGACGTCTGCAACGGGCGGCCGAGCACATGCCGTATGCGCGGCCCTGGATTCGCGTGGTCTATGACCCGGGGATAGTCCTCGCTGAGAAGCTGGCGGTGCGCCAGCCAGAGTTGTTTCCGGCGGCGATCCGGTATGAGGAAGTTCAGAGGTCTGTTCAGGAAACGAATCCAGAGGACGTCTTCTCCGTTCTGGAGCACGCTCTAGCCTTACGTGGCGAGGGGGACCTGGAAGGCAGCCTTTCTCTCCTGCGCGAATATGTACAAGCACACCCTCAGAATGCCGACGCGCACCTTGCGTTGGGCAATCTGATCTTCGAAGCTGGCCGCCGCGGCGATGCGATCCAGGCGTTCCGAACTGCCTCCCAACTCGATCCGCACCTCGCCCTCGCTCAACGCCGCTTGGGAGAGGCGCTCGTCTCCGAAGAGAGAGCTGCTGAAGCCGTAGAGATCCTCGAGCAGGCTGCAAAGCTCGGAGACGAGAGCCGCGAGCTCTACGTCGCCCTGGCCCGCGCGTATGGACAGCTCAACCAGCTTGCGAAGGAATTGGAGGCGCGCCGGAAATCTGTCACGTCCTGCCTCCGCCATCCAGACCGACTTGAGACGTTGCTGCCCACACTTCCCGACTTGCGTAAGGATTTCATCCGGGTGTTGGGAAGGAAGCCGCCTTTCCCAGGATTCGATGCTGAGGCATTCTGGGATCAGGTGATACGCTCGCTAGTGCTCGGCCTCTCAGTCAAGGCTCAGCTTCTCCGAAAGATCCTGAACTCTCCCGAAATAAAGATTCCCAGGGAAATCAGTAGGGGTCTCCAAGAGGAGGGAAGTCGCTGGCTTGAGATCCTGGGTCCTTATGGGCCTGAGCTTCAACGGCGAGTAGGCGAGCAGATGATCGATGTCGAGAATGAAGCTGCTCTTCTTAAACTCCGGCAGGGAGATGAGTTCGATGCCGTCCTCTTCGGGTTACTGGCTGTTCAGGCCAAAGAACCAAAACGCCGGGCTGAGCTGCTCGAGGAAGCTACGCGAATAGACCCGCGAAACACAGCGCTGCTATTTGTTTGCGGCGCGACTCTCAGCGAACTCGCTCAACTCGCTGACTCGGATGAGAGAAGAGATCTCCTTCGCCAAGCCATCGCAAAGTACCAACAAGCTCTCGCCGTCAAGCCTGACCTGTACGAAGCCCTAGTTAATTGGGGTAGTTCTCTTGCCGCCCTCGCACAACTCGCTGGACCGGAAGAAAGAAAAGATCTTCTTCTACAAGTCATCGCAAAATACGAACAAGCTCTCGCTATCAAGCCTGACCTGCACCAAGCTATCTACAGCTGGGGTAATATCCTTGCCATCCTCGCACAACTCGCTGCGCCAGAAGAGAAAAGAGAGCTTTTCCGGCAAGCCATTAGAAAGTACGACCAAGCCCTCGCTGTCATGCCTGACAAGCACGAAGCTCTCTACAACTGGGGCCTTGCCCTTGACAACCTCGCCCGACTCGCTGAGCCGGAAGAGAGAAAAGACCTCGTTCGCCAAGCCATCGCAAAGTACGAACAAGCTCTCGCTTTCAAGCCTGACCTGCACGAGGCCCTCTACAACTGGGGCCTTGCCCTCGACCACCTCGCACAGCTCGCTGAGCCGGAAGAGAGAAAAGACCTCTTCCGCCAAGCTATAGCAAAGTATGAGCAAACTCTCACTGTCAAGCCGGACAAACACGAGGCCCTCGTCAACTGGGTGAGCGTGCTGCTACGTCTTGCTGATTTGACCGAAGAGGAAGAAGCCGGAAGGTTGTTTATTGAAGCTGCCGAAAAAGCCCGGGAGGTGAACCGGCTGCAGCCCGGCGCAGGTGACTACAACCTCGCCTGCGCATTGAGCCGACTAGGAAGCTTCGAGGAGGCTGCTCCGCTGTTGGAAATTGATCTTCAACGGGAGCCCCAGAGGCGCGAGCATGCTCTCGAGGATCCTGACCTCCAACCGCTCTGGTCAGCCAGGCCCGATTTCAGAGCGGCGGTCGAGCGAGATCTGAAGGGTTCGAGCTGAGCAAGCTCTCCACCACCTCCGCGAGCCCCGCCACCGTCGGGTTCTCGAAAAGCACCCTCACCGGGATCTCCACCTTCAGATCCCACTGAAGCTGCTCCACCAGATAGGTGGCGAGCAGCGAGTGGCCGCCGAGCTCGAAAAAGTCGTCGTGGATCCCGACCTTCTCGAGGCCGAGCACGCCGGCCCAGCAGGCGGCGAGGCTCTCTTCGAGCGGAGTGCGCGGGGCGGCGAAGGCGGCGCCGAGACCGGGCCTGTGGTCGTCCGGCGCCGGCAGGGCGCGGCGGTCGAGCTTGCCGCGGGAGGTGAGCGGCAAGGCCGCGAGGAAGACAAAGCGGCCGGGGACCATGTGGGACGGCAGGCGCTGGCGCAGATGCTCGCGCAGGTCCGGCTCCGGCACAGACTCCCCCGCAGGCACGACGTAGGCCACGAGGACCGGCGAGCCCTCGATCGGCTGCGCCGCCACGGCCGCGTCCCGGACTTTCGGGTGACTGCGCAGCGCCTCCTCCACCTCCCCCGGCTCGATCCGGAAGCCGCGCAGCTTCAACTGGTGGTCGATCCGGCCGAGGAATTCGATCCGGCCGTCCGAGCGCTGGCGCGCGAGGTCGCCGGTACGGAAGAGGCGGGCTCCCGGCTCTTCCGCGAACGGGTCGGGGACGAAGCGCGCGGCGGTCAGCGCCGGCCGGTTGAGGTATCCCTGGGCCACTCCCAGTCCGCCGGCGCAGATCTCGGCCGCGCTTCCCCGGGGCGCCAGACGCAGATGGCGGTCCAGCAGATGGACCCGCATCCCCGGAATCGGACGGCCGATCGAGGCACCGGCAGGATCGGGATCGCCGGTCGCGCAGACGGTCGTCTCCGTCGGTCCGTAGCCGTTGACCAGACGGCGCCCTTGCTTCCATCGCTCGATCAAATCGTGCGGGCACGCCTCTCCGGCGACGACCAGAGTCCGCAGGTCCGGAAAGGGCTCAAACGGCAACGCCGCCAACGCAGAAGGCGGCAGAGTCACGACGCTGATCCGTTCGTCCCGCAGGAGGCCGGCCAGATCGGGACCGGGCAGCAGGCGATTCTTGGGGGCGAGGACCAGGCAGGCGCCCGCGACTAGCGCGGTGAAGATCTCCGAGACCGACGCGTCGAAGGCCGGCGAGGCGAACTGGAGGACTCGGTCTCCCGGCCGGATATCAAAGAGCGGGATCTGGGCCTCGACCAGATTGCGCAGCCCGGAATGGCTCACCACCACTCCCTTGGGGCGCCCGGTCGAGCCCGAGGTATAAAGGATGTACGCGGTATCGCGGAGCTCCGCCACGGTCTCCAGGTCCTCCAGGACGAAGCGGCGGCGCTCTTCCGGGTCTTCCGGATCGACCGGCACGTAGGCGCCGCCGGCCAGCATCACGCCGAGGATCTCGAGGATCGTTTCCGGCGAGCGCTCGGCCCGCACCACCGCCACCGCTCCCTCTCGGTGCCACGACGCCCGGGCTTGGGCCTCTTCCAGGAGCTGGCGGCGGGTCCAGTCCTTCCCTTCGAAACGGAGGGCGATCCCTTCGGGGTCGCGCGCCGCCAGAGCGCAGAACAGCTCGTGGACACCGCGGCGGTCCGGCAGGAACCGGCTGGTATCGTTCCATTCGACGGCGAGCTGGTGGCGCTCTTCCTCGGAGAGCAGTGGCAGCTCGGCGAGCGGCGCCTCCGGCGTCGCGGCCGCGGCGGCGAGCAGACGGCCGTAGCCTTCGGCCAGCCGCGCCGCCGTGGCACGGTCGAAGAGATCCGCGTTGTAGCGAAAGGAGAACGCCAGGCCGTCCTCGACCTCCCGCGCCGAGAGCACGAGGTCGAAGAGAACCCGCTCGGGATCGACCTCGGAGGCTTCGAGCGTCAATCCCGGCAGCTCCAGGTCCTGCAGCGGAGCGTTCTGGAGCACGAAGAGGACCTGGAAGAGCGCCGGCCGGCTGAGATCGCGCTGCGGTTGGAGCTCTCCGATCAGCTTTTCGAACGGAAGGTCCTGGTGGGCGTAAGCGGCGAGCGCGACGTCCCGCACCCGGTCGAGCAGCTCGCCGAAGCTTGCCGCGCCCGCGAGATCGGTGCGCATCACCAGGGTGTTCACGAAGAATCCGATCAGGCTCTCCACCCCGAGGCGGCTGCGGTTCGCCGTGGGCATTCCCACGACCAGATCTTCTTCGCCGGTCCAACGCTCGAGGAGCAGCAGGAACGAAGCCAGGAGGACCATGAAGAGCGTCCCCCCGCGCCGGAGACAGAGATCCTTGAGCTGCCGCGCGAGCACGGCCGGAACCGCGACGTCATAACGCGCCCCGCGGAAGGTCTGGAGAGCGGGACGCGGACGGTCGGCCGGCAGGGCGAGCTCCGGCGGCGCTCCTGCGAGCCGCTCTTTCCAGTGCTCGAGCTGCGCCGCCAGCGTCTCTCCTTGAAGAAAGCCGCGCTGCCAGACGGCGAAGTCCGCGTATTGCACCGGCAGCTCGGAGAGCGGCGAAGGACGCCCCGCCGCGAAAGCGGTATAGAGGTCCTTCATCTCGCGGAGGAGGATGCCGAGCGACCAGCCGTCGAAGACGATGTGGTGGAAGACCAGCAGCAGCACGTGATCGTCCCGGCCGATCTGGACGAGTAACGGACGGGCCAGCGGCCCGCGGTCGAGGGCGAAGGGCCGCAACGGCTCGGAAGCCAGGAGGTCCGCGAGCACCGTTTCGCGGACGGACGCCGGGAGAGCGGACAGGTCGATCCATGGAAGCGCCAACTCGCGGTCTGCCGGAGACACGACTTGGACCGGCGAGCCCTCGGAGACCGCGAAGGTGGTCCGCAGACTCTCATGGCGCCGGACGATCTCGTCGAGGGTCCGCGCGAGGGCCTGCCGGTCGAGCCCGCCGCGCAGCCGGAAGGCGCGGCCGACGTTGTAGGCCGGCTCCTCGGGATGGAGCTGGTCGAAGAACCAGAGCCGTTCTTGGGAGAAGGAGAGTGGCAGGGAGCGGTCGCGCGGTACGGGGAGGAGGGGCGGCAGCTCGAGGGTTCGCCCACCGCGAAGGTCGCTTTCGACCACCTCGGCCATGCCCGCGATCGTCGGGCGGTCGAAGACCACGCGCAGCGGGACCTTGATGCGAAAGGTCTCGAGGATGCGCGAGAGCACCTGCATGGCGAGGAGCGAATGCCCGCCCAGAGCAAAGAAGTCGTCGTCGATGCCCATGCGGCCGTGGCCCAGGACCTCGGACCAGATCGCCGCAACGGCCTCTTCGATCGGCGTCCGCGGGGCGGCTCTCTCGGATCTCTCTTCTCCGCCTTGAGGACCTTCGGGTGCCGGCAACGCCCGCCGGTCCACCTTGCCGTGAGCATTGAGCGGCAGAGCGTCGAGCAGGACGATCGCCGCCGGGACCATAGAGTCGGCCAAGCGTTCCGACAAAAAGGTGCGCAGCGCCTCGATCTTCGGCGGCCGGCCTTCACGCGGCACGGCATAGGCCACCAGCCTCAAATCTCCCGGAAGGTCTTCGCGCGCCGCGACCACGGCGTCCCGCACCTCCGGGTGCGTCTTGAGCACGGCCTCGATCTCCCCCGGCTCGATCCGGAAACCGCGCACCTTCACTTGGAGATCGATGCGGCCGAGGATCTCGACCGTGCCGTCCGGCCGCTGGCGTGCCCGGTCGCCAGTCCGGTAGTGCCGTTCTCCAGGTGCGCTGAAGGGATCCGGGACGAAGGCCGCCGCGGTCAGCGCGGGCTGCGCCGCATAGCCGCGGGCGAGTCCCGCGCCGCCGATGCACAGCTCGCCCGGCACACCGATGGGCGACGGAAGACCGTCCCGGTCCAGGATGTGGAGGCGGACGTTGGCGATCGGCCGGCCGATGGCCGGCGCACCGTCCACGACCGGCCAGACCGTGGCGTCCACCGTACATTCCGTCGGCCCGTAGACGTTCCAGAACCGCGGACCGGCCGAGCAGGCGAGGGTCTCCCAAGTCGCGGGATCGATCGCCTCGCCTCCCACGAGCACGGCGCGCGGCGCGCGGCTCCGGCCGGACGCCAATCCACGCGCGAGCAATAAGCGCAGAAGGGACGGCGTGCAATCGAAGACGTCGACGCCGTGCCGGTCGAGGTAGCCCAGCAAGAGATCGGCGTCATGCCGCACCTCTTCGCTCAACAGGTGGAGCATGCGTCCGGCGAGGAGTTGGATCCACTGCTTGACCGACGTGTCGAACGTGAGGGGGCCGTTGACGCTGACGCGGAGGACGCCGGAATCGAGCGTGCCGTAGATCGAGCGCTCGAGAGCCGCGGCCAGGTTCAGGACGGAGCGGTGGCAGACCATCACGCCTTTCGGCTCGCCGGTCGATCCGGAGGTGAAAAGGACGTAGGCAAGGCTCTCGCTTGTGGCACCGGTCTGGAAACTCTTGGAATCCTCGCGCTCGATCGCCTCGCGGTCCGAATCGAGGCAGACAGCGCATGCGCCCAAGGCGGCGAAACGCTCCCGCATCCGCTCGCGGGTGATCACGGTGCCGATCCGGCCGGCGGCGAGGACCGCGGCCAGGCGCGGATCGGGATGAGCTTCGTCCATGGGCACGTAAGCGCCGCCGGCCTTCAGGATGCCGAAGAGCCCGACGAACGAGTCCACGGATCTCTCCAGGCAGAGCCCGACTCCCATGTCCGGTCCAACACCCAGTCGCCGGAGATGGCGGGCCAGGCGGTTCGCCCGGCGAGTCAGCTCCGCGAAGGTGAGAGACAGCCCGCCGGCGACGACCGCCTCTCTGTCGGGAGTCCGCACAGCCTGGGCCTCGAAGGCTCCATGGACGGTCCCCTGCCCAGTCGCCAGCCGGATGGCCGTGTCGTTCCACTCGACCACCGTCTGATGGCGCTCTCCTTCTCCGAAGAACCCGAGCTCTCCGATCGGCCGGCCGACATCCTCGAGAGCCGAGCGCAGGGCGCCAATGAAATGCTCTACGAAGCGCACGACGGTATCCGGCCGGAAGAGCGCAGGCTTGTATTCGATGGTCCCGGCGAGGGCGGCCGGATAGGACGAGAAGGTGACCGTGACGTTCTGCCCCACGTCCGGCATCGGTCCGTGGATGTCCTCGAGAGCGAGAGCGACGTCGAACAACGGGTTTCGGTCTGCCGGCTCGGAGAGCCCGAGATGCCGGACCACCTGGGTAAAAGGAATCTCCTGGTGCTTGTACGCGGCGAGCAGTGCTTCGCGGACGTTGCCCAGGAGCTGGCGGAACGGAAGCCGGCCATTCAGCTCGGAGACGGCGATCGCCAGAGCGTTCGCGACCGGCGAGCCGCCCTCGGGCTTGCGCGCCGGGCTGCCGGTGGTGCAGCTCCGGCCGTTGTAGCGGAAGAGGCAGACTTGGAGCGCCGCGGTCAGCGTCGTATAGAGAAGAAAGGGACCGTTTGAGGTGAGCTTGCGGAGGCTCGCGAGCAGAGCGCCTTCGATCCGGATCTCAATCCAGGCGCTGACGCCGGAAGGCGCGCTCTGGCGGGGGAAATCCGGCCTGAGCCCCGCCGGCTCGGGCAGGCCGGCCAGCTTCGCGGTCCAGTAGTCCTTCTGTTCTCTCGTCCTGCGATCGAAGAGGACGACCGGAGGCAGGCTCTCCTGAATCATGCGCGGCCAGGCTCAGAAATTGAAGGCTTCGGCGGCGTCGCCCTGCAATGCGTACTCCACGGCGCCGCTCTCGCTCTCCTCGCCACCCCCCAAGGCGGCGTCCGGATCGGTGGCCGCGTCCTCCAGCAAGCGGCCGAGATGCCGGTCGAGCGCTTCGACGGTCCCCGCGTCCAGCCGCCCCTCCCGGTACCGCCAGGCGATCGAAACCCGGCCATCCTCTTCCTCGAAGGAAAGGAGCAGGGCCAGATCTTCGGTGAGGGCCGCCGAGGGCTCGATCCGGTCGCCGTCCGACAGGAAAGCGGCCTCGAACCGCGGCGGCCGGCAGCCCTCCTGAGCCAGACGCGGACCGTTGCGGAGAATGTGAGAGGCCTGCAACCGGTGGCGCCCGGCCGCGGCGGCCTTGCTTCGCAGCTCGCGCAGGCAGGCCCGGAAGCCGCGGTCCCAAGGCGAGGCGAGGCGCAGCGGCAGAACGTCCGCACGGCCTGCGACCAGCAGCCAAATGTCGTCGCGGCCGTTCAGCCTCGCAAGCAGAGCGCCGTACGCCGCGAGCAGGATCTCGTCCGTCTCCGGCGCATCCGGGCGGCAGGCCTGCCGGGCGGCGGAGATCCGGGCGGGATCGATCCGCGACGGCCGGGAGCGCCAGCCTCCGCTTCCTTCTCCTTCAGCGGCGGAGCCGAAGAGAGAGGCGGACGGCGCATCCCGGAGCTCCGCATGCCAGAACCGCTCCGCCTCGCCATATCCCTCGGCCGAGTAAACCTCCAACGACCCGAGGTCCGGCTCCTTCCCGGGCCGGTCGAATTGGGAGCAGGCGCGCAGAGTCTCCATCAGCTGCGGCGAAACCTCGGTCCGCGAAGGATCGAGGAGCTTCTCCCGCACCGCGGCGTTGAAGGTGCGCATGAACGCCGTCACCCGCTCGAGCGGCATGCCGAGCCGTTGGAGATAGAACATGCTCCACTGCTCGAAACCCCACTGCGGCAGCCAGAGCGAGCCTTCGACGCGCAGGAAGAGCGTGTCGATCCAGTCGCAGGCTGCGCGGAAATCCATGGTGCCGTGCCGCCAGCCGAAGCCGGGCTCGGAGATGCGGTACTCCTCGCGCTCGTCCCAGATCGGCGTGATCGGATCGGCATACCAGAGCTGCGCTTTGAAGGTGGCGGGCCGCCCCTCCTCGATGAAGTCGATCGTCTCCTGCACGGTGTCCGCGGTCTCGCCCGGGAAGCCGACGATGAAGTTGGTGTGCGCGAGGATGCCCGCCTCGCGGAAGAGCGGCAGCGCTTCCAGGTAGTGGTGGCGCCGCGACGTCTTGTTCATCCGCTGGAGCATCAAGTCGCTGCCCGACTCCGTGCCGAGGAACACTCCTTCGCAGCCGGCCGCGGCCATCAGCTCGATCGTCTCGGGATCGCCGTGGTCGGAACGGTAGAAGGAGTTCCAGCGGAAGCCGTAGCCTTTCCGGATCATCATCCGGAGGATCTCCTTGAACCGCTTTTTCGGCACGTTGAACGTGTCGTCCAGGAAGGTGAGGGTATTCACCGAGCCGAGCTCCGCGAGGTGGTCGAGGAGCTGCTCGACCTTTTCGACCGGCAGGTAGTTGTAGCGGCCGGCGCGCTGCGGGAAGCCGCAGAAGGAGCAGGTGAAAGGGCAGGATTTCGCGGTGCGGATCGAAAGGAGCTGGCCCACGTCCTCGGGCCGGAAGATCCGGTAGTCGATCAAGTCTTCGTCGAGCGGGTTGGACTCGGTCGATGCGGCGGTGAGAACGTAGCCGGTATCGCCATCGTGATAGGCGAGGTTCTCGACCTTGCCCAGGTTCGCTTCGCCCGCCTTGAGCGCGGTGAGGAGGTCGGCGAGCGCGGCCTCGCCTTCGGAGCTGATGATGTAGTAGTCGGCGCCGATGTACTTGAAGATGCCCTGCACGTATTCGGGGTCCGGCACGCGCGCCTGGGCCGAGATGTAGGGGCCGCCGACCACGATCTTCGCCCGTTCGTTGTACCGGCGGACGAAGGCGATGATCTCCTGGATCGGCTCCGGGGTGACGTAGACCGTGGTCGTGATCGCGACCGTCAGCACCTCCTCCGAGACGAGCAGGTCGCGCAGGCGCTCCTTCTCGCGCTGGAAGAGATTGACGTAGTCCCAGGCGAAGCCGCGCTTGTGGAGATAGTGGCCGAGGTAGGCGACGACCGGCCAGAGGAAGTCCGAGTTGCTGAACGCCCGGGGAGGCCCGGGCCGCCCTTCGTTGTAGAGCTCGGACAGGAGGTCCAGAGAACGGTAGGACGTCCCCTGGTGATCGACGAAAGCAAGATTCAGATCGCGGTAGCCGCCGGTGTCGGTCCCCATGGACCGGACCAGGCGGACGTAGCCGTTGAAATCCGCGTCGTTGAATCCAACCAGAATGCAGTCCAGCATCGGAGCACGCCCTCAACTTGTCAGGTGCCCGTGCCTGGCCTGCCGGGACCGATCGGGAGCAAAAACACGAAGGGCCCCGGCAGCCGGGCGACGGCCGCACGGGACCCCGGTAGGAGGGCTTGCCTCAGTGCGCGGCGGCTACCGCGACAGGAGCTTCCGCCATCGACTCCTGATAGACGCGGTCGAAGAAGCCGCTCCAGCGCCGCCACATCTCCTCGGCGTAGTGCGTGATCTGCGCCTCTTCTTCCGCCGTGAAGCCGGCATCCGCGGCTTCGCTCGCCTGCTCGACGTGATCCGGCTCCTGCAGGATGTGAATGTCCACCCAGGGCAGCTCACGGGGACCGGTCGCGGAACGGATCGCCTGTCCCACGCCCGACACCATCGCCAGGTCGATGACCTCGGTGCCATACACCGCGCCCAGAGCCTTCAGCGGGTGATAGGACGCCTCTTCGTAGAGGTCCATCAGCCGCCGGGTCTCCTCGAAAGCGGGAGCCTGGGTCGTGACCTCCTCAGGGAAGCCGGCGTCCGCCATCGTGGTGATGAAGAGCTTGCCGTGCGACTGCGACGGCACGCCCTCGCCCAGCTCTTGGTACAGGATCTTCGACAACGCGGTCTGCATGTCCTGGTTCGGGAGCACCGAGATGCTCCGCGACAGGAAGGTCGGGAAGTAATTCAGGGGATACCACCACTGGCCGAGCAGGGTGGCGACCGTGTCGCGGCTCACCTGCGCTCCGTTCCGGACCTCCTTGAGGAACGGATGGTGGATCATCTGCTTCCGCACCGGGTTCTCGCTCAGTTTCTCGCTGATGCTCTTGCCTGACATCGTCGCTCCTTTCATCCGGGCTGGCACTAAAGAGCCCGGGCGACTGGTTTTTCAAGAATGCGCGATCTCCCACGTGCGATTGCTTTCCGCAAGTCGCAGGGTCGCACGCTGGTTTTTCAATGTGCCGGAGCCCGTCCGATTCGTAGTTGACCGAATCCTATGACCAGGCTGACCTACTCGATCCGACTCGTGAATCCATAGCTCCCGAAGCATAGACCCTGCCGCCACACTTCACAAGCCACAGAGCACGCCACGGCTGCGCCGGGATGTCTTCCATATATCTAGTGCAGTTCCCCCCTCCGGGCGAGACGAAGAGGGGTGAAAATGGCGCGGCGGGCTCAGCTCTTCTCGCCCAGGATCTCCAAGTCGTCTCCGACTACACCCTCGACGTACAGCATCTTCACAATCACCATGGCGACGGCGAGGAGCGGCACGGCGACCAAAAGGCCGAGGAAACCGAAGACGAGAGCCATCAGAGCCTGCCCGATCAAGGTGAGAACCGGCGGCAGATCGACGCCCTCTTTCATGAGGAAGGGAATCAGCAGGTGGTTTTCGAGGAACTGGATAGCGATATAGGCGATCGCCACCAGGAGAGCCTTTTGCGGCGAATCGAGGAACCCCATCGCCACCGCCGGCACAGCGCTCACCAGCGGGCCGATGTTGGGGATGAACTCGAGGAGCCCGGCGATGATGCCGAGCGAGAGAGCGGCCTTCACCCCGAGGAGCATCAGGACGATTGTCGTCACCGCGCCGATCACCGCCATGGCGATCAGTTGGGAGAGCAGCCAGCGCCGCAGAGCGACGCCGGTCGCATCCATGACCTCGCCCGCCCGGCCGCGCGCGCGGTGCGGCACGAGATGGAGGAGGCCCCGCCGGTAGAGGCCGGGGTCGGCGCCGATGAAGATGGCGATGAAGGTGATGAGAAGGATGCCGGCCAGCACCGCCACCGTCGACGAGAGGAACTGGAAGAAGTACTGGCCAGCGGCGCCGAGCTGGCGGGTGAGGGTGTTGCGGAGCTGCGAAGGGGGATTGGCGGGCGCTTCCGCTTCTTCTGAAGACGGGCCGGGCGAAGTCGGCGCAGCGGTATCACCGGCATCACCCGCCCCCGCCGCCGGAGCGCCGGCCAGGAGCTGGTCGACCATCCCCCCTTTGTGCCGTTCGAGCCATTCGTCGATGCGGTCGGTCGCCTCGGGCAGCTTCTTGCGCAGCTCTCCGAACTGGCTCTGGAGCGTCGGCGCCGCCCAGGCGACGATGCCGAAGAGCGCTCCGTAGCAGGACAGCACGATCAGGGCTGCACCGGCCCCGCGTGGGATCCGCAATCGCTCCAGCCGGTCGGCGCCGCGCGCCACCGCGATGCCGAAGAGCACTCCGAGAAAGACCGTAAGCAGCAGAGGGTGCGCCAACCAGACCAGGCGCAAGGCCAGATAGAGGCCCATGACCAGAGCCGCGGCGCGCAGGACGTCCACGCTCCGCCATCCGGGCTGGCGCCGCGGCCGGTCAGGATGGCTGGGTGAAGGAGCTTCCTTCGAGGACAAAGGCAAGGCGGAGGCCTGCCGGCTGGGTTCCATGCCCGGGATCGGTAAGCAAAGCGAGTGCCTGGGAAATGAAACGCCCCGCCGCAAGAGCGGCGGGGCGTTGACCTACGGCTGCCGAACGGCCGTTGGAACGATGTGGTTTTACTGCGTGGCGATCCGCCGCGCGGCGATGCCGCGGCCGCGGCCGCCGTTGGGCGCGTAAGCTTCGTAGGGCATCAGCAGCTCGCCGGCCGGCCCCACGGAGAGGAACGTCCGGAAGTGGGCCGTGGGACGGGCGTCGTTGATCTGGATCTCGTCGCCCACGCGGGCACCCAGGCGGTCGATCTCAACCCCGTAGATACCGAGCGGGAAGATATCGAACCAATCCATCCAGGCCACCAGATAATTGCCGGAAAGCTCGCGCGCCACCGAGGGCGAGATGTGCGCGTCGCCCACGCCGTTGCCCTCGCTGGCCCGGAACTGCGGGCCGACCAGGTTGCCGGCCGCGCCGATGAACTGGCCGAAGATCCGGGACTGCTTCACCGTGCCGAATTGCCCCTGCCAGACGACCAGGAAGCCACCCGCCGCATCGGCGGCAACCGCCGGACGCCGCTGAATGCCTGCCGTCTCGGTGTTGACGCGGATGTCAGAGCCGACCGGAACGGCGTTGCGGTCGTAAAGGCGGGCGAAGATGCCCTGGCCGCTGCCGTCGCCGCAGCAGCTCTCCCAGGCCACCAGGAAGCCGCCCGAGGAGCTCGCCGCAAGCGCGGCGTTCTGGACCTGCCGGCCACCCTCGGCGTTGATCTTGAACTCGTCGCCGATCGGTTGGCCGTTGCGGCTGATAATGCGGCCGAACAGGCCGCCAGCTTCCCACACCACCAGGGTCCGGCCTTCCGTCAGAGACAGGACCTTGGGCCGGGCCTGGTTGCCGGTGCTGTTGGCGTTGACGCGGAACGCCTCACCGGCCGCGGTGCCGTCGCCGTTGAACCGCTGCCCGAGCACGTCCTGGTCGATCGGGGTGCGGGTCTCGATGAAGGCGTCGACCCGCAGGAAGGCTTTGTCCTCCGTCCAGAAGACGAAGAAGTCGCCGGAGGGTACCATGGCGACGGCGGGATCCCGGCGCGTGACGACCTCACCCTCGGCCCGCACCGGGACCGTCTGGTTCGCCACGAGACCGAGCTCGGCACCGGCGGCCTCGCCGCTACGGGTAAAGAAACGGCCCCGCAGCCCATATTTGTCATTTTCCCATACGACGATAGAGCGTCCGGACGGATGGACGGCAGCGACGGGATTGCGCTGCTTCGATTCGGTATTGCTGTTGACGCGGATCTCACTCCCTACCGGGCGCGGCGCACTCCAGACAGGCGCGGCCAAGGCCGGCAGCAGAGCCATGGCGGTGAGCCAAAGCGATGGCTTCGATCTCATACCTACTCCTCCTTCAGGGTTGGTGATGGATCTTCCTAATCCTCCGTGCGCTGATCGTATGTTGACGCGACATAAGAAGTCAACCGTGTCTCACAGGAAGAGCAGCACCACCCCGGAGACCGCGACCACCGCTCCGGCGATGCCGCCGATCCCGACCCGCTCGCCGCGCAGCAGGACGACGAGCGGGATGATGAGGACCGGCGTCAGAGCCATGAGGCTCGCCGCCACGCCCGTGGCCGTGGCGCGGATGGCGATCAGGGAAAGCGAGACCCCGAGGAAAGGTCCGAAAAAGGCGCCGACGGAGGCGAGCCCCATGCCGCGGACGTCGCGGACCGCCGCCGGCACGCGAGGCCACCAGCGCAGGGCGACGAAGAGCAGCGAATAGCCCGCGATGCCGGCGATCACCCGCACCTGGGTGGCGGCAAAGGCGTTGTAGCCGCCCATCCCCAGCTTGGACAGGACGAGGCCGGTCGCCTGTCCAAAGGCGCCGCCGAAGCCGAGAGCGATGCCTCCCGGTGTCGCAGGAGCCGCGTGAGCCGCGGAGGCGCCTCCCGGCCGGGGCCGCCGCTCGAGAATCGCCCAGGCGATCCCGCCGACCGTGAGCGCCATGCCGAGAAGGTCACGGCCGGAGAGTGTCTCGCCGAGCACCGCCCAACCGATGAGAGCGGTGATCGGCGGCACCAGCGCCATCATCAGCGTCGAGAGCCGCGGCCCGATCACGAGGTAGGCCTTATAGAGGCAGAAGTCGCCAAGCACAAAGCCCGACAGGCCGGAGAGCCCGAGCCAGAGCCAGGCGTGGGCCGAGGCGTCGAGCGGTACCGCGAGGCCGCGCACGAGCCACCCGACCGCCGCATGAAAGAGGAAGGCGAAGATCAGCCGCACCAGGTTGAGCGTCAGCGCGCCCATGCGCCGCCCCGCCGCCTCGAAGACGAGCGCGGTGGCAGCCCAGCAGCTCGCGGCTCCGAGCGCAGCGAAGTGGCCTGTGTAGGACGACATGGCAGCGGAGCTTACCAGGGGCTCGGTTGCAGGCACGGGTTGCGTGTGTTACCGTTTTGCACAATGAGTCATACAATCACAGTTCGCCTCAGTGAAGAGCTTGCAGCCTGGCTGGAAGAGGCAGCGGCACAAAGTGGTGTGTCGCAGGGGAAGCTCATCCGCGATCAATTGGAGAAGGCTAGGGCAAGCGGTGAGGCGAAGGGATTCATGCGCTTGGCTGGAGCGGTCAGCGGGCCGAAAGACCTGTCTCGCCGCAAGGGCTTTTCTCGACCGTGAAGGGAATCGCCGACACCGGATTCCTCGTCGCCTTCGCAAACCGCAACGACAGCTATCACGCCTGGGCGGTTACAGTCGCTAGCGGTGTCACCGAACCCTTGCTCACTTGCGAGGCCGTATTGGCTGAGACGGCCTTCCATCTGCAGAGCGTTCCGACCGTCCTCTCCATGGTGGCAGAAGGGTTGGTCGAGGTCGCCTTCGACTGCCGGACTCAGCTCAGCGAGCTCGCAAAGCTGGCAGACCGGTATTCCGATCGGAATCCGGACTTGGCGGATCTCTGTCTGATCCGAATGAGCGAGCTGTTTCCGCGACACAGCGTCATTACCGTGGATCGAGCGGACTTTCGCATTTACCGCCGCAACCGGCGGGAAGCGATCCCTTTGATCTGCCCTCCCTGACAGGGTTAGAGCGAAGCCGCGAACCCCGCCACCGCCGCCACCGCCCCATCGAGGTGACCCCGCTCCGTGTGCCCGGAGCTCGCCCGCGGCTTGAAGGAGTGGTCGCCGTCCTCCAGCCAGACGACCTCGATGCTGGGGGAAAAAGAGTAGCCCGCGACCTCTTCGCGGGTGCCGAACGGATCGCGGGTTCCCTGGATGATCCGGGTCGGGGTCCGCAGGTGGGCCAAGTGCGCGACGCGCAGCCGCTCGGGCTTGCCAACTGGATGGAACGGATAGCCGAGGCAGACGAGGCCCCTCACGCCGAGCTCGTCTGCGACCAAGCTGGCGATCCGTCCGCCCATGGACTTGCCGCCGATCACCACGGCACTGCCTCCGCCGAGCGCCTCGACCACGGCGCGCCACGTCTCCCGGAGCACCGGCTCGCGGTCCGGCGGCCCACCCTTCCCGGTCTCGCGCCGCTTCCGCATGTAGGGGAACTCGAACCGCGCGACCCGCAGCCCCCGCTCAGCCAACCCCGCCGCCATACGCTCCATGAACAACGAATCCATCGGCGCCCCGGCGCCGTGCGCCAGGACCACCGTCGGCCCCTTTCCCTTCTCGGGACCGTCGAACAGCAGACCGAGGTCGCTCATCTTTCTCCTCCGATTGACACGCCCCCACTCTCCGGGTAGCCTGCCAACAGGTTATCCGAAGCGTTTCGAACACCGCCGCACCGACCGCATTCAGCGTCGGTGCGAAAGGCTAGAGGTCTCTCTGTGATCCCGACCCCGGAGCAACTGGAAGAGCTGGCCCGGCGCCAAGAGGGCAGCCTCCAGGAGACACCGTTCGCCGCCCTGCTCTTCGCCCACGCCGTCCACAAAGGAACGCTCGTGCTCGAGCTGCGCCGCCGCCAGCTCTGGAAGAAGATCGTCCTCGAAGGCGGCGTGCCCGTCGATTGCCGCTCGAACCTCGCGCACGAGACGCTCGGCCGGTACATGGTCAGCGAGGGCAAGCTCTCCGAAGAGGACTTCAACGCCGGGCTCAGCCGCTCGGCGGCGCGCGGGGTGCCGCTCGGCGAGGTGCTCCTGGAACAGGGCCTGGTCTCCGCCGTCGAGCTGTTCCGGATCCTGCAGGCCAACCTCGCGAAGAAGCTGCTCGACCTCTTCACCTGGCGCGACGGCGAATTCCGCACGCTGCCGGACGTCCCCAGCGTCGACTCCTCGCTCAAGGTCAAGGTCTCGCAGCTCCTCGTCACCGGCATCACCCGCATCGCCCCGCAGGAAGAAGTGGACATGGCCGTCGGCCCTCTGGTGGGCAAGAAGCTCGCCCTCCACCGGGCGCCGTTCTTCTCGCTGGAAGATATCAGGCTCAACCCTCGGCAGAGCCTGCTCGTCGAAGCCATCCGCCCGGGACGCAGGATGGGCGAGCTGGCCGAGGCGACCGGTCTGCCGTTCGACGAGATCACCCGGCTGCTCTACGCACTCTGCGTGCTCGGCGTGGTGGCGCCCGCGGACTCGCTGCCCAAAGGCGCGACCGCGATCCAGCCGATCCAGATCCCCGTCCCGGCTCCGGCGCCGCCCGCAGCTCCGCCGGCTCCGGCGCCTGCACCCGCGGCCGGGATCCCGGCTCCGGTGCCGGCCGACCTCGAGCGCCGGCGCAACGAGGTCATGCAGACCTATCTCTCCTACCGGCGGCAGGACTCGTTCGATCTGCTCGGCGCCGCCGAGGAGGACCCGGTGCCGGTCCTCGAGCGCAAGTTCCTCGACTTCGCCCGCCGCTTTGCGCCTTGGACGTTCGACCATCCCGAGCTGAAGAGCCTCGAGGAGAAGGCGCAGGACCTGTTCCTCGCCGGCGCCCGCGCCTTCGGCGAGCTCGCCGACACCGAGCAGCGCAACACCCTCCTCTTCCGCCGCAAGACGCTGCGCGAAGAGCGTGCGCGCCGCACGGCCACCGACTCCTTCGCGATCAAGACCGATCTGCTCGACTCGGAGCTCCAGTTCAAGAAGGGACGGGACCTGATGGAGGCCGGCAAGTACCGCGAAGCCGAGATCCAGCTCGAGTTCGCCTCGGACTGCGATCCGCAGAACAGCCTGTACGCCGCCGAGCTGGCCTACTGCCGCTTCCTCAACAACGCGAACGCCGCGGGCCGCGCCGCCCGCGATCTCGAGGAGACGTTGCGCCGCGACCCCAACTGCGGCCTGGCCGCCTACTATGCCGGGGAGATCCGCGCCCATCTCGGCGACCGCGACGCCGCCGAGGCTCATCTGCGCCGGGCGATCAAGCTGATGAGCCCGGACCGCCGGCCGATCGAAGCGCTGAAAGCGCTGCCCGCCGAGAAGCGCCGCTAATCCCCGCTTGGCAGGAACGACTGGATCACGGTGCCCTTCCCCGCCTCGAGGGCGAGGCGGCGCACGAGGTCGCCGACCGCCAGGTCGAGGACTCCCAGGCCGAACGGGCTGAAGATGGTCACGCCCCGCTCGTCAGCTTTCGGCGGCGCGGTGCCGGCCAGCAGATCGGCCAGAGTGCCGCGGATGAACCCGCGGTGGCCCGCCTGCTGCTCGGCGAGATGCACCGAGGTCTGGGCGCGGAGCACGTGGTCTGCGTCGTCCACCACGTTGTCCGCGGCGAGGATCACCTCGGGGGTCATGTCGCGCAGCGAAGTGTGGAGGATGGTGGCGCCGGGATCGCAATCAGCGAGGTCCGAGACGTGCGGCTTGACCGCGGTGGTCGCGAAGGCGATCAGCGGACAGCCGCGGTAGAGATCGCGCGGATCCTCGGCGACGTCCACGTCGCGGCCGGGGAGCGCCGCGCGCAGGCGCCCGGCGAAGGACTCGGCCCGCTCGCGGTCGAGGTCATAGAGCGCAAAGCGGGAGATGGCGGGGATCGTGTGGGCGAGGAAGCGGGCGGTCTCGAAATTGATCACGCCGGTGCCGATGAGCCCGGCGGCCGGCGTCTCCCGGCCCTGCCGCAGCACCTGGCCCGCGAGCGCGGCGCTCGCCGCGGTGCGGCGGGCGCTGATCAGCGAGCTTTCGAGGATCGCCTCCGGCCGGCCGGTCCGGGCGCTGTTGAGGATCAGCACGGCCGAGGCGCGCGCCATGCCCTGCGCCACGTTGCCGGGAAACGAGGCGATCCACTTCATCCCCGCGAGACCCTCCCGGCCTGTACCGCCGAAGCCGTCGCCCAGGAACGCCGGCAGGGCGATGATGCGGTTCAGGTCGTCGCCCGGGAAGCGGAGGAAGGTCGAGTGCGGCAGCGAGCTCTCGCCGCGCGCATGAACGAGGTAGGCGCGCCGCACGGCGTCGACCACCTCGGATTCTTTCCCTTCGAGCAGCGCGGCGATCTCGTCGCCGCGCAGAATCAGGACATCGCTGGCGGGGCTGTCGTGCATGCGGTCACGCTCTCCCTCTGGAGCCAGAGGTCCGGTACCGCACCGAAATGGTCCCGGACCCAGTCGTCGCAAAAAACCGTGTCCAGGTAGCGCTCCCCGCGGTCGGGCAGGATGAGGACACAGGTCGAACCGGCGGGGATCTTATCCCGCATCCGGTCGACCGCCGCCACGATCCCGCCCGACGAGGCGCCGGCCAGGATCCCTTCGGCGCGCACCAGCCGCCGGCAGCCGGTGACGCACTCGAGGTCCGAGACGTGCACGACGTCGTCGATCACCGCCGTGTCGCACAGCGGCGGACGCAGGCCGGCGCCCATCCCCGGCAGGAGCCGCTTGGCCTGCTTGTCCGAGAAGATGAGGCTTCCCAGGGCGTCGACCGCCACGACGCGGGTGGCCAGCCCGTGCTCCCGCACGTACTCGCCGCAGCCGCGCACCGTGCCGCAGGTGCTCGTAGCGCAGAAGACGAAGTCGACGCGCCCCTCGAGCGCGGTCGCCACCTCGTGCATGGTCGTGCGGTAGTGTGCCCCGGAGTTGTGCACGTTGGCGTACTGGTTGGGCCAGAAGGAGCCCTCGATCCGCGCCAGCAGCGCCTGCACCCGCTGGAGGCGGGCCTGGAGGAGCTCGCCGGTCGCCGGGTCGGGCTCGGCTACGTACTCGATCTCGGCGCCGTAAGCCTCGAGGATGCGCACGTTCTGCTGCTGCGCCTTGGCGTCGACGACGCAGATCAGGCGCAGCCCATAGCAGCAGCACGCCTGGGCGAGCCCCACCCCCATGTTGCCCGAGCTGGACTCGACGATCACCGTCTCTGGCGTGACCCGGCCGGAGCGGATCGCCTCTTCGAGGATCTCGAGGGCTGGGCGGTCCTTGATGCTGCCGCCCGGATTGAGAGCTTCCAGCTTGCCGAAGAGACGGAAACCGAGGTCCGGATAGAGCTTGCCCAGATGCACCAGGGGCGTGTTGCCGACGGCTGACAGGACTCCCTCGCGCATTGTGAGACCTCCTCGGGGGACGGGAACGGCCGCGGATCCGGTGCGAAGCATCCAAAGAGTATGTATCCTAAGGGACTCGGGCCGTGACAACAGGCGGTTCCCTGGAGCAATCTGTCCCCCTGTGCTAGCATCCCGGCGCCCCAAGAGGAGCGCCCGGCCGCGGGCCGGTCTCCCTTCGAGCCCTGGCAAGCACCTTTCATCGCGGGGGCTTACAACCCAACAAGGAGGGGAAGGTGAAACTCGGAGACGTACTAAAGAAGGAAAGGGAGCGCAAGAAGCTCTCTGTGGAGGACATGGCGGGCAAGCTCGGCTTGTCCGCGGACAAGTATGGCGAGATCGAAGCCGGGAGCTCCCCAGCCGAAAAGTGGGGACCGCTGCTCGCCAAGATCGCCATCAAGCTGGAAACCCCGACCTCCCGGCTTCTGGCCGAGAGCGGCAAGTCGGCCGACACCAAGCAGGGACAGGCCGCCGAGCTGATCCGCAAGCACCGCGAACGGCGCAACAAGACTCCGGAGCAGTTGGCGGAGCAGCTCGAGATCTCCCGCGAAGAGTACCAGGAGATCGAGGACGGCAAGTCTCCCATCGAGGAGTACGGACCGCTCCTCCTCCACTACGCGGAGGTGATCGACCAGCCGGTGTTCAACCTCTTCTACCCCTGCGGTCTGCCGCTCGAGAAGCTGGACGACTACCCGTAGGGCGAACGTCCGTGACCCACGGACGGACCGCAGCGATCCGAATCGGCCTGCATCCGCAGGCCGTTCGCATTTTCCATGGATGACGGGGGAGCCATATGTCTGAGCCCGCGCCCTGTTCTTCGCTCCGCCTGGCCCGCTTCGCTCTCGCAGGCCTGATCCTCGCCCTCTGGGCCGTGCTTCCCCTGCCGGCATACTCCGCCGAGAAGCCCGCCTTCGATCCGGCGCTCTGGAAGGCGCTGCGCTGGCGCGAGGTGGGGCCCTACCGCGGCGGCCGGTGCGCCGCGGTCACCGGCGTGCCCGGCGACCGGTCCACCTATTACTTCGGCTCGGTCGGCGGCGGCGTCTGGAAGACCGTGGACGGCGGGCGCTCCTGGCGCAACGTCTCGGACGGCTTCTTCGGCGGCTCGATCGGCGCCGTTGCGGTCTCGGAGTGGGATCCCAACGTCGTCTACGCCGGCGGCGGCGAGAAGACCGTGCGCGGCAACGTCTCGCACGGCGAAGGGATGTGGAAATCGACCGACGCGGGCAAGACCTGGAAGCACGCCGGGCTCGACGACTCGCGCCAGATCCCGCGCGTCCGCATCCATCCCAAGAACCCCGACCTGGTCTATGCCGCCGTCCTCGGCCACCTTTTCGGGCCGAACGAGATGCGCGGCGTCTACCGCTCGAAAGACGGCGGCGCCCACTGGGAGCGCGTGCTCTTCGTCAACGCGGACACCGGCGCGGTCGACCTGGCCATGGACCCGGTCAATCCGCGGGTGCTCTACGCCGGCATGTGGCGCGTCCGCCGCACGCCGTACAGCCTGGAGAGCGGCGGCCCCGGCTCCGGCCTCTGGAAGAGCACGGACGGCGGCGACACCTGGACCGAGCTGACCCGCAACTCGGGCCTGCCGAAAGGCAATGTCGGCGGCATCGGGATCGTGGGCGTCACCGTCTCGCCAACCGACCCCGAAAACCTCTATGCCCTGATCGAGGCCGAGGACGGCGGCGTCTTCCGCTCGAAGGACGGCGGCCGCACCTGGACCCGCACCAGCGCGGACCGGTCGCTGCGCCAGCGCGCCTGGTACTACACCCGCATCTACGCCGACCCGGCGGACGCCGAATCGGTCTACGTGGTCAACGTCCAGTTCCGGCGTTCCAAGGACGGCGGCAAGACCTTCAGCCGCATCCAGGTGCCGCACGGCGACAACCACGACCTCTGGATCGCGCCCGAGGATCCGCGGCGGATGATCGAGTCGAACGACGGCGGCGCCAACGTCTCGACCGACGGCGGCGCGACTTGGACGCCGCAGACCAACCAGCCGACCGCCCAGGTCTACCGCATCTCGACCGACAACCGTTTCCCGTACCGGATCTATGGCGCGCAGCAGGACAACAGCGCCTTCCGCATCGCCAGCCGCTCGACCGGTCCCGGGAACGCCGGCATCGGCCCGCGCGAGCTCGAGACCACGGCCGGCGGCGAGAGCGGCTACGTGGTGGCCGACCCGAAGAACCCGGAGATCGTCTACGGCGGCTCCTACGGCGGCCTGCTGGTGCGCCGCAACCATGCGACCGGCGAGCTCCGCGACGTCAATCCCTGGCCGAACGACCCCATGGGCTGGGGCGCGGCCGAGCTGCGCTACCGCTTCCAGTGGAACTATCCGATCTTCTTCTCGCCGCACGACCCCGGCACCCTCTACGCCGCGGCCAACGTCCTCTTCAAATCGACCGACGAGGGGCAGAGCTGGCAGGCGATCTCGCCCGACCTGACGCGCAACGACAAGTCGAAGCAGGGTCCCTCGGGCGGCCCGATCACCAAGGACAACACCAGCGTCGAGTACTACGACACGATCTTCACCGCCGCCGAGTCGCCGCTCCAGAAGGACCTTCTTTGGGCCGGCTCGGACGACGGCCTGATCCACGTCTCGAGAGACGGCGGTGGCCATTGGAAGAACGTCACGCCGCGCGGCCTGCCCGAATGGGCGCTGATCAACAGCATCGAGCCCGATCCGTTCGAGAAAGGCGGCCTCTACGTCGCCGCCACCCGCTACAAGCTCGACGACTTCCGGCCTTACCTCTTCCATACCGCCGACTACGGTGAGACTTGGACGCGCATCGACGCCGGCATCGACCCGATGCACTTCACGCGCGTCCTCCGCGCCGATCCCGCCCGCCGTGGCCTGCTCTTCGCCGGCACCGAGCGCGGCGTCTACGTCTCCTGGGATAACGGCGGGCGCTGGCAGCCGCTGCAGCTCAATCTCCCCATCGTCCCGGTCACCGATCTCCAGATCAAGGACGGCGACCTGATCGCCGCCACCCAGGGGCGCGGCATCTGGATCCTCGACGACCTGACGCCGCTGCGCGACTGGAAGCAGGAGCTTCTCAACGAGCCCGTCCATCTCTTCCCGCCGCGGCCGGCCTACCGGCTCGCCGACGTTCCCGGGAAGGAGGACAACGACGGCCCGCCCCCCGCCAACATGGGCCAGAACCCGCCGTCCGGCGTGGTGTTCCGCTACCTCCTCAAGGAAAAGCCGGCCCAGGAGGGGGACGTGAAGATCGAGATCCTGGCGCCGGACGGCAGCCTCGTCCGCACCTACACCAGCGCCGCGGGCCCCAAGAAGGAGCCGGACCGCGAGGCGGGCGAGGCGCTCGAATCGGAAGAGGGCGGCCCGCAGCCGGAGCCCGAAGTCCCGGAGAACGAGCGGGTGCCGGCCGAGGCCGGCTTCAACCAGTTCGTCTGGGACCTCACCTCGCCGCCGGGGAGCAAGTTCCCGGGCATGGTGCTGTGGAGCGGCGATCCAATCGCGCCGCGGGTTGCCCCGGGCACCTACACCGTCCGCCTCACCGCGGCCGGCGTGACGCGCACGGCGCCTTTCGAGGTCCTGCGAGACCCGCGCTCCGCAGCGACTCAGGAAGACCTAGAGGCTCAGGCCCGGTTCGTCCGAGACGCGCGCGACCGGATCACCCGCGCCCATGACGCGATCCGCCGCGTCCGCGAGATCCGCTCCCAGCTCACCGGCCTGCGCAAGCGGCTGGGATCCCCGGCGGACGACGCGAAGAACGAGCCGGTGCGCGCGGCGGCCCGGGCGCTCGACGAGAAGATGACCGCGGTCGAGCAGGCGCTCTACCAGACCAAGAACCGCAGCCCACAGGACCCGCTCAACTTCCCGATCCGTCTGACCGACAAGCTCAACGCCGTCGCGAGCTCGGCCGCCAACGGCGACCGGCGCCCGACCGCACAGCAGATCGAGGTCAAAGACTCCCTGTCGGCGGCGATCGACGCCGAGCTGGCGAAGCTCGATACGGTCTTCTCCACCGACCTCGCGAGCTTCAACGAGGTGGCGCGCCGGGAGGGAATTCCCGCCATCCTCACGGCGGCCGGAGCAGATCCCCCCGCCAGTCAGCTAAAATAGGCCGGATGGGGGAACGGCCGTGCCCGGCTCCCCCTCTCTATACCCGAAAACTCCGACGAGCGAAGGCCGAGCGACATGACTGTAATCACGGAGCAAGACACGACGTACCAGCAGCGCGGTTGGGACCTTTCCGAGCTGCTGCCGGAACCGACCGAAGCCATGATGGCGACCCGTCTCGCCGAAATCGATGACTCGACGCGGGCGTTGGAGTCGCGGCGCGACCGTCTCCATCCCCAGATGGACCGGGGAGAGTTCCTGGACGTGCTGCGGCTCTACGAGCGGCTCATCGAGCAGATGAACGCGCTCAACGGCTATGCCTCGTTGTGGTTCCACTCCGACACCGGGGACCCGCAGGCGCTGAACTTTAGGAACCGGGTGCGGCAGTCGATCACGGCGACCCAGAACCGGGTGCTGTTCTTCACCCTCTGGTGGCGCAGCCTCTCCGACGACGAGGCCTGGAACCTTTTGCCGGACGCCTCCGCCCATCCCGATCACCGCTTCTACCTCGAAGACCTGCGCCGGTTCAAGCCGTACACCCTCGACGAGCGCTCCGAGCAGATCATCAACATCAAGGACAACAACGGCATCGGTGGAGTGATGACGGTCTACTCCATGCTCACCAACCGGCTGGAGTTCCAGCTCGAGGTCGATGGCGAGACCAAGCACCTCACCCGCGACGCCCTGACCGCCTACGCCTTCTCGCCGAAGCCCGAGGTGCGCGAGGCCGCCTACCGCGAAATGTTCCGCGTCTACGGGCACGAGGCTCAGGTGCTCGGCCAGATCTACAGCCACCGGGTGCGCGACTGGTACGACGAAAACGTCACCCTCCGCGGCTACAGCTCGCCGATCGCGGTGCGCAATGCGGACAACGACGTCCCCGACCGCGCGGTCGAGGTGCTGCTCTCGGTGGCGCGCGACAACGCGCGCCTCTTCCAGCGCTACTTCAAGCTGAAGGCCGGCTGGCTCGGCCGCGAGCGGCTGCGCCGCTACGACCTCTACGCGCCGCTCGCCGCCTCGGACAAGAAAGTCCACTACAGCGACGCGGCGCGCTCGGTGCTCGAGACGTTCCAGAGCTTCCATCCGCTCTTCGCCTCGCACGCCGAGCGGGTCTTCACCGAGAACCACATCGACAGCGAGATCCGCAAGGGCAAGCGCGCCGGGGCTTTCTGCTCGACGATCCTGCCGCGCTACACGCCGTGGGTGCTGGTCAACTACACCGACCGGGTGCGCGACGTGGCGACGCTCGCCCACGAGCTCGGGCACGCGGTGCACAGCATGCTCTCCGAAGGGCACTCGACGCTCACCCAGCACGCCTCGCTGCCGCTCTGCGAGACCGCCTCGGTGTTCGGCGAGATGCTGATGACCGACCGGCTGCTGGCGCAGGAGTCCGACCCGCTGATCCGGCGCGAGCTGCTGGCGTCGGCGATCGACGACGTCTATGCCACGGTGCTGCGCCAGACCTACTTCGTCCTCTTCGAGCTGGAGGCGCACAAGGCGATCCTCGACGGCCGCGCGGTGGACGACCTCTGCGACCTCTATTACGGGATGCTCCAGGAGCAGTTCGGTGACAGCGTGGAGGTGGCGCCGGAGTTCCGCTACGAATGGCTGTCGATCCCGCACCTCTTCTCGACGCCGTTCTACTGCTACGCCTACAGCTTCGGCCAGCTCCTCGTGCTGTCGCTCTACCGGCGCTACCAGGAAGAGGGAGAGGCGTTCAAGCCGGGCTACCTGCGCCTGCTCTCCTACGGCGGCGCGGCGCGGCCGGACTCGGTCCTCGCCGAGGTCGGCATCGACATGACCGACCCCGCCTTCTGGCAGGGCGGCTTCGACGTCCTCAAGCAGCGGATCGACGAGGTGGAGACGCTGTAGCCTCCACCGTCACCCCCCGCAACCGGCTCCCGGCCGGCAGGTAGACGTAGAAAAAGTACTTGCCGCGCCGGGGCAGCTCGAAATCCACGCGCGCCCGGTCCTCCAGCGGGAGGACTGCGATCTCCCCTCCTTCCAGATCGCGCACCCGGATCTCGCCGCCCGGGCCGCTGGGGCCGCGCGGCACGATCCGGCCGCGCAGCGTGATGCGGTAGCGGCCGGGCTCGAAGCACCTCTTGAACAGCGCCCACTGCCCGCCGACGTCATAGCGAACCGACCGGTCGGCCCGCATGGCATGGTCGGGGACGAAGGCCTCCGGCGCGGGCAGCGACGCGGTGGGACCGCAGGACGCCGGCAGTGGGATCCGGTAGAGCCGCAGCCCCGGCCCGAGCCGGTTCGCCTCCGGAATCCATTCCTGGACCAGCTCAAAGGAGCGGAAGATCTCGGCGTAGCGCGCCGCGAGCTGTCGGTGGTGGGTCTGCGTCAAATTCTTCGGCTCCAGGAAGCGAGAGTATGCGTTGCTCGCCAGCAGGACGTACTCGTAGCGCCCACCCTGCATCTCAGAGAGCGGCACGCGCGTCGCGAAGCGGCGGTGCAGAATCTCGTACTCCGCGGCTCCGAAGTTGGGCGTATAGGTCTCCTTGACGATCCCCGCGCCGGGAGGAACGTGCTCGCGGATCCATGCCGCTGCCAATTCGCGCGTGCTGGAGCGAGCCAGGCCGATCTCCTGCCTCGCCGTCCAGACGACCGCCGGCCCCAGGCAGACCAGCACCAGCGCAGCCGCCGCCGCGCGGAACAGCGGCCCCTCCTCCACCAGAGCGGCCAGCCACGCCGCGATCCCGACTCCCAAGAAAACCGCGAGCACCGGGATCGCCGGGTAGAGATTGCGCTTCACCACCATGTGCATCGAGACGAGGAGAGCCAGGTAGGCGGCGGGAAAGGGCGCCAGCCACAAAAGCCGCGACCGGCGCGGCGCGTCGAGCGCGGCGACGCCCGTCACCCCGGCAAGGATCGCCGGCAGGCCGAAGCTCTCGGCGAGCTGTTGCGCATAAAACAGCGCGTTGCTCCCCCGCACCACGCCGAGCCAGCCGCCGCGCCCGTACTGGCGGGCGCCGAAGAAGATCCCTCTTCCTCCCAGGAACGCCGCCTCGGGATGGACGAGCAGGCTCGGCATGGCCGCGATGAATGCGCCGAGCGCCGAAAGCCCCGCCCAGAGCAGTCCCCACCGGAAATCCCGCCGCACGAAGCGCCAGCGCAGCCAGACCGCGATGATCGCCACCGCCACCACGCCGGCCGGGTACTTGCTGACCGCCGCGAGCCCTGCGCCGAGGCCGGCCAGGACGTAGTCGCGTGTTGTCTCCCCATCGATCAGCCGCGCCACGAAGAACAGGCAGACCGTGGCGAAGAAGGCCGATGGCACGTCACACGTGTTGAGGTGCGACCCCTCGTTGTAGAGCGGAGAGAAGATCAGCAGCAGCGAAGCCGCGGCGCCGGCCAGGATGCCTCCGAACCGTTCGGCGATCCGGTAGACCGGCACCACCGAAAGCGCCGAGAGAAGCGCTACGACTCCGCGCAACAGAAGCCACGAGACGCCGAGCGGATCTTCGACACCGGCGCTCTCGCGTGCCAGGCGGGCCACGGCGCCGGGAAAGAGCCCGGCCAGCCAAAGCACGAACGCGTCGGCGTAGTAGGTCAGGTGCGGGTAGACGAACGACAGGCGGATGGGCTGTCCGGAATTGATCTGCGTCGCATGGTGATAGTAGGTGCCCTCGTCGCGGTAGTAGCGGCCTTCGACCTCATGGTCGATCCCGGTGATGCGCACGCCGAGCGACAGGACGGTCAGGAGCACGAACACCCACGCAGAGGTCCGTCCTCGCCCCTCCGTCGTCAGCCGCTCGGCCAGCCACGCCGCGATCCAGGCCGCCACCGCGATCAGCGCCGTGACCGCGATCCCGCGGACGATCCCGCGCGGCAGCCCTCCACCCAGGATATCGAGCAGCCAGAGGAGGACGAGCCCGGCGGCGAGGCCGGTGCTCGCCCAGGCCAGGACCCGGCTGGGGCTCGTCAAAGGCTGCACCGTCCCTAAACCGCCAGCTTCGGATGCTTCAGGTGAAATCCGGTCGCGTCCTGATACGCCTTGGCCACGGCCAACAGCTCGGCCTCGCCGAAGAGCTTGCCGATAAAGCTCAGGCTGGTCGGGGTGCCATCCTTGCGGAAGCCGTTCGGCACGACCACCGCCGGATGCCCGGTCAGGTTGGTCAAGAGCAGGTTCTGCCCGCCGAAGCTCGGGACGACGTAGGCGTCGAGATCCGCGAACAGCCGGTCCATCTCGCGCATCAGGAGCGTGCGCACCCGGTTCGCCTGGATGTAGGCCACCGCCGGGATCGTCTGCCCCTGGCGGAACGAATTCGGCCAGGCGTTCTCGACCTGGCGCACCATCTGGTCGTCCTTGCCGCTGCGGGTCAGCTCGTCGAAAGCGGCGGCAGCCTCGGCGGTGAGGATCAGGCGCAGCGCTTCAATCGGGTAGCTCGACGGCAGCTCGATGGGCCGCAGCTCGATCCCGAGACCGCGCAGCGCCTCGAGCGCCGCGAGGTCGAGCGCGTGCCACTCCTCCTGCCCTTCCTCCGGCTTCTCGTCGAACAACGACTTGACGTACCCTACCCGCAGCCGCCGCACGTCGAGGCCGGGCTCCCAGCGGAAAGGCCGGTCGATCACCGTGGAGTCCTTGCCGTCCGGGCCGTGGATCGCCTCGAAGACCAGGGCGCAATCCTCGACGCTGCGGCAGAGCGGCCCCAGCTTGTCGAGGCTCCAGCAGAGCGTCATGGCGCCATGGCGGCTCACGCGGCCGAACGTGGGACGCAGGCCGGTCGCGCCCGTGCGCGTCGAAGGCGAGATGATCGAGCCGAGCGTCTCGCTGCCGATGCCGAAGCCGACCGCCCCGGCCACGGTCGCCGCGGACGAGCCGGCGGACGAGCCGCTCGAGCCCTGCTCCGGGTTCCACGGGTTGCGCGTCATGCCGCCGAACCAGACGTCGCCGCGCGCCAGCTCGCCCAGCGACAGCTTGGCGATCAGCACCGCGCCGGCTTTCTCCAAGCGCTCCACGACCGTCGCATCCTCGTCGATCACCTGTTCCTTGAAAGGCACCGAGCCCCAGGTCGTGGGATAGCCCTTGGCGGCGAGCAGATCCTTTGCTCCCCAAGGGATGCCGTGCAGCGGCCCACGGTAGCGGCCGGCGGCGATCTCGCGGTCCGCCCGCTCGGCCTGCTCCAGAGCGCGATCCTCCGTCAAAGTCACCACCGCATGGAGCACCGGATCGAAACGCTTCAACCGGCCGAGATACATACGGGTGAGGTCCACCGAGCGGACCTTGCCCTCACGGACCAAGGGAGCGATGCGGGTCACCGGCCAGAAAGCCAGCTCTTCGAGGCTGGAAGGCACCGCGTCCGCCTCGGACTTCGGCGCCGCGGCAGCCGACAGCCGCGCATCGCCGGTGTTCCCGGCGGGCTTCGCCCCCGCCAATACCGGATCGAAACGCAACGCCGGAGGAACCGAATTGGCGAGAGAGAACTCGCGGAGCTTGCGGTAGCTCTCCCGCATCTCCTCCAAGCCCTTCTTCATCAGCTCGTGCTCGGGCTCGGTGAATTCGAGCCCCAGCACCTTCTCGGCCTCGGCGAGGACGCGGGGCGTGAGCTCGGGCCCTTCTGCCCAGAGCAGGCCGGGAGCTGCTGCGCTCGCCGCACCGATCGCCGAGAGCAGGGTCAAGAACCGCCGGCGGTCCAGCGCGGGATCGGCGGCATTGGAGGCATCGGACGAATCCTGGGCGGGTTCGAGCATGGTCTCTCCTTCGTGGTTTCCGTAGACCGCCGGATTCTACGCCAGCCGGCCTGAAACATCTTTCGCCTCCCGCTCGTCTGGAAGAGGAAAGGATGTTGGATCCCCTACAAGAAAGACAGGAGGCTCGCGATGAAACATAAGAAGATTTGGGCGGCGGCGGTCTTGACGGCGGTCTTGGGAGCATCGGCGGCATTCGCGGCGACGCGGGAGACGCCCCGGGAAAACCTCTGGATTCACGTCAAGGTGCACGGCGGGGACAAGGGGGAGAAGGTCACCATCAACCTGCCTCTGTCGGTCGTCGAGAAGACGTCAGGGCTGATCCCGGCGGACGCCCGCAGCTCCGGGCGCATTCAGATCGACAAAGAAGACCTGAGCAAGGCTGAGCTGCGGCAGATCTGGGACGAGGTCCGCCGGCAGCCGGACGCCACTTTCGTCACCGTCGATGAGGTCGACGGCAACGTGCGGGTCGCCAAGCAGGGCGACTACCTGATGGTCCATGCCAACGACCATGGAGCCAAGAAAGAGAACGTGCAGGTCCGGATCCCCACGGCGGTGGTCAATGCGCTGCTCTCGGGCGAGGGCGACCAGTTCAACATCAGCGCCGCGATCCAGGCGCTGGCCCAGCATGGCGAGGGCGAGCTGGTGACCGTCACCGGCGACGACGAAACCGTGCGCATCTGGGTGGACGGCGTCGCCGAGGCGCGCTGAGGAGATGACCATGAGCCGCGGCCTGAAGGTCCTCACCGTCGTAGTTGCCATCGTCGGAATGCTGTTCGTCTCGTCGGGCGTGCTGCTCGCCGCGAGCGTGGTCCGGAGCGGAGTGGTGACCGTCCACGTGAAGGAAAAGCAGGATACAGGGACTTCCAACGTCTACGTGCCGGTGCCGGCCGGCCTCATCTACGCCGGGCTCTCCGCCGCCCAGCTCTTCGCGCCCGACGAGCTCGCCGAGGCGCGCCGGGAGATCGGCGACGCCGGTCCGGCCATGGCCGAGGTCCTGCGGGCCCTCGAAGACTGCCCGGACGCCGTGCTGGTCGACGTCCAGGATGACGATGAGCACGTCCAGATCGTGAAGCGGGGACGCAACTTCGAGATCCGTGTCCACGACGCCGAGGCGGATGTCCACGTAAGCCTGCCGGCCGGACTGATGTCGCACATCGCCAACACGCTGAGCTGAGCCTCTTACCTCGAAGGCGGCCGGGCCGGTAAGCCTGGCCGCCTCTTCCCCGTCAAACCCATGGATGCTTTCCGCGGCCGGGCTCAACCTGACCGTGGAAAGGCTGAGCCTGACCACGTCCGGCGCGACGATTTCCATGGTCGGCGCGACTCTGACCTCGTCCAGCCCGACGCTTTCCATGGTCAGCGTGGCTCTGACCACGTCCAGCCCGACGCTTTCCATGGTCAGCGCGGCTCTGACCACGTCCGGCGTGACGCTTTCCATGGTCAGCGTGGCTCTGACCACGTCCGGCGCGACGCTTTCCATGGTCAGCGTGAGCCTGACCTTGTAAAATCCGCCCCACGACCATGAGCCGCGCTCCCGCCAACGTCGTGTTGCTCCACGGCCTCGGACGCACGAAGTGGTCGATGTCGCTCCTTGGGCTCGCGCTGGCGAGGCACGGCTACCGCGTCCTCAACCTCGGCTATCCCTCCCGCCGCCGGTCCATCGAAGAGCACTCGCAGTGGCTGGCCGAGACGCTCGGCGCGCGGAGCCTCGGCGCGCGGAGCCTCGGCGCGCCGACGCACTTCGTGACGCACTCGCTGGGCGGCATCCTCGTCCGCTATCTCCTCGCCTCGCGGCCCTTCCCTTCGCTCGGCCTTTCCAGCACAGTGGGATCCGAAGCTTGGAATTCACGTGACTTGAAGTCGCGGCCGCACTGACCCTATAGTGAGTCGTATTAATTTAAATCATACCAACATGGTCAAATAAAACGAAAGGCTCAGTCGAAAGACTGGGCCTTTCGTTTTAATCTGATCGGCACGTAAGAGGTTCCAACTTTCACCATAATGAAATAAGATCACTACCGGGCGTATTTTTTGAGTTATCGAGATTTTCAGGAGCTAAGGAAGCTAAAATGGAGAAAAAAATCACTGGATATACCACCGTTGATATATCCCAATGGCATCGTAAAGAACATTTTGAGGCATTTCAGTCAGTTGCTCAATGTACCTATAACCAGACCGTTCAGCTGGATATTACGGCCTTTTTAAAGACCGTAAAGAAAAATAAGCACAAGTTTTATCCGGCCTTTATTCACATTCTTGCCCGCCTGATGAATGCTCATCCGGAATTTCGTATGGCAATGAAAGACGGTGAGCTGGTGATATGGGATAGTGTTCACCCTTGTTACACCGTTTTCCATGAGCAAACTGAAACGTTTTCATCGCTCTGGAGTGAATACCACGACGATTTCCGGCAGTTTCTACACATATATTCGCAAGATGTGGCGTGTTACGGTGAAAACCTGGCCTATTTCCCTAAAGGGTTTATTGAGAATATGTTTTTCGTCTCAGCCAATCCCTGGGTGAGTTTCACCAGTTTTGATTTAAACGTGGCCAATATGGACAACTTCTTCGCCCCCGTTTTCACCATGGGCAAATATTATACGCAAGGCGACAAGGTGCTGATGCCGCTGGCGATTCAGGTTCATCATGCCGTTTGTGATGGCTTCCATGTCGGCAGAATGCTTAATGAATTACAACAGTACTGCGATGAGTGGCAGGGCGGGGCGTAACCTAGGTGACAGAAGTTAAAAGCCTCCGGTCGGAGGCTTTTGACTTTCTGCTAGATCGGCCGCATCGAATATAACTTCGTATAATGTATGCTATACGAAGTTATTAGCGATGAGCTCGGACTTCCATTGTTCATTCCACGGACAAAAACAGAGAAAGGAAACGACAGAGGCCAAAAAGCTCGCTTTCAGCACCTGTCGTTTCCTTTCTTTTCAGAGGGTATTTTAAATAAAAACATTAAGTTATGACGAAGAAGAACGGAAACGCCTTAAACCGGAAAATTTTCATAAATAGCGAAAACCCGCGAGGTCGCCGCCCCGTAACCTGTCGGATCACCGGAAAGGACCCGTAAAGTGATAATGATTATCATCTACATATCACAACGTGCGTGGAGGCCATCAAACCACGTCAAATAATCAATTATGACGCAGGTATCGTATTAATTGATCTGCATCAACTTAACGTAAAAGCAACTTCAGACAATACAAATCAGCGACACTGAATACGGGGCAACCTCATGTCCGAGCTCGCGAGCTCGTCGACAGCGACACACTTGCATCGGATGCAGCCCGGTTAACGTGCCGGCACGGCCTGGGTAACCAGGTATTTTGTCCACATAACCGTGCGCAAAATGTTGTGGATAAGCAGGACACAGCAGCAATCCACAGCAGGCATACAACCGCACACCGAGGTTACTCCGTTCTACAGGTTACGACGAATGTCAATACTTGCCCTTGACAGGCATTGATGGAATCGTAGTCTCACGCTGATAGTCTGATCGACAATACAAGTGGGACCGTGGTCCCAGACCGATAATCAGACCGACAACACGAGTGGGATCGTGGTCCCAGACTAATAATCAGACCGACGATACGAGTGGGACCGTGGTCCCAGACTAATAATCAGACCGACGATACGAGTGGGACCGTGGTCCCAGACTAATAATCAGACCGACGATACGAGTGGGACCGTGGTCCCAGACTAATAATCAGACCGACGATACGAGTGGGACCGTGGTCCCAG